>JACCDS011078622.1_pt1 | contig 10663 bp, 11 predicted proteins | sample 7446441 | NCBI WGS metagenome assembly JACCDS01 (sample SAMN15323445, study PRJNA562643) | freshwater metagenome | isolation source: river surface water | place: USA:Blue River Watershed | collected 2017-08-17 | reverse complement strand
TTTGCGCAGCCGTGTCATACGAGATAAAAAACGGTGGCCCAATATAGCCGGGAAAGGTCGGGCGCAGCGAATGGCACGGGGTACAGCGTTCAGTCACAATCGCCAGCGCCTGATTTGAAATGGTGGTTGCAGCGCTACTGGCCAAAGTGGCCAGCGTGCTGGTAACCGTGCTTTGAAATGCTTGCAAGTCGGTGCCAAGCAGCACCGTGCCGAGCATGGCGCGCACCACCGCATTGGCCGCCAGACCATCGTAACCCCGGGTTTGCAGTGGCGTGGTAATGGCCGAGGTAAAATTTCTGGCCACCTGAACCTTGTTGTTGATCACAGTAATGTCGGTGCCCTGCGCTCCGGCCATCAGGGCCACGGCAGCCCGCGCCCGTGACAACACACCGGTACTGATCAAATTCACCCAAAATGCCTGACCTTCGGCATCCGGTTCACGGCTAAACAGATTGCGGTACAGCGCGGCCACGAAAGTCGCATTGTCACCCGGATACAAATCGCGTGATTCCTGGCTGTTGCCAAAGATTTCGACTACGCCCCGGATATCGGCATTATTCGCAAACGCTTCGTTGAGCGCAACGATATCGGTCGGTGCCGAAAAGCGCAACAGTGTTTCTTCAAAGAAGCGCAACCCGCCCGCATCGGCCGGGCGGCCAAAGTAGCCGACATATATTCGTTGCACCATCGCTTCATAGTCGCCCGCAGTGCGGCCCACGGTGGCCTGAACCGTTCTTGCGGCAACGCTGCGCTCGGGCCCGACATCACTGCCACCACCACAGCCAGATAACACACTGGTTAAGCCGGTCAGGGCAGCAAACAATAAAAAAATAGGCTTCATGGCAAGCTCCGGTTTGGCACGATGTCGTTCATATTACTGCAAATTATCAAGGCTGTGGCGATTGGCAGGGAGGGGGCAGGGCGCTGCCTTGCCGGAAAAAATGCAGATTGTGTTCGTTATGGGGTTGAATCACGGTAAAATTGCCCAGCTTTTTCGGGACGGCCTTTTTCTATATGCCCCGCTCCCCAACCAATGGACGATTCATGAGCACACATCAGATTCCCGTCATTACCATTGACGGCCCGACCGCTTCGGGCAAGGGCACGGTGGCACACCGGGTAGCCGACAAACTCGGCTTTCATTACCTCGATTCCGGCGCCCTGTATCGCTTGACCGCCTTGCAGGCGTTGCGAAAAAACACCGATTTACATGACGAACATGCGATTGCCAAGCTGGCCGAACATTTGCCATGCAGTTTTCAGGGGGATGAGGTCTTTTTGACCAGAGAAAATGTTACCCATGCGATTCGCGCTGAAGAAGTTGGTAATTTGGCTTCCAAAATCGCAGTCCTGGTTTCTGTTCGGCAAGCGCTATATGCTTTGCAATTAAATTTTCGCCAAGCACCGGGTTTGGTGGCCGATGGCCGTGACATGGGTACTGTGATTTTCCCCCACGCCCAGCTCAAGGTGTTTTTAACCGCATCGGCCGATGCGCGCGCAGAACGTCGATATAAGCAATTGATTGAAAAGGGAAGTTCTGCTAATATGGCAGACCTTTTGGCCGATTTGACGGCACGTGATGCGCGCGACACCCAACGCGCGATTGCGCCACTCAAGCCTGCCGAAGGGGCGATGATTCTCGATACCTCGAATATTGATGCCAATGCGGCCGTGACACAAGTGCTGCGGTGGTATGCCCAGTTGAAGCACAGTGCTTGATTGGGTATGCATTTAGCTAGATGTTTTAGGTAATTATTCGGGGCAATTTATTGGGGTCACTTATTTGGGTCACTTATTTGGGGCCAATTCAATTATTTGCCCCCCGTTTTTTGCCGCTCAAGGTTTTATCGTGTGTAGTAAATCGTAACAAGGCTGTCCCTGCTGGCGCAAGGCTGGCGCGGACGTTGATTAACTTAACCCGGTTCAATTTCGCATGGTGCGATGTTGCCGGCTAACCTCGTAAATTACATGGCTACTTCTCAATCCTCCTCTGAATTCACCGGCATGGAATCGTTTGCAGCACTGTTTGAAGAATCGCTCTCCAAGCAAGATATGCGTTCCGGCGAAGTTATTTCCGCTGAAGTCGTGCGTCTGGATCACAATTTCGTGATCGTCAACGCCGGTTTGAAATCAGAAGCTTTTATACCTATCGAAGAATTCAAAAACGATCACGGCGAGCTCGAAGTCAATGTTGGTGACTTCGTGTCGGTGGCGATCGAATCGCTGGAAAACGGTTTCGGCGATACCATCCTCTCGCGCGACAAGGCCAAGCGCCTGGCATCGTGGCTGGCCCTCGAAAAAGCCATGGAATCGGGCGAAATCGTGGTCGGTACCGTCAATGGCAAGGTCAAGGGCGGCTTGACCGTGTTGACCAATGGCATCCGTGCCTTCTTGCCCGGTTCGCTGGTTGATACCCGCCCGGTCAAGGACACCACGCCATTCGAAGGCAAGACCATGGAATTTAAGGTCATCAAGCTCGATCGCAAGCGCAACAACGTGGTGCTCTCGCGTCGTGCCGTGATCGAAGCGTCGATGGGTGAAGAACGCCAAAAACTGATGGAAACCCTGAAAGAAGGTACGGTTGTGACCGGTGTGGTGAAAAACATCACCGACTACGGCGCATTCGTTGATCTGGGTGGCATCGATGGTTTGCTGCACATTACCGATCTGGCATGGCGTCGTGTGCGTCACCCGTCCGAAGTATTGACGGTTGGCCAGGAAATTACGGCCAAGGTATTGAAGTACGATCAAGAAAAGAATCGTGTTTCGCTGGGCGTGAAGCAGTTGGGCGACGATCCATGGACTGGCCTGTCACGTCGTTACCCACAACACACCCGTTTGTTCGGTAAAGTCACCAACCTGACCGACTACGGCGCGTTTGTTGAAGTCGAGCAAGGCATCGAAGGTTTGGTACACGTTTCCGAAATGGATTGGACCAACAAGAACGTGGCACCGAACAAGGTTGTCCAATTGGGCGATGAAGTCGAAGTCATGGTATTGGAAATCGACGAAGAGCGTCGCCGGATTAGCTTGGGCATGAAACAGTGCAAGGCTAACCCATGGGATGAATTCGGTCTGACCCACAAGAAGGGTGACAAGGTCAAGGGCGCGATCAAATCGATCACCGACTTTGGCGTGTTCATCGGTCTGGCTGGCAATATCGACGGCTTGGTACATCTGTCGGATCTGTCCTGGACTGAATCGGGCGAAGATGCAGTGCGTCGCTTCAAAAAGGGCGATGAACTGGAAGCCGTGGTATTGGCGATTGACGTTGAACGTGAACGCGTATCCCTGGGCGTGAAGCAGTTGGAAGGTGATCCATTCAACAACTACACCGCCATGAACGACAAGGGCCAACTGGTTTCGGGAACCGTGAAATCGGTAGAACCGAAGGGTGCTGTAATCCAGTTGTCCGATGAAGTCGAAGGCTATCTGCGTGCTTCGGAAATCTCGCGTGACCGCGTGGAAGATGCCGGTACCCACCTGAAAGTGGGCGATGCGGTAGAAGCGATGATCCTCAACATTGACCGCAAAGCACGCAGCATCCAGCTTTCGATCAAGGCCAAGGACAACGTGGAAACCCAGGAAGCCATGCAAAAAATGGCAGCCAGTTCGGATGCGAATGCCGCTTCCGGTACCACCAGCTTGGGCGCGTTGTTAAAAGCCAAGTTCGATAACAAGAACTAAGAAGCACAATCGATGACCAAATCGGAGTTGATCAATCGTCTGGCCGAGCGCTATGCTCAGTTGGTGGCGAAAGATGCAGATCTGGCGGTCAAAACCATTCTCGATGCGATGGGGCAGGCGTTAGCCAGCGGCCAGCGCATCGAGATTCGTGGTTTTGGCAGCTTTGCATTGAACAGCCGCCCGCCGCGCATTGGGCGCAACCCGAAATCGGGCGACAAGGTGATGGTGCCGGAAAAACGCGTACCGCACTTCAAGCCGGGCAAGCAATTGCGCGAACGGGTCGATGCCATGGTAGGACAGCCGATCATCGAGGATTGATTATCGATGAACGATGAAGGGTGTGGCACACCACACGAAAATCAAACGGCATCTGCGGATGCCGTTTTTTTTCAGGTAACATGCGATGGTACCCATCAAAACAGGTGAATTCGATGAAATGGATTTCCAGAATTAGTGCCGTTTTACTGTTTATTTTATTTTTCAGCTTTGCCTTGAAAAATACCGATGAAGTCGTTTTGAATCTGTTTTTGCAATACAAATTGCGTGGCCCGCTGGTATTGATGCTGCTCGGCTGCTTTTTGAGCGGTGCGGTACTCGGGATTGTGGCCTTGACCCCGACCGTGATGCGCTATCGGCGTGAGTTGGCTCAATGCAAGATTCAACTGGGCAATTTACAACAAGCAGAGTCGGTGCGCAAAGAATCCAGAGTGCCGCAACAACCGGACATGATGAGCAGTGCTTAAATTGGCAGAAATGCATCATTGACAGCAATTGACAATGAGTCATGCTGACAGGAAACTGAATCCGACACTCTTCAAGCAGGCAGGGCAAAATGGAATTTGATATCTGGTGGTTGCTTGGCATCCCATTATTTTTTACACTTGGCTGGCTGGCAGCACGGGTTGATATCCGGCAACTGCTGTCTGAATCGCGCAGTTTGCCACGGGGCTACTTCAAGGGTTTGAATTTTTTGTTGAACGAACAGCCGGACAAGGCGATTGATTCGTTTATCGAAATCGTCAAGTTTGATCCGGAAACGGCCGACTTGCACTTTGCGTTGGGCAATCTGTTTCGGCGCAGGGGTGAAACCGAACGGGCAATCCGGGTCCATCAAAGCCTATTGTTGCGGCCTGATTTGCCGCAGGAACAACGGGAACAGGCGCGCCACGAACTGGGCCAGGATTACTTGAGTGCCGGTTTGCTCGACCGGGCCGAAGAAACCTTTAATAGCCTCAAAGATACCCAATACGGCCCGCAGGCACGGCGTGCGCTCTTGGAAATTTTCCAGCGCGAAAAAGAATGGCAGCGCGCCATTGATGCGGCACTGGCCCTGCAACAGGCCGGGGCCGGTGGCCGACAAAAGGAAATTGCCCAGTTCTATTGTGAGCTGGCACAAGACGAACTGGTCCACACCCATCCTGATGCCGCACTGGCGCTGTTGGAGCAGGCCTTGGCGGCGGACCGGAAAAACGTGCGGGCTACGCTGTTGATCGGCGATGCACAACTGGCCAAGGGCGAAGTTGAAGAAGCCTTGCTCACCTGGCGCCGGGTTGAGCAGCAAAGCGTGCCGCATGTGGCACTGGTAGCGCAGCGCCTGATGGATGGCTACAAAAGTGTTGGCCGACCACAGGAAGGCGTGAATTTGCTCAAATCGTATCTGGCCGACGCCTCGTCCATCGATTTGCTGGAAGTAGTGTTTAAGGCTGTGATCGAATTGGATGGGGTGGAAGCGGCGCATTTGTTGGTGAGTGAAGAACTGCGCCGCACGCCAACCCTGCTCGGGCTCGATAAATTGCTCGAAGTGCGGTTGATGGATGCACCACCGCACCTGTGGCAGGAATTGTCGCTGGTGAAAAATCTGGTACATGGCTATACCCAAAAACTGGCGCGCTATCAATGCAGCCATTGCGGCTTCAAGGCACGCCAGTTTTACTGGCACTGCCCCGGTTGCAGCCACTGGGAAAGCTACCCGCCGCGTCGTACCGAAGAATTAAATGTGATGAATTAAGCTTTGCGGCGGCCCAGCGCTTGGGTGGACGCTCTGCTAACCCCCCCCGGCCAATGTTTAATGTTTAATGCACCGGGAAATTGGCTGGAAACCTTTACATGAAAATTACCATTATTGGCACCGGATATGTCGGCTTGGTGACCGGAGCTTGTTTTGCCGATGTGGGCAACGATGTGTTTTGCCTTGATCTTGATTTGCGCAAGATTGATTTGTTAAATGGCGGCGGCATGCCGATCCATGAACCCGGTCTCGCTCAGATCGTGGCGCGCAATTTGGCGGCGGGCCGACTGCATTTTTCCACCGATATCGGCAAAAGCGTGGCGCACGGTGAAATCCAGTTCATTGCGGTTGGCACCCCGCCCGACGAAGAGGGTTCGACCGATTTGCAATACGTGCTGGCAGCGGTGCGCAACATTGGCCGCCACATGGATGGCTTCAGGGTGGTGGTCAACAAATCGACGGTTCCGGTTGGCACCGGCCAGCGCGTGCAGGAAACGATACAGGCCGAGCTCGATGCGCGCGATGTGCGGATCAAGTTTTCAGTGCTGTCCAATCCGGAATTTTTGAAGGAAGGTGCTGCCGTGAACGACTTCATGCATCCGGACCGGATCGTGATTGGTTGCGACAACAGCGCCGAAGGCCAGCGCGCCCGGCACATGATGAAAACGCTGTATGCCCCGTTTAGGCAGAATGCCGAGCGCTTGATATGGATGGATGTGCGCTCGGCTGAATTGACCAAGTATGCCGCCAATGCCATGTTGGCCACCCGGATTTCGTTCATGAATGAATTGGCGCTGTTGGCCGAACAAGTTGGGGCTGACATTGAACAGGTGCGCCATGGCATGGGTTCGGATGCGCGGATAGGGCACAGCTTTTTGCAAGCTGGCTGCGGCTATGGCGGTTCGTGCTTCCCCAAAGACGTGCAGGCACTGGTGCAAAGTGCCGCCGGGAGCGGGGTCCGCTTGCCGATTCTGCAGGCCGTCGAGCAAGTCAATCACGAACAAAAGCGGGTGTTGGGCGAGCGGTTGCTGGCCCGTTTTGGCAACGATTTGCGCGGCAAACACTTTGCCTTGTGGGGGCTGGCGTTTAAACCGAATACCGACGACATGCGCGCCGCGCCGTCGCGCGTGTTGCTCAAGACCATGCTTGCCGCCGGTGCCAGTGTTAGCGTGTTTGATCCGGTTGCCATGCCTGAAGCACGGCGCGTATTGCAGCACGATTTGGCCGAGGATGGTGGTTTTGAGCGGATCAGCTTTGCCCCTGATGCCTGGGCTGCACTGGCTGGTGCATCGGCGCTGTTGCTGGTAACCGAATGGGATGTGTTTCGCAGTCCCGATTTTGAGAAAATGAAACAGGCCATGCGTGAACCGGTCATCCTGGACGGGCGCAATGTGTTTAATCCGGAACAGTTGGCCGAAGCCGGGTTTGAATATTATGGGATTGGCCGCTCGCAGATGCCGCTGGTCTCGCTGCTGGAGGACTGAACATGACAATTGATCCAATCTTGTTAAACAATTTGCCCGATGTGCGCTTGCTGGTGGTAGGTGATGTGATGCTCGACCGCTACTGGTTTGGCGAAGTGTCGCGCATTTCGCCCGAAGCACCGGTGCCGGTAGTACGGATTGAGCGCAGCGAAGAACGCTTGGGCGGCGCGGCCAATGTGGCACGCAATGCAGCCGCGCTGGGGGCACACAGTGGCTTGCTGGGCGTGGTGGGGGACGACGAAGCGGCCAGCAGTATGGAAAACATGCTGGCGCGGGCCAACATTCACAGCTATTTGCGGCGCGATGCCGAGATTGCCACCATTGTCAAACTGCGCGTCATTGGTCGCCAGCAACAGTTGTTGCGCGTCGATTTTGAAGAACCGCCAACTGCCGTGGTATTGCGTGACAAGCTGGCGCAATTTAATGCACTGGTTGGCGATTACGGCGTGGTGGTGCTGTCCGACTATGCCAAGGGCGCGCTGGTCAATGTCGCGACCATGGTGGCGGCGGCGCGCGCGCTCGGCAAACCGGTGCTGGTTGATCCAAAGGGTGACGATTTTACCCGCTATGCCGGGGCTTCCCTGTTGACCCCGAACAAATCCGAATTTCGTCATGTGGCTGGCAGTTGGAGCAGCGAAACCCATTTGAGCGAAAAGGCCCAAGCGCTGCGTACCAGCCTTAAACTTGATGCGTTGCTGCTGACCCGTTCCGAAGAGGGCATGACACTTTATACCGAGAACGGCAAACAGGATTTTCCGGCCCATGCACGCGAAGTGTTCGATGTGTCAGGGGCCGGGGATACCGTCATCGCCACGCTGGCCGTCATGCTCGGGGCCGGTGTTCCGTTGCCGCAGGCGGTGGAAGTGGCCAACCGGGCCGGTGGCATTGTGGTTGGCAAGCTTGGTACGGCGACCGTGACGCGGGAAGAATTGTTTGGTCAATAATGTTTGGCCAATAAGGTTTTGGCCAGTGAACCGGGTTTGGCCACCCCGATCCATTTTTAGGAGTGAAGACATGTTGAAACGAATCTGGTTTGCCTTGTTGTTGTGGATGGTGGGCATTGGCTTGGCCATGGCCGATGTTGAAATCAATACGGCTGATCAAGCGGCACTCGATGGTTTGCGCGGCGTTGGGGCGGTGATGTCGAAAAAGATTTTGGACGAGCGCCGTGCCCATGGCCCGTTTGCCGACTGGGCCGATTTGCAAAAGCGGGTCAAGGGCGTGGGTGACAAGAACTCGGTAAAACTGTCCGAAGCCGGTTTGCGCGTCAATGGTCAGGCCAAAGTGGCGGCTGTCGCCAAACCGGCATCGGCATCGGCATCGGCACCGGCACCGGCACCGGCAACACCGGCGGGCGGCAAGTAGGCTGCGGTACGTCGCAGCAGGCTTCGGAATCGGGCTGGTTTGCACCGGGCAGTGTGGCAAAATAATCCTTGACAGTAAGGAGTTTTCTTCTTACTATTTGCCAATTCTTGACTTTTTGGGAGGGCAAAATGACGACCTTGACCGTGACCGCAAAAGGGCAAATTACCCTGAAGCAGGATTTGCTGAAACATCTTGGCGTTGTGCCGGGGCAGCGGCTGGAACTGGAAAAATTACCTGATGGCAAAGTGGTGATCAAGGCCGCTGCCAGTGGTACGCTAATGGAGTTCTTTGGTTCTCTGGCCAAACCTGACCACGTGGTGCTCTCGATTGATGAGATCAACCGCATCGCTGCCGATGGCTGGGCCGCGCAATCATGAAAATAACGGCCGATACCAATATCTTGGTGCGCGCCGCAGTGCAGGATGACCCATTGCAGGCGATGCAGGCGATGCAACTGCTTGAGGGGGCGCAATTGGTGGCCATTCCCTTACCCGTCATGTGCGAACTGGTGTGGGTGTTGGCCCGTGGCTATAAAAAATCGGCGTCGGAGATTCATGCTGCCCTGTTGCATCTGTTTAATGCCCACAATGTGGCCATGAACCGGTCAGCGGTTGAAGCCGGGTTGGTGCTGCTGGCTGCAGGGGGCGATTTTGCCGATGGGGTGATTGCCCATACCGGGGAAGAACTGGGGGCGGAAGAGTTTGTCTCGTTTGATCAAAAAGCCGTGGCCCTAATGCAGGCCCGAGGCAAGGCGGCCCGCCTGGTTGGTGAGCCAGCTAGGGCAGCGCCGCTCATGGTGCAGCAGGAGCGGGCACCCTACAAGGTAAACCGGGTGGCGCGTGCCAAACGGCCCTGACAAGCGGATTGGCGGTGGCACGATGTTGCACGATGTTGCAATCTGGTAACGCAAATTTGATGCGTGGCTTACAATTGATGGCCGGATTTTCCGGTATGGCGTGCCACCATCGGTGCCGAATCAGTGCCAGATCAGGGCAATTGCCGCCCGGTTGGCGAAAAGCCGCCATGGCACACGTAAAATGAACAGGACTTACGCAAAATTGTTCCAGCAAGGCGCGCTGCCGCAGGCAGTACGCCTGTACGGCAAGGCAGCGCAACGCCGCTGGGGCGGTTTTGCGTAAGTCCTAATGAAATCTGCCAAAAGGAAACAGGCACTCTTGGCCAGCCGATCTGTCAGTGCTGCCCGGGCTGCCGGTTTGTCAATCACGTTGCACTAAAATGAAGTGGGTGACCGATCATGAGTAATTTGAACGAAGAAAAAGTATTAAGTGTCCACCACTGGACCGACCGGCTGTTTTCCTTTACCACAACGCGTGACCCATCGCTGCGCTTTAGCAATGGCCACTTCACCATGATTGGCCTGAAGGTCAATGGCAAGCCACTGCTGCGCGCCTATAGCATCGTCAGTGCCAATTACGAAGACCACCTCGAATTTCTCAGCATCAAGGTCGATGACGGACCACTGACCTCGCGCTTGAAGCATATTCAGATCGGTGACATGATCATCGTCGGCAAAAAGCCAACCGGTACGCTGGTGGTCGATTACCTGCTGCCCGGGCGGCGGCTGTACATGCTCTCGACCGGCACCGGGCTGGCTCCGTTCATGAGCATTGTGCGCGACCCGGAAGTATATGAAAAATATGAGCAACTGATTTTGGTGCATGGTGTGCGCCAGGTCGATGAACTGGCGTATCACGATTTGCTGGTGGAACACTTGCCGAACCACGAATACCTGGGCGAACTGGTCACCAGCAAGCTGCGCTACTATCCCACCGTCACCCGCGAAACCTGGCGCAATACCGGGCGCGTGACCGACCTGATCGAGAACGGCAAGCTGTTTACCGATTTGGGCGTGCCGCCATTTGATCCGGAGCAAGACCGGGTGATGATCTGTGGCAGTGCTGACATGCTGCGCGACCTCAAGCACATGCTCGAAGCGCGCGGTTTTAAAGAGGGCAATACCACCACCCCCGGTGATTTTGTGATTGAGCGGGCGTTTGCCGAAAAATAGGGCGCACTGGTAAAAGAGGTATCGGTAGCCGCGCAAATCCGGTACAATACCGGCCCTATGAACCCGCCCAAAAACCTCTTCTCCGATCCC
>JACCDS012443409.1_pt1 | contig 10664 bp, 8 predicted proteins | sample 7446441 | NCBI WGS metagenome assembly JACCDS01 (sample SAMN15323445, study PRJNA562643) | freshwater metagenome | isolation source: river surface water | place: USA:Blue River Watershed | collected 2017-08-17 | reverse complement strand
GTGCCAGCATTGGGCCTACTTTCGTGTCGCCTCAAGATCTCGACCAGTAAATGTGCGTTTTCAATTATCAGCTGAGGATCGAGCAACTTTGGCCGGAATGGTTGAGCTTATTGGAAAGAGGCCACGTCCAAAGTTCACTAGAAAGTTTAAAGCAGATTTGAACGGAGCTTTTGTTATCACTGATACTGTAACTACTTTATGTTCTGGTGTAAGCTCACATTTTCATCTTCATCCGGCCGTGAGTATTGTTTCAGTTGATGATGAGCAAAGGCGGGTGCTTTTGGAGATTCCTGGAGGGAAAACTATTTCTTTTGAGTATTCGATAGGCCGATTAACGATTGAAGACTGTCTTGTCTCTCGTCGATTTAATATGCGAGAAGTATCTAAAAAAATAGTGATATCAAATTGGGCCCAGCATCAAAGTTTTTTATCGCTAGAGGTGAATATTCAATTAGTTTTTGCATCTATGAAATCCAAAATCTTACCCCAATACATTGGGATCACTACATAGGTTAGAAAATGTTTAAAAAGAAGAGAATCTTAGTAGTGTTTGGAACAAGACCAGAGGCAATCAAAATGGCTCCTCTAATTCACCAACTTAAGGCAGAGCCAGATATTTTTGATGTCCAGGTTTGTGTTACAGCACAGCACCGCCAAATGTTAGATCAGGTTTTAAGAGTTTTCGAAATTGTGCCAGATATTGATTTAGATTTGATGAAGCCTGAGCAAGATCTCTTTGATTTGACTGCAAATATTCTCCAAGGTATGAAGGGTGTGTTTAGTAGTTGTAAGCCAGATGTTGTTTTAGTGCATGGTGATACAACAACGACGCTTGCAACTGCAATGGCTTGTTTTTATAGGGGTGTATCAGTTGGACACATTGAGGCAGGATTACGAACCCACAACCTCTTTGCGCCATTCCCGGAGGAGTTCAATCGGCAGGTAGCTAGTAAGGTAGCCCAGTGGCACTTTGCACCAACTGAGCTAAGTCGTACTAATTTGATCGCAGAAAATATTAATGATGAAAAAATAACTGTGACAGGAAATACTGTGATTGATGCTCTTCATTGGGTGCTTAATCGGATTGAGGTTGATGAAAATCGATCTGCGCGGTTAACAAAGTATTTCAACCAAATATTACACTTTAATTGGCAGTCAAATCGATTTGTCTTAATTACGGGGCATCGACGTGAAAACTTTGGTAATGGATTTCAGGAGATTTGTGAAGCTTTATGCGAATTAGCCTCTATATTTAGTGAGATTCATTTTATATTCCCAGTGCATTTAAATCCTAATGTTCAAAAACCTGTGCGCAGTATTTTGGCAAATCTTTCAAATGTGCATTTAATTGAACCATTAGACTATGAGCCGTTTGTATATTTAATGAAACATAGTCATATTGTCTTAACTGATAGTGGGGGCATTCAGGAGGAGGCACCTAGTTTAGGTAAGCCTGTTCTTGTGATGCGAGATTTAACGGAGCGACCTGAAGCTATAAGTGCTGGGACAGTTGAGTTGGTCGGCTCAAATAAAGACTGTATTGTTACGGGCGTTTCGCGCCTACTTAATGATAAAGCTTGCTACTCAAAAATGTCATACGCTCATAATCCCTATGGTGATGGTAAAGCCTGTGAGCGAATTCTAGATGTGCTTCGAAATATTTAAATTCAAAAAAGGTAATGTCCGTGAAAAATAAATCAATTACGGTTGTTGGGCTTGGGTATATCGGACTTCCTACAGCTGCACTACTTGCCAGTAAAGGTTATATGGTGGCGGGAGTGGATATCAATCAAGATGCCGTTGACACAATCAATCAGGGTGAGATTCACATCGTTGAACCAGATTTAGATGCTTATGTTCGATCAGCCGTAACTGCTGGAAAATTGAGAGCATTTAGCAGTCCACAATTGGGTGATATTTATATAATTTGTGTGCCAACTCCGTTTCATGAGGGGGATGGCCTACCACAGCCCAACATAGACTATGTATTAAATGCAATACGAAGTATTTCAAGCGGCATTAAGCCTGGAGATATGATTATTTTGGAGTCAACATCCCCCGTCGGTACAACACAAAAAATATCCGAAGTTTTGACGGATGCCGGAGTAGATATTGCGGCAATTTATATTGCCTATTGCCCTGAGCGAGTATTGCCTGGAAACATTATGAAAGAGTTGGTAGAAAATGACCGGGTGGTTGGAGGATTAACTCAAGAGTCTACTCAACAAGTTTCTAGCTTCTATCGCACTTTTGTTAATGGAACTGTTTTGGAGACGAACGCCAAGACTGCTGAGATGTGTAAGCTAACCGAAAATAGTTTTAGAGATGTAAATATTGGTTTTGCAAATGAGCTTTCACTTATTTGCGCTAAAGACGACATCAATGTATGGGACCTTATTAAATTAGCAAACCATCATCCGCGAGTAAATATCTTGCAACCTGGTGCTGGTGTAGGTGGTCACTGTATTGCTGTTGATCCTTGGTTTATTGTTGCACGTGATCCTGAGAATGCGCAGATTATTCGCTCTGCTCGAGAGGTAAATAATCGGAAAACTGATTGGGTGATTGATCAAATTAAAATTGCAGCAGATGTTATTGCAAAAACCGGCCACAAACCGAAAATTGCTTGTTTGGGGTTAGCGTTTAAACCTGATATTGATGATTTGCGTGAGTCTCCAGCAGTCTATATTGCCCAACAACTTTTATCGCAAGGTTACGATTTGGTGGCTGTGGAGCCAAATATTCAAAATGATCATCGATTTGAATTAGTTAAATTGGATGACGCTCTGAATTCAGCAGATGTTTTAGCCATTTTAGTAAAGCATAGGCAATTTGTAGATGCTGAAAAAATGGGAAAATTTGATCGAAATGGGATTGTTGATTTTTGTGGATTAGTTTCTTAATTACTTTTGCATACAACTTTTAATATTTAAGCAAGACTAATTTCCTTGAAAATACTTATACTAAGTTTTTATTATCCGCCGGACTTATCAGCTGGTTCATTTCGAATTGTTGGACTCGTAAAAGCTTTAATGAGTCTAGTTGATAAAGATGTTCAAATTGAAGTTATTACTACTCAGCCAAATAGGTATCAGGGATTTTCGGCTGAAGTAAATGATGATGAAAAAAATGATCGCTTAAAAATTTATAGAATAAAAATTTCAGAACATAACAGCGGTATGATAGATCAGGCAAAATCATTTATTGTCTATGCATATGGAGCTCAGAAGATTATAAAAAGTCAGCAATACGATTTCGTCTTTGCAACTTCAAGTAGATTAATGACTGCCACTTTAGGTGCTTGTGTATCTAGATGGAAAAAAATTCCGCTTTATCTGGACATTCGTGATATTTTTGTAGATACGATTCAGAATGTTTTACCTAAAAAATCTGCCTATTTGTTGACTCCAATTTTTTCCTTCATTGAGAGGCTTACTTTTAGCCAAGCAACACACATAAACCTTGTTTCTCCTGGATTTCAATATTATTTTAATAGTAAATATCCAAATAGATCTCTCTCCTATTTCATGAATGGGATTGATGAGGAATTTGTGCCTAATGATGCTCAGCTAGATAAAGTAAAACTTAAAGCAGATATATCAGACTCACCCATACATATTCTGTATGCAGGAAATGTTGGTGAAGGTCAAGGGTTGCATAAAATAATTCCTGCACTTGCTAAAAAATTAGGTGACAGAGTAGAGATTAGATTAATAGGAGCTGGCGGGAGACTTAAGGAGCTTCAGTCCGCATTGAAGTTAATGAATGTGAATAACGTCGAAGTACTGCCGCCGATGGCTCGTAAAGATTTGATTCGGGAATATGAAGCTGCTGATGTTTTATTTTTGCACCTTAATAGTTATGATGCCTTCAAAAAAGTTTTGCCTTCTAAAATATTTGAATATGCCGCGTTAGGAAAGCCTATATGAGCGGGAGTTTCTGGGTTCTCTGCTCAATTCTTGAGTCAAGAAGTTACAAATAGCGCCACATTTACTCCATGTGATGTTGATGAAGCTATTAAAGCATTTAACTCTTTGTTGTTTCAAGACGTAAATCGTAAAAATTTTATAGAGAAGTATTTGCGTAAAAATATTATGAAAAATTTATCGGAAGATATAGTTGGTAGGTTTGAAAGAGGCTGATGAATATTCTCGTTACTGGTTCAACTGGTTTTGTCGGTAATGCCTTAATGGCAAGGTTAATTGAAGATCAATTTTCTGTTTCTGCAACCGTACGTAATGCAGCATCCAAAAAAGTTAGCCCAGATGTTAATTTCATTACTATTGGTCATTTGACTCCATTCCTGGACTGGAGTGACGTCTTAAGAGGAGTCGATGCAATAGTACACTTGGCAGCCAGAGCTCATATCTTAAGTGATAAATCTAGAGATTCATTAGCTGAGTATCGTCATGTTAATGTTGACTGCTCTTTAAATTTAGCTCGTCAAGCTGCTAGAGCTGGTATCAAGAGGTTTATTTATATAAGCTCTATTAAGGTTAATGGGGAGTTTACAATTTTAGGTAAACCTTTTGCTGCGCAAGATATTCCAATGCCTCAGGATTTCTATGGAATTAGTAAATATGAGGCAGAGTTGGGCCTGCAATTCATCGCAAAAGAGTCCGGAATGGAATTAGTAATTATACGTCCGCCCCTAGTTTATGGGCCAGGAGTTAAAGCAAATTTTCTGTCAATGATGAATTGGCTTCAGCTAGGAATTCCACTTCCGCTTGGAGGTGTAACTGCCAATCGGCGAAGTTTTATATTTCTGGACAACTTAATTGATATGATTGTTACTTGCATCAATCATCCTGCAGCAGCGAATCAGATTTTTTTGGTTTCGGATAACGAGGATCTCTCAACTGCAGGATTGTTGGAGCGAATCAATTTAGCCCTTGGGGAACCCTCAAAGTTAATAGTGTTACCGCCCAATCTAATTAACTTCGGAGCAAAGTTAGTAGGTAGAGCTGATATTGCTCGGCGACTTTGTCAATCTTTACAGGTGGATACCAAAAAAACTAATGTTTTGCTCGATTGGTTGCCGCCAATAAGTATTGATGAAGGACTGCGTCAAACAGCGGCATATTTCCTTAGTAATAAATCTTAAGTCAAATTTTTATGAAGCGTTTACTTGATCTTGTATTGGCTCTCTTTATTATTTTTGTATTAATAATCCCGATATTGATCGTGACTATTGCTGTTCGATTAACTTCATCTGGTCCGATATTGTACTGGTCTGATAGGATAGGTCGCTACAACATTATCTTTAAGATGCCTAAATTTCGCACAATGCATATTGGAACTCCTGCTGTAGCAACTCACCTACTTTCTGATTCTAGTCAATACTTAACGCCAATAGGTTCATTTTTGCGTAAATCTAGCCTCGACGAATTGCCCCAACTCTGGAGTATTTTGATTGGTGATATGAGTTTTGTTGGTCCAAGGCCGGCATTATTCAATCAAGATGATTTGATTTCACTTAGAACACAGTACGGGGTCGAAAAGTTACAGCCAGGATTAACTGGTTGGGCCCAAATAAATGGCCGCGATGAATTGTCTGTGAGTGTCAAGGTGCAATATGATTTGGAATATCTTCATAAACAGTCTTTTTGGTTTGATATGAAGATATTATTTTTTACCTTTTTAAGGGTGGTTCAGCGGTCCGGAGTCTCTCATTAATTTGAAAAAAGTCCCTCTTTTTATTTGTCAAAATGAGTTTTTTTAGTTGATTTTTAGTGAGCACATTCATTCTTGCCCATTTACGCTTAAATCACTTCTTATTTCACTATGTAATTTATAATAACCCGTGCCCATTAATGCAACAAAACAGTCGCTCTTAAATCTACCTCGCCCAGTCAAGCGCGGCTTGGTGATGTTTTGTGATGTTCTTGTCTGTGGGCTGAGTGTTTGGCTTGCATTTGGACTTCGTTTGGATCAATGGAGTTACTTTCAGGTTCAGCACTGGTTGGTATTTATTGCTGCAGTTGGATTTTCACTGCCCCTCTTTATTTCTTTTGGATTGTATCGTGCTATTTTTAGATATATTGGTACAACTGCCTTTTTAGCTTTAACACGTGTTTTTATTATCTACACAATTATTGTTTTCTCTATTTTTACGCTGATTGGCTTGGATGGAGTACCCAGATCTATTGGCGTTATTCAGCCAATGTTGTTATTCATTGGGATTGGTATTAGTCGATATTTTGTGCGTTTTTGGCTAGGCAGTATTAATAACGTTCAAAAGGGATTTTATAGAGCTCAACCTATTGCATTGATTTACGGTGCTGGTTCAGCAGGTCGTCAATTAGCATCAGGTTTATCTAGCAATCAAGAAATGCTAGTTAAGGGATTTATCGACGACAATCCTCGCTTGCAGGGAAGTACAATTGATGGAATCCCCATATATCCCAATATTGGGTTGCAAGATCTGATTCATAGATTTGATATTACGGATGTTCTATTAGCTATACCATCTGTTAGTCAGGCACGAAGAAGAGAAATTATTACATCTCTAAACCAGTGCGGAGTTCGTGTCCGCACATTACCCGGGTTAATTGATCTAGCTGCTGGCAGAATCAGAATTTCAGACTTACATGATTTGGATATGAATGACTTACTTGGAAGGGAAGTTGTTCCGCCTGATTTAGGATTATTGAGAAAAAATATTCATGACCAAGTGGTTTTGGTTACAGGGGCTGGCGGCTCGATTGGTAGTGAGCTATGCCGTCACATTATTAAATTTTCACCAAAAGCATTAATCCTTATTGATAATAGTGAGTACTCGCTCTATTTAATTTATGAGGAGTTAAAGAGAGCTCTTATAGAACTGGAAAGTAACGATGAATATCAAGTATCTTTGCCAAGTTCACCATTACAAGTTAAATTGGTTCCTTACTTAGCTTCTATACGCGATGAAGATTTATTGATGAAAATCTTTAAATCTCATCAGCCTGCCACGGTCTTTCATGCTGCAGCTTATAAGCACGTGCCTTTGGTAGAACAAAACCCAACTGAAGGCATTCGCAATAATGTATTTGGAACATTGACTTGCGCCCAGGTTAGTTTAGAGTGTCGAGTAGCTAATTTTATATTAGTAAGTACCGATAAGGCTGTTAGACCAACAAATGTAATGGGCGCTAGTAAGCGAATTGCGGAATTGATTTTGCAGGCAATTGCAGAGATGGGGGCTAAAGGTAATCATTCAACTATTTTTTCGATGGTGAGATTTGGTAATGTGCTAGGATCATCCGGCTCTGTGGCTCCGCTGTTTAGTGCCCAAATTGCTGCAGGTGGGCCAATTACCTTGACTCATCCTGAAGTTACACGTTATTTTATGACCATACCTGAGGCGGCACAGTTAGTCATTCAGGCTAGTGCGATGGCAGTTGGAGGAGATGTTTTTGTATTAGATATGGGGCAGCCGGTACGTATTCATGATTTAGCCATTAAGATGGTCTATTTATCAGGGTTATTGGTTAAGGATTTAGACCACCCCAATGGCGATATTGAGATAAAGGTTACTGGATTACGTCCGGGAGAAAAGTTGTACGAAGAACTTTTGATTGGTGATAGTCCTCAGTCAACGATGCACCCAAAAATCATGAGAGCGCATGAGGAGTTTTTACCTTGGGAAGATATACAGCAAGAGCTTAAGAAATTGAATTTAGCATTAGATACATGTGATGATAAATTGATTAGATGTGCGCTCAAGCAGTTAGTGCCTGGCTACCAACTTAATGGCGATGCTTTAGATTGAAGTGATGGGTTTTCTGGGTTACGATTTTTTAGATTAATAATGCCAAATCTCTTTGTTTGTTATAAAAAATAAGAATTTTTTAGCTCGTTGGGCAACATGCCAATTATTCTAAGAATGATTTTTCATTTTTAATTTACACTTATGAGCAGCTTTATAATTCACAACATTTAAAAATAAAGTTGCTAAAAATTATGCCCAAGAACTATATTCTTTAGGTGTGCTTGAAAATATTTTTTCAGTCTGGTTAAGTGGGTAAATGTGAGAAATAATTGATGTTGAGTGGGTGTAAATAATCTAGACATGATTCTAGTCACGGGCGGTGCAGGATTTATTGGTGGTAACTTTGTCTTGGATTGGTTAGCTAATCCAGGTGCTGAAGGCGTTGTTAACTTAGATAAGTTAACGTACGCTGGTAACTTAGCGACACTAAAATCACTAGAAAATGATTCTCGCCACGTATTCCTCCAAGGTGATATTGGCGATTACGAGTTAATACTTTCTTTACTTAAGAAGCATCAAATTAAAGCAGTCATTAACTTTGCTGCCGAATCTCATGTTGATCGCTCGATTCACGGTCCGGGGGACTTTATACAAACCAATGTGGTGGGCACCTTCAATTTATTAGAAGCAGTTCGCGCCTATTGGAATGAATTGCCAGAGTCTCAAAAGCAAATATTCCGTTTCTTGCATGTTTCTACGGATGAGGTTTATGGATCGTTATCACCAACAAATCCAGCTTTTACAGAAGCCAATCCTTATGAACCGAATAGTCCCTACTCGGCATCTAAGGCAGCCTCAGATCATTTAGTGCGTGCATGGCATCATACTTATGGCTTACCTGTTTTAACTACCAACTGCTCCAACAATTACGGACCGTATCATTTTCCAGAAAAATTGATACCTCTTGTGATTCTGAATGCATTGGCTGGGAAGTCTTTACCTATCTATGGTGATGGTCAACAGATCCGTGATTGGTTGTACGTTAAAGATCACTGTTCAGCCATTCGTCGTGTATTAGAGGCAGGTAAGTTAGGTGAAACATACAACGTTGGTGGCTGGAATGAGAAACCAAACTTGGAAGTTGTTCATACCATTTGCTCGATCTTAGATGGTTTGCGTCCAAAAGCTGATGGGACTTCTTATGCATCACAAATAACTTATGTCAAGGATCGCCCAGGACATGATCGTCGTTATGCGATTGATGCCTCTAAGATTGAGCGTGAGCTCGGCTGGAAACCAGCTGAAACATTTGAAACAGGTATACGTAAAACAGTACAGTGGTATCTAGATAATCAAGAGTGGACTAATGGTGTTCTCAGTGGTTCTTATCGTGATTGGGTGCAAAAACAATATAGCAATACAACTGATCAATGATGATTGGTTGATGGTTGCTAATTACTAATGACTAATTGCTGATCCTTATATGTCCTACTCATCCTTTGAGCTTCTAGATCACAGCCGACCAATTTTGGTATTTGGACGAGATGGACAGGTAGGAAAAGCTTTACAAGTTTGTTTAAAAGACCTCAAGGTGCAAGCTGTTTTCTTGGGTCGTACTGATTGTGATTTAACGAGTGAGTCTTCTATTATTAAGGTGCTTAATCGTTATCAACCTCAAGTCATTGTTAATGCGGCTGCTTATACAGCAGTTGATAAAGCAGAAACAGAGAGAGACCTGGCTTTCGCCATTAATGCCAAAGCTCCAGAATTAATGGCTCGGTATGTTGCTAATGTAGCTCATGGCATTTTGGTTCATTATTCAACAGACTATGTGTTTGCTGATACCAAACAAGATGCTTACTTTGAAACTGATTCAGTTGGACCTGTTGAACATTTAAATGCTTACGGTCAGAGTAAGATCGCAGGCGAGCAGGCGATTGAAGAAGTTTTTAACTTGGTTCATGATTCTGGTCACGCAAGCTACGTAGATAATTTTTCAAGATATTTTATTTTGAGAACGTCGTGGGTGTATGGTGATGGCGGTAATTTTATTCGCACAATGTTGCGATTGGCACGTGAGCGTGATCAGTTAAAAGTGGTAAGTGACCAAGTTGGCGCACCAACTTCAGCTCAATGGTTGGCTGAGATTGGTGTCCAAATTGCAGGGTCTAGAGTTGAGTCCGGAATTTATCATGCGGTACCCGATGGAGAAACTTCTTGGCATGGTTTGGCTTTATTTGCCATAGAAACTGCGGCGAGTTATGGAGAGGGTATTGAGGTCAAGTCTGAGAACATCTTGCCAATACCTGCGACTGATTATCCGGTTCCGGCAAAAAGGCCCTATAATTCTCGTTTGAATAATCAAAAGCTTAAACAAGCCCTTTCTAGCATGGCCTTTACTGCTCAATATCCTCATTGGCAGGCTCAAGTTGAAGATTACGTAACTACTTCACTTAAAAGCTGATTCACTAAGTCAGTTAATTAATAGTCTGTATTTCGTCAAAATAGGATTTTTTGGCATCAAATATTGGATAATTACACAATTATTTCTATTTGAGTCAATGCCATATGAATAAAATTCAACGTAAGGGCATCATCCTTGCAGGAGGTTCTGGGACACGTTTATACCCCGTAACACAGGCCGTATCAAAACAATTAATGCCTGTTTACGACAAGCCCATGGTTTATTACCCATTGACTACTCTGATGTTAGCTGGCATCAAAGATATTTTATTGATTTCAACCCCTCATGATACACCTATATTTACCGAATTAATGGGTGATGGCGCGCAGTGGGGTCTTAATATTCAGTATGCTGTGCAGCCGTCACCTGATGGTTTGGCACAAGCTTTTATCATTTGTAAAGACTTTGTGGCTAATAGCCCTTCAGCACTGGTGCTGGGTGACAATATTTTTTATGGCCATGAATTAGTCAATCAATTAAAAGCAGCCAATGATCGTGATGCTGGCG
>JACCDS011551091.1_pt1 | contig 10664 bp, 6 predicted proteins | sample 7446441 | NCBI WGS metagenome assembly JACCDS01 (sample SAMN15323445, study PRJNA562643) | freshwater metagenome | isolation source: river surface water | place: USA:Blue River Watershed | collected 2017-08-17 | reverse complement strand
GACCGATGATGGGCTTTATTGGCTGGCAGCGACTTCCCCAGCTTGGATGGTTTGGGCCGCTTGCGTGGAGTTAGCAGAAGTTGCCCGTTTGCGCCGCGCAATAACAATCACCTCCGTCCCCTGATCATCTCCAGACCCAAGCTTCTCCAGCGTTTGCCACAATTCATCCAGCACGTGCGTTTGCAGCGCAGTAAACTCCTCCGCCACCCCCTTCTGCACCAAATCTCCGGTAAAAAACACCGCATCCCACGGCCCACAGCGTTGATGGAGTTCGAATAAATCCTCTAAAAACGGTTGCCGCAGATTCGGCCAGCGGCAATCCTGCCCAGTCAGGCCGAAATGCAAATCGGTCAAATGCAGCCAGGAAAAGGTGTTTTGGCTCATGATATCGGGCAGGAGGTAGGGGTAAAAAAGATGATAACAGGGCAACAACCAAGGCAACGATTTGCCAGCATAACCGATAAAGAATGCCGCCCGGCAAATCTAGCAGAAAAAATTCTCAAATAACCTTGCACCATGGCAAGGCAATCGCCGCCCGCTTATGGTGCAACAGCACAAAAACCGGATACTAATACTCAAATTGGTGCAAATTTTGCCGGGTGGAATTTATTTCGTTTAAAATTTAACATTCTCCGCAAAGACCATTCCAGATTTAACAAATGCATTCTGGGAAAGACGGGGCAATTATTTTTGATAATTTGAAAACATTCTTAATGGACATAAAAATCAATAAAAAATTCCTTTTAAGAAAACTAAATCGCCCAACTTTGTGCGTTGCAGCATGAAAGCGCAATCATTTTTCGGTTGTATATACTTGTAAGTAATATAAAAACATATATTAAGACAAATAAATTATTTGACGAGACTTCGATCCACCTGTAAATTTTGTCTCGTCGAGTCCGAAATGCACATCAGTCTTTCTCGGGCAAAGCGTTTAAATTTTCACTAAACACCAAACTAAATATAAAATTCGGAGACAATCATGTTTAATCGCAATATTATGCTCGCCAGCATTTTGGCCATGACCGCTACTGCTGGTATCGCTGCAGAACCTCTTTTTCTACCCGCCAGTAACTTGAAAGCCGCTTCTGTTAGCGCTTCGGCAGTTGCTTCGCCATTTGCTGGTGATCACAAAGTCATGCGTAGCCAAGCCGGTTTGCGCTTTAATGCGGCTGCCATGAAGGGTACCGAGATGAGTTTGAGCTTGCCCGATGGCAAGCAATTGACCGCCCGCCGCGTCAATCGTTACACCACCAGCAGCGGTTCGACTGTCTGGATCGGCAAGCATCTGATGGCCAATGGCAATCTCGCTGCCGATGCAGCAACCCTGGCCGGTGAAGAAACGATTTTGGTGGAACGTCAGGGCCAGATTACCGGTTCCTTGCGCAGTGGTGGCAAGTTGTACCGGATTCGCGCCGCCAGCGATGGCAGCCATGTGTTGGCCGAAGTCGATGCCAGCCGTTTCCCGCCTGACCATGCCCCGAATGACTACCATTCGCTGGTTGGGCAAAGCAAGCCGGTCAACGGCAAGGCCGCCGTCGGTGCCCCGGCAGAATTTGCCGAATTTGATCAACTGGTGCGCAGTACCGCCAGCACCAGCACCACTTCCCTCGCTGCACTGGCGACACCGGCCGTGATCCGGGTCTTGGTTAACTACACCGCCGCCGCCAAAACCGCTGCCGGTAATATTGATTCACTGATTGATTTGTCGATGGCCGAAACCAATCAAGGCTATGTCAACTCGAACGTGAATGTCCGGGTAGAACTGGCGCACAAGGCACAAACGACCTATACCCAAAGCGGCACCCAGTCGCTTGACCGTGACCGTTATGCCGCCACCAGCGATGGCTACATGGACGAAATCCACACCCAGCGCAATACCTATGCCGCCGACGTGGCGATGTTGGTGGTCAATGATGGTGACGAAAGCTGCGGCATTGCCAAGGCCATCGGTGCTACCACGACTTCGGCTTTTGCCGTCGTACACTGGGATTGTTCGACCGGCAACCTGTCGTTTGGCCATGAACTGGGTCACCTGTATGGCGCACGGCATAACCCGGAAAACGATGGCACCACCACGCCGTATGCGTATGGCCATGGTTACTGGGCACCGAACGCCGCATGGCGCACCGTGATGGCTTACCCTTGCTCGGCCAAAACCTGCCCGCGTTTGAACTACTGGTCCAGCCCGCTGGTCACCTATACCGATGGCCAAAAAATGGGTAACACCGCCAACTCGGACAATGCCCGCGTGTTGAATGAGCGTGCAGCCGTCATGGCAGCGTTCCGCGGTGCACCGGCCACTGGCGTTACGGTCAGCAACACGGCTGATTACAACATTCCAGACAATAACACCACCGGCATTTCCAGCCCGGTTTCAGTTTCCACAGCAGGCAATGCCGGTACGGTAACGGTGGATGTGAATATTGTGCACACCTATAGCGGCGATCTGGTGGTTGACCTGATTGCACCGGACAACACGGTATATGCCCTGCAAAATCGGGTTGGTGGCAGTGCTGACAATATCGTGAAGAGCTTTACCGTGAATGTCGGTGCCAAATCACGGGTCGGTACCTGGAAGTTGCGTGCTTCGGATCGTGCCAGTGGCGACACCGGCTATATCAATAGCTGGACTTTCAAATCACTGTAAGCATGGTGATTGGCCTGCCAGACAGCAGCTAGCCTGCTGCGGCAGGCCAAGTGCTGTCCGGCAGCGCGTGTCCGGTTTTTTGCCAATGCCTGTCTGGTTTCGCCCTTGATCCGGCACCGCTGGCGCAATTAGAATCAGATTTTCCCATGCCCCCCGCCCGGCGCACCGCCATGGTTGATCCGATCAATGCCATTGCGGGCCATCCGGGTTCTTCAGCCACTCGTCGTTCATCACAAAGCCTTTGGTCAGGTATTCCCCGCACACAGGCCGAAATTGCAGCCGCGCACGGTGTCGTAGCGCGCTGGGGAGGCGGCGAAGTGCTATCGTTAGTCTTACGCACTTAGTGCTACAATTCATTTTCCTGTTTGGATACGACCGCAAAGCGTTGGCGCGTGCCGTTAAATGCGGGGAACTGATAGAGGTACCAGATGAGCAAACATGATAATTTATTGGATGTGCTGCACGACACGGCAAAAGGTTTACATGACGCGGGCGTGATGGACAGCATGACCATGCGCGAGTTCGATGCCTTGTGCCTGGCACCGGTGCAAACCTATAGTGCGGAACAAATCAAAGGCTTGCGGCTGCGCTTTAAGGCCAGCCAGGCGGTGTTTGCGGCTTACTTGAATACCAGTCTATCAACCGTACAAAAATGGGAACAGGGGCAAAAACACCCAAACGGGCCTTCGCTCAAGTTGCTTAATTTGGTTGATCGCAAGGGCTTGGAAGTGTTGGCTTGGTCGGTGGAATAAATCAAAGGCGGGGCTCATGCACGACTGGCTGATGTCTGGCAGCGCGTGTCCGGTTTTTACCAAGGCCTGTCTGGTTTCTCCCTTGGCCCGGCACCGCTGCCACAATTAGAATCAAGCTTTCCCATGATCCCCGCCCGGCGCGCCGCCATGGTTGCTCCGATCAAAATGCCATGGTGGGCTAGCAAGCGTTGCCCGCCGCTTACGGCAAACCCGGCAAGCCCAGTTCTTTGAGGAAGGCATTGTGTTTGTCGCGTGCAAGCTCGATGTCCTGCTCCAGTCTGCGTAGTTCGGCACCGACTTCCATCAAATTGATTTCTTCCTCTGCTAGCGCCGTGCTGATGTAGCGCGAAATATTCAGATTGAAGTCGTTCTTTTCAATCTCCGCCATGTTCACTCGGCGGGCGTAGCGTGGCTCTTCTTCGCGGTACTGATAGGTCTTGATGATTTTGTCGATTTGCTCCGGGCTCAACAGGTTTTGCCGTTTGCCTTTGACAAAGTGTTCGGCGGCATTGATAAAAAGCACATCGTCCGGTTTCTTGCACTTTTTCAGCACCAGAATGCAGACCGGTATACCAGTGGAGTAGAACATATTGGCAGGCAGGCCAATGATGGTGTCAATGTGGCCGTCCTTGAGTAGTTTGGTGCGGATACGTTCTTCTACCCCGCCACGAAACAGCACGCCGTGCGGCAGGATAATTGCCATCACACCTTCGTCTTTCAGAAAGTGAAAGCCGTGCAACAAAAAAGCGAAATCAGCGGCGGACTTTGGCGCGAGTCCGTGGTTTTTGAAGCGCACATCATCCTTCATCGCGTCACTCGGCTCCCAGCGCAAGCTGAACGGGGGATTAGCGACGATGGCGTCAAAACTTGGCCGCTTGGCCGGGTTTGGTTCGCGCATCATGTCCCACTCGTTTAGCAGGGTATCGCCGTGGAAAATATCGAATTCGGTATCCTTCACCCCGTGTAACAGCATGTTCATGCGTGCCAGATTATAAGTGGTGATGTTCTTTTCCTGGCCGAAAATCTTGCCGATGGTGCCGCCCGCGTTCGCCATTTTCTTCCGCACATTCAGTAGCAGCGAACCGGAGCCGCAGGCAAAATCGAGCACGCTTTCCAGGCGTGGTTTGGGGCCGGTTTTCGGCTCTTGGCTGTCCAGCGTAACAATGGCCGAGAGAATGTCGGAAACCGGCTGTGGCGTGTAGAATTCGCCCGCCTTCTTGCCGGAGCCGGCGGCGAACTGGCCGATCAGGTATTCATAGGCATCACCGAGCGCGTCGATCTCGGTGGAAAACTCCGCTAACCCGTCGGCGATTTTCTTGATGATGGTGCAAAGCTTGGCGTTACGGTCTTCATACTTCTTGCCCAGCTTGGTGGAACCCAGATCAATTTCAGAGAACAGGCCCTGGAAAGTGCTGGCAAAGGATTCGTTCTCAATGTATTTCAAGCCCGTTTGCAGCGTGTCAAGCAGTTCTCCTTTTTGGGTGCGCGCCAGATTGGCGATGCTGTTCCACAGGTATTCCGGCTTGATGACGTAATGTACCTTGCGCCGCATCTGCTTCTCGAACTCCGGGATGTCGTCCGCATTGTCGGCATACCACTGCGCCAGCGGCTCTTTGCCAGGATCGTTTTTTACAATCGGGTAATCTCGCCCCAGCTCCTTCTTGGCTGCTATCTCGTAGTTGTCGGAGAGGTAGCGCAGAAAGAGGAAGGAGAGCATGTAGTCGCGGAAATCGTCCGCATCCATCGCGCCGCGCAGTTGGTCGGCGATGCTCCAGAGCGTGTTGCCCAGTTGTTTTTGATTGCTTTCGGTCATCGGGAAATTCTCATTGGATTACGATGTGTGAGGAAGCCGTGCAGGGCTGGCAGGGCAAGTACCGAGGAATCCTCGGTAGTTCGTTTTTGCCGCAGCGCGATTTGAACTGTCAAGGAATCCTTGACAGTTGCCCTGGTGCCGGGGATCATTTTCGCGCAGCCACGAAAATGATGGCTGGCCTCATAAGCGTTTGTCTTGCCGGGCTCGTTGGCGTGCTGGCTGGCTCGCATTAAGTCCCCCCGGCGGGCGGTGCCGCCTCCAAAATATCCGGCAGCGCGAACTGGAACTTGGTGGTGAAGTCGCTGAGTATGCGCCGGAACAGTTCTTTGTTGTCTTCGCCCATTTCGGTTGGTTCGTGAATCGCGTATTTGCCATGGCTTAACAGATTCAAGGCGCGGTTATAGAGTGCGATGTCTTCTTCCTTGTCCAATGCCTTGAGGCAAAACGCGATGTCGTCATGCCCGAAAAAAGAGGCGGTTTTCTCCATGATGCTGCGCAATGCGTTGAAATGGAAGGTGTACAGCCTGCCGGAGGCGGGATCGGCGGCCAGTTGCAGTTCTGCCAAAGATGCAACGTGATGAAAATACGGCGTGTCCGCTGTCATTGCGCGCAGGGTGTAGCGGCCTTCGCTATTGGGGCGGTGCAGGAAATAGCGCTTGTGCGTCACTTTCGACTCTCCCTCTTTCGGCCTGCTGATTTCGTTACACATCACATTGAAAAACAGGGCGTGATGGGTGGAAAAAACGATTTTGATCGGTGCGTCAGCGCCACTCTGGTCTTTTCGGCTCGCTGCACGGCGCAGGAGGTGGGCCAGGTCGCAGGCGACGGCGATGGCGTTGTTGTCGTCCAGCGAGGAAATGGGGTCGTCGATGTAGAGAAATTTATACGACTGGTACGAAACATGGCCATCAAGCATGCGTTCGCAAATGGCCATGAACAGGCACCAGATAAAAATGTTTTGCTCGCCACGGGAAATTTTGATGTTTTCCGCCTCGTCTTTACGGAACGAGACTTTCCATGCCTCGTAATCGATATCGAAATCGAAGTCTGCATAGCGCTTGAGGTAGTCAGAGATGGTTTTGTCGAGCGCAAGGTCCTTCAAACCGTTGAAGAACTTTGAGGCGGTATTGAACTGAAGATGCCGCACAACATTACCGTCAAGATCATTGTCCCAAGTGAACAGGTCTTCGGTGTAGGCATTGAAATAGAGTGTGTCAGGCACGCCATTGGAATCTTTCTTAGTCTTGCGCTTCCCCTCATCCTTGAATTCCATCGAAAGCCGCGTCTTGCCGGTGCGGTTGTAGGCGTAGAGCAGGATGATATCTGCACCGCCGAGATCATCGCGCAGCTTTTTCGCGAGTGTCCGCAGATTGGAATAGGTGTTGATTTTTGGCTTGTTGCTCATGCCGCAATATCCTTCGGAGATGGGAAAAGCTGTTGCATCAGCCCTTTTTTGTGGGTCTTGAGGGTTTCGAGCTTTTGGGTTTCCAAGGTTAGCAGGGAATCGAGGCTCCGCAGGCAGGCCGTGACTTTGCGCTGCTCGTCATCGGCTGCTGGAAATACGAACCGGATTTCTCGAATGAGTCCTTGGCTGAGATTCTCCTGCCCGCCGGAGTTGCTCATCCTCCTAATTTCCTCGTATCGCCCGGCTAAATTCAGGAAGACGAAATATGGGTCAATGCCTTTGCGCGGAAGGATCGCAGCACAAGCTTGATTTGTTGCTGCCCTGATACCAAGCAAGGCTACTTGCCCACGAGTCTTGCCTTGGCCATACATGGCCATCAAAACAGTGCCTTTTGGGAGCAGCTTCACCGAGGAGTTTTTCAAACCTTTCGCTGTTAGGAACTCTTCAGCGCTGGTAATCACGCGGAAGTCCACAAGAGAGGTGGTAATCCATGGGATATCTCCATTCCAGTATGCCTTCTCAGTCCGGCTGGGAGTTCCACCCGAGGTTGTCTCGAATATATTGCCCAGCGTATCACTCACCCACTCCCCTGCATTTTGGAATTCGGGAAAGCGAAGGCGGGGTTGGGTTTCTCCCTCGATGGGGAAAAGCTGCTGCATCAGCCCTTTTTTATGGGTCTTGAGGGCATCCACTTTCCGCGCTTGCGCGGCTAGCAGTTTGTCCACCGAACCCAGGCACGCGGCGATTTTTTGTTGTTCGAGTATGGTCGATTTGCCGCTTGGAAGCGGCACGGGTAAAGCAAGTAAATCGTCATCGCTGATGCTCAGTGATCCGTGCGCACGGGCACCGACCTCGATAAATTTTCGCAACCACCTACCATGAAGGTTGCCAAGAAAAAGGTAGTTTAAGTATTGCGGAACAGAAGCCGCGTCTTTGATACGAAAGCAGGTGAAAATGCTATTCGGGACAGCAGCAAGCTTGTCACCGGAATATAAGGCGATGAAACCTTCCGGATACTCCTTGGTAGCACTCTTGTTGTAGGCAAAGTCGTTATTCTTTAGTAGTAGATAGTTGGCATATGAGCTCCCGGCGATGATTCTTCCGAATTTTTCGAGCTGGCTGACCAAACCAACACCGGAGGTTATGCTCATGGGGATACAGGTGTTATCACCCACTTTTTCAGTACTGATTTTCGCAAGGCTTCCAAGCTTTACGGTTGTCCACCCGCCAGTGGCCGAAAACTCCGGAAACCGCAACTTCGGCACAAGCGCAAGCTTTGCCTCTTTCTTGATGAGACTGGTCTTCGTCTTATTGCTCATACGCATTCAGTCCTGAAATGTCGCGCCCACCAGCGCGTTTGGTAAGCACCGGACGCAAATCCACCATCAGGGCGGTTTCGGCCCGGGCGCGCGCTTTCCAGCCAAGATCAAGCGGGGCCATCAGGTCGCTCAGTTGCTCGCCATCAAAAATCATGCGGTCAAGGATGCCATCCACAAAAGCTTGCAGGGCGGCTGCGGTGAGGCCATGCCTGGTGGCAATGGTCGTGAGTTCCTTGACGTTTTTCCCCTCCTTGAAGCGGACGTAGCCATCGCGGATCGCAGTCTCGGAAAGACCCTCGCCCGCCTTAAGCGTGCCGATATATTCGGTAATCTCCTCACGCCCGTTAATGAACTTGGCGTCCGCACTAATAATGCCAATAAGTTGCTCGCGCGACATCCTGTATTTGTCCGGCCCCTTGGCCGAGAACTTGGTGAGCAAGCCCATGATGTAGTCGTAATCAATCACGTCCGAGGCGAAGAGCACGAACTCGAAGTCGAGCTGATCCACCACTTCTGTGACACCGCCTTTGTCGCCGCTTTTACCTTGCTGCTCTTTAAGCATTTTGGCGGTTACCAGATACTGGCCTTTAAAACCACGCAAATTTTCATCCGGCAGCACCTGTTCGATGGCGGCTTTGTTGTCCTCGGTCAGGTCGGTATATTGATCAAGCTGGGTTTTGAGGCGTTGAACGTCCTTGAAGCAGTTGATGAAGGCGGCGCACGCATCATCACCTCGCAAATTTGCCACCTCAGAGGGCGTGCAGGCCAAACCTTGCGACTGCATGAAGGTGTCAAGCTCCTGCACAGCAGCTTCCAACTTCTGAATGACCACCGGGGCTGCGTCCACCAGCCAGATTTCGCGCGCCTCTTCCACGGTTTCTTTGCCGGAAAAAAGCTCAATGGCGGCATCCACGGCATCTTTTTGCTGGCGAAAATCGAGGATATTGCCATAAGGCTTGGCACTGTTAAGTATGCGGTTGGTGCGGGAAAAGGCTTGAATCAGGCCGTGGTGCTGAAGCCTTTTATCCACGTAGAGCGTGTTCAGGAACTTGGAATCGAAACCGGTGAGCAGCATATCGACCACGATGATGATGTCGATCCTCAAGGCGGCAGGGTAGTCGGCCTTCGGCCATTGCTGGTCTTTGATACGCTTTTGCACATCCTGATAGTAAAGATCGAACTCACTCACGCGGTGATTGGTGCCATAGCGGGTGTTGTAATCGGCGAGGATGGCCGTGAGCGCGGCCTTTTTGCCCTCCGGGTCTTCCTGGTTGTCCGTCTGTTCTTGCAGCAAGTCTGCCTGAATCTGTTTCACATCGGGGTCGTCCTCGGCTGGCGGGGAAAAGACGCAGGCGATGTTCAGCGGACGGAAGTCCGGGTCGGCGGCTGCCTTTTCTGCCTGCATGGCTTTGAACAGCGCATGGTATTCAATCGCGTCATTGATCGATGCGGTGGCCAAAATCGCATTAAACCGGCGGTTGCCAGTAGCGGCATCGTGCTTGGCGAGAATCGCCTCGATCACGGCTTTCTTGGCGATGACTTCGCCGGATTTCGGCAACTTCTTGCCCTCGGGCTTGAAATAATCCACATGAAAGCGCAGCACGTTCCTGTCGCCGATAGCGTCGGTGATGGTGTAGGCGTGCAGCCGCTTCTGGAACAAATCCTCCGTGGTGTGGTTGGAGGCGGTATTGCCTTCGATTTTTTGCGTGGAGGCATTTTCGTCAAAGATTGGCGTGCCAGTGAAGCCAAACAGTTGCGCCTTGGGGAAGAAGGCCTTGATTGCCTTGTGGTTTTCCCCGAACTGCGAGCGGTGGCACTCGTCGAAAATAAACACCATGCGCTTGTCTTTCAGGGTTTGAAGCTGCTCCTTGAAAGTGGCTTGGCCGTGTTTGCTGCGCTGTTTGTTACGTTTGCTGTTTTCATCAAGCGCGAGGCCGAGTTTTTGAATCGTGGTAACAATCACCTTGTCCGCGTAATCGTCGGAAAGCAGGCGGCGCACCAGGGCTGCCGTGTTGGTGTTTTCTTCGACGCAACCTTCCTGAAAGCGGTTGAATTCTTCGCGCGTCTGGCGATCCAGATCTTTGCGATCCACCACGAAAACGCATTTGTGAATATGGGGATTTTCCTTGAGCAGGGTGGCGGCTTTGAAGGATGTGAGCGTCTTGCCGCTGCCGGTGGTGTGCCAGATATAGCCGTTGCCGTTGTCTTCGTCAATGCACTTGACAATATTCTGTACCGCATAGACCTGATAGGGCCGCATGATCATCAGTTTTTGTTCGCCAGCCAGCAGCACCATATAGCGGCTGATAGTGCGGCCAAGGTCGCATTTTTTCAGAAAGTGTTCGGCGAACTCATCAAGCTGGGTAATCTTTCGGTTATCCTTTTCGGCCGCAAACGTATAAATCGGCAAAAAGCGCTCGTCGGAATCAAAGGCGAAGTGGCGTGCGTTGTTGTTGGCAAAATAATACGTGCGGTCGCGGTTGCTGACGATGAAAAGTTGCATGAAGCACAGCAGCGTTTTGCTGTAGCCGTTGCCGGGATCAATCTTGTATTCGACAATCTGCTCCATGGCCCGACGCGGATTGACGCCCAAGGTTTTCAGCTCAATCTGCACACAGGGCACGCCGTTGATGAGCAAAATCACATCGTAGCGGTGGTGGCTGTTGTGGGTGTTGATGCGCAGTTGGCTGATGACCTCAAAGTCGTTTTTGCACCAGTCCTTCAG
>JACCDS010464162.1_pt1 | contig 10665 bp, 9 predicted proteins | sample 7446441 | NCBI WGS metagenome assembly JACCDS01 (sample SAMN15323445, study PRJNA562643) | freshwater metagenome | isolation source: river surface water | place: USA:Blue River Watershed | collected 2017-08-17 | reverse complement strand
GGTGTTCATGAACATCGCGAGGATGGTTGGCGCCGGTCCGTTGATGGTCATCGACACTGAGGTGGTCGGGTCGCACAGGTCAAAGCCGTCGTACAGCACCTTCATGTCGTCGAGCGTCGCGATCGACACGCCGGAGTTGCCGATCTTGCCGTAGATGTCGGGACGCAGCGCCGGATCGGCGCCGTACAGCGTAACGGAGTCAAAGGCCGTCGACAGGCGCTTGGCCGGCATGCCTTCGGACACCAGCTTGAAGCGGCGATTAGTCCGGAAGGCGTCGCCTTCGCCGGCGAACATCCGGGTTGGATCTTCATTCTCGCGCTTGAACGGGAACACGCCGGCGGTATAGGGGAAGTAGCCGGGCAGGTTCTCCTTCATCAGCCAGCCCAGCAGGTCGCCCTGGTCGGAATAGTTGGGCAGCGCGACCTTGCGCACGCGGTTGCCCGACAGCGTCTCGGTATACAGGCGCGTGCGAATTTCCTTGTCGCGGATCTTCACCACATGTTCGTCGCCCTCGTAGGTCGACTTCAGTTCAGGCCAGCAGTCCAGCAGCTGGCGCGATTCGGCGTCGAGCAGATGGTCGCGTTGCGTGATCAGGTCGTCGAAATCGGTGGCGCGGCCGGCGGCAGTCAGCAGGCGTTTTGCTTCGACGAGCTGCTGGCGTTCGCGCGCAATGTCGGACTGCCTGACGACTTTGCGGTGATAGCCGCGCACGCTATCGGCGATCTCGGCCAGATAGCGGCTGCGCGCCGGCGGTACGATGGCGTTGCGGCCCGACGAGGCGCGCACGTTCACCGCTGCCAGTTTGCCGTCGCCGACCGCCAGGCCGAGTGTCTTCAGCTTTGGCAGCAGGCCCTGGTACAGCGCGCTGACACCGTCGTCATTAAAGCGCGATGCCTGGGTGCCGAACACCGGCATCTGTTCGGTCGGCGTGGCCCAGGCTTCGCGGTTGCGCTGCACTTGTTTGGCGACGTCGCGCAGCGCATCCTGCGCGCCCTTGCGGTCGAACTTGTTGATGGCCACGAAGTCGGCAAAGTCCAGCATGTCGATCTTTTCCAGCTGCGATGCGGCGCCGAATTCCGGCGTCATCACATACAAGCTGGCGTCCACGTGCGGCACGATCGCCGCGTCGCCCTGGCCGATGCCCGAGGTCTCGACGATCACGAGGTCGAAGCCGGCGGCGCGGCAGGCGGCGATCACGTCAGGCAGCGCCTGCGAGATTTCGGAGCCGGCTTCGCGCGTGGCCAGCGAGCGCATGAACACGCGCGAGTGGCCTTGCCACGGGCTGATCGCGTTCATGCGGATACGGTCACCGAGCAGCGCGCCGCCGGACTTGCGGCGTGACGGGTCGATGGAGATCAGGGCGATGTTCAGGCGGTCTTCCTGGTCGATGCGCAGGCGGCGGATCAGTTCGTCGGTCAGCGAGGATTTGCCGGCGCCACCGGTGCCGGTGATGCCCAGTGCGGGGATGCGGCGCTTGCCGGCGGCGTCGTGCAGTGCTGCCTTGAATTCCGCTGACACCTTGCCGTTTTCCAGCGCAGTGATCAGCTGTGCGAGCGGGCGCTGGCGCGCGACGATGTCGCCGTCGGCCAGGGCAGCCAGCGTGGTCGGCGCATAGGTCGACAGGTCGACATCACAGCTCTGGATCATATGCAGGATCATCCCGACCAGGCCCATGCGCTGTCCGTCCTCCGGGCTGAAAATGCGCGCGACGCCGTACGCGTGCAGGTCCTCGATTTCCGCCGGCACAATCACGCCGCCGCCGCCGCCAAATACCTTGATGTGCGCGCCGCCGCGCTCTCTCAGCAGGTCAATCATGTACTTGAAGTACTCGACATGGCCACCCTGATAGCTCGATATCGCAATACCCTGCGCGTCTTCCTGCAGCGCGGCGGTGACGATCTCGTCGACCGAGCGGTTGTGGCCCAGGTGGATCACTTCCGCGCCCTGCGACATCAGGATGCGTCGCATGATGTTGATCGATGCGTCATGGCCATCGAACAGCGATGCGGCAGTCACGAAGCGGACTTTGTTTTTCGGGGTGTAGGCGGTCAGGCTCTGGGCGACGGAAAGGTCGGTCATCTGTATCTCCGGGGGGCGGGCTTGAAGCGGCTTGTGGCCACATTTGAGTCATTGCGATCTGTTGACGCTTACGTCAACGTCAAGTACGCGAGTATAGCCCAGAAAATATGGGTATCAGTCAATCTGGCCATCGCGGCAGAGGGAGTCCGGCGCGTTGTCAGGAATGACATTGTGGGGTGATGCGCGAGCAGAAAATGGCTTTGACGAGGGATTAAAATAATCATAATTTACGCATCTAATTAATAAAATTGGATGTCAATTATGGATTCCACAGCGTGCCGAACCCTGTTCATTCTGGCTGGTATGCCGGGAACGGGAAAAAGCCGGTTGCTGCAGCTGGCGTTGTCGAAGGCCTCGCCGATTTTCGGCGAGGCCGATAACGAGGTGTTCCAGAAAACGCGACCGGCCAGTGTTTACCCTGAGGAGCAGTTGAGTCTGGAGACGCGCCTCCGCATGGGCACCTGGGTCAATGCAACGCACATCGTCCGGCTGCCCGCGTCGGCCCTGTCGTCGCAGATGGTGGTGCACCTGGACCTGTTCAGGTTTTTGCAGTTGCTGCGATTGCTGCAAACGCCGCAATGCCAGAGGGACCTGCCGGCTTCGCTGGCACAGTTCAATTGCCTGTCTTTCGAGGCCCTGAGCGCCCAGCACCGGGTGGAGGCAGCTTATCGCGCCCTGCTGTCGCTACCGTTCTTCCGGTGCTGGGATCGGATTGTGGTGAACACGCTGCGCCCGAGTTACGCGCGCACGGTTGCCCAATGGACCACACGGGAATCGGTGCTGCAGCGGCCGCACTGGATCACATCCTCACCCGTCAGAGAGTTTCTGCGTGACCGTATCTATGACTCTTCCAATGGCGGTCAGCAGGTATACGACGCGCTGTACGAGCGATGGCAGCGCGCGATCAGCTGGCTTAAACCCGGGATCAGACTATCGACAGCGATTGATGACAATGACGCATTCCAGATTCGACAGAAGACGTGAATTGATCGGTGATCGACTTTTGACTAGCGCCAGAGCGCTGCATGATTGCAATAAAATGTCTTGATTGGCGTCAGCGTGGTTGTTTGTCACCTGGGCAGGCCGTGATCGTTGCATCTGCGTTGCGCAGCCCGCCTTATTTATCGGCATAACGATGATGGAAAATGTTAAGCATTGTCGGGCTTTTTAAGTACAGAAATGAGATGGATTTTTTTCATGCCAATTCAATTCTTGGAAAACAAAGTGATAGCCCGATAGAAATAGGAACTCTGAACCTGAGGCTCGTTCGGCGCTTCCCGCGATCTTCGGACAAGCAGTTTCCAGCCGGACTACTCCACCGTCACCGACTTCGCCAGATTCCTCGGCTTGTCGACATCGGTGCCCCGCGCCAGCGCCGTGTGATACGCCAACAGCTGCAGCGGCACCACGTGCAGGATCGGTGACAACAGGCCGTAGTGTTCAGGCAGGCGAATCACGTGGATGCCCTCGCTGGACGCGATGCGCGAGTCGGCGTCGGCAAAGACATACAGCTGGCCGCCGCGCGCACGCACTTCCTGCATGTTCGACTTCAGCTTCTCGATCAGCGCGTCATTCGGCGCGACCGTCACCACGGGCATTTCCTCAGTCACCAGCGCGAGCGGACCGTGCTTGAGTTCGCCGGCCGGATAGGCCTCGGCGTGGATGTAGGAGATTTCCTTGAGCTTCAGCGCACCTTCGAGCGCGATCGGATAGTGCAGTCCGCGCCCGAGGAACAGCGCGTTTTCCTTGCGCGCGAATGCGTCGGCCCAGGCGATGATCTGCGGTTCGAGCGCCAGCACCGCACTGAGTGCGGACGGCAGGTGGCGCAGGTTCTTCAGGTGCGCCGCCTCAGTGTTGGCATCGAGCCGGCCGCGCAGCTTGGCCAGCGTCAGCGTCAGCAGGAACAATGCCGTCAGCTGCGTGGTGAATGCCTTGGTGGAGGCAACGCCAATCTCCACACCGGCACGGGTCAGGTAGGACAGCGTGGTCTCGCGCACCATCGCGGAGGTTGCCACATTGCAGATCGCCAGTGAATGCCGGTGTCCGAGTTGCTTTGCGTATTTCAGTGCGGCCAGTGTGTCGGCAGTCTCGCCGGATTGCGAGATCACGACCACCAGCGCATTCGGGTTCACTGCCGGCTCGCGATAGCGGTACTCGCTGGCGATCTCGACCTGGGTCGGGATGCCGGCCAATGATTCGAGCCAGTATTTTGCGGTCATGCCGGCGTAGTAGCTGGTGCCGCAGGCCAGGATCTGGATGCCGTCGACCTGGCCGAACACCTCGCCGGCGGTTTTGCCGAACAAGTCGGGAGCAAAGCCGAGCACGCCTTCCAGCGTGTCGCCGATGGCGCGCGGCTGCTCGAAGATCTCTTTCTGCATGTAGTGCCGGTACGGGCCGAGGTCGATTGCGCCGGAATACGCATGGACGGTCTGCACGCTGCGCAGTGCCGGGGCGTCATGCCTGTCGGTGATCGCGATGCCGTCCAGCGTCACGTCCACCACGTCACCTTCCTCCAGGTAGATGATCTGGTCGGTGGTGCCGGCCAGCGCCATCGCATCAGAGGCGACGAAATTCTCGCCATCGCCCAGGCCGACCACCAGCGGGCAGCCGACCCGCGCGCCGACCACGCGGGTCGGCTCGTCGTCGCAAAACACAGCGATGGCGAAGGCACCATGCAGCCGCTTCACCGCCTGCTGCACGGTACGCAGCAGGTCGCCGTCGTAGATGTCGTTCAACAGGTGGGCGATGACTTCCGTGTCTGTCTGCGACTCGAACACATAGCCCTTGCCGGAGAGTTCACTGCGGATGGACTCGTAGTTCTCGATGATCCCGTTGTGGACGACGGCGATGCGCGCCTTGCCGTCGCGGCCGGAGAAGTGGGGGTGCGCATTGTTGGTGGCCGGCGCGCCATGCGTGGCCCAGCGCGTGTGCGCGATGCCCGTGTGGCCGGATATTCCGGTGGCCGCAGCCTGGGTTTCCAGTTCGGCCACGCGCGCCACGCTGCGCGAGCGCTGCAGCCCTTGCTGGTGCACGGCGACGCCGCATGAGTCATAGCCGCGATACTCGAGCCGCTTCAGGCCTTCGATCAGGACGGGGACGATGTTACGCCGGGCGACGGCGCCTACGATGCCGCACATGGTTAATCCTGTTTTTTCTGTTTCATCGGACGCTGCCAGCCGGACAGGCTGGCCTGCCTGGCACGCGAGATGGTCAGGCTGCCGGCCGGCGCATCCTTGGTCAGCGTAGTGCCGGCGCCGATCGTCGCGCCCCGGCCGACCGTGACGGGCGCGACCAGCTGGCTGTCGCTGCCGATAAAGGCGTCGTCCTCGATCACGGTGCGGTGCTTGTTCGCGCCATCGTAATTACAGGTGATGGTGCCAGCGCCGATGTTCACGCGCGAGCCGATGGTCGCGTCGCCAAGGTAGGCAAGATGGTTGGCCTTGCTGTAGGCGCCAAACTCACTGTTCTTCACTTCGACGAAGTTGCCAATGTGGACCTCGGTGCCGAGCACGGTACCCGGGCGCAGTCGCGCATACGGACCGATCTGCGATCCGGCGCCGACGCTGGCGTCCTCGATGTGGCAGAACGGCTTGATGGTCGTACCCTCGCCGATCTCCGCGTTGCGGATCACGCAGTGGGCGCCGATGCGCACGCCATTGGCCAGCACGACCGTGCCTTCGAACACGCAGCCGATGTCGATCTCGACATCGCGCCCGCACGTCAGTTCGCCGCGCACGTCGATACGGGTCGGGTCGGCCAGCGTGACACCCTGATCGAGCAGTCCATCGGCGATGTTGCGCTGCTCAATGCGCTCAAGCTCGGCCAGCTGCGCCTTGCTGTTCACGCCCAGTGTTTCCCAGACATGGCCCGGCTGCACCGACTCGACCGCAACGCCATCCTTCACGGCCATTGCGATGATATCGGTCAGGTAATACTCGCGCTGTGCATTGTTGTTCGACAGCCGGGACAGCCAGGTTTTCAGGGCCCGGGTTGGCGCAACGAGGATGCCGGTGTTGACTTCGCGGATCGCGCGCTCGCTATCGTTCGCATCCTTCTGCTCGACGATGCGTACGATGCGGCCGGCGTCGTCGCGCACGATGCGGCCGTAACCGGTGGGATCGTCGAGGTTGACCGTCAGTACCGCGAGCCGGTCCACTCCCGCCTGCCCGGCCAGGGCTTTCAGCGTCGCCAGCGAAGTCAGCGGCACGTCGCCGTAGAGCACCAGCGTGGATTCGCGGTCGTTCAGGTGGGGCACGGCCTGCATCACCGCATGCCCGGTACCGAGCTGCGGCTCCTGCAGCACGAACTCTAGGTCATCCGCCTGGAAGCGTGCAGGCACTGCATCGCCGCCGTGGCCGTAAATCACGCACATGCGGAAAGGGGACAGGTTTCTTGCGGTGTCGAGCACATGCGCAAGCAGCGGCTTGCCAGCCAGCGAGTGCAGGACCTTCGGCAGGTCCGACTGCATGCGTTTGCCCATGCCGGCAGCGAGAATGACAACGTTCATAGACGGTTCTGGGAAGGTAAGAAAATTCTAGCATGCACCCTCACGGCGAACCGCAGGCGGCCGGCCGTGAAATGAGCTGCGTTTGCCAGCGCTCAAGCCGCTCAAGCGCCGCTCAGTCGTCATCGCCACCGGCTGTGTGCAGCCGGATCACGTTGGTGTCGCTGCTTGCGCAGGGCTCGTCATCAAACGCGATATCGCCATTCGCATCGGCCACGCCGCCGGCCGCGAGGTTGACGAAGTCGAACAGCGTGCGGTCCATCAGGTGTGACGGCACCACCGTCGACAGCGCCGAGAAGATGTTCTCGACCCGCCCCGGATACTTCTTTTCCCATTCGCGCAGCATCGCCTTGATCTGCTTGCGCTGCAGGTTTTCCTGGCTGCCGCACAGGTCGCACGGAATGATCGGGAAGTTGCGCAGCGCCGCGTAGCACTCGGTGTCCGCCTCGCGCACATACGCGAGCGGACGGATCACGACATGCTTGCCGTCGTCGGATTGCAGTTTCGGCGGCATCCCTTTCAGTTTGCTGCCGAAGAACATGTTCAGGAAGAAGGTTTCCATGATGTCGTCGCGATGGTGGCCGAGCGCGATCTTGGTCGCGCCCAGCTCGCCGGCGACACGGTACAGGATGCCGCGCCGCAGCCGCGAGCACAGCGAGCAGGTAGTTTTCGCTTCCGGGATGACGCGCTTGACGATGCTGTACGTGTCCTGGTTTTCGATGTGGAAGGGTACGTCGATGCTGCGCAGGTAGGCCGGCAGCACCTCGGCCGGGAAGTTGGGCTGCTTCTGGTCGAGGTTAACGGCGACGATATCGAACGAGATTGGCGCGCGCTCGCGCAGCGTGAGCAGTATGTCGAGCAGCGCGTAGCTGTCCTTGCCGCCGGACAGGCAGACCATCACCTTGTCGCCTTCCCCGATCATGTTGTAGTCGCCGATCGCCTGTCCGCCCTGCCGGCACAGCCGCTTGAGCAGCTTGTTGTTTTCGTAGGTGGCCTTCTCGGCTTGGCGGGCGGTCAGCCCGGGGGTGGCCAGCTCGCTCATGCGCGTTCCTTGAAGTGCAGCACCTCGACGCCGACGGCGTCACAGTCCGGATAGACATCGGGCTTTTGGGTCGACAGCTGTACCGCGCGTACCTTCGGGTGCGCCAGCAGCGTGCGGGCGATGTCGTCGCACAGTGTCTCCTGCAGGTGTGTATGGCCCTGCGCAATGCGCTGCACAATGGTGTCACGGATGAAATCGTAGTCGAGCACTTCGTGCAGCTGGTCGTCCGTCGGCGTGGAATCGGCCAGCGGCACATACAGCTCGACGTTGAACAACACTCGCTGCTCGCCACGCTTTTCGAATTCGTGTACGCCGATATTGCTCATCACCTGAAAGTTGCGCAGGAACACGCGGCGGCAGTCGGACAGGGCAGGGTGCATCAGCAGGGAAGTCATAAAAAAACCTTGGATCGTTTGATGGGTGCAGCTTATTTGGCGACGAACATGACGTCGCGGTTCATCGGCAGCAGGTGCTGTCCGCCGTCTACCAGCAGCGTGGTACCTGTCACGCCGCGCGCGCTGGCCAGATAGCAGGCGGCCTGCGCGATGTCGTCGGGCGTGCTGCTTTTCCCGAGTACGGTGTGGCGATGTGCGTTGGCGAAGCCCTCCTCGGTCTGGTCGCCCGACACCAGGGTGAGTCCGGGCGCGAGCCCGACCACGCGCAATTTCGGCGCCAGCGCCGTTGCCAGCAGCGAGGTGGCCGTGTGCAGCGCCGCCTTCGACAGTGTGTAGGACAGGAAGTCGGGATTCAGGTTGAACAGTTTCTGGTCCAGCAGATTGATGACGACGCTTTGCTCGCCTTCGGGTGTGGCTGCGTGCAGTGCCTGCGCCAGCAGTAGCGGGGCCGCGAGGTTGCAGCGCATGTGCGCGTCAAGCCGGGTGCTTCCGAAGCTGTGCGCGTCATCGTAGTCGAACAGTGACGCGCTGTTGACTACGCAGCCGAGGCTGCCGAAATACTCGATCGCACGCCCCACCAGCCGGCGCGTCGCGTTCTCGTCGGCCAGATCGCAGTCGAGCGCCACGGCGCGCTGGCCGAGTGCGGCTATCTCGCCCACCGTGGCTAGTGCGTCTGCTTCGGACGCGCGGTAATGTACCGCGATGTCCCAGCCGTCACGCGCGAGGCCTAAGGCGATTTCGCGCCCCAGCCGTTTTGCGGCACCGGTCACGAGCGCAGTCTTGCGGTTGGTCGGGTTCATGAGTGTCTGCTATGGCCGAAAATGAGGGTTAGTCAGGGAAATTTTTCCATCGTGTGCCGCGCGCAGGCCGGGTTCACTACAATACGCGCCATGTCTTTGCCCGAGCCCTCAGCCGACGCCCTTGCCGCGTCGCACGCGCTGGAACGCCTGATCAGGGAAGCGATCCGCGCGCATGACGACTGGATTCCGTTTTCCCGCTACATGGAGCTTGCGCTGTATGCGCCGGACCTCGGCTATTACGCCGGCGGATCCGCGAAGCTGGGAAAAGACGGGGATTTTACAACTGCGCCCGAGATTACGCCGCTATTCGGCGGCACGCTCGCGCTGTTCGCCGCTGAATTGTTTGGCGCCCAGCCCTTGCATATCCTCGAGTTTGGCGCCGGCACCGGCAAGCTGGCGGCCGATCTGCTGCAGGCGCTGGCGCAGCGCGGCGTCGCCGTGGCCTCCTACCAAATCGTCGAGCTGTCGGCCGACCTGCGCGCGCGCCAGCAGCAGGCGCTCGCCGGCTGTGCGCAGGTGCAATGGCTGCAAGCGCCGCCGGCCGCGTTCAGCGGACTCGTGCTCGCCAATGAGGTGCTCGACGCGATGCCGGTCGCGTTATTGGTTCGGCACGCCGGTCGCTGGCGTGAACGCGGTGTCATTGTCGATGGCGAGCGCTTCGCTTTTGCCGACCGCGACTGTGCGCAGTTGCTGGCAGCACAGATTCCTCAAGCCGATAGCCTGCCAGAGGGCTACCTGACCGAAGTGCATGTTCAGCAGGCTGGTTTCGTGCGCATGCTTGCCGACATGTTGCGGGCCGGCGATGGCGGCATGGCGGTGCTGATTGATTACGGATTTCCTGCACATGAGTATTACCTCCCGCAGCGGGCACAGGGCACGCTGATGTGTCATTACCGTCATCATGCGCACGGCGATCCGTTTTACCTGCCGGGTTTGCAGGACATTACTGCCCACATAGATTTTACTGAAATGGCGCGGGCCGGCCTCGATGCTGGCCTGGAATTGGCCGCTTATCTGAGTCAGGCGGGTTTTTTGCTGTCGGCCGGTTTGCCTACTTTGCTGCAGGCAGAATCGCCTGAGGATCCGGCGCGCTGGCTGCCGATGGCCAATGCCGTTCAGAAGCTGACATCGCCGGCCGAAATGGGTGAGTTGTTCAAGGTGCTACTGCTGTCCCATCGGGTGGCGCTGCCCGGGCAGTTCCGGCTGCAGGACCGAAGCCATCGTTTGTAGTAAGTACGTGCTTACCTAAGGAGTCCCATGTTTCGATGGTTGCTGACGATTTTTATCGCGTTGGTCATTTTTTCTTCGCTGCTGCCGTGGCTGGAGAAGCTGGGGGTCGGTCGTTTGCCCGGCGACTTGCGCTTTAGTGTTTTCGGTTTGAAAATCTTCCTTCCGTTCGCCTCGACGATCTTGCTGTCCCTGATAGTCTTCCTGATTGCCCGTTTTGTCTGAGTTCCTATGATCCGCTGGGTTGCTGCCATTTTCGTGCTGCTGGCGGTGTTTTATCCGCTGTTGCCTTTCCTTGCGCACGCCGGGGTTGGTCGCATCCCGGGCGACATTCGCTTCCGAGCCAGGCGGCTGGTTTTCTGCCTGCCGTTCGGCTCGACCCTGCTCTGGTCGGCCGTCGCCTTCGCGGTCGCGCAATTACTGAAACTGCACTGAGTCGACCCCGGTTCAAGAAAAGTGAAAGACGGGCTTTTCGGATAAAAAGTATCGATAGCATTATTTCGATTGACAAAGGCAATCGACCCCTCTATAGTTTGGGGTTCCCTGCGGTGGGGTGGCCGAGTGGTTAAAGGCAGCAGACTGTAAATCTGCCCTCTTACGAGTACGCTGGTTCGAATC
>JACCDS011314491.1_pt1 | contig 10666 bp, 8 predicted proteins | sample 7446441 | NCBI WGS metagenome assembly JACCDS01 (sample SAMN15323445, study PRJNA562643) | freshwater metagenome | isolation source: river surface water | place: USA:Blue River Watershed | collected 2017-08-17 | reverse complement strand
GTGACACCCAACAGAACCCGAAGAAAGAGAGCCACCAGTGGCTGAGATGTTCTACGACGACGACGCCGACCTCGCCCTCATCCAGGGCAAGAAGGTCGCCGTCATCGGCTACGGCTCGCAGGGTCACGCCCACGCGCAGAACCTGCGCGACTCCGGCGTCGAGGTCGTCATCGCGCTCAAGGACGGCTCCAAGTCCGCCGCCAAGGCGCAGGAGGACGGCTTCGAGGTCAAGTCGTTCGCCGATGCCGCCGAGTGGGCGGATCTGATCATGATCCTCGCGCCCGACCAGCACCAGCGTTCCATCTACGCCGACAGCATCAAGGACAAGCTGACCGCGGGCAAGACCCTCGCCTTCGCGCACGGCTTCAACATCCGCTTCGGCTACATCGAGACGCCCGAGGGTGTCGACGTGATCCTCGTCGCCCCGAAGGCGCCGGGCCACACGGTTCGTCGCGAGTTCGTCGCCGGCCGCGGTATCCCGGACATCATCGCCGTCGAGCGCGACGAGACCGGCACCGCCTGGGCCACGGCGCTCTCGTACGCCAAGGCGATCGGCGGCACGCGCGCCGGTGTCATCAAGACGACCTTCACCGAGGAGACCGAGACCGACCTCTTCGGCGAGCAGGCCGTTCTCTGCGGCGGCATGAGCCACCTCGTGCAGTACGGCTTCGAGACGCTGACCGAGGCCGGCTACCAGCCCGAGATCGCCTACTTCGAGGTGCTGCACGAGCTGAAGCTCATCGTCGACCTCATGTGGGAGGGCGGCATCGCCAAGCAGCGCTGGTCGATCTCCGACACGGCCGAGTACGGCGACTACGTCTCCGGCCCGCGCGTCATCGACCCCTCGGTCAAGGAGCACATGCAGGCTGTTCTCGCCGACATCCAGTCCGGCGCGTTCGCCAAGCGCTTCATCGACGACCAGGATGCCGGTGCGCCGGAGTTCCTCGCGCTGCGCGAGAAGGAGCAGGGCCACCCGATCGAGGCGACCGGCAAGAAGCTGCGCTCGCTCTTCTCGTGGCAGCAGCAGGACTCGGACTACACCGAGGGCTCTGCCGCTCGTTGATCCGCGCCTGAGCGCCTGAACACCTCGCCGTGCACCACGCGGCGGACCTGGCCCGGCCACCGCATCCCGAACACAGGATGCGGTGGCCGGGTCTTTTCCGTGGGACCTTGGGCCCTGGGTAGTGGTCTGACCAATTCATAACCTGGACCCATGACGCGCGGCGAATGACCGCGCAGAGTGGGAGTGTTCCGATGTCTGTCGTCATCGATGCCCTCGTCGACCGGGCCCAAGAAGCTCTGGCCGCGTACGCATCCTTCACCCAGGAGCAGATCGACCAGATCGTCCGCAAGGCGTCGGTCGCCGCCCTCAGCCACCACGCCGACCTCGCGGTGCTCGCCGTCGAAGAGACGCGGCGCGGCACGTTCGAGGACAAAGCCGTGAAGAACATGTTCGCCTGCGAACACGTCACGAACTCGATCATCAACCAGCGCACGGTCGGGGTGATCTCGACCGATGAGCTGACCGGCATCACCGAGATCGCCGACCCGGTCGGCGTCGTGTGCGCCCTGACTCCGGTCACGAACCCGACGTCCACCACGATCTTCAAGTCGCTCATCGCGCTGAAGACCCGCAACCCCATCGTGTTCGGGTTCCACCCGTCGGCTCAGCGCTCGTCCGTGGCCGCTGCGACGGTCGTGCGCGATGCGGCCATCGCCGCCGGCGCGCCCGCCGACTGCATCCAGTGGATCGAGGAGCCGTCGATGGAGGCCTCGGGCGAGCTCATGAACCACCCCGGTGTCGCGCTGATCCTCGCCACCGGCGGCAACGCCATGGTGCGCGCGGCGTACTCCTGCGGCAAGCCCGCCCTCGGCGTCGGCGCCGGCAACGTGCCCGCTTTCATCGAGAGCACGGCGAAGGTCGGTCGCGCGGTCAACGACATCGTGATCTCGAAGTCGTTCGACAACGGCATGGTCTGCACCTCGGAGCAGGCCGTCATCCTCGACGCTCCGATCGCGAAGGAAGCACTCGCGGAGTTCGCGCGCCTGCACGCCTACATGGCGACGCCTGCCGAGAAGCGCCTGCTCGAGGAGTTCATCTTCGGTGTGGCCGCCGACAGCGCCAACTGCGCGGACGCGAAGCTCAACGCATCCGTCGTCGGACAGTCGCCCGTGTGGATCGCCCAGCAGGCCGGCTTCGAGGTGCCCGCCGACACGTCGATCATCTTGGCCGAGGTCTCGGGTGTCGGACCGCACGAGCCCCTCACTCGCGAGAAGCTCGCCCCCGTGCTGGCCGTGCTCCACGCCCGCAACCCGCAGGAGGGCATCGACCTCGCCGAGCAGATGGTGGCCTTCGACGGTCTCGGCCACTCGGGCGCGATCCACAGCAACGACCCCGCGGTGATCGCCGACTTCGCCGACCGCGTGAAGGCCGTGCGCATCATCGAGAACGCCCCGTCGGCCCTCGGCGGCATCGGCGACATCTACAACGCGTTCATGCCGTCGCTGACCCTCGGCTGCGGCTCCTACGGTCACAACTCGGTCTCGAACAACGTCTCGGCGGTGAATCTGTTGAACATCAAGCGCGTCGGTCGGCGCAACAACAACCTGCAGTGGTTCAAGATCCCCGCGAAGACCTACTTCGAGCCGAACGCCCTGCGGTACCTGATCGACATGAAGCACATCGACCGCGTCACGATCGTCACCGACGCCACGATGACCAAGATGGGCTTCGTCGATCGGGTCGTCGACATCCTGCACCGCCGCCCGACGCCCGTGCACCTGCAGATCATCGACCGGGTGCTGCCCGAGCCCACCGTGGCGAGCGTGCAGGCGGGAGCCGCGCAGATGCGCGAGTTCCAGCCCGACACCATCATCGCGCTCGGCGGCGGCTCGCCCATGGACGCGGCGAAGGTCATGTGGCTGCTCTACGAGAACCCCGACGTGCAGTTCTCCGACATGCGCGAGAAGTTCTTCGATGTGCGCAAGCGCGCGTTCAAGTTCCCCGACCTCGGTGCCAAGGCGAAGCTCGTCTGCGTTCCGACGACCTCGGGAACCGGAAGCGAGATGACGCCGTTCGCGGTGATCACCGACGAGACCACGGGCATGAAGTACCCGCTCGCCGACTACGCGCTCACCCCGTCGGTCGCCATCATCGACCCGACACTGACCGCGGCGCTGCCGGCCTTCCTCGTGGCGGATGCGGGCTTCGATGCCTTGACCCACGCGACCGAGGCGTACGTGTCGGTGTACGCGAACGACTACACCGACGGTCTGGCGCTGCATGCGATCAAGCTGATCTTCGAGAACATCGTGCGCTCCACCCAGGCGCCCGCGGGATCGAAGGACGCCGCCGACCTGCTGGCCCGCGAGAAGATGCACAACGCCGCATCCATCGCCGGCATGGCGTTCGGCAACGCGTTCCTCGGGATCGTGCACGCCATGGCGCACGTGACCGGCTCGAAGTTCCACCTCGTGCACGGCCGCACCAACGCGATCTACCTGCCGCACGCGATCCGCTACAACGGACGCGTGCCCAGCAAGGTCACGAGCTGGCCCAAGTACGAGCGCTACATCGCACCGGAGCGCTACCAGGAGATCGCCAAGCACCTGGGGCTTAAGGCGGACACCCCGGAGCAGGGCGTCGAGAGCTACGCCCGCGCGGTCGAGAAGCTGCGCGACGCCGTCGGCATCGAGCGCTCGTTCCAGGCGCAGGGCGTCGCCGAGGGCGACTTCATCGGGCGCCTCGACGAGCTCGCCATGGCCGCCTACGGCGACCAGTGCGCTCCGGCCAACCCGCGTCTGCCGCTGCTTGCGGACATGCGCACCCTCATGGAGGCCGCCTACTACGGCACCTCGTTCGACGAAGTGCGCGCCGCTCGTGCGCACGCCGAAGCTGCGGCGGATGCGGCGACTGAGCCCGCCCGTCCGACGCAGGACGCCTGAATCCCCTTCTGGGCGTCCGGGCCCCGGGATCCTCGTGATCCCGGGGCCTTCGCCGTGCCAGGAGGTAGGGTCGAGGCATGGTTTCGCGCGACGACGACGCACTCAGCTGGGACGGTGACGACGACCCGACGCTCGCCCCACAGGTGGCGCCTCGACGGGCCGCATCCCCCTCGCAGCCAGAGCCGAAAGCGGCTCCCGCGAGCCGGCCGAGCGCCCAGACGGATGCGGCACCCGCATCCGTCGCCGACGACGCCGAGCCGGCGCCGATGAGCAACGTCGCGCTCGTCACGCTCGGCGTGTTCGGCGGGATCTACCTGCTGCTCGCCGTCGGGTGGTTCATCGGCGGATCGCGCCTGCAGTTCGTCGCGCAGCTGTTCATCAACCCCGCGGCGCACATCGCCGCCTGGATCCTGGCCATCGCCGCTCCCGCCGTCTGGTTCGCCACCGCGCTCGTGCTGACCCGCTCCCGGCCGATCTGGCTGCGGATCATCGCCTTGGTCGTGGGCGCCGTCGTGCTGCTTCCGTGGCCGTTCCTCATGACGGGAGTGGGCTCATGAGTGCCACGACGCCTGCGCGCCGCGTCGCGCTGCCGGTCTGGCTCATCGTCACGATCGCCGGCTTCGCCGCGCTCTTCTTCGCGTTCGCGCTGTGGACGGCGCTCGGATTCCTGCTGCAGCAGGCCGGGGGAGACGCGGGTCTGACGGGTTACGGCTGGTTCGTGCTGTTGCTGCCCGTGCTGTTCCCGATCGTCGTGTTCGCGGGCTGCTTTGCACTCGGCTGGCGGCGCAAGGCGGGGCCCTTCGCGCTCCTGCTCCTGCTCGGCCTGTGCCTGGTCGCCGTCTTCTGGCTCGACATCTTCGCCTACGCGTCGGTCACCCCCTCGCTCTACAACGCCTGAGATCCGAAGGCCCAACGTCCCGTCACACGGTCGGGGGCACTGGGGTCGGGGCAGTAGGCTGACAAGTGCGCGGCCGGCCAGCCCGCGACGCGCTTCCACCCGCCTCGCGCCGTCGTGCTCTGCACGCGGTCCCGCATGTGTCAAAGGACATCCGCTGTGACCAAGCCCGTCGTCCTCATCGCTGAAGAGCTCTCTCCCGCCACGATCGACGCCCTCGGGCCCGATTTCGACGTGCGTCACGTCGACGGGGCAGACCGCGCCGCGCTGCTGCCCGCCCTTGCGGACGCGCACGCCGTGCTCGTGCGTTCGGCGACGCGGATGGATGCGGAGGCCATCGCCGCCGCACCCGCATTGAAGGTCATCGCCCGCGCCGGCGTCGGGCTCGACAACGTCGACATCAAGGCCGCCACCACCGCGGGCGTCATGGTCGTCAATGCACCGACCTCGAACATCATCTCCGCGGCGGAGCTCACGGTCGGCCACATCCTGAGCCTCGCGCGCCGCATCCCGGCCGCGCACGCATCCCTCTCTTCCGGCGCCTGGAAGCGCAGCTCGTTCACAGGCACCGAGCTGTTCGAGAAGACGGTGGGCATCATCGGCCTCGGCCGCATCGGCGCGCTGATCGCCGCGCGCCTGCAGGCCTTCGACATGCGCGTCGTCGCCTACGACCCCTACGTGACGAGCGCCCGTGCCCAGCAGCTAGGCGTCGAGCTCCTCACTCTCGACGAACTGCTCGAGCAGAGCGACTTCATCACCATCCACATGCCGAAGACGCCCGAGACCACCGGCATGATCAGCACCGAGCAGTTGCGCCGCATGAAGCCGACCGCCTTCGTGGTGAACGTCGCTCGCGGCGGGCTGATCGACGAGGCGGCTCTCGCCGACGCCCTGATCTCGGGCGAGATCGCCGGCGCGGGTCTCGACGTGTTCTCGAGCGAGCCGCCGGCGGCCGACAGCGACGCCGCACGCCTGCTGTCGCTGCCGAACGTGGTCGTGACCCCCCACCTCGGCGCGTCAACCGACGAGGCTCAGGAGAAGGCCGGTGTCTCGGTGGCGAAGTCCGTTCGTCTGGCCCTGTCGGGCGAGCTCGTTCCGGATGCGGTCAACGTCGCCGGCGGCGTCATCGATCCCTACGTCCGGCCGGGCATCGCACTCGTCGAGAAGCTCGGCCAGATCTTCTCCGCCCTGGCTGTCTCGCCCGTCACGAGCATCGACGTCGAGGTTCACGGCGAGCTCAAGGACTACGACGTCAGCGTGCTGAAGCTCGCCGCACTCAAGGGCGTGTTCACGAACATCGTCAGCGAGTCGGTGTCCTACGTGAATGCCCCGCTGCTGGCCGACCAGCGCGGCATCGAGGTGCGGCTCATCGTCGACGGCGTGAGCGAGGAGTACCGCAACGTCATCACCGTCGCGGGCGCCCTGTCCGACGGCTCGCAGCTCTCGGTGTCGGGCACGCTCACCGGCACGAAGCAGATCGAGAAGATCGTCGCCATCAACGGCCACGCTCTCGAGCTTCCGATCGAGAAGCACCACATCGTGATGCAGTACACCGACCGCCCCGGAATCGTCGCCGTCTACGGTCAGCGCTTCGGCGAGGCCGGCATCAACATCGCGGGCATGCAGATCGCGCGCCGTGCCGCCGGGGGACAGGCCCTCTCGGTGCTGACGGTCGACTCGCCCGTGCCCGACGAGCTGCTCGCCGAGGTCGGCTCCGCCATCCAGGCCGACCTGTTCCGGCAGATCGAGATCACCGAGTCCTGAGGCGCGTCGCCCGCGGCGCCGGGTCAGTCCTGCCGAGCGAGCATCCGTTCATCGAGCGAGTATCCAATTGGGTGCTCACTCGGCGATTGGGTGCTCACTCGGCGAAGGCGACGCCGGTCGTTGAGGGAGGGCGCAGCGCCGAGTCGAGGCGGCGGGTCGACGGGTCAGCCGCGCGCGGCGCGGGTGACGATCTCGAGCAGGGCGTCCATGGCGGCACCTGTCGGGGTGGGGCCGGCCACACCATCGCCCCCGAGGGCGTTGTTGAAGTACAGGCCGTCGCTCACGAGCATCACGAGATCCAGCGCGGCCTCGCTCGCCACGTGCGCCCGCAACGCGTCGGCCCAGCGGTCGCGGATGGCGCGCAGCGCGGCGCCCGCGGCGGCGTGCCCGCCCTGGGCGAGCCGGGAGACGGCGACGAAGGCCCGATCGAGCTCGTCGTCACTCATGGCGGAGGTGCGCACGAAGTAGGCCACGGGCCCCTCGGCGGAGGTGAGCATGCGTTCGAGGTCCTCGTCGACGAGGAGGCGGAGACGCTCGAGCAAGCCCGCCTCGAGGGCGTCCTTCGAACCGAAGTGGTAGAGCAGCCCGCCCTTGGAGACGCCGGCGGCCCTGGCCGTCGCATCCATCGTCGCCGAGCGTTCGCCCTCCGCGACGAGAAGATTCTCGAAGGCGTCGAGCACCAGCTCGCGGGCGCGCGGGGGTCGACTCATGGTGTCGATCGTACTGACGGAGGACGCCTCATCTCTGTTACTATACCAGCCGGACGGTATAGAAACACATGAACACACTGACTCAAGACATCGCCATCGCCGAGGCCGCGGGGCGCCGCGTCGGATGGCGCGGCTGGGCGGCGCTCGTCGTCCTCATGCTTCCCGTGCTGCTGGTCGCGGTCGACAACACCGTGCTGAGCTTCGCGCTTCCGGAGATCGCCCTGCAGCTGCAGCCCACCAGCACGCAGCAGCTCTGGATCATCGACGTGTATCCGCTCGTGCTGGCGGGCTCCCTGGTGACGATGGGCACGCTCGGCGACCGCTTCGGACGCCGCAGGATGCTGCTGATCGGCGCCACGGGCTTCGCCGCTGTCTCGGCGCTCGGTGCCTTCGCCCCCAACGCCGAACTGCTCATCGCCGCCCGCGCCGTCATGGGCGTCTTCGGCGCGATGCTCATGCCGTCGACGCTGTCGCTGCTTCGCAGCATCTTCACCGACCGCAATCAGCGCCGGCTCGCGATCGCCGTCTGGGCGGCCATGTTCTCCGCCGGCGCGGCTCTCGGCCCGGTCGTGGGAGGGTTCCTTCTCGAGCACTTCGCCTGGGGATCGGTGTTCCTGATGGCGGTGCCCGTGCTCATCCCGCTGCTCGTGCTCGCGCCGATCCTCGTGCCGGAGAGTCGCGACCCGAACCCCGGCCGTGTGGACCCGGTGAGCATCGTGCTCTCCATGGCGACCATGGTGCCGATCGTCTATGCGATCAAGGAGGCGGCGGCTCACGGCCCGAGCCCGCTCGTCGCCGCCCTGCTGGTGGCGGGCGTCGGGTTCGGTGTGCTGTTCGTGCGCCGCCAACGCCGCTCCGAAACGCCGATGCTGGACGTCCGCCTCTTCGCGCGCGGCGCGTTCAGCGGGGCGCTGCTCGTGAACCTGTTGAGCGTGCTCGCGCTGGTCGGGTTCATCTACTTCGTCTCGCAGCATCTGCAGCTCATCGTCGGTCTCTCGCCCATGAACGCGGGCCTTGCACTCGTGCCCGGTCTGGTGCTCATGATCGTTTCGGGACTCGCCGTCGTCCCCGTCGCGAAGCGCGTCTCGCCGCGCGTCGTCATCCCCGTCGCACTGGTGTTCTCGTTCGTCGGCTACGTCATGGTCGCGCTGTAGACGGATCCGGGCTCGGTGGCACTGCTCGTGGTGGCCTTCATGGTGCTCGGCATCGGGATCGGCGCGGCCGAGACCGTCTCGAACGAGCTCGTGCTCGCCAGCGCCCCACCGGCGAAGGCGGGAGCGGCCAGCGCCGTCTCCGAGACCGCGTACGAGGTCGGTGCGGTGCTGGGAACATCGCTGCTCGGAGGACTGCTCACGGCGCTGTACCGCGCGAACCTCGTCGTGCCGCAGGGCGTACCCGCGGACGTGGCGGATGCGGCGCGCGAGACGCTGGCGGGCGCGGTGAGCGCCGCGAACGGACTCGCCCCCGAGACGGGAGCCGCGCTCCGGGATGCAGCCGCGCACGCCTTCGACGCCGGTGTCGGCATCACGTCGCTCATCGGTGCGGGTCTTGTCGTGGTGGCGGCGGTGATCGCCGCGACTACGCTGGGATCATCCCGCAACTCGCCGCGGCGGTGATGCCCGCGGCATCCTGAGACAGGAGTGCCATGTCGCGCGTCGTGAAGCTCGCCGTCATCCCCGGTGACGGAATCGGTCCCGAGGTGATCGCCGAGGCGGACAAAGTGCTCGAGGCCGTCACCGCGGACACCGACGTGACCTTCGAGCGCACGTGGTTCTCGCTCGGAGCCGCGCGCTTCCTCGAGACCGGCGACACCCTGACCGACGACGACCTGGCGGCGATCGCCTCGCACGACGCGATCCTGCTCGGCGCCGTCGGGGGAGTGCCCGGCGATCCTCGCCTGAAGAACGCGAACATCGAGCGGGGGCTGCTGCTCAAGCTGCGCTTCGCGCTCGATCACTACGTGAACCTGCGTCCGTCGAAGCTCTACCCGGGTGCGAGCGGTCCGCTCGCCGACCCGGGTGAGATCGACTTCGTCGTGGTGCGCGAGGGGACCGAGGGCCCGTACGTCGGCAACGGGGGCGCGATCCGAGTGGGAACCCCTCACGAGGTGGCCAACGAGACCTCGGTGAACACGGCGTTCGGTGTCGAGCGCGTCGTGCGTTTCGCGTTCGCCGAGGCGGAGCGTCGCCGCAAGAAGCTCACCCTCGTGCACAAGACCAACGTGCTCGTGCACGCCGGGGGCATCTGGAAGCGGATCGTCGACGAGGTGGCGACGGAGCACCCCGACGTCGCCGTAGACTATCTGCACGTCGACGCGGCCACGATCTTCCTGGTCACGAACCCCAGCCGCTTCGACGTGATCGTCACCGACAACCTCTTCGGTGACATCCTGACCGACCTGGCAGGTGCCGTCACCGGTGGCATCGGCCTCGCCGCATCCGGGAACATCAATCCCGACGGCGACTTCCCGTCGATGTTCGAGCCCGTCCACGGTTCGGCTCCCGACATCGCGGGCCAGCAGAAGGCCGACCCCACGGCCGCGATCCTCTCGGTCGCTCTCCTGCTGAATCATCTGGGACTTCGCGATGACGCCGACCGCCTCACCCGCGCGGTCGAGGCCGACATCGCCGAGCGTTCCGATTCGGTCCGCACCACAGCACAGATCGGCGACGCGATCATCGCGCGGCTCCAGGCGTAACCTGGAGCTCGCAGCCGTCGCCCGTGACCGCGCCGCCAGGCGCAGATGAAGCGAGATCCTCATGACACTCCTCGACACCGATCCCGACCAGGGCCTCGCACCGCTCGAGTTCGCCGTCACCCGCAACCTCGCCGCCCGCGGCGCCGCGGAGCGCGAGCAGATCCTCGAGAACCCCGGCTTCGGCGTTTACTTCACCGACCACATGGTCGACATCTGCTGGTCGATGCGCGGCGGCTGGCACCGCCCGCGCGTGCAGCCGTACGGCCCGATCTCGCTGGATCCCGCCGCGGCCGTTCTCCACTACGGTCAGGAGATCTTCGAGGGCATCAAGGCGTACCGCCATGCCGACGGGTCGATCCACACCTTCCGTCCCGACCAGAACGGTCGGCGTCTGCAGCGCTCGGCTCGGCGTCTCGCACTGCCGGAGCTGCCCGTGTCGTACTTCGTGCAGTCGCTGCGCGAGCTGATCAAGCTGGATGCGGCCTGGGTGCCGTCGGGCGCTGATCAGAGTCTGTACCTGCGGCCGTTCATGTTCGCCAAGGAGGCCTTCCTCGGGGTCCGCCCGGCCGAGAAGGTCGCCTACTACGTGATCGCCTCGCCCGCGGGCGCCTACTTCTCCGGCGGCGTCGCGCCCGTCTCGATCTGGCTCACGAC
>JACCDS011046244.1_pt1 | contig 10669 bp, 11 predicted proteins | sample 7446441 | NCBI WGS metagenome assembly JACCDS01 (sample SAMN15323445, study PRJNA562643) | freshwater metagenome | isolation source: river surface water | place: USA:Blue River Watershed | collected 2017-08-17 | reverse complement strand
CTGTATTTGCCTTACCACTCGGACCCGTCGGACGTGGTGGGCCTTTTGTGTCTGCGCAAGGCCAAGCAGGGGGGCTTGAGCAGCTTGGTGAGCGTGGCCGCGATCTACAACGAGATCCTGCAACACCACCCCGAGTACCTGGGTCTGTATTACCGCACCTGGTATTTTTCGCACCTGTGCGAGGACCTGCCCAGCTTGTCGCCCATCTTCAGCCACCACCAGGGCAAGCTCAGCTGCCGCTACCTGCGCCAGTACATCGAGCTGGGCCATGAGATCCGCCAGCTGCCCTTGTCGAAGGTCGAAATCGAAGCGCTCGATCTGTTTGATGACATCATGCACCGCGAGGATTTCCGCCTCAGCATGATGCTGGAGCCCGGTGACCTGCAGTTTGCCAACAACTATGCGGTGCTCCACTCGCGCAATGAGTTTGAAGACCACGGCGTCCACGAACTCAACCGCAAAATGCTGCGCCTGTGGGTCAAGATGCACAATGCGCGGACTTTGGCGCCGGAGTTTCCGGGGCGCAACGGGTTCCCGGCACCTGTAGCCCTCGCCTGATGGGTCCGCCAAAGACCCTCTGACTTATGGGCGGGTTTTGGCGGGGAGGGCCGTTTTTTTGGGCATCAACTTGCCCTTGTCGGCGTCATCCAGGCACAGCAGTGTGTCCACATGCGCCATGAAACGGTTGAGGTAGTCCGGCGAGAGGTCGCGCATCAGGCCCAGCGAGCGCAGCACCAACATGTGCGAATTGATGGGCCCGGCGTTTTGCGGGGCTTGGGCGATGGCCTGGCTGACCTGCTTTTGCACGCTGATCTTGCTCAACTGCTTTCGGAACTGCTGGATGCGCGGATTTTCGGATGGCCACCCTGGTGTTTTGCCACCCGCTTGCGGGGCATTTTTCGACCGCATGTCTTGCAGCAGCGTGGCCAAGGGGGAGGGCATCGCTGCAGGCGCTGCATGGGGCTCGCACGCAGTGCTCATCCGTGCTTCCAAACGCTGGACAGCCTCTTGCAGTTTGGCCAGGAGCAACAACTGCGCAGGGCCGGACAGCGCTTGCATGCGCTGGTTCAATGCTTCGATGTAATGCCAGCCGACCGCATCCACCCGCGCAGCACCCGAGGCGCGCAAGGCGTCAAGGTCTGGCAGGGCAGGTGCGGCTGGGTTCATGGCTTGGCTGCGTTGGCCGCTTTGGGCACCGGGGCCATTTCCACGCGGCGGTTCTGGGCTCGGGCTTTCTCGTTGGTGTTGGCCACCAAAGGTTGCTCTTGGCCAAAGGCCGCCGCAAACAGCAGTGACGAAGGCATGCCTTCTTCGATCAAGGTGCGTGTCACCGTGAGGGCACGTTGGGCCGACAGCTCCCAGTTGTCTGCAAACTGCCGGTTGCGGCTGCCGACCGCCTTGTCGTCGGTGAAACCGCTGACCATCAGCATTTCGTCCCGCGACTGCAGGTAGCTGCGCAGGGGCACCACCAGGCTTTTGAGCAGCTGGCGCCCTTCGGGTTCGAGCTTGTCGGAATTCAACTCAAAGAGCAGCTTGCCGCTGATGCCGATGCGGCCGTTGTTCAAGGTGATGCGACCAGTGGCCAGCGGAATGGCCAGGGCTTGCTCCAGCGACAGGCGTTTTTGTTCTTCGACTTGGCGCTTTTGCACCTCGTCTTCGAGCTTGGACGCCATGTCCAGTTGCGCCGCCATCACCCCCACCAGCAGCAGAACAAACGCGCCCAGCAGGCCGGTCATCAAGTCGGCGAACGAGATCCAGGTGGGCGTGGTGGATTCGCTCTCGGCTTCCAGTTCCAGCATCAAGCGACTCCTTCGGTTTGGCGTTGCTGCAAGGCTTCCAGCACGTCTTTCTGGCTGCCGATGCTCAGGTCGATCATTTCACGGGCCTGCGCCACGTAATAGGCCAGCTGTTCGTCGCTGCGCGTCATGGATTTTTCGATGGCCTGCTCGATGCGTTGCAGGTTGGCCATGAGTTTCTCGTTGGTTTCACTGAACGAACGCACCGCAAAGCCAAAGGTTTCGCCCAGGCTGGCCACGTCCACCGCGCTGGCCGTGACTTGCGCAGCCATGTCGCTCAGCTTGCCCGTCTCGGCCGCCACGTGTTCATGGAACTGGCCGCTGGTTTGGTTCAGCGATGCCTGGCTGGCCGTGACCATGGCGTCAATCACGCCACGCTGCTCGGTCGATGCATGGTTGATCGCGTCCAGCAAGGTGCTGAGTGTGCCCAGAATGCGGGTGCGTTCTTCGAGCAAGGCATTGTCACGCGCCACGCTGACCGAGATTTTCTGACGCAACTGCCCAATGACTTCGGCCGCGGCTTTGGGCGCCTCAGAGGCGGTTTCGATCAGGCGGGTGATGGGCTCTTCCAGCGCTGTGCCCAGCGTGGTCAGGTGTGTGGTCACCGCAGTTTGCAGTTCGGCCAGGCGGGCCACGGCGGTCTGACCCCGCGCGTCTTCGGCATCCCGCAGGGCCGACAGCTCCTGGCGCAGCACTGCGGCCAGTTCTTCGGCGCGTTGCTGGTGTCCTGCTGTCCATTGCGCCTCCGATGCGATGCGCTCGCGCATCAGCGCTTCGCTGCTGGCCACGAGGCGTGTGATCTCTGCCAAAGTCTGTGTGGCCTGGGCTTGGGTGTGGGTGGTGATGTCTTGCGCGGTGCGGCTCAGGGTGTCGCAGATGGCTTGCTGCTGCGCCAGGGTCTGCGCACCCGTGCTTTGCCATTGATCGCGCAGCGATGCGGCCATCTGCTCCAGCGAGGCCTGCCAAGCTTGCAGACGCTGCTGGTCGGCGCTGCTTTGAAGGGCGTGCTGCTGGGTCTGTGCGGCGCTGACCTGGTCAACCAAGGCCCGGGCGCTGCGCTCGAAATTCTGGCTGAACACATCCAGCGTCTGACCGACGCGTTCGGTCATGTGGCTGCTGGCTTGCTCGTGGCGCGTCAGTGTCTCGGTGCTGGTCTGCGCCAAGGCGGCGGCCAGGCTCGCCATTTGGTCGTTGAGCTGGCTCAGTTGCTGTTGCGTGTTGTGCAGCAGGCGCTCGTTCATGCCCTGGGCTTGCTCGGCCAGTTGCGTCATGCTGGCTTGCACCACCGGGCGAATGCCCTCGCTGGCGAGCTGGAGGCTCTGGCTCAGACTGCTGCGCAGGGATTGGTCAACCGACTGCGCCAGCCCTGTGTAGGCGGATTTGACTTCCTGATGAAAGCTTTGCTGGTTGGCCAGCAAACGCTCGTTCAGTTGCTGGCTGGTGTCGGCCATTTGGGCCATCAGGGTCTGCAGCTGCTGTACCACCTGCGGCAGGGCTTGCGATTGTTGCTGCAGCGCTTTGAAGGTTTCTTGCCGCTGGTGCACCAGAGAAAAACCACGCAGGGTGGTTGCCGTGCAGGTGTCCAGAACTTGGGTGGCCTGTGCCCGTTCACGGCGGGCCAGACTGCTCATCAGGCCCAGCATGGCCGAGGTGGCCACACCTGCCACCGAGGTGCCAAACGCCAGGCCAAGCCCTTTGATCGGCTCTGAAAAGGCAGCACGGATTCCGGCCACATTGCTGGAGCCCTCCAGTGCAAACACGGCCCCATTGAGGGTGACGACCATGCCCAGGAAGGTCCCCAACATGCCCAGCATGACCAAGAGCCCGACCAGATAAGGCGTGAGGGCCGGACCGGGCAGGCCTGTTCGCGCACCTTCGACACGTTGACGCACCGGATTTTGCAGCCCGGCAGGCAAGGTGATCAGCCAGTCGCTGAGGCTTTGAAGGTCTTGCGGGATTGACGTCAATGCCTGATTCAAAGCCTGGGTGGTAGCGCGGTACTGGCGCAACTCCATCGCGCCAAAGACATAAACCGCGCCAATGCAGACCGTCATGGCCAGAACCAGCGGGTGACTGGCCGCCACCGATGCAGCGACCCAGACCAGCGCCAAGACACCAAGCGCAAAGGCGATCAGGAAGGAATAACGTTTCATGGTTGTTGTGGGTTTTCTTGGTTGAACGCTTCGAGCAAGCCCAGCGTGGGTTGCAAGCGTGTGTCCAGTTCTGCCAGCAAAGCCATGCGCATGGCTTGGCGCAAAGGCATGAGCCAGGGGGCTGTAGGGCTCAACAGGGCGGTGTTGTCTGCGGGATCAGCGTCAGCGCTGACCTGCTGGATGGCTTGGGCCTGTCGCTTGGTGTGCGCCTTGACGGCTTGTGCAAAGCGTTTTTCGTGCAACTTGGCCACTTTGGCCAGCAAAGCGGCCTCACGCTCGGCAAGGATGTTTTCAAAAGCTGCGTCGAGCGTGGCCAGTTGCTGCAAGGCGCTGGAGCCTTTGGTCAGTTGCGCACGCACTTGTGCACGCAAGGTCTGCAAGGTGCTTTCCATTTGCCTTTGGTGGGCGGCATAGAACCGCCGGTATGGCTCAAAAGCCGTTTTGGGATCGATGGGCTCGTCCAGCTCAGCCGGGGGCATCTCAATCCGTGTCAAACCCGAGCCCGGCGGTGCCCCCTGCAGGATCGATTGCTCCAATTGCGCCCGCACTTTGTCCACATGTCGGCTCAGGGCTTCGCCGGACATCGGGGCGGCACGGCGCATGTGCGGCGCTTGCTCCACCGGGGATTCCGGGTTGAGCACGCCATGCAAGGCGATGGCCTGGCGAAAATTGAGCCAATCGCCCAGTCTCTGTCCGACATCGTCCTCAGACCGCGCAGCATCGAGCATGGCGTTTTCCGTCAAAAAACGTACCAATCGGGAGCTGTTGAAATGGGCACGCGGCGAGGGGCGCGTCATGGGTGGGTGTTTTGGGATACGAAAAAGCAGAGCGGCGTGGCTCGGGGGAAGGCTGCCCTGGTGGGAACAACCGATTCAGCAAATTTGAGATTTTACCCGTCGAAGGCATGGACCCCCGATCAAGTCGGGGGTGACGAAATAAAGACCAGACGACTGGAAAAAACCACTTTGTCATACCCGCGAACGCGGGTATCCATGGCAGCAGAAGTCATTGACCCCCGATCAGGTCGGGGGTGACGAAACAGAGTGGTCGCAAGTATTTTGGTCATACCCGCGCATGCGGGTATCCACGTCCCCGCTTTTCACAAAACCTTGGGTTTGAAATCACAAAACGCCGCCACCGCACACTGCCCGCACAGCGGTTTGCGGGCTTGGCACACATAGCGCCCGTGCAGGATCAGCCAGTGGTGCGCATCGACCAGGTATTTGGCCGGGATGCGTTTGAGCAGCTTTTGCTCCACCTCCAAAGGCGTTTTGCCCGGGGCGAGGCCCGTGCGGTTGCCGAGGCGAAAGATGTGCGTGTCCACCGCCATGGTCGCTTCTCCAAACGCCGAGTTGAGCACCACATTGGCGGTTTTGCGGCCGACGCCGGGCAAGGCTTCGAGGGCTTCGCGTGTGCGGGGTACTTGGCCGCCGTGTTGTTCCACCAAGATGCGGCAGGTTTCCATCAGGTGCTTGGCTTTGCTGCGGTACAGGCCAATGGTCTTGATGTAGCTCTCCAGACCTGCCAAGCCCAGGTCCAGGATCTTTTGCGGCGTACCCGCCACCGGGAAGAGTTTGCGCGTGGCCTTGTTCACGCCCACATCGGTGGCCTGGGCCGACAGCAGCACGGCGGCCAGCAGCTCGAACACGCTGGTGTATTCCAGCTCGGTCACGGGCATGGGGTTGGCGGCTTGCAGGGTGGCAAAGAAAGATTCGATCTGTGCGGGTTTCATGGGGTGTCCAGATGTTGGCAAAATGACGGCCAAGTCAACACGGGAAGATACACCATGCCTTTGCAATTTGCCGATCGCCTGAACAACGTCGAAACCTCCGCCATCCGCGAGCTTTTTAAGCTTTTGGGCAAGCCAGGCATCATCAGCTTTGCAGGCGGCTTTCCGGACAGCGCCATGTTTGACGTGGACGGCATCCGCGAAGCCAGCAACGCAGCCCTGAGCCAAGACCCAGGTGCCGCGCTGCAATACGGCGCGACCGAAGGCTTTGGCCCGCTGCGCGAGCAATTGGCCCAGTTCATGGGCCAAAAGGGTGCCAAAGACGTGGCCGCAGACCAGCTGATCGTGACCACGGGCAGTCAACAGGGGTTGGATTTGATTGGCAAAACCATGATCAGCCCTGGCGACAAGGTGATCGTGGAAGGCCCGACCTTTTTGGCCACCATCCAGTGCTTCCGCTTGTATGGGGCCGAGCTCATCAGCGCCCCGGTGGACGGTCATGGTGTGAAAACCGACGAGCTGGAAAAACTGATCGCGGAGCACAAGCCGAAATTCGTCTACCTGATCCCGACCTTTGGCAACCCGAGCGGGGCCTTGCTGAGCGCCGAGCGCCGCCGCCAAGTGTTGGAGATGGCCGTCAAGCACCAGACCCTGATCGTCGAAGACGACCCTTATGGCGATCTGTACTTTGGCGAAGCGCCACCGCCCAGCTTGCTGGCCATGAGCGCCTCGGTGCCCGGCAGCCGCGAGCTGCTGGTGCATTGCGGCTCGCTGTCCAAAGTGCTGTCGCCCGGCCTGCGCGTGGGTTGGATGATCGCACCCGCCGAATTGCTGGGCAAAGCCACGATGTGCAAGCAGTTCAGCGACGCACACACCAGCACCTTTGCCCAGGCCACGGCGGCGCAATATCTGAAAGCAGGTCGCATGCCCGCCACGCTGGACAAGGTGCGTGCGGTGTATGCCCAACGTGCCCAAACCATGGGTGATGCACTGCGCAAGGAACTGGGGGATGCGGTCGAGTTTGTCCAGCCTCAGGGCGGCTTGTTCGTCTGGGCGCGCCTCACGGGTGCGGGTGGCAAGTTGGCGGATGGCAACGCGTATGCCAAACGCGCCATCGAGCAGGGCGTCGCCTTCGTGCCGGGCACGCCGTTCTTCTGCGCCAACCCCGACCACGCCACCTTCCGCCTGAGCTTTGCCACGGTGGGCGAAGACAAGATCCTCGAAGGCGTCTCGCGCCTGGCCAAGGCGCTGTGATTTGACGATCCCGGGTGAGGGCAAGTTCTCTGCGGGAGCGAGCCCCCGCGAATGCTTGCCATGCCACTAAAAGCATTCGGCTGCAGGGGCAGCCTCCCACAGCAGTCAAGCCATGGCTTTGAATTGAGGCCAACATGAATCAAGAACGCTGCATCACCATCAACGGCACCGAAGTCTGGCTGCAAGGGCAGGGCGACGAAGTCATCCTCATGCTGCACGGCTGGCCGGACACCCGTGCCTTGTGGGACGGCACCGTGGCAGCCCTGCAAGACAGAGCTACCTGTGCCCGCCTGACGCTGCCCGGTTTTGAAATCGGCCCTTCGGCCACGGGTCTTGACGACATGTGCCAGCTGCTGCGCCAGATCGTGGACCGCATCAGCCCTGAGCGCCCCGTGACCCTGATGCTGCACGACTGGGGCTGCATTTTTGGCTATGAATTCGCCATGCGCCAGCCTGATCGCGTGGCCCGCTTGGTGGCGGTGGACGTGGGCGACCACAACTCAAGTGCTTTGTTACGAGAGTGGGGCCTGAAGGAAAAGCTGTCTGTCATGGGCTACCAGCTCTGGCTGGCGCTGGCGTGGCAGATCGGCGGCAGTCTGGGCACCCGCATGACCCGCGCCATGGCCCGCTGGCTGCGCTGCCCAACCGAGCCAGAGCGCATCACCCACAAGATGAACTACCCCTACGCCATGCAATGGTTTGGCACGGCGGGTGGATTCAAAGGCGCCGCGCAAATCAAATTGCCGATGCCGCTGCTGTTTGTTTATGGCGAGCGCAAGCCCTTCATGTTCCATTCTTCCAAATGGCTGGAGAAAGTCGCCGCCACGCCCGGCTGCGCGGTGCAAGGTTTGCCTTGCGGGCATTGGGTCATGGTCTCGCGGCCGGAGGCCTTCCATGCCCGTGTGCGTGAATGGCTGTGGGGCGGTGCTTGAGGGTGCAGGCATGCAAGCCGAAGACCTGATCAAACTCGTCAACACCCCCATGCCCTTTGGCAAGCACAAGGGTGTGCTGATCGCCGACTTGCCCGGCAACTACCTCAACTGGTTTGCACGCGAGGGATTCCCGAAGGGCGAGGTGGGCCGCTTGCTGCAGCTGATGCAGGAGATTGACCACAACGGGCTGAAAGACCTGCTGCGGCCCTTGCGCCGATGATGCGCTCGGTCATGCATGGATGCCGGATCAAGTCCGGCATGACATGGGTTAGTCCGGCATGAGATGGCCAAGTCCTGCATGTCCTAGGTCAGTAAAGCGACTTTCTCATGACTGTCACCCCGCACTTGATGCGGGGTCCATGCCAGCTTGAACTCAAGGCCTGACGACTTCCAGCAGCCGATCCAAGCCGCCTTCTTGAATGGCGACCATGGCTTGCTCGCGGACCTTGGGTTTGGCGTGGTAAGCCACCGACAAACCGGCTGCGCCCATCATCGGCAGGTCGTTGGCTCCATCGCCGACAGCGATGCATTCGTGCGGCTCGATGCCCAGCAGCGACGCCACTTCGAGCATGGTTCTGCGCTTCTCGGCCCCGTCGCAAATGTCGCCCCAGCTTTGCAAGACCAGGCCGCCCGTGAGTTCACCGTTCACCACTTCAAGTCGGTTGGAGCGGGCAAAGTCGATGTTCAGGCGCTCTTTCACGCGGTCCGCGAAAAAGGTGAAGCCGCCTGACACCAACAGCGCCTTCATGCCCGCCTTTTGGCAAGCGGCGATCAGCTCGGCCGCGCCGGGGTTGATTTTCAGGCGCTCGGTGTACACGCGTTCCATGTCGGCCAGCGTCACGCCCTTGAGCAGCGCCAGGCGGCGGCGCAGGCTTTCTTTGAAGTCGGTGATCTCGCCGCGCATCGCCGCTTCGGTGATGGCGGCCACCTCGGCCTTGCGGCCCACGGCATCGGCAATCTCGTCGATGCACTCGATGCTGATGAGCGTGGAGTCCATGTCAAACGCGATCAGTTTGAAGTGGGACAGTGACAGGGGGGCGGTGAAACCTTGAATGGCGAGGCCGGGGGCGAAATGGGTGACAGTGGCGGTGGCAGATGTCATGGGTAATTGGAGTCAAAGTAATGGGGATCAGGCCAGCCAGTTTTGAAGCTTCAGTCCGGGTACGCGGGCAAAGGCCACATCAGCACTCACCAGTGTGGCATCACAACGAATGGCCTGCGCGGCGATCAGCAGATCGTTGGGCCCCAGAGGGGTGCCGCTGGATTCGAGGGTATTTCGCAATTGGGCATAAACAGGTCCATCTGCTTCGTCCATCGAGATGACTTTCAGCCCCCGCATTTGCAGCTCGTAAGCGCGCTGAAGTCGCGGGCTCGGCCGCTTGTGCAAGCCGTAAAGCAACTCGCATTGCACGACGATGCTGGTGCACAAATCGATGTCCGGCTGTTCGCGCAGGACTTGCATGGCACGGCGAGCGGCCATGCCATCACCGTCCATCATCATGTGGCTGACGATGTTGGTGTCCAGAAGATAGGTGCTGCTCATTTTTCGAGATCAATGTCGTCGAGCGGCATCAGGCCTTCGTCCACATCTGGGAATGACTCATGGCACTGGCCAAGTTTTTTGATTTCCTCCAGCGCCATCAACAAGGCTGCTGCAGATCCGCGCTGCGGCCAAGCAGCAACAGGCTCCAAAACCAAGGTGTTGCCCACTTTTTTCATGATGACTTCTTGGGCTTCAAACTCGAACTCGCGCGGAATTCGCACCGCCTGGTTCGCACCATTGCGAAAAAGCCGCACATGGCGACCGGGATCGGCCGGCGCAGGCGCGTCAGTGGGCGTCAAATAAAGGGCGGATTTCTCGGCGGCGGTGAGGGCAGTAGAACTCATGATGCACCTCCATGAAGTAGGGAGTGGATTCTAACATATGCCAGGCATATGCTTGGTGGTTGCTTGCTGTCTTCGGTGCCTTCAACTCACGCCGCTACTTCCACCTTTGGCGTCCCCAAACTCCTCAGCACATCCCGCACCATCTGCGCCCGCGCCTTGGGGTCGGGCAGTTCGCGTTCGATGCGGATTTTGTCGTTGCCCGCCAGCTTGATGTGTTTGTTTTTCTGGATCAAACCGATGATGGCCATGGGGTCCACGGGTGGGTTGGGTTTGAAGGTGATCTGGATGACGCCCGGGGCAGCGTCGACCTTGATGACGCCATAGGGCTGGGTCAGCACCCGCAGGCGGTGCACGTCGACCAGGGTCTGCGCTTGTGCAGGTAGCTTGCCAAAGCGGTCCACAAGCTCTTCGAGCAGGGCGTCGATCTGATCGCTGGTCTTGGCGGTGGCCAGCTTTTTGTAAAAGCTCAGGCGCAGGTGTACGTCGCCACAGTAGTCGTTGGGCAGCAGGGCGGGGGCGTGCAGGTTGATGTCGGTGGTGGCGGTCAGCGGGTTGAGCAAGTCCGGCTCTTTGCCTGCTTTCAGGCTTCGCACCGCTTCGGACAGCATTTCGTTGTAGAGCTGAAAGCCCACTTCGAGCATGTTGCCGCTCTGGTTTTCGCCCAGCACCTCGCCCGCACCACGGATCTCCAGGTCGTGCATGGCCAAATAAAAGCCGCTGCCCAGTTCTTCCATTTGCTGGATCGCGTCCAGCCGCTGGGCGGCTTGTTTGGTCAGGCCTTCGATCTCGGGCACCATCAAATACGCATAGGCTTGGTGGTGCGAGCGGCCCACGCGCCCGCGCAGCAGGTGCAGCTGGGCCACGCCGAACTTGTCGGCGCGGCTGATGACGATGGAGTTGGCCGTGGGCCCGTCGGTT
>JACCDS010074470.1_pt1 | contig 10669 bp, 5 predicted proteins | sample 7446441 | NCBI WGS metagenome assembly JACCDS01 (sample SAMN15323445, study PRJNA562643) | freshwater metagenome | isolation source: river surface water | place: USA:Blue River Watershed | collected 2017-08-17 | reverse complement strand
TACAAATACGCTTCGGGTCACTGACCCCTTGCTTGATTAACCAGCGGGTGCCATCTTCGACATCATCTTGCATTTGCAGACCCCAATTTTTTAAGCCAGCCTGCATAAAATCAAAGCCATAGCCAGAAGATCCGCGGAAATTCATTTGCAGCACGGCATATCCCCGATTAGCAAAAAATTGCGTCCAATAGTCAAATCCACCATCGTCGAAGCTAATTGGGCCACCATGCGGAAAAACAATCGTTGGCAGATTTTTACCTGTACTGGCCTGAGGCAACGTCAGCCAGCCTTCAATCGCCAATCCGTCCCGCGCTTGGTAACTCATTTTGGTTTTTTCTGCCATTAAATCCGGTGGCAGTTGGCTGTAACGCTCCAGTAACGACGACATGTTTTTTTCTTTGCGATCCCAAAGCAAATACTGCCCAGGGTGCGAGTCACTGGAAGATAACACCAGCATAAGACTCTCATCTTGGCTGGAACTGATGATTTCGTTACTGTATTCGGGCAATGCAGTATCTAATGATCGTTGCAGTTTCACGTATTCTTCGTCAATGTAACGGCCACCCAGGCCAATTACTTTTTGCTTTGCCGCCGAGTATTGCATGCTGGCCGGGACATCATAATTCTCATCTGACATCACCAACTCGAGTTTTAATTGTGGATCATTCAGGTCCACTAGAAAAATAGCCCGCCGCCCCTGATGATAAGCCGAAACATAAAGCTGATTTGCCGCTTTGCCAAAACCAATCGGCCAAATCTCATCAGCCGACAAAGCTTCAAATTCCCACAATAGCCGATAGTCGTTGGTCGCAGCATCGCGCTCTTTAATTTGATAGGTGGTCCGCTGATGAAATATCGCAATACGCGGCTGATGTTGTCGATCCGCCACCCAATCGATAAGATTTTCCCGCCCCGTAACCAACAGCTGGGTTAGTTCACCATCAAGGTTGATTTTCACCACAGCCGTCGAGAGTTTATCGGTTAAACCATCGACAGCCAGTAAAATATGCTTGGGGTCGTCTGGTAAGTCATCGACGATATTGGACTGAAATTGTGGTACCCGAACTAATTTACTCAAGAACTGCCTGGGAATGACGTTTTCTGATTTGCCGGAATGAATATCTATTTTTAACAACCGGGTTTCAATCACGGGCGTGCCATAACGGCTCGATGCATAGGCTCCGCGCATCAACAATTGATCATTGTTCGCCCAGCTTAATGACAAAATGTTTAAATCACGACTATCCGCTTTGACCAAAAAACGCGACTTACCGTCCGCCAGATTAAATAGTTTCACCAGAACCAGTTGCTCTTTGTCGGTGTTAAATCGTTGCACCATCGATAACAAAGCTCCATCAGGCGATAGTGTGATGTGGTCAATACTGGGAATACTGGCGAATGCCTCGACGGGTAACATGGCCGCAGACTGCTTGACTGCAGGCTCCTTGCCGACAGCTGCAAAAGTAAGAAAGCATAACAAGTGACAAAGTAGTTTAAATTTCATGACAGGTCCGTTAGTCAGCAGAGGATAGATGAGAGGAACAACACTAAAAATCACATTATTATGCAACATAATACACAATCAAAAAACAAAAACAGCTCGCAACGCCAAGTTGAGAGCTGTTTCAACAGCATTGCATTAAGCCTGCCGGATACCATCTGGCGCCATGCCAAGGCGTTTGAGGTTATAAAATAAAACCGGTCATACAGGCCGGTTATTGCTAGACGAACACAAAACTCAAATCAGAACTGGTAGCGCACCACCAGCGAGACTACCCGCGATGCCTGCAGGCCTTGGGCAACATCCCAGTCCGGGTTGGCGGCAAAACTGCCGTCGGTTTTAGTGATTTGCGCAATTTCATTCACGCGCGTTGGCGTGTCTAAATTCAACAGATTGTAGGCCGTGCCTTTCACTGTTAAGTCCCCGCCTGCGACTGTGGTCTGATAGGTCAACGACAAGTCCATTTCATACAACCAGTCGAGACGGCCCGCGCTGCCACGCGGCGCCGGCGTGCCGTCCCAGTCATAAAAAGACGCTTGGTCATACCATTGGCTGGCACACCAGTCGGCCCACAACGACGGCGCTTTACAGGTGTCGACGCCGCCCGGATGGATACTGAAGCGGTTTTTCGGCGCGCCGGAAGTGGCGCGGGCCACTAAACCCAGGCTCCAGTCGTCGCTGAGCTGATAGATCCCGCTGAATTTCAGCGCATGGCGGTGATCGTTCGGCAGGTTGCCATAGCCGTGGTCCATCAGATCGGCATAATCATAAGACGTGGTCCAGCCCGGGTCGGCTTGGCCGTTATCGGTGCGCACCAAACCTTCGGTCATGCCCCAGCTGTGCGACCAGACGTACGAAGCAAACACCTGCAGCTCGTCCAGCGGTTTGCCTTCAAGAGTAAACTCAGCCGCCAGATAACGCCGTTTCGGATCCGGTAATTGCAGGTCGGCCGCGCTTAACTCCACGCGCTCTTTTTTTCCATCCTGATCAAAGTCATACAGGAAAGTCACGTCCTGACCTGGATTGATCAGCGTATAGAAATAACTTTCATTCGACTTATTTTGTACCTTATTTTGCTTCAGCCACTGTGCCACCACCGGGCCGAGGTCCGAATCTTCAATCGACTGTTTTAAATCGCGATATACCAAGCGAGCGCCGCCTTTGTAGCGCTCGCCTAGCTGCTGTTCGATGCCTAAAGTCCATTCATCGGAATACATCGGGCCCAGATCCTGTGCCGCAATACGTTCGACATCGACCGCGCCACTTTGCACGGTATTGGTCGCCACCAGTGCGCCAATGTCCGGCGAACCGTCCGCTTTTAACAGCGGGCTGCCGTTGGCGGCAAGCTGGCCTGGTTTGTAGTAAAAATGCAGATCTTTTTGACCGCTGGCCTGTTTGATATTCATGTTGGCGGCGATCGGCTGGAAATAACGGCCGGCCGTGGCAAACACTTTCTGAGTGCCATCACCATTGCGGTCCCAAATCAGCTGCAAGCGCGGTGCGATTTGGTTTTTCAGCTCCGCATATGCCTCACCGGTGGTGGCGGTGTTTTCAAAATTACTGTGGCGGATGCCAGCGTTTAACACCAGTGTGTCGGTCATTTGCCAGCTGTCCTGCAGATAAAATGCCGCAGAATTCACTTCGGTCTCACCGCCGGTATCGCGCTGGCGTTTGCGGATATAAGTGCCTGCTGGCAGATTGATGCGCGGAATGGCGGTATAAGTGCGGTATTCCCACCAGCCACGCGCCTCACCGACGCCGTTCTGGTATTCCAGATAATCCACACTTAAGTTTTCACTGTCATAACCAAACTGTAGCGTGTGATCGGCCAGCTGCCAGGTGAAATCCAGCCGGATCTGATCGCGCTGATAGGACTCGCCGGTCAGATTACTGGTGGTCCAGTCGCCGATGCGTTCGCCATTCAGTTTGACATAATCCCAAACGCCAGGCAGGTCATTGGTCGGCACCGTATCGCTATTATCCTCGACCCGGCCTACCGTGGCCGACACCGAGAAATCTTCCGTGAAAAAGCCTTGGTAACGCGCCGAATACATAGTACCGCCGGTGGTGGATAACGTCGTACCGGTGTGAGCGCCGACGCCACTGTCTTTGTTCCATTTGTAGTTCTGGTAAGTCAGATCTGCGCTGTTATCCAATGCGGTCAGTGTCAGCGAGTGATCTTCAGTGATATACCAGTCCAGATTGACAAACCAGCGGTTGTCGTCTTTGGTGTGATCGGTAAAAGCCGTGCCGGCCGAATTGGCATACTCTTCCTGATACCGCCGTGGATTAAACAACGCGTAAAAAAACGCTTTGTCTTCCAGCAATGGACCACTGAGCCAAACACTGGCTTCGCGGAACTGTTCTTCACTGTCGGCGTTGTTCAGCGCCATGCTGCCATTGGGGTTGTATACCGTGTCGTGCGCAGAAGCTAGTGCAGCCGGGTCATAACGCAGTTCAGCACCATAACGAAACTCGTTAGTCCCTGATTGTGATACCGCGTTGACCACCCCGCCGATAAAACGGTCGTACTCGGCAGAAATCCCGCCAGTTTTTACTTGCGTCTGCGAAATCGCTTCCCAAGGTAAATCGATAGAACCAATCCCGGTGCGCAGTGCGCTGATATTCATGCCGTTTAAGAAATAGCCGTGTTCGGCCGACGGGTCACCGACAAAGCTTGAGGCTTTAAACTGTGAACTGCGCGCCACACCAGGCGTTAACAATGCAATGTTTTCGAAACCAGTGTTGACTGGCATTAAGTCCAGCGTGGCCGCATCCAACGTCAGACCTGCGGTCGAATCGCTGGTATCGATTTGGCGCATCATTGCGCCTTTCACTTCAATTCGTTCGATATCACCATCTTGCGGCAGCACCGGCGCGAACGTCTGCGCCTGACCCAGGCTGATATTCAGTTGCTGTAATTCGACCGGCGCCTGACCGGCGCGGTTTGCCAGTACCTGATAACGGCCTACCGGCAATGCGCGCAGGACATATTCGCCTTTGGCGTTGGTCAGGGCTGAGCGAGTAAAGCCCTGCTCCAGATGTTTCACTGTGATAGTGACATTTTCCAGCTGCTGGCCGGCGCTGGAACTCACCACGCCACGCAGCAAGCCTGAAGTATTGTCCTGCGCCATGACCGGGCTAGTATTGAGTGCCAGACCAAGCGCGCTGGCCAGCATTGATAAGCGTAAGGTATTGATTTGATGTTTAATTTTATGACTGTGCTTCACTGTCCAATCCTTATTTGAGGATATTATATATTGTATACCATTTCTGGCGACGCTATCCTAGATGAAAAATTCGCCAACTGTAAAGCCTCGTTTTTGCATTTTCGTCACAAAAGTGGCACCGCATTGCTGCATAACCGGCTGCGACAGGATCAGGGCTTGGCTTCGGCAACCTTGGCCTGAGCAACCTCGCTCTGTGAAAGCTCGCACTGAGAGATCTGGGCCAGCCACTGCTTAAAACCGGCATCCAGTGACGTTCCCCAGCTTTTCACCAGCGCCTGATAACGCGGGTAGTCGCCGGCACGCCAGAATTGCAGTAGCTGGCTGGTTTTCGCGGGATGTTGTTCAATCAGGTAACGGCTGGCCAGATAACCCCAGCGATAGACGCGCTCGCTGCCACCGTTCTGTTCATAACCGGTGTTAAACAGCGCACTGAGCTCAAACGCAGGGTTTGCCGCCAAGGCCAGTGCTTGCGGGTTGTCTGCACCATGCGCGATATACTCGGCCAGACCCTCGGTCCACCACACCAGATAAGGCGTCAGTGGCGCTGGCTTTGGACAATGTTCAGGCGCGGCGTGGGAGTCATGTAGGTTGGCGCAAAAATCGCCATAGAGGTTAAACCGACCATCGAGGTAATGAATAAACTCATGTCGTAAGTTCCACACCTCACCGTTGTCGCGCTGATATGCGACAAATTCGGCCTGATTGCCGGGCCGGTCCGGCATGCCTTCCAGATACATGCCGCCATTGTCGGTCGGCATCGAAAAATGCACACCGGCATAGCGTTGGTAGTCCGCTTTGGAGGCATAAATGTTGGCACGCAGGGTTGAGTTGCCATCATGCGCGACAGGTTTGTGCCCGGTCTGCAGCAACTGATGAAAGCGCTGTTCCAGTGCAGCAAGATCGATACAGATCTGCGTCAGCTGCGCGGGCTGCAGGTTGGCATGGCGCAGTTGCAAAGTATCACTGCAGCGATGCTGTTGCTGCAGCACCTCAGACACCGACGGTCCCCCGGCGGAGGTCGCTGCTGCCGCGTCGGCAGGCAACGATAATGGCGCTGTACTCAGCGTCAGCCCGCCGAGCACCAATGTCAGCGCCTTAGAAGATAACGCCCTCAGGTTAACCGGCCGCTGCGGCGCCGTCCCAAGTTGCCGTGTCTGTGTTTTCGCTAAAAATAATCCCCGCATCACTTTCTCCTGTTCCGGTGGAAAATCCACCCAGTGGCTTTACATTGCAATCAGATATATTGTATACAATAGTCAAATGCTGAATTGCAATGCTAGGATGAAAGGTACGCGCTTATGCGAAATCCCCCTGTTGTTACCGGGCCCCAACGGTCAGCCGATCTGGTCCCACAACTAAGCCAATGGGCGCCAGCCGCCTCGACTTTATGCATTCAGACGTTGGATTGTCATACCGCCGGTGAGCCGCTACGCATCATCACGGCTGGTTTTCCAAAGCTGCACGGTGCGACTGTGCTGGCACAGCGGCAGGATTGTCTGCGTCACCATGATGCATTGCGTCAGCTGCTGATGTTTGAACCGCGTGGGCATGCCGATATGTACGGCTGCATCATCACGCCGGCGGAACGACCTGACAGCGCTTTTGGTGTGATCTTTATGCACAACGAGGGCTACAGCACCATGTGCGGTCACGCGATGATCGCGCTGGCGAAGGTGGCAGTGGAAAGTGGCGCGGTGGCGGTGACGTTGCCGGTGAGTAGTTTTTGCGTAGACGCCCCCTGTGGTCAGGTGCGGTTGTATGCCGAAGTGGTCGCGACCACAACGCCGGACGGTAGCGGCTTTCGGGTCAGGGATAGCTGGTTTGACAACGTGCCATCCTTTGTCGACGGGCCTTTGCGGGTAACCCAGGTGGCCGGTCTCGGTGCTGTGCCCTATCAGCTGGCGTATGGCGGCGCGTATTACGCGTACGTCGAAGCCGCTGATATTGGTCTGTCGCTAGCAGCGACCAATCACCGCGCCATCATTGCCGCCGGGCAGCAAATCAAGCAGCAGATTTGTACCGAACTTGACATCAGTCACCCCTTTGCCGGCGATTTGAGCTTTTTATACGGCGTGATCTTCACCGGACCGGCTGAACGCGCTGCAACAGGCGCTCAAGCAGCCACAGCAGCGGCCGATCTGCGCAATGTCTGTGTGTTTGCCGACGGTGAACTGGATCGCAGCCCGACCGGCAGCGGCGTCAGTGGACTCGCGGCTATTTTGCACCAGCGAGGTCAGTTGCTACCGGGTCAAATGCTGCGCGTTGAAAGCATTACCGGCGCGGTGTTTCAGCTTTGTGTACTGGAGTCCTGCAGCTATGGGCCTTATCCGGCGGTGATCCCACGTGTACGCGGCCAGGCCTTTGTCACCGGCCGCCAGCAGTTTTTTTTAGACCCTCACGATCAATTTCCACAAGGATTTATTTTCCGATGAATACAGGGATCCCCATGCGCGCCGATCTGCTGGCGTCACCCGAATATGCCCGGCGTATGCGCCAGTTTCGTCAGGCGATGCAACAGGCTGGTCAGGATGCTGCGTTGATTTTCGCACCACAACATCTGCGTTATTTGCTGAATTACGCCGGTGAAGCGGCGACGGCGCTGATCAGCAACGACCAGTGTTACCTCATCACCGACTATCGGTTTGAAGCGCAGGCGCGGCAGGAAACAGTGCAGGCGCAGCCGCAATGTCAGGTGTTGTGCCGCGACCGTGACCGGCAAAGTCTCGGCGCTTTGCTCGGCCAGCTGCTGGCAGATCTGCACTGTAACAATCTGTGGTTTGAAGCCGACCAAATCACAGTCCAGCTGTGGCAACAACTGCTGGCCGATCTGCAATCGGGCGGCAATGGCCATCTGCTGCGCGCCACCGCTTGCCCGCCGGTACTCGCCGGCATGCGGATGATTAAAGATGATTATGAAGTCAGCCAAATTCAGCAGGCAGCTGCCATCGCAGACAGTGCATTGGCACAAGTACTCGGATTATTAAAACCGGGGATCCGCGAGCACGAATTTGCCACTGAGCTCGAATACCAGCTGAAAAAACGCGGCGCCGACGAGTTGTCGTTCGCCACTATTGTCGGTTTTGGCGCGCGCTCGGCCTTGCCCCATGCCTTGCCCGGTGACAAACGGCTGCAAAAAGGTGATTTGGTGCTGGTGGATTTTGGCGCTGCGGTCAATGGCTACCGCTCCGATATGACGCGCAGTTATGTCGCCGGTAAACCGGACCTGATGCAGCAAGCGCTGTATCAAACTGTGCAGCAGGCCCAGCAGGCAGCGCTGGCCCGACTCACAGCCGGTGTGACCGCCAGCAGTCTGTTTCAGGTGTCCGACCAACTGCTGCAGCAATCCGAATTTGGCCGTTTCGCCGGACCAGGTCTTGGCCATGGCGTCGGTTTGCAGTTACACGAACAACCCTTTTTGAGTCCGAACTGCCACACCCCGCTGCAAAGCGGCATGGTGGTGACGATAGAGCCGGGCTTATATCTGCCCAATTATGGCGGCGTGCGGCTGGAAGACGATGTGCTGGTGACCGAGCGTGGTTACTCTTTGCTGACGCAAGCACCAAGCCACTTCGAATTAGCACTCTGATTAGATAAAAAGGAACACCGATGCAGTTTATCAGTGCACAACAAGTCGATCAGGTGCTGGAGTTTCCATTACTGATCAACGCTTTACAACGTGGCTTTGCCAGTGAATTCTCGATGCCGGCGCGCCAGGTTTTTCCACTATCGACTGCTGGCAGCGAAGCGTTTGCGCTGTTGCCGGCCTGGACCGCTGACCTGATCGGCGTCAAAGCTTTTTGTTATTTTCCGGACAATAGCGCAGTCGATCTGCCGACCTTACATTCCAGTATCTTATTGTACCGGCGCCAGCACGGCACACCGTTGGCGATGGTCGAAGGTACGCGCGTGACCTGCTGGCGCACCGCAGCGGTGTCAGCGCTGGCAGCGCGTTATCTGGCGCGCCATGACGCCACGACCTTATTGTTGCTCGGTACCGGCGCCCTCGCCTTGCCGCTGATCCAGGCGCATTTGTCGGAACGGCCACTGCGCCGGTTGCTGTTGTGGGGCCGCTCAGCGGCAAAAGTGGAGCTTCTGCAACAACAGGTGCAACAACGTTTTCCAGCACTTGAGATTGAAATCTGCACCGACATCAAAGCCGGTTGCCGCGAAGCCGACATTATTGTGTCTGCCACCGGCAGCGCGACGCCGCTACTGTTTGGCGCCGACATCCGCCCGGGTTGCCATGTCGACTTGCTCGGCAATCACAGCCCAACGCAGCGCGAATGCGACAGTGCTTTGCTGCAACGGGCGTCAGTTTATGTCGATGACCGGCGCAATGTGCTGAATGAAGCCGGCGAACTGTTAATCCCGATCAGCGAAGGCGTGTTTGGCGCCAGTGATATTCGCGCTGAACTGGCGGAACTGTGCCGTACCAACCGCTTCGCGCGCCAATCCGATCAGGAAATCACGTTGTTTAAATCGGTCGGCACCGCGCTGGCCGATTTGCTTTGTGCCGCCCTGGTGTTACAGCAGCCGTATTTCAGTTAAGCCTGCACCGTCGCCATATCAGCCTGCCTCATCCGGAGTTTTCATGACCGAAGTCCACGCGAAGACCCGCACGGCCAAACCCTTTGGCCGCGCTTTTTATCTTGCCAACGGCATGGAGATTTTCGAACGGCTGGCCTGGTATGGCTTTTTCAGTCTGTCGTCGTTGTACCTGACCAGCCCGCGCAGCCAGGGCGGCCTGGGTTTTAGCGAGCAGGAACGCGGTTTTTTGCAGGGCATGATCCCGTTCCTGCTGTACTTGTTGCCGGTGCTGACCGGTGCGCTGGCCGATCGTTATGGCTACCGCCGGATGTTTTTATTGTCGTTTTGCCTGATGGCGCCAGGCTATTTTTTGCTCGGGCAAGTCCACAGTTTCTGGCCGTTTTTTATGGTGTTTTTGCTGGTTGCTATCGGCGCGGCTTGTTTTAAACCAGTGGTGGTCGGCACTGTCGGCCGCAGCAGTGACGACAGTAACCGCGGGCTGGCATTTGGCGTGTTTTATACCATGGTCAACATCGGTGGCTTTTTAGGCCCACTGGTCGCGGGTTATTTACGCGCCATCAGCTGGGATTTAGTATTTCTGATGTCGTCGTTTTGGATCCTGCTGAATTTTATTCCGGCCCTGCTCTGGTACCGCGACCCCCAGCCCATCAGCGCCCAGAATACCGGCGCCGCGACAGCGGATCAGCGTAGCCTGCGCCAGGTGCTGCTCGATATGCAAAGTGTGCTCGGCAATGGCCGGCTTGCGCTGTTGGTGCTGCCGCTGTTGTTACTCTTGATGTTCAGCCCGCGCTTGCCGCTAAGCCCAGCGCTATTGCTGGCGATCGCGCTGAGCTGGCTGGTGCTGAACCTGCTATGGAGTGCCTGGCAACGTTTTCGGGCGACTTCTGTTGAGACATCGCCGGCATCATTTCAGCCGCAGCACTGGTACCGGCAGCCGATCCGGCTCGGTCATCGGCCATTTGTCGTTTATTTGCTGATCCTGACCGGCTTTTTTACCGCCTATATGCAGTTGTTTATCACCTTGCCGCTGTATCTGCGGGACTTTGTCGACACCGCCGATTTGGTTCGAAGCTTAAGCACGATAGCACCGGGCACGCTGGATTATCTGGCCGCGGTGAATGTACCACAGCTCGCCAACGCCTTACCCTTGATGGCGCAGCAATATCTGGCAGATCCGACTCAGCTGCCAGACATCGCCCGTCAGCTCGCCCACCATAAAATCCAGCTGCCGCTGGCCGACCTTGCCACCGGTTTACAGCAGCTCAGTCAGGCCGGTCACGATGCAATGCAGCTCGCCCACCAGTGGGCGCAGGTTTACCGGCAGATTAATCCGGAATACATCGTCAATCTGGGCTTTCTCAGTATTGTGCTTTGCCAGATCGCCATCAGC
>JACCDS010933631.1_pt1 | contig 10670 bp, 9 predicted proteins | sample 7446441 | NCBI WGS metagenome assembly JACCDS01 (sample SAMN15323445, study PRJNA562643) | freshwater metagenome | isolation source: river surface water | place: USA:Blue River Watershed | collected 2017-08-17 | reverse complement strand
GTGCTGGCCGAGCACGGTGCGCGCCGCGTGGCCGTCGGCCGCGGGCCGGCCGCCGATCCCGGCTTCGCGGCGGCGCTGGCCGAGGTCGAGACCTGCCGCTTCGACCGGCCGCTGGAGCGCTGGAAGACCGAGCTGTTCGACCGCATCGACGCCGGCCTGACCACCGCACGCGCCGGCATCGCCGATACCGGCACGCTGGTGCTGCGCCCGGGGCCGGCCGAGCCGCGCACGCTGTCGCTGGTGCCGCCGCTGCATGTGGCGGTGCTGCGCGCCAGCGATCTCTTCGCCAGCCTGCCCGCGGCTATCGCCGCGCAGGACCTGGCCGCCACCGGCATGCCTACCAATCTGGTGCTGGTCACCGGCCCGTCCAAGACCGCCGACATCCAGCAGGTGCTGGCCTTCGGCGCGCATGGTCCGAAGGCGCTGGTGATCGTGCTCGTCAACGACCTGGAGGTCTCGCCATGACCGCTGCCCACGCCCATGAAGCCCCGCTGACCTTCGTCGATCCGCGCCAGTTCAAGGCCAACACCCGCGTCGCGGTCGACGACGACCACCTGCGCGCGAGCTTCCGCAGCGCGATGGACTTCCTGCAGACCAAGCGCGCCGGCCACTTCAGCGACCGCGACGGCTTCGAGGCGCTGCGCGGCGTCGGCGAGGCGGTGCGCCAGTACAGCCTCTCCAGGCTGCCCGAGCTGCTGGAGCGGCTGGAGACGAACCTCACGGCGCGCGGCGTGCACGTCCACTGGGCGCAGACGCCCGAGGACGCCAACGCCATCTTCCTGGCGATCGCGCAGCGCCACGGCGCGCGGGCGATGGTCAAGGGCAAGTCGATGGTCAGCGAGGAGATCGAGCTCAACCACCGCATGCTCGAGCACGGCATCGACTGTCTGGAGAGCGACATGGGCGAGTACATCGTCCAGCTCGCCGGCGAGCGCCCGAGCCACATCATCATGCCGGCGATCCACAAGACCAAGCAGCAGATCGCCGCGCTGTTCGAGGAGAAGATTCCCGACACGCCCTACACCGAGGACGTGGACGCGCTGATCGCCATCGGCCGGCGCGTGCTGCGCGACCAGTTCCGCGACGCGCCGATCGGGGTGTCGGGCGTGAACTTCATGGTCGCCGACACCGGCACGCTGGTGCTGGTCGAGAACGAGGGCAACGGGCGCATGTGCACCACGGTGCCCGACGTGCACATCGCCATCACCGGCCTGGAGAAGGTGGTCGAGACCTTCGAGCAGGTGCTGCCGCTCTACAGCCTGCTGACCCGCTCGGCCACCGGCCAGGCGATCACGACCTACCTGAACGTCATCACCGGGCCGCGCCGCGAGGGGGGGCCAGAAGGCGAGGGCGAGCTCGACGGCCCGCGCGAGCTGCACCTGGTCCTGCTCGACAACGGCCGCACCCAGGCCTACCGCGATGCCGACTTCCGCCCGACGCTGCAGTGCATCCGCTGCGGCGCGTGCATGAACCACTGCCCGGTCTACGCGCGCATCGGCGGCCTGGCCTACGGCACGACCTATCCGGGGCCGATCGGCTCGATCATCTCGCCGCACCTGCTCGGGCTGGAGCCGACGCAGGACCTGCCCACCGCCAGCAGCCTGTGCGGCGCCTGCGCCGAGGTCTGCCCGGTCGGCATCCCGATTCCCGAGCTGCTGATGCAGCTGCGCCACGCCGCCAAGCACGATGCCGAGCCCGGCCACGCGCCGCTGGCCGGCCAGGCCAGCGCGAAGGACTGGAAGGAGGCGCTGGCCTGGAAGGCCTGGGCGAAGGTCAACGCCAGTCCGGGCCTCTACGGCACGCTGACTGGCATGGCGCACCGGCTGCGCGGCTTCACGCCGCCGTGGCAGGCTGGCTGGACCGCGAGCCGCACGCCGCTGCGGCCGGCGGCGCGGGGCCTGCGCGAGCGGCTGAAGGATGAACGCTGAGGGCTGAGTGAGGGCTCGGGTCGGCACGTGGGTGCGTGCGTGGGTGCCCGCCTGCGCGGGCATGACGGCAGAGTCTCCGTGATCCTCGGCTTTTCCTCCGTCATCCTCGCGAAGGCGAGGACCCACGATGCGCCGCGATCTCAGCCCTCCGCCGCGCGGGTCGACAGCACGATGCAGGTCGTCGTCGCGTGCGCGTAGAGGCGGCCGTCGGGGCCGAACAGGCGGCCTTCGGCGAAGCCGGCCTGGCGGCCGGCATGGATCACCCGGCCCTCGGCGCGCACCCGCTCGACCTGCGGCGTGAGCGCGCGCACATAGCTGATCTTCAGCTCGGCGGTGGTGTAGGCGCGCCCGGCCGGCAGCATCGTGTGCACCGCGCAGGCGACGCAGGAGTCCAGCAGCGTCGCGATCCAGCCGCCGTGGATGGTGCCCATCGGGTTGGCATGGCGCAGGTCCGGCCGGCCCTGGAAGACGAAGCGGCCGGGCTCGAACTCGATCGGCAGGAAGTCCATCGTCGCGCCGATCGGTACCGAGGGCAGCTCGCCGCGGCTGATCGCGGCGAACCATTCCATGCCGCTCAGATGCGCGATCTGTGCGGGCCGGGCGACGCCGGGCGGGCCCAGGGTGGCGCGCACCCGCTGCTCGTCGTCGAGCCAGCGCGCCAGCGTGGCGGCGGGAGAATCGGCCGGAGAGGCGGCGGGATCGGTGTCGGCGTGGCTCATCGGGGTCTCCTCGTCAGCGTCCGGGCAGTCCGGGCGCCCGCAGAAGAACACGCCGGGCGGGGCGGGCGCTGTCACCCGCGGGTCAGATCCGGGTCAATGCCCGTGGCCGCGGTGCGAGCCGCCGACATGCACGCCGGCGTGAACGCCCGCCGCACCCGTCGCGTCCGCGCTGCCCTGGCCGTCGCCTGCCGCCAGCCCGGCGAGGATGCCGCAGTGGCCGGCGTCGCTGGCGCGCTCGCAGCGAGCGCGCAGCGCGCGCAGCCGCGCCTCGAGCTGCTGCAGCTCCAGGATGCGCGCGCTGACATGGCCGATGTGTTCGTCGAGCAGCGCGTTGACCGCGTCGCACGGCGCCTGCGGCGTGTCGTGCAGCGCCAGCAGCACGCGGATCTCGCCCAGCGACATGTCGAGCGCGCGCGCCTGGCGGATCAGGCCCAGCCGCTCGACATCGGCCGGGCCGTAGCGCCGGTAGCCGTTGTCCTGCTGGCGCGGCGGCTCGGGCAGCAGGCCTTCACGCTCGTAGTGGCGGATGGTGCCCACCGGCGTGCGGGTGGCGCGGGCCAGTTCGCTGATCTTCATGCGCCGATGCTCGCATGTGCGGGGCGCGCCGTCAGGGCTTGACCCTGAAGCCGCTGCAGGGTTTGCAATGCCTCCATCCCGACCCTTGATGATGGAGATGTCCCCGATGAGCGATTCCTGCTGCGGCCACGGCCATGGCCACGCCTGTTCCCCGCCGCCGGCGCCGACCGGCGGGCGCTACCGCCGCGTGCTGTGGGCGGCGCTGCTGATCAACGCGGCGATGTTCGCCGTCGAGATCGGCGCGGGCCTGCGCTCGGGCTCGGTGTCGCTCCTGGCCGATGCGATCGATTTCCTGGGCGACGCCGCGAACTACGGCGTGTCGCTGTGGGTGCTGGGCCTGTCGCTGAGGCACCGCGCCGGGGCGGCACTGCTCAAGGGCGCGAGCATGGGCCTGTTCGGCCTGGTGGTGCTGGGCCGCGCGCTGTGGAGCTTCTCGCAGGGCACGGTGCCCGAGGCGGCGACGATGGGCGCGGTCGGCGCGCTGGCGCTGCTGGCCAATGTCGCGGTGGCGGCGATGCTCTACGCCTGGCGCGAGGGCGACGCCAACATGCGCTCGGTCTGGCTGTGCAGCCGCAATGACGCGATCGGCAATCTGGCGGTGATGGCTGCCGCGCTGGGCGTCTTCGGCACCGGCCAGGGCTGGCCGGACCTGATCGTCGCCGGCGTCATGGGCGGGCTGGCGCTGTCGGCGGCGGTGGCGGTGATCCGGCAGGCGCGCGTCGAATGGCGCAGCGCATGAGCTGAAGGCTATCGATGAAATGAATCTATTCAAATGGATCGATTGATGGCCGACATCTAAAGTCTCTTCATCCCGGCGGGTGCTTTCCGGCACCCGCATTGCCTGTCCCCCAGGAGAGACCCGATGAGCACCCCTTCGACCCCCACGAGCCCGACGAGCCCCACGACGCGCAGCGGGCAGTGCCCGGTGATGCACGGCAGCCCGACCTCCGCCGGCCAGTCGGCCGGCGCGATGCGCTGGTGGCCGCGGGCGCTGAACCTGGACATCCTGCACCAGCACGACACCCGCACCGACCCGATGGGCGCGGGCTTCAGCTACCGCGACGAGCTGCGCCAGCTCGATGTCGAGGCGCTCAAGCGCGACCTGAAGGCGCTGATGACCGACAGCCAGCCCTGGTGGCCGGCCGACTGGGGCCACTACGGCGGCCTGATGATCCGCATGGCCTGGCACTCGGCCGGCACCTACCGCATCGCCGACGGCCGCGGTGGCGCTGGCAGCGGCAGCCAGCGCTTCGCGCCGCTGAATTCCTGGCCCGACAACGGCAACCTCGACAAGGCGCGGCGCCTGCTCTGGCCGATCAAGAAGAAGTACGGCCGGCGCATCAGCTGGGCCGACCTGATGATCCTGGCCGGCAACATGGCCTACGAGTCGATGGGGCTGAAGACCTATGGCTTCGCCTTCGGCCGCGAGGATGTCTGGCATCCCGAGAAGGACATCTACTGGGGCTCGGAGCAGGCCTGGCTGGCGCCCACCGGCAGCGAGGGCAGCCGCTACGCCGGCAGCGCTGACGGCGAGCGCACGCTCGAGAACCCGCTCGCCGCTGTGATGATGGGCCTGATCTACGTGAACCCGGAGGGCGTCGACGGCCAGCCCGACCCGCTGCGCACCGCCCGCGACATGCGCGAGACCTTCGCCCGCATGGCGATGGACGACGAGGAGACGGTGGCGCTGACCGCCGGCGGCCACACCGTCGGCAAGGCGCATGGCAACGGCGACGCCGCGCAGCTCGGCCCCGCGCCGGAAGGCGCCGAGCTGCACGAGCAGGGCCTGGGCTGGAACGCCCGCAGCGGCCGCGGCATCGGCCGCGATGCGGTGACCAGCGGCATCGAGGGCGCCTGGACCACCCATCCGACGCAGTGGGACAACGGCTACTTCGACATGCTGTTCGGCCACGAATGGACGCTGCGCAAGAGCCCGGCCGGCGCCTGGCAGTGGGAGCCGGTCGACATCCGCGACGAGGACCGCCCGGTCGATGTCGAGGACGCCTCGATCCGCTGCAATCCGATCATGACCGACGCCGACATGGCGCTGAAGATGGATCCGCTCTACCGGCCGATCGCCGAGCGCTTCCACCGCGACCCGGCGCATTTCAGCGCGGTCTTTGCCCGCGCCTGGTTCAAGCTGACGCACCGCGACATGGGCCCGAAGGTGCGCTACCTCGGCCCGGACGTGCCGGCCGAGGACCTGATCTGGCAGGACCCGGTGCCGGCGGGCCGCAGCAACATCGACCTGGACGCGGTGCGGGCGCAGATCCGCGCCAGCGGCCTGAGCCAGGCCGATCGCATCGCCACCGCCTGGGACAGCGCGCGCACCTTCCGCGGCTCGGACAAGCGCGGCGGCGCCAACGGCGCGCGCATCCGCCTGGCGCCGCAGAAGGACTGGGCCGGCAACGAGCCCGAGCGCCTGGCGCGGGTGCTGGCGGTGTACGAGCGCATCGCCGCCGACACCGGCGCCAGCGTGGCCGACGTGATCGTGCTGGCCGGCAGCCTCGGCGTCGAGGAGGCCGCGCAGGCGGCGGGCGTGCCGATCGCGGTGCCCTTCCTGCCCGGCCGCGGCGACGCCACCGACGCGACGACCGATGCGGCCTCCTTCGCGGTGCTGGAGCCGCTGGCCGATGGCTTCCGCAACGCGATGCGGCAGGACTTCGCGGTCATGCCCGAGGAGCTGCTGCTCGACCGCGCGCAGCTGATGGGGCTGAGCGCCTGCGAGATGACGGTGCTGGTCGGCGGCCTGCGCGTGCTCGGCGTCAACCACGGCGGCAGCCGCGACGGCGTGTTCACCGACCGGGTCGGCGTGCTGTCGAACGACTTCTTCGTCCAGCTGACCGACATGGGCCTGACCTGGACGCCGGTGGGCCGCAACCGCTACGAGCTGCGCGATCGCGCCACCGGCACGCCGCGCTGGACGGCGACCCGGGTCGATCTGGTCTTCGGCTCGAACTCGGTGCTGCGCGCCTATGCCGAGCTCTATGCCCAGGACGACAGCCGCGAGAAGTTCGTGCGCGACTTCGTCGCCGCCTGGGTCAAGGTGATGAACGCCGACCGCTTCGACGTGCCCGGCGCGGCCTGGGCGGATCGGCGCGCCTCAGCCTGAGATCGGCGTGATCGTCGCGACCGGCTCCGGCGCGAGCAGGGTGCGCTGGCGCAGGCCGCGCACCGTGCCCATCGACAGCCCCAGCACGATCACCGACGCGAAGGCCAGCAGCAGCGGGCCCAGCACCGGCGTGGGGCCGCCGCTGCCGTGGCGGCCGAGCTCCAGCGTCAGCCCGGCGAAGGCCGCCAGCGGGAAGGATACCGCCCAGTGCCCGACCGAGAAGGCCTGCGAGACGATGCGCTGCGCCTGCGTCGCCACCCACAGGAAGCAGGCCAGCGCCACGCCCCAGGCCATCCAGCCGATCAGCGCCGGCGCGCCCAGCGCCAGCGCCGACAGGCCGATCACCGCCGGCGGCGCCACCAGGATGAAGTTGGCGGGCATCAGCCGCTCCGGCCACAGGCCCTGCGAGGCGATGCGCACCAGCAGCAGCGCCATCACCAGCGGCCAGAACAGCAGCCCGATGCCGAACTGCGCCGCCGCCCACTCGGCATGACCGAGCTCGACGCCGGCCAGCGGCACCAGCACGTTGCCGACCACCGCGATGATCAGCACCGGCGTGACCGTCGCCCACTGCAGGCCGCCGGCGCGGTTGCCGGCCCACCAGCGCGACAGCACCCAGACGGTCACCGCGAGCTGGCCGAGGCTGCCCGTCCACCAGACGGCCGCGGCCAGCGCGCCGGGCCCGTCCAGCGCCACGCCCAGCGTCGCCAGCAGGATCAGCGACACCGGCAGCGTCGCGAGGAAGACATGGCGCACCGGATGGCGCAGGTCCTCCGCCCAGGCCTCGGGGTGGCGCTGCAGCCGCAGCACGCTCAGGCCGGCGAGCAGCACGAAGACCGTCGCAGCCAGCCCGCCCAGCGCGATCGACAGCGCCAGCGCCGGCTCGCCCATCAGCGGCACCGCGCGCCGCCAGGCCAGCGCCAGCCCGGACAGGCCCATGACGATCGAGAACCAGGCGGGGGAGAGGAATTTCAGTGCGGGTGCGGCAGCCATGAGGCCGCACTGTAGCGAGTCGCCCGCTCGGGCGAGGCGGGCAGGGCATGATCCTGCGCACGTCCGGCGCGCAGCGGCCCGGGTATAACGCCGCTCATGCCGAATCTTCCGATCCGATCCCGCCGGCGGGCGCTGGGCCTGCTGGCTGCCGCGCTGCCGCTGTCCTGGCTGACGGCCTGTTCGCCGGCCGGCGGCCCCGAGGCCCCGGTCTCGCTCGAGACCGCCCGCGCCGAGCTCGAGGCCGGTCGTGCGCTGGTGTTCGACATTCGCGAGCCGCACGAGCATGCCACTGGGGTCGCCGCCGGCATGCGGCTGCTGCCGATGAGCCAGCTCGAGGCGCGGCTGGCCGAGATCCCGCGTGATCCCGCCCAGCCGGTGCTGCTGATCTGCAATACCCAGAACCGTTCCGCCCGGGTGGCGACGCTGCTGCACGAGCGCGGCTACACGAATGTGCGCCATGTCAGTTCTGGCATGAGCGGCTGGGCCGGGCGGGGCTGGCCGATGGTGGCGCCTGCGCCGGCTGGCCAGGCCGGGAGCGGCTCATGAGCGCACGCCAGTTCTGGGATCAGCGCTTCGCGGGCGAGACCTTCAAGTACGGCCTGGAGCCCAACGCCTTCCTGCGCGCCGAGGCGACGCGGCTGGCGCCGGGCTCGCGCGTGCTGGTGCCCGGCGACGGCGAAGGGCGCAATGGCGTGTGGCTGGCCCAGCAGGGGCACCGTGTCTGCTCGGTCGATGCCTCGCCGGTCGGGCTCGACAAGGCCCTGCTGCTGGCGCGCCAGCGCGGTGTCGACCTCGATGTCGAGCTGGGCGATCTGGAGGTCTGGGCGCCGGTGCCGGGCGCCTGGGACGCGCTGGTGCTGATCTACGTGCATCTGCCCTCGGCCTGGCGCACCCAGGTGCATCGCCGGCTGGCGCAGGGGCTGCGCCCGGGCGGGCGGGTGATCGTCGAGGCCTTCCATCCCGCGCAGCTCGGCCGCGACAGCGGCGGGCCGCGCGATCTCGACATGCTCTGCACGCTGGAGGATCTGCGCGCCGACTTCGGCGGGCTCTGCGAGGAGATGTCGGGCTGGCAGGGCGAGGTGATGCTCGACGAGGGCCCGGGCCACCAGGGCGCGGCGCGGGTGACGCGCTGGAGCGCGCGCCGGCGCGGCTGAGGCCGCGCCCGGGCCGATCAGGCGTGGTGGTCGAGTCTGAAGGCGGCGACCGCGCCCACCAGGTCCTGCGCCTGACGCTTCAGGCCGTCGGCCGCGGCGGCTGACTGCTCGACCAGCGCGGCGTTCTGCTGCGTGGCCTGGTCCATCTTCGTCACCGCCTCGCCGATGTGGCTGACGCCGACGCTCTGCTCGGCGCTGGCGTGGCTGATCTGCGCGACGATCTGGCTGACCTGCTCGATCGAGCTGACGATCTCCTGCATGGTCCGGCCGGCCTGATCGACCAGGTGCGTGCCCTGCTCGACCTGCGTGACGCTGCCGGTGATCAGCGTCTTGATCTCGCGGGCGGCCGCGGCCGAGCGCTGCGCGAGGTTGCGCACCTCGGTGGCGACCACCGCGAAGCCCCGGCCCTGCTCGCCGGCGCGTGCGGCTTCCACCGCCGCGTTCAGCGCCAGGATGTTGGTCTGGAAGGCGATGCCGTCGATCACGCCGATGATGTCGGCGATCTTCTTCGAGCTGCCGTTGATGCCGCGCATCGTCTCGACCACCTCGTCGACCACCCGGCCGCCCTGCGCGGCGATCGAGGCGGCGCTGCTGGCCAGCGCGTTGGCCTTCTGCGCGTTGTCGGCGTTGTGGCTGACGGTCGAGTTGAGCTGGTCCATCGTCGAGGCGGTCTGCTGCAGGCCGAAAGCCTGCTCCTCGGTGCGGCGGCTCAGGTCCTGGTTGCCCTGCGCGATCTGCAGGCTGGCGTTGGCCACCTCGTCGGCGTTGGACTTCACATGCTGGACGATGTCGCGCAGGCTGTCGCGCATGCGCGCCATCGCGTCGAGCAGCTGGCGGGTCTCGTCGTTGCCTTCGGGTTCGATGCGGCGGCTGAGGTCGCCCGCGGCGAGCGCATCGGCCGCCTCGACCGCCGAGCGCATCGGCCGGGTCATCTGGCCGCTGAGCCAGACGGCCGCGCCGGCCAGCAGCGCGCCAGTCACCAGCAGCGTGGCGGCGATCAGCCATTGCGTCCGGGCCACGGCAGCGCCGGCGGCCTCGTTCTGCGCATGATGGCTGCTGTTGATGCTGTCGGAGAGCTTTTCCATGGTGTCTTCCAGCGCCAGGAAGCTGGTCTGCAGCGCCTGCAGATCCTGCTGCACGCCCGCCGGATTGCTGCGCGCGCCGGCCACCACCCGGCTGGCGGTGTCCAGATAGACCCGCACCTTGGGCTCGACCGCGTCGAGCGCGGCCCGCGTCGCCGCATCCAGCGGCAGCGCGCGCAGCGCCTTGAGCTGCTGATCGAAGTTCTGGCCGTGCTCGCGCAGATCCTTCTGGGCCTCGTCGATGCGCGCCGGCTCGTTCTGCAGCGCGCCCAGCACCGCCAGCTGGGCATCGCCGCGCACGGCGTCGTGCATCATGTCGGCCATCTGGCTGTGCTGCAGCGCCTGGCTGGTGCCGATCACGTCGCTGAGCGTGCCGCTCATGTGACGCCCGGACAGCAGGCCGATGCCTCCCGTCGCCGCGGCCGCCGCCACGCCGGCCAGGCCGAGCGCGATGATCTGGGAGCGCATCTTCATCGTTGAATCCCGTGCGTGATGAGTCAGGTGCGCATCTTGGCGAGGCACGGGCGAGCCCAGGACCGGAAAAGCGCCGCCACAAGGGTGCGATTCACGCTCAGGTCGGTGCCGCTGGGGTGACGGTGTAGACCGTTCGGGACGGAAAGGCGAACTGCAGCCCCATCGTCGCCAGTTCCTTCATCAACGCCAGGTTCAGCGCCTGCTGGCGGTCCATGTAGACGTCGTAGGACGGGTCGCGCACGATGTAGACCACCTCGAAGTCCAGCGAGCTGTCGCCGAAGCTCTTGAAGTGCGCGCGGCGGAACTCGAGCTGCGGGTCGGCCTCGACGAGGCGGCGCAGGCGCTGCGGCACCTCGGCGAGCTGCTCGGGCGTGGCGTCGTAGGTCAGGCCGAAGCCGAAGACGATGCGCCGGGTCTGCTGGCGCTTGAAGTTCGACACCGTCTGGCGCAGCAGGTCGGTGTTGGACATGACGATCTGCTCGCCGCCGAGGCTGCGGATGCGCGTCGTCTTCAGGCCCACGCGCTCCACGGTGCCGGTCACGTCGCCGACGGTGATGGAGTCGCCCACCTCGAAGGGCTTGTCCACCGCGATGGCCTGCGATGCGAACAGGTCGCCCAGGATGTTCTGCACC
>JACCDS010430439.1_pt1 | contig 10672 bp, 9 predicted proteins | sample 7446441 | NCBI WGS metagenome assembly JACCDS01 (sample SAMN15323445, study PRJNA562643) | freshwater metagenome | isolation source: river surface water | place: USA:Blue River Watershed | collected 2017-08-17 | reverse complement strand
GCGGTCGAAAAACTAATTTCGACCGCTTTTTTATGATTTTAAAATTCGGGATGACTCATGTTTGTGACAATGAGGAGACTCGAACTCCTACAGGATAACTCCCACTACCACCTCAAAGTAGCGTGTCTACCAATTCCACCACATTGCCTTGATATGGTGCGAAATTAAAGAATTTTTACTTAATTGCAAAGATTTTAAAGGTTAAGAAGGCTAACTTTTCACTCGTCATTTTTAAACCTTTGATAATCAACGAAAATAAACAAAGTAAATAATAAAATAAAATTACAATGGCATTAGAATTTGAAGGTAATTTGATAAAAGTACTACAAGAAGTAACTGGTCAAGGAAAAAATGGCGCTTGGGTGAAACAAGATTTCGTGCTTGAAACTGAAGATCAATACCCAAAAAAAGCTTGTTTTACTGCTTGGGGAGATAAATCTGCAGAGTTAAAAAATTTCTCTTTAGGAGATAAACTTAGGGTTACATTTAGTGTTGAATCTCGAGAGTACAATGAAAGATGGTACACAGATTTAAGAGCTTACAGAATTGACTTGGCAGGCGATACTCCAAGTGCTGCTGTTCCAACAGCAGCTAGACCTTACCCTTCGGCACCAAGTAAGCCAATAACACCAGCTGCCGACCTTCCATCTTTTAGTGAAGATGATCAAGATTTACCTTTTTAAATATAATTTTTGGGTGTTATTCTATACTTTTTTAAATAGAATAACACCCAAAAAAATTAGTAAACCTTTAAAGCGCTTGATTTAAGCCATTCTGGACGATTGGTCGTTACCTTAGCCTTTAGCTCATTTAGGATTGAATACAATCCAAAATACGTTCGATTAATGTATAGTCCGTGTTGTGATCCTCTTGCTACTTTAGAGCTTTTTAATTCTTCCAAGCTCTGTAGCTTCTCTGCATATAAATACACACTTTCAAAGTAATCGTCGTCTGCAAAGTCGAATTCTTCCACTGCAAAGGGTTTGCCAAGTAAGAAAATCATTTCTTTAAATAATTCTGTAAAAAACTTAGCTTCCTTTTCCGAATCTGTTTTGGTGATAAAATCTAGTGTTTTGAAGATTTTAGTTGTTTTTTCATCATCATCTAAAGTATCAAAATTTATCAGTGCAAAGTAATTGTCATAAAATTCATCATTGATAATTTTTATACAACCGAAATCAATAATACCCATTGTGCCATCTTTTCTCATTAAGAAATTACCTGGATGTGGGTCTGCATGAACTTTACGGAGTGTATGTATTTGAAAATCATAAAAATCCCAAAGTGATTGCCCAATTCTATTGCGAATTTCTTGTGAAGGATTTGTTTTCAGAAATTCATTTAAGTGAAAACCCTCGAGCCAGTCCATCGTTAAAATTTTATCACAAGAGTATTCAGGATAATATTTCGGGAAAAACAAACCTTCAATGTGAGCACAAGCTTCAGAGATTTCCACAGAACGTTTCAGTTCTAATAAATAATCTGTTTCCTCAATAAGCTTCTCAGCTACTTCACCCATATATCTATCAACATCATGTTCGTTTAATCCAAACATAGCAATAGCAATCGGACGAATCATCTTTAAATCACTCCCAATACTTTCTGATACTCCAGGGTATTGAACTTTCACAGCTAACGGTTGCCCATCTTTAGTAGCCTTGTGTACCTGACCAATAGATGCCGCATTACTGGCATTTATATCAAAAGTATCATAAATTTCTTGTGGAGATTTACCAAAATGTTTTCTGAAAGTTTTCATTACGAGAGGCCCAGAAAGTGGTGGTGCAGAGTATTGAGACATGGCAAATTTTTCTCGGTATGCTCGTGGTAGCATTCCTTTGTCCATACTTAACATTTGCGTAACTTTGAGGGCAGAACCTTTCATTTCACTCAAGGAAGAGTAGATGTCCGTAGCATTATCCTGATGTAGTTCATCACGGCTAATACTTGGGTCAATCATCTTTTTTACATTGTGTTTTAAATAATTGCCACCTATTTTTACGCCTGTTTTCACAAACTTTGTAGCCCTTGCAACTTTTGAAGTTGGTATTGAATTTTGTTCTTTCATGGTAATAGAGAAAATCTATATTCGTATAAATCTAACCAAATATTCTTACTGTTGGTAATCTTAATTGATTGTATTTCAAGTAAGTTATGGTTGTTTACCTAAATTTGAACTAGAGAATATGATTTTCGGTTATCTGTTTTGAAACATAAACTTTGCAAAGTCGAGTACGGAATCTAATGCAGTAGATGCCATCAAATCAAATGAAGTGTTTACAGATTTCTCAATCATTGCATCTGTTTGTTCAAAGCTTTTGGTTTTGTCTTTAACCCAAAAGTCAAGTACCATTAAAAACTGTAGCCAAAATGCATCTGGATACCTTTCATCAATAAACTTTCGGGGTTGTACTTCGTTGCTCTCTTTTCCTTCTGCTATCAAATCTCTAGAAAAATCTTTAAAAGCAATTTTTAAATCAGTCATGAAAACTGGTGTCTTCATCTTACGTTTATCAATGAGTCTCCAAGTTTGAGTTGTATAGCTTCTGTGTTGTTTTAGTACTTCAATCCAAGTGTAGTAAAATGCTAAAAGCTTTTCACGAACACTATACGTAGCATATACTTCCTCCGCTTCAATTTTTCTTTTGGTTTCATGAAAAAAACCAAGCCAAATGTCACTTTCTAAGAGGTCGAAAGAGTTGTAATATTCATAAAAGTCACCTTCTTGCATTTTGTTTTTTTTGGCAAAAGCAAATACAGAAGGTGGTTGTGTTCCATTTTCAAGAAAATACTCAATGTAGGCTAACTTGATTTTTTCTATTTTATCCATGTTTTTCTTATTTATATTGACCAAGAAAGAGATTACTGTCTATTCATTGAATCAATAACATACTGGTGAATAGCTTTGTTTCTTATTTTAATAATTATTAAAATTAACGTCGAAGCATTAATTTGCTGCTTGTACTTTCATTGGCGGTTTTTACAGAAACAATGTAAAATCCTTGTACTAAAAATGAAGCGTTTAAATAATAGAACCCGCTTTTTTGTTTACTCTGAATTACTTCTTGAATTAAAGTTCCTCTGTTATCATAAAGCTGAATACTTAAATCTTGTTCATCAGCAAATGTTATTCTTAATTTGATATTACCGTCAGTATTAGGATTGATTGGATTCGGTTCTATTGAGATTTGTAGTTTTTCTGTATTTGTGGGAGGTTCTGAATTGTCTAATAACATTTGTCTTTTAACACTTAAACTCAATGCAGCTCTTGTTCTATTTTTTTGATCTAAAGTAAAAATATTCATACATCTATCAGGTGAGTAATCCATGAAGTTTTCAATCATATTTTTAATACTTGATGAACCACAATTTGAAATGATGTCATCACAAGTGGTATTTAAGTTTAAACTTTCAATGGGTGGGGTATCATCACAGTAATCTGTACCACAATTTTCATCACCGTTTGGATGAAGTAATCCCAACCAATGTCCTACTTCATGTGTTGTTGTTCTTCCCAAGTTATAAGTTTGACTCAGTGTGCCACAACAATTCCCAAAGTTTCTGAAATCAATAATTACACCATCAAATAATTCTTGCTCAGCTATGTTTTGGCTTGTTGAACCTAAGCCATCAAGGTTGCTGTCATACGGAAATCCAGCATATCCAATTACTTCATCTTTTCCTCTTGTAACCCAAATATTTAAGTATTTTTCAGTATCCCACTGAATTATTTCTGCAATTTGATTTTTGTCATCCACAAAATTAAATCCTATTTGTTTGACGTAAGTACGAGTAATTCCATTTGTAAAATTACCATCTGGGTCAGTTTCTGCTAATTTGAAATTGATTTCCATGTCAGCGCCTACAGGATTTGAATTAAAGCCATTCGTGCCTGATTGACGTCTGTAGTCTTCATTCAGGATTTGAATTTGAGATTTAATTTGTGCATCACTGATGTTTGTATTGTTGGGTCCGCCAATTACATTATTGAGATTGTTATGAAGTATGTGTACTACTACAGGGATAGTATAAATTTTATTTTCGATTCTAGCTGAGTTACTTTTTCTGAGGTTTTGGATAGCTTGTAGTTGTGCCTCGAATTGAGCTTTTCGATATTTCCAGTTACTGTATTTTTCGCTACGTTTTTTTTCAGCTAGCGCAACGCCACATTTATCCTGAGCGGAAATTGTAGTGGAAAATAAAAATAGAAATAGTAAAATTACCTTGTTCATTGTACGAATATTTTTTCGACTAACGCAAAAACGGCTTTGGTTTGTATTGTTGACAAAATACAAACCAAAGCCGTTGCGTCAATATCTTTCATTATAGAGCCTTATTTTTCAGCTTCAGATTTTTCGTATGCCATGATAATATCACGAACCAATCGATGACGGACTACGTCTTTACCATCTAACTCCACAAACGCAATGCCTTTGATATTATCAAGAATTCTACTTGCTTCTGCCAAACCAGATTTCACTTTTGTAGGTAAGTCAATTTGGGTTTTATCGCCAGTGATAATTACTTTAGATTGAATTCCCATCCTTGTCAAAAACATTTTCATTTGCATAGGCGTAGTGTTTTGGGCTTCGTCTAATAAAATAAAAGCATTATTGAGTGTTCTACCACGCATATAAGCCAGTGGTGCAATTTCAATAACCCTATTTTCGATAAAGTATTTTAGCTTTTCTGGTTGAATCATATCGTCCAGCGCATCGTAAATTGGTCGAAGATAAGGATCAATTTTTTCTTTTAAATCACCGGGTAAAAATCCTAAATTTTCACCTGCCTCTACCGCTGGACGAGTGATGATGATTTTCTTTACTTCTTTGTTTTTCAGTGCTTTAACTGCGATAGCTACTGCCGTATAAGTTTTTCCTGTACCAGCAGGCCCAACAGCGAAAACGATATCATTTTTGGCCGCTGCCTCCACCATTTTTTGCTGGTTGGGCGTTTTTACTTTGATTACAACTCCTTTGGTTCCATACAACAAAACATCGTCCTCTTCTTTGAGATGCACTGTAGGTTCAATTGTTGGGTTCTTCTCAAGCGTAAGGTATGACTGAACTTGCTCTTTCGTTATTTTACCATATTTTTGATAATGGATGATAAGCGAATCTAAAATTTCGTTAATTCTTACAATTTCAGGCAAAGAGCCCCTGATGGTAATTTCATTGCCCCGTGAAATAATTTTACTCTGAGGGAATGCTGCTGCTACTTGCTTTATATTGCTGTTTTCAACGCCAAGAAAACCAACTAACTCAAGGTCTTCTAGGGTAATTATTTTTTCTGTCAAATCTAAAATTGTTAAAGTTTGATAAATATTCTAATAAACATAATAAAAAAAAGCTACATAAAGTTTATATTTTTTTACAAAATGTTAAACATGGATTTTATACTTTGATTATCAATAATTTAAGAAATGTCAGATTTATTATTTCTCGGTTTTCTAAGATTTTCTTTGTAAAATTGTGTTACGGATATAAAATCTGGGTCATTTTTGTCACAGAAAGAATAAATTATCCGACATCGGATTGAATATTGAGAATGGAACTAACTAATCAAAATAACGGAAATTTTAAGAAAAACGGTAACTATGCTGGTGGAAGAATATCTGCGCAAAACAGGTGGTTGGATACTGGTTTAGGTAAAATTCCACCTCAGGCTACTGATTTAGAGGAAGCGGTTTTAGGCGCTCTAATGTTAGAGCGTGATGCTTTAACCGACGTAATTGATATTTTAAAGGTTGAATCATTTTATAAAGAGGCACACCAAAGAATTTACGGTGCGATTACACAATTGTTCGCAAATTCAGAGCCGATTGATTTACTTACCGTAAAAAATCAATTGGTTACAACTGGTGAATTGGAAATAGCTGGAGGTGTACAATACTTGGCAGAACTTACTCAAAGAGTAAACTCTGCTGCCAATATTGAATTTCATGCTAGAATTGTTGTTGAACATTCTTTAAAACGACAATTAATTACGGTATCTTCTGAAATTCAAAAAATGGCTTATGAAGATACGACAGATGTTTTTATGCTCCTTGATAAAATTGAGCAAGAATTGTTCAGAATATCAGAGGCGAATATTCGAAAAAATTATTCGGATATGGGGCAAATCATGCGTTCGGCTTTATTAGAATTAGAATTAAAGAAAAATCAAAAAGAAGGTCTGACAGGTGTTCCTACTGGTTTTACCGCTCTTGATAGGGTTACTTCAGGTTTTCAGAAAACAGAATTAATTATTATTGCGGCTCGTCCGGGGATGGGTAAAACCGCCCTGATTTTGTCTGCCTGTAGAAATGCCGCTGTTGACCACGGTCAAGCAGTTGCATTTTTCTCTCTTGAGATGTCTTCTGTTCAGCTTGTAAATCGTTTAATTTCAGCAGAAGCGGAACTTGAATCCGATAAATTAAGAAAAGGTAATTTAGCACCTCATGAGTGGGCTCAACTACACGCTAAAATTGGTAAATTGACTAATGCGCCCATTTTTATTGACGATACTCCCGCACTTTCAATTTTGGAATTAAGGGCTAAAGCTCGTCGATTGAAAGCTCAACATGACATTCAAATGATTGTGATTGATTATCTTCAATTGATGTCTGGTGATTCTGGTGGTAAAGGTTCAGGAAATCGTGAACAAGAAATTGCAAATATTTCACGTTCATTGAAGCAACTAGCAAAAGAATTGGATGTTCCAGTGATTGCACTTTCCCAGTTGAGCCGTGCAGTAGAAACAAGAGGTGGTGATAAAAAACCACAGCTTTCAGACTTACGTGAATCAGGTTCGATTGAACAAGATGCTGATATGGTAATGTTTATTTATCGTCCAGATTATTATGGTATTACGCAAGATGAGGCTGGGAATTCAGTGGCTGGAATAGGTGAGTTGATTATCGCTAAAAACCGTGCAGGTTCGTTAGATACTGTTCAGTTGAGATTTATCGGGAAATATACAAAGTATTGCGACTTGGATGCTGGCGACTACATGGGTTTTGTAGGTGAAGGATTACAATCCTTTCAACAAATAGATAATCCAGTTGCAGCCTTTGAAACTGGTGGAAAAATGCTTGGTAGTAAAATTAATAATTTGCCATCCCAAAATCCTGTTACTCCATTTGGTAATAATTTACCAAATCAAGATGTTCCATTTTAAGTGTTTATGAGTGATTATTTTTTACTTATAAAATTAAAAAGCTACTGACTCTAAATCAGTAGCTTTTTAATTTTATAATATTTATGTTTCGTTACCTTAAATCTAATCTTACCACATTCTCAACATGATGCGTCTGTGGAAACATATCAACTGGTTGAACAGCAGTTACTTGATATTTTTCATCTAACAAAGCCAAATCTCTAGCTTGTGTAGCTGGATTACAACTTACATAAACAATTCGTTTTGGCGAAGCTTCTAAAAGAGTTCTAACCACTGGTTCATCCATGCCTGCACGAGGTGGGTCTGTAATTACGATGTCTGGTCTTCCGTGTTTATTTACGAATTCATTACTTAATAATTTACGCATATCACCAGCATAAAATTCGGTATTTGTAATATTATTAATTTGAGAATTCACTCTTGCATCTTCAACTGCCATTTCCACGTACTCCAAACCTATCACTTTTTTGGCTTGACGAGCTACAAAATTGGCAATTGTTCCAGTTCCAGTATAAAGGTCATACACAAAATCATTTGCCTGAATATCAGCATATTCACGAGTGATTTTATATAATTCATAGGCTTGTTTTGAATTTGTTTGGAAGAATGATTTTGGGCCAACTCTAAACTTCAAATCTTCCATTTCCTCAATAATATAAGGTAAACCTTTGAAATTAATGATTTCTAAATCAAAGAAAGTATCGTTTCCTTTTGTATTGATTACATAATTCAAAGAAGTAATTTCTGGAAATTTTTCAGCCATAAAGTTCATTACCAAATCAATATCTTCGGGTTGGCAATAAGCAAATTGTACTACCACCATTAAATCTCCAGAACTTGCAGTCCTGATAATTAGATTTCTCAAAGCTCCTTTTTCTTGACGAACTTGTTCGTAATAATCCAAATTATTGGCAGCAGTAAAATCTCTTAAGGCCAAACGAATGGCATTTGATGGATCTGGCTGTAAATAACAATGGTCTATATCTAAGATTTTATCATAACGTTTAGGAATATGAAAACCTAAAGCGTTTCTAGAGAAAGATTCTCCTGAATCTATTTGTTCTTGGGTTAACCAACGATTTTGCGAGAAAGTATATTCTAATTTATTACGGTAATAAAACGTTTCTGAAGAAGGAAAAATGGGTTTTATTTCAGGTAAATTTACTTTTGCAATTCTTTCTAAAGCATCTACTACTTGCTTATGTTTAAAGGTTAATTGAGTCTGATAATCAATGTGTTGCCATTTGCAACCACCACAAGTGCCAAAATGTGAGCAAATTGTTTGAGTACGATATTGTGAGTTTGGGCGAATATTAAACGCTGTCGCCTCCATGAAGCTTGACTTTGATTTTGTCACTCTTAAATCTGCATAATCTCCTGGAGCTACTGGACCTTCGATAAAAACTACTTTGTCTTCAATTCGACTTATGCACTTTGCTTCGGCAGCAAAGTTTTCAATTAATACATTTTCAAAAATGATATTTTCTTTCTTTTTCTTTTTCATACAATGCAAAAATACGAAGTATTAAAATTATTATTGATAATCAACGAGGAGATTTGAGAAACTTAGTTGATTTTTGTAGGAAATTTGGACACTCTTAAAGGGCAACATTAGGATTATTTATCGAGGAAGTTAATTCGCAGCATTACACAAATTTATTATGAAGGGAAAAGTAGTCATTATTACTGGGGCATCATCTGGAATCGGAAAAGCTATGGCTTTTGCTTTTGGTAGGGAAGGAGCCAAAATTGTTATTACTGGAAGAAAGCAAGAGGCACTATTAGTGGCAAGTAGCGAACTAAAGGCAGTGGGTATTGATAATTTACCAATCGTTTCGGATGTTAGCATTGAAAAAGATAATTTAGAGGTAGTTGAAAAAACGATTGAAACTTTTGGTGGAATTGATATACTTATCAATAATGCCGGAGTTTCAATGCGAGCGATGTTTGAAGATTGTGAGCCTGAAGTGATCAAAAAAGTAATGGAAATCAACTTTTTTGGAACAGTTTATATTACAAAATATGCTTTACCTTACATAAAAGCTAGTAAAGGTTCGATTGTTGGAATCTCTTCTATTGCTGGTTATAGAGGTTTACCTGTTAGAGTTGGTTATTCAGCATCAAAATTTGCCTTAAACGGCTTTTTGGAAGGTCTTCGGACAGAGTTGCTTCATAGTGGCGTTCATGTACTGACTGCTTGTCCTGGTTTTACGGCTTCAAATATTAGGGTAGCATCTTTGGGTGCAGATGGTAGTTCAAAAGGGGAATCAATGCGTGATGAGGGTAATATGATGAGTTCAGAAGAGGTAGCGGAACGTATCCTAAAAGCTGTAAAAGCTAGAAAAAGAGATTTAGTTTTAACACTTCAGGGGAAATTTACTGTATTTATCAATAAATGGTTACCATCCTTAGCCGATACATTGGTCTTTAATACTTTGGCAAAAGAAAAAGATTCACCATTAAAAAGATAGTAAAAAGGCTAACCCAAATAGGAGTTAGCCTTTTTCTTTTATTCAACAAGCCAAATATCACTTTCTTTTAAGTAAAGAAATTTATCATCCCAATAAACTCTTTTCCATATATCATTTCCGCCAATAAGGTTCAATCGGTGCCCTCTATCGATTACAAGAACTACTGGCGCAACAGATGATGGTTCTTCTCTTAACAAAACGCCATCATGATTAATGATTCCTTGATGATACTTATCAGGAACATTCAAAAGTACACCAATAGAAATAAGATAAATTAGTAAAAATATTTTTTGTCCGATAGGAATATAGTTATTTCTATATTTTTTTGAGAAAAGTACAAAAAAAATGTAAATACTTAGAAGCAACATAATGCCAATTAAGAAACCTGAGTACTGTTTGTAAAAAAGAATTAGAAAATTAAAATCATTTAATTCATAACCACTCAGTTCATGCAGCTGTGCGATTTCATTCAATTTTGAAAGAATTTTTTCATTTGGGTCTTGCTGATAGGCTTTGTTTAGATAATAAAGTGTTTTTAAAAAATCTCCTTTTTTTTCTTTTAAGAAAGCTAATTTCAAAAATAGAGTAGTCGATGGTTTTTCTATAGAAGGCAAAAGTTGCTCATAGATTTGTTCTGCCTGAATAAAATTATCAGATTTGTAAAGGGAATCTGCCTTTTTAAGTGACACTTCATTGCTCTGAGAATAAGACAGTTGTAATGTTGTTAAATAAAAACAGAAAAAAAATATGATTTTTTTTAGATAGTATGCTTGCATTGTATTCTTAATAATCGTAGTTTTGCACCGCAATTAAGGGAAACAATCTGAGAAAAACAAAAGTAGTTTTTCGTTTCTCCTGAAAAAGCAAATGATTCCGTAGCTCAGTTGGTAGAGCAATACACTTTTAATGTATGGGTCCTGGGTTCGAGTCCCAGCGGGATCACAAATGATAAAGCCATCGTTTCAGCTAAAACGATGGCTTTTTTTACCCAAAATAAATTACTGATTCCGTAGCTCAGTTGGTAGAGCAATACACTTTTAATG
>JACCDS010471745.1_pt1 | contig 10673 bp, 8 predicted proteins | sample 7446441 | NCBI WGS metagenome assembly JACCDS01 (sample SAMN15323445, study PRJNA562643) | freshwater metagenome | isolation source: river surface water | place: USA:Blue River Watershed | collected 2017-08-17 | reverse complement strand
GCCGCAGCTCTTTGCGCTGGCGCGAGAATATGCCGACAGTTCCTCGCGCGAAGTGGTGATGTTCAGTTCCATTATGCGCGCTCAGGTGTCGCTGGCGTGGGTGATTGGGCCACCGCTGTCGTTTGCGCTGGCGCTGAATTTTGGTTTCGTTACGCTGTTCAGCGTGGCGGCCGGCTTGTTTTTTCTCTGTTTCCTGCTGATCTGGTTTACCGTGCCCTCGGTGCCGCGCGCGGCTTCCCTGATGCAGTCGGGCGGGATCCCCCTGAGCGGCTGGCGGATTCGTGACGTGCGCATTTTGTTTGCCGCATCAACGCTGATGTGGACCTGTAACACCATGTACATTATCGATATGCCGCTGTGGATCAGCAACGATCTGGGCCTGCCCGAAAAGCTTGCCGGTCTCTTAATGGGCACGGCCGCCGGGTTGGAAATCCCGGTCATGATCCTGGCCGGTTTCTATGCCAAACGTTGGGGTAAGCGAAAGATGATGGTGGGCGCGGTGGCCTCCGCCGTTGTGTTTTACAGCGGCCTGATTCTGTTTCACAGTCACCTGGCGCTGCTGGTCCTGCAGGTGTTCAACGCTCTGTTTATCGGCGTTGTCGCGGGCATTGGAATGTTGTGGTTTCAGGATCTGATGCCGGGGCGGGCGGGCGCAGCCACAACCCTGTTTACCAACAGCATTTCGACCGGCATTATTTTGGCGGGGTTATTTCAGGGCATACTGGTTGAACATTTTGGTCACGGCAGCGTGTACTGGGTGATTGCCGCGATTGCTTTACTGACGCTGGGAATGATACGCAACGTTAAAGACGTTTAATAAGCACGTTCCCCCGGCAGAACAGTGCCGGGGGAACGGTGCTTTAGAGCACAATCCGCTTAATATCGCCAATGATAAAGATATAGGCGACTAAGCCAATCACCGCAGTGATACCGATATACACGAGCGCATAAAAAAAGCTGCTTGTCATTGAAATGATAATGCCGATAATCAGGGGCGCTAAAATCGAAGCCATATTGGCGCAAAAGTTAAATATACCACCAGTGAGTCCTGCCATAGAAGCCGGGGCAATATCTGCGATTATTGTCCAGCCCAGACCGACCATGCCTTGTCCAAAAAAGGCAATGGACATAACGATGATAACGGCGCTGTCTGAACTCATCCAGTTAGCCGCAATAATCGTGCCGGAAAGCACCAGGCCGCTAATAACCGGAAGTTTTCGGCTCAGATTAATAGATCCTGTTGCATTCAACAGTTTATCTGAGAGCCACCCGCCAAAGAAAACGCCTACAGCGGCAGCCATAAATGGCCATACAGAGAAAAAGCCCACCTGAAGCCATTCCAGTTGCCGTTCTTTCGCTAAATAGGTGGGAAACCATGTCAGAAAAAACACCAGGGTCGTATTTCCAGCGAATTGTCCGAGACTGGCGCCAATAATTTGTCGGCAGCAGAGTAAACGTTTGGCATCGGGCCAATTAAAGGGCGTGTTTTTTAATGTTTCAATGGGTTCATTATTGATAATGTAATCAATTTCTTCCTGATTGGCTTTTTGGGATGCTTCAGGCTCATGGTAAAGTCGCCACCAAATAAACGTGAACAGAATACCGGCTCCGCCGGTAATAAAAAAAAGGCTGCGCCAGCCGTGATACTCCAGAATGAGATAGAGTAAGGGCGAGAAAGCCGCCAGACCAATATATTCCCCGACAGTATAGGTTGCGGTGGCGCGGGCACGTTCATGACGCGGGAACCATTTTGCCACTACGCGACTGTTAACCGGAAAACAGGGTGCTTCGCTCAATCCCAGCCCCAGTCTCAGGAAGATCAAAGACTTGAGCCCAAGAGTAAATGTTTGCAGTAGAGTGAAAATCGACCAAAACAGCACGGAAAGGGCGTAGGTCAGTTTGTTACCAAAGCGATCTAAAAACATCCCTCCGGGGATTTGTGCCAGCGTATACGTCCAGGCGAAGGCAGAAAAAGCCACGCCCATCATAGCGGGATCGATTTCAAGTTCGCGGGTGATTTTTGGCGCAACGATGCCTAAAATTGTCCGATCAAGATAGTTAATCATTGTGCCAGCGGATATTAATAGCAGAATGATTATTCTGACTTTCGTGGGTTTATTTTTCGGCGTGCGCCTGCCAGCGTGTTCCTCATTGTATAACTTTTCCATGATGTATCCCTGAAGTTTAAACTATTTTTTGATGTTTTTTTTACATTGAAAAATAGTCTGATATTGCTAATTTTTTTGTTTCTTTATAGCATTTTTTAAGCGTCATTAATTTTGACCTGAGTACATAATTAGTCCTTTTAACGGTGATAAAGTAGCGATAGCAGATTTACTTTTCATTCAAAGGCAAATGCCATGAACCTCAAGCAACTTTATTATTTTAAACGCCTGTCAGAAACGGAGCATTACACGGAAGCGGCATCCAGTCTTTTTATCACCCAGCCCTCTCTTAGCCATGCTATCGCTGAGTTAGAAAAGGAGTTAGGCGTTTCACTCTTTTTCCGTCAGGGCAGAAATGTAAGGATTAGTGAAAGTGGGAAATGTTTTTTACCCTATGTTGAGACAGCACTGTCGGCACTGGAAAATGGCAGGGAGAGGCTAAAAAACAATCACCTTCTGTGCCGGGAAAATATCCGAATTGGGTTTATCTATACAATGGGGGAATATGTTATTCCGCAAATTATCAACAATTACTCCCAACACTTTCGTCATAATGATGTGACATTCTCTTTTAAACAGGGGACGTCAGTTGCGTTGTTGCAGTCACTCAAAGCGGATAAGGTTGATATGGTCATCTGTTCGCGGATTGGCGACGATCCTGATATTGAATTTATCCCGGTTATTGAACAAGAATTAGTGGTAGTGACAGCGAAAGATCATCCGTTAGCGCGTCTTCACGAAAGCGACGTTGATTTAGCGGAAACCATCCATTATCCCTATGTCTATTTTTCAGAAAGTAGTGGGCTACGTCCGTTTATTGACGACATCTTTCACCAGCAAACGCTGTCACCGGATATTGCCTGTTATGTGGAAGAGGATTTAGCAATGGCCGGGTTGGTCAGTATCGGCTATGGTATTGCCATCATGCCAAGAATTGCGGCGCTCACGCACTACAATCTCCATATCCTGACGATCAAAAATTCGCTTCCACCGCGTTATATTTGTCTGGCGACAATTAAAACAAAAATGCTTTCACCGGCGGCGCTGAGGCTAAAAAACTTTATTATTACGCACAGTGATGTCGCCAGGAAACATGCCCAAAGCGCGGCTTTGGGCATGTCCGCCGCTAGGAAAGCGTCTCCATCATCTCCCGCAGTTGTGTAACGGCGATTTGCCCTGGTGCCGAGGACTGGCCCAGGGTGCCAAACGTCATTGCGGAACCGAACAGGCGTCCGGTGACCCGACTGACTCCGCCCATTTTTCCCATCGACATCGTGATAAGCGGCCGCGTTGCGTAGTGCTCTTTCATTAACAGGGTCGCAGACAGCAGCGTCAGCACATCCTGAGGTGTTTGAGGCATTACGGCAATCTTGGGCAGGTCTGCACCTAAATCCTGCATGCGACGTAACCGGTAAATGATCTCTTCCTTCGCGGGCGTTTGGTGAAAGTCATGATTACTCATAATGACCTTAACACCTGCGTTATGCGCCTCGCTTACCAGCGAACGGATGCGTGACTCATCGTTAAACAACTCAATATCAATCACATCAGCCAGCCCGCTTAAGGCGGCCGCGTGGTTGAGCGCGAAGTATTGGTCATCACTGATGTCCATTTCGCCACCTTCTTTTTTACTGCGGAAGGTAAAGAGCAGCGGCGTTTCCCCAAGTTGCTGACGAATGTCGGCCAGCGCCAGCAAGACTTGCTTCTCGTCTTTACCCTCGATGAAGTGGTCGACGCGCCATTCGATAATGTCTGCCTGTGCGGAAGTCAGTAACTGTGCTCTGGCCTGAAGCTCCTCGCGAGTGCGGCCTGTCAAGGGCACACAAAGCCGCGTTTGCCCTTCCTGAAAGACGATGTTTTTAACCCTAACCGTTTGAGTCATAGTCATTCCTGTTTTAACTGTTCAACTAGCCGCTGTAGCGGATTGACGGCGTGTTTCCGCACAATGACGTTGAAATTGGCGGGAAGCGATATAAAGCGCAAGGATAAAACCTGTCACCGCAATAATCAGATCAAACCACATGATGCTGGCGATACTGGTTCGTGAAAGATGCGCTGTAAATAAAGGGATGGTAAAGCTGGCCAGACTGCCGGCGGTATAAAACACGCCTGTCGCAAAGCCTTTCGCTTGTGGAAAACTCATCGCCATAATCGTTGCACCCAGTTGCATAACGCCGCCCGCGGCCGCAAACCCAAATACGAACGCAAAACCGGTAACAATCAGTGGCGTTGGATAGAGGCAGACGATCAGCAGTGAGAGGGCCGACAGGAACGTGTAAATGACCATCGCGATGGCGGAGCTCAACACTTTTTTCACCATGACCGCAGTGACGAATACGCAGGTCAGCGATCCTGCCGTGTAGATACTGAGTAACTTCACCGATGCGGTGTAGGGCATGCCCGCGACAAACTGCCCATACTGTGCCAGCCATTGGCTCACCAGATAAAACGTCGCCATGCTGATATAGCCGTAAAAGGTGAACACAACCATATCCAGCTGATACAGACGACTACGCGGTGGCGCGGTCACGCTGGCTGATGTTTCCGAGACTTTCTGTACCCGGTGATCGGGAAACGGCATTTTGATCAGGTAGATTCCGCTTATCGTCATTAAGGCTGCTGCCAGCACGAATGACCAACCAAACCACAAATCCGCCCAGATAAGCAGGCTAATGATAAACGGCAATAAAAATTGTCCGGCGGAGACAAACGCTTTTATCAGCACGTTAGCGCGGCTGGCGGAGTCCGGGAAGGCCTCCATCAGCGCCGGATAGGTAGCAGAATCAAGGAAACTGTTAGCCATTCCTGCCAGCACGCCAAAGAAATAGGCCGTGTAAATATCCCGGGTAAACAGGATACCGATGAAAAAGGCCACGTAACTGATGATGCCAAAATAGACAAAAGGCTTTCGGCCAAAACGATCCGACAGAAAACCGGTAACGATGGTAATCAGTTTGCCAATGCCCAGTGAGGAAATCACAATCGATACGCCCGCCGCATCGGTATTCCATTGCGCCTGCAGGTTAGCCATGTTGAGAGTGATGACCAGCACGCCCATGCCATGAATGAGGTAATTGAGATACAGCCCGGCGGCGGTGGGAATATACTTGTTTTTCATCTCAGCCATCCTCAAAAAAGGATGTTTTTGATGTGATCAACCGGCATCGGTTTTCCCGTCCAGATTTCGAACGCGCTTGCGCCTTGCCACAGCATCATGCCGAGACCGTTAATAATACGGCAGCCTTTTTTCTCGGCCGTCTCAAGCAAATGTGTTTTACGTGGGATATAGACCACATCGGAGACAATAAGCTCAGGACGCAGGAAGCTCTCGTCGGGAAGCAGCATCTGTCCTTCAAAGGGTTTCATGCCGACGCCGGTCGCATTGGTCAGAATAACGCTGTCGTTAATTTCAGCACGCAAACGATCGTGGTCGTCGAGGTCAAAAAGGTGAATCTCACAGTCAGTATGGGCGCGAATCTTCGCGACGGTTTCCTGGGCATTTGCAAAGAATTTATCGCGTTGGTTAAAGACCGAGATCGCCTTAACGCCATCCAGGGCGGCCTGAACGCAAATGGCCGTTGCCGCACCGCCCGCGCCCAGAATCGTCATCTTTTTGCCCAGAATATCGATGCCCTCTTCAGCGAGGGCGCGCATATAACCTGTCCCATCCGTGATGTGCCCGGTCAGCACGCCGTTATCATTGACGACGGTATTCACCGCGCCCACAAGCTGTGCTGCGGGAGACAACGTATCCAGATAGCGGCAAACCTCCGTCTTATTGGGCATGGAAACATTGCATCCGCGCAGCTTCAGCGCACGAAAACCCTGCACCACCTTCTCCAGTTCCGCAGTGCCGACCTCAAAAGCCAGATAAACATAGTCCAGCCCAAGGTGCGCGAAAGCTTCGTTGTGCATGGTTGGCGACATGCTGTGGCGAATGGGGGTGGCGATCAGCCCAATCAGCTCGGTATGCCCGGTAATACGTTCTGCCATGATAGTGTCCTCAGTAAGTTAAAAGTGGAATGCTTGTCGCTTCGTGGCTGCCCAGTGCGCCAGTCTCTTCCAGGGCATCCAGTACGTTGCGTCCTTCGCGTACACCATCAATAATTCGCCGGGCTTTCAGGCTGTCGCCGATGTTCATTATTTTGATATGTCTGGCGGTGGCCCAGCGCTCAACGGCCTCGAAACCGCTGCGGTTGGGGCACATCCCCAGACAGATAAAGCCGTAGTCGAAGGCGATGTCGAAGGTGTGGTGGGCGTTTTTAACGCGGAAGCGATCGGGTTTGACCTCAATGAGCTGCGTGTCCATGTGTTGTTCTACCTGGTGCTGTTCAAGCAGCGCTAACATGGCACTCTTTGTGATGATGTCGAGGTCACGTCCTGGTGAATTCTGCATTTCAATCAGTACTGCTTCAGCGCCCCGGGTGGCAAAATACTCGATGACATCGAGTCCAACGGCACCGCCGCCGACCACGGCGATACGTTTGCCTTGCAGAGCGCTGAATGTATCCAGGTGTTGAATCATGCCCGTAATCGTGAACACGACGCTGCCGGGGCGGTCGATCGTCTCATGTAATCCCGCAATGGGCGGCAGCAGGGGGACAGAGCCCGTGGCATTAACAATTAAGTCGGGACGCAGAACCTCAAGCTGCTCGGGCTGAACCTGTTGTCCCAGATGCAGTTGCAAATTCTCCAGCCGGGCCATACGGTTGCGCAGGAATTGCGGAAAATCGGCAATACGTTTTTTTTCGGGTAATCGTGCGATCTCGACAGCCAGCCCACCGATATGGTTTTTGGCTTCGAACAGCCAGGTCTTGCACCCTACCTCTGCGGCGGTGCAGGCGGCTTCGATGCCTGCCGTGCCAGCCCCGATCACGACGACACGCGTCGGTCGCTTGACCTGGCGCTGCTTATAAGCGTCGCCATGGATGATATCGGGGTTAATTGAGCAGCGAAGGGGAAGAGAGCGGGCGATGCGATGGTCGGCGCATCCAATATTGCATGAGATACACTTACGCATCGTCTCCTCATGCCCACTCTGTACCTTTTGTACCCAATCCGGTTCAGCAATCAACCCACGACCAATGGCGATCAGGTCCGCGTCACCCTGAGCAAGAATGTCTTCAGCAAGTTGCGGGGTGCGAATATTGCCTGCGACAACGGTGGGCTTATTAAATCTGGTGCGAACGGCACGTGACAGATAGCGTTTCCAGCCATCCTCTTGAGACATTTGGTCTATCTGTAAATACAGGTTGTCATTCTGCGCCGCTGACACATTGATGATGTCGACCTTTTCCTGACAACGTTCAAGAATGTGTAGCGAATCTTCCAGCGTGTTTCCGCCTTGTAAGAAATCATCCGCGCTGATACGCAGGCTGATGGGAAACATCGGTCCCACGCAGGCCCGAACTTTGTCGACAATCAGGGTTAAAAAGCGCGACCGATTCTCGATATTGCCACCAAATTCATCAGTACGCTGATTAAACAGTGGAGATAAAAACTGACTGATTAAATAAGAGTGACCGGCATGAATCTCTACGCAGTCAAAATTGGCGCGTCTGACGCGTTCTGCTGCGTCGCCAAATTTGTCAACCGCCCGATATATTTCCTCATGCGTCATCGGACGGGGAATATTACCATTCTTTTTGGAGGGGACCGCGGAGGCGGAAATGGGCATTTCCCCATTGAGGCGATAGGCATAGGCTGATGCACCGGCGTGGTTTAACTGGATGGCGACACAGGTTCCATGTTTATGCAACGTCTCGGTAAGTTTGTATAAGCCAGGAATATACTGATCATTATCAATGCGCAGTTGTGTGGTGCCGTTCGACGCGAAGGGAAAATCCACACAAATATTCTCAATCGTAATGAGCCCAGTGCCGCCCCTGGCGCGAAGCGAATAGTAATCAAGCTGTTCCTGAGACACTTCGCCATTCAGACTGGCCAGGTTGGTGCCCATTGGCGGCATGATGACACGGTTTTTTAACGTCATTCCGTTGATTGTGAGCGGGGTAAACAGGTGAGGATAAGCGTGCATACAGAGTCTCCACAAAAGATCCGACAGCCAGGCTGAGACGATCTCGATGTGTTTTGCGTTAATCTTTATCTGTGGCGATGATAGCGAGGGAGAATGAGCGGAAATAATGCTTTTTTTTCTACAAGCTATAGGTGAGCTCTATGGAGTTAACGATCAAATAACATAAAAATGAAAATGATATTAATTAAATCAGCAAGCCATTTACGTCTTGTGAAAAAAGAGAAGGGAAAGTTGAGAAGAAAATGATGCGAGTCAAAATATCAACGTTGTTGCTGAATAAATAACAGGAGTTCTGCAATAAAATAAATCGCGATTAATTGTTTTAGCGCAGTTTTTGCCAGATGAAAAAAAGCCCGAACGGCAGAGCCGAACGGGCTGGTTACATTATTTACGCGTTAACGCATAAAGGCAGGCTGGTTACTTTCGTAAGCCGAGATCGCGCTTTCGTGCTGCAGCGTCAGGCCGATACTGTCCAGCCCGTTCAGCATGCAGTGACGACGAAAGTCATCAATCTTAAAGCTGTAGGTGTTGTTGCCCGCTTTCACGACCTGCGCTTCCAGATCCACTTCGAAGTGGATACCCGGATGCGCATTCACCAGCGTAAACAGCTCCTCCACCTGCTCATCGCTCAGCGTAACCGGCAGCAACTGGTTGTTGAAGCTGTTGCCATAGAAAATATCGGCAAAGCTGGGCGCAATCACGACTTTAAAGCCGTAATCGGTCAGTGCCCAGGGCGCATGCTCACGTGACGAACCACAACCAAAGTTTTCCCGCGTCAGCAGGATAGAAGCACCTTTATACTCCGGAAAGTTGAGCACGAAATCCTGATGGGGTTCCAGGCCGTGATCGTCCAGGAAACGCCAGTCATTAAACAGGTGGGCGCCAAAGCCTACGCGGGTGACTTTCTGCAAAAACTGCTTTGGAATGATGGCATCGGTATCGACGTTAGCGGCGTCCAGTGGAACCACCAAACCAGTATGTTGGGTAAATTTTTCTGCCATGATGGTGTCCTTATGTCAGGCTGCGAATGTCGGCGAAATGGCCATTAACGGCGGCAGCGGCGGCCATTGCCGGGCTAACCAAATGCGTCCGTCCGCCACGGCCCTGGCGGCCTTCAAAGTTACGGTTACTGGTTGAGGCACAGCGCTCGCCGGGGTTCAGACGGTCGTTGTTCATGGCCAGACACATTGAGCAGCCGGGCAGGCGCCACTCAAATCCTGCTTCAATAAAGATCTTATCCAGCCCTTCCGCTTCGGCCTGTGCTTTAACCGGGCCTGAACCCGGCACCACCAGTGCCTGAACGCCAGGCGCGACCTTACGCCCTTTGGCAATCGCGGCGGCGGCACGCAGATCTTCAATGCGTGAGTTTGTGCAGGAGCCAATAAAGACTTTATCAATGCTGACATCGGTCAGTTTGATGCCGGGTTGCAGATTCATGTAAGCCAGCGCTTTCTCCGCAGAGGCGCGCTCGACCGGATCGGCAAACGAAGCCGGATCGGGAATCTGCGCATCCACCGCGATCACCTGGCCGGGGTTGGTTCCCCAGGTCACCTGCGGTGCAATCTCTTCCGCATGCAGCGTCACCACGCGGTCAAACTTAGCGCCTGGGTCGGACTTCAGCGTGCCCCAGTACTCAACGGCCTGCTCCCATTTTTCACCTTGAGGTGAAAACTGGCGACCTTTCAGGTAAGCGAAGGTGGTCTCATCCGGGGCGACCAGACCGGCTTTTGCGCCCATCTCGATAGCCATGTTGCACAGCGTCATGCGGCCTTCCATGCTCAACGCTTCAATCGCCGAGCCACAGAATTCAACAACGTGGCCGGTACCGCCTGCGCTGCCGGTCTTACCAATAATCGCCAGTACGATATCTTTCGCCGTAATGCCCGGCGCAACCGTACCTGTCACTTCAATCTTCATGGTTTTGGCACGGCCCTGTTTCAGGGTTTGCGTGGCAAAAACATGCTCAACCTCTGACGTACCAATACCAAAGGCCAGTGAACCAAAGGCACCGTGCGTCGCCGTGTGGGAATCGCCGCAGACAATGGTCATGCCGGGCAGCGTCATGCCTTGCTCTGGCCCAATCACATGCACGATGCCCTGGAACGGGTGATTCAGGTCATACAACTGCACGCCGAATTCGGCACAGTTTTTCATCAGTTCCTGCATCTGAATACGCGCCATTTCGCCCGAAGCATTAATATCTTTGGTCTGGGTGGACACGTTGTGATCCATGGTGGCAAACGTCTTTGAAGGCTGACGAACTTTACGACCGTGGGCACGCAAGCCATCAAAGGCCTGTGGCGAAGTCACCTCATGAATCAGATGACGATCGATATAGAGCAACGGTGTTTCATTCGGCGCTTCGTGAACGACATGTGCATCAAATAACTTCTGGTATAAGGTTTTCATTTTATTATTTTTCCTCGGCGATAAAGCGGGCAATGATGCTGCCCATCTCATCTGTGCTGATC
>JACCDS010558819.1_pt1 | contig 10676 bp, 10 predicted proteins | sample 7446441 | NCBI WGS metagenome assembly JACCDS01 (sample SAMN15323445, study PRJNA562643) | freshwater metagenome | isolation source: river surface water | place: USA:Blue River Watershed | collected 2017-08-17 | reverse complement strand
TTCCCGGGTTGGTGAATTCCAGGTGTACTTCGTTAACGGCCTTGACGACCTCGTCCGACAGGCGGATCGAGTACGCATCGATGTCGGTCTTGAGCTGCTCGATGCTGGTCGCGCCGATGATGGTCGACGCGATGAACCAGCGTGAATAGCACCACGCCAACGCGAGTTGCGTGACGGTCATGCCGTTGTCTGCCGCGATCTGCATGTAGCGCTTGGTTGCCTCGACCACGCGCGGACGCAGATAGCGCGGGCTCCAGCTCGGCGGGAAAATCGTCAGTCGGCCACGCGCCGCGGGATCCTCGATGTACTTGCCAGTCAGTTGGCCGAAGGCCAGCGGGCTGTAGGCCAGCAGGCTGACATTGCTGCGGAAGCAGGCTTCGTCAATGCCACTCTCGTACTGCCGGTTGGCCAGATGGTACGGGTTCTGGATCGATACAATTTTTGGCAGGCCCATGCTGCCGGCGATCCGGGTGAATTCCGCCACGCCCCACGCACTTTCATTCGATACGCCGACATGGCGAACCTTGCCTTCGTCAATTAGCTCTTTCAGCGCGGCCAGCGTCTCTTCGATGGGCACGCAGGGCCGCTCGCGTTGCGGGTCAAAGAAAAGCTGGCCGAACACGGGCACATTCCGACTCGGCCAGTGCAGCTGGTACAGGTCGACATAGTCGGTCTGCAGGCGCTTCAGGCTGCCCTCGATGGCGGCGCGGATGTTCTTGCGGTCGAAATTGCTCTCGCCATTCCGGATCCATTCCATGCGGCCCGGACCGGCTATTTTGGTTGCGAGGATGATGTCCTTGCGGCGTCCTGATTTTTTCAGCCAGGTGCCAATGATGCGCTCGGTCGCACCGGTGGTTTCGCCACGCGGCATTACCGGATACATCTCGGCGGTATCGATGAAGTTAATGCCGCGCTCCAGCGCGTAATCGAGCTGGCTATGCCCTTCGGCCTCGGTGTTCTGCTCGCCGAAGGTCATCGTGCCGAGGCAGATCTTCGTCACCTCCAGGTCACTGTCGCCAAGCCGGGTCTTGTCCATGCATGTCTCCTTGTCGTGGTTATGTTCTCAGGGGTAGCGCGGGTTGGGTGATTTCAGCGTCCCGCGATCGCTGCGGCACATTCGCGCACCAGCGCGGGGCCGCGATAAATGAGCCCGGTATACAGCTGGATCAGGCTGGCGCCCGCATCCACCTTGGCGCGCGCATCGCTGCCGGAGAGGATGCCGCCGACGCCGATGATGGGCAGTGCGCCGCCAAGCTCGCGATGCAGAGCGGCCACGACGCGGTCCGATAGCGTGCGCACCGGCGCGCCGGAGAGTCCGCCCGTTTCCTGCGCGTGCGGCAAGCCCTGCACCGCATCGCGCGTTATGGTGGTGTTGGTGGCAATGACTCCATCAATGCGGTGCCGTACCAGTGCGTCCGCAATGGCCTTGATCTGCTCGTCATCCAGATCGGGGGCGATTTTCAGAACGATCGGCGCATAGCGCCCGTGCTTGTCGGCGAGTGCGGCCTGCGAAGATTTCAGCCGCGATAGCAGATCATCCAGCTCGGAGGCCTGCTGCAGTTGGCGCAGGTTCTTCGTATTCGGCGATGAAATATTGACCGTCACATAGGCCGCGTACGGATAGACCTTTTCGAGACAGGCCAGATAATCGTCCGTCGCACGCTCGATGGGCGTATCGGCATTTTTGCCGATGTTCAGGCCCAGAATGCCAAGACGCTCCTGATAGAACTGCGACGCCTGCACATTGCGCACGAAGGCATCGACGCCGCCGTTGTTGAACCCCATCCGGTTGATCAGGGCATGCGCCGCAGGCAGCCGGAACATGCGAGGCTTGGGATTGCCGGGTTGAGGCCTCGGCGTTACCGTGCCGACCTCAATGAAGCCGAAGCCCAGCGCGGCGAGGCCATCGATATAAGCGCCATCCTTATCGAGGCCCGCTGCCAGGCCAACCGGGTTCGGAAAAGTCAGACCCATCACTGTGCGTGGATCGGGCTTCGGCTGCGGAATCAGCCGCGTCAGACCGAGGCCGGCGGCCGAACGCAGTGCCGGCAGCGTCAGGTTATGGGCAGCCTCGGGGTCGAGCGAGAACAGGAGGGGACGGGCGAGAGAATAGAGCAGTCGGTCGGACACGATATGACACGAGAAAATAATGGCGCGCCCATTGTAACTGGCACTCATGCGATGACGGCGATTGCTTCGTCTGAAGGCTCACGTCGACCATCATGGGCCCCACATTCGCAGGCGGATCGGATGAACACTGATTCGGTGGTGGCTCGCTGCCTTGGTGGCGAAGGCTGCGGGCTTCACGCTGGACGCGAGTGGGGGCAGGAGCGTAACGGCCTTATTCGGCCATGGTTTCCCAGCGCCCGCTGCGCAATGCCTCGATCGGTCGGAAATTGATCTTGTAATTCATCTTGTCGCTCTCGGCGATCCAGTAACCGAGGTAGATGTAAGGCATGCCGAGTTCGCGTGCCTGCGCGATTTGCCAGAGCACGTTGTAGGTGCCGAAGCTGGCCTTTGGTACGTCCGGATCAAAGAAGGTGTAAACCGACGATAACCCGTCGTCGAGCACATCGATGATGCTGACCATGCGCAGCGTGCCGCCCGGATCCCTGAATTCAACGAGGCGCGTATTGACCTTGCTTTGCAACAGAAACTGCGCGTACTGATCGCGGCTGTCCTGATCCATGCCGCCGCCGGCGTGACGCGCCGACTGATAACGCAGGTACAGGTCGTAGTGCTCATGCATGTAAGCCAGGCGCGACACTGACATGACGAGATCATTGTGCTGCTTCCATGCCCGGCGCTGGCTCCGGTTTGGTACAAATTTAGTAACGTTAACCCGTACCGGCGTGCAGGCCTGGCAGCCATCGCAATAAGGACGGTAAGTGAAAATGCCGCTGCGCCGGAAGCCGTTCTTGACCAGCTCGGAGTAGACATCGGCATTGATCAGGTGTGACGGTGTCGCCACCTGCGAACGGGCCTGCCGGTGCTCAAGATAGCTGCACGGATACGGCGCAGTCGCATAAAACTGCAGCGTCGAGAAGGGCAGGTCCTTGAGATGAGTCATGAGCCAAATTTACACCGTACCGGCGGGGACGTGCAAAGCTTTGTTTCCGGCATCGGCACTAAAGAAGCCATCTGCCAGCAGGCGCGGCTGCCAGTCAGCAATCGGGGGCAGGTCGAGAACACCCTGCATCTGCCGGAGGAACTGCCGGCGCGGCGTGGGGCGCGCACCCAGCGACGCCAGATGCGACGTCTCCTGCTGGCAGTCGATCATGGCCACGTGCTCGCTGCGCAGGAAGTGGACCAGATACGCCAATGCGATTTTCGAGGCGTCGGGCATGCGTGCAAACATCGATTCACCGAAGAACATCCGACCGATGGCCACGCCGTAGGCGCCCCCGACCAATTGGCCGTCGAGCCAGAGCTCGGCAGAGTGTGCATTGCCGAGCTGATGCAGGCCGACGTAGCCCTCGATGATCTGCTGCGAGATCCAGGTGCCGCCCTCATCGGCGCGAGGCTTGGCGCACTCGCGCATGACAGTCTCGAATGCGCTGTCGAAACGCACTTCCCATGGGCCGCCTGACACCATGCTGCGGTCGATTTTCTTCAGGGTCTTGCGCAGGCTGTGCGACACCCGGAAATCAGCCGTCGCCAGCACCATGCGCGGATCGGTGCTCCACCAGAGAATCGGCTGAGGCTCGGAGAACCACGGAAAGATGCCACGCCGATAAGCCGCCAGCAGCCTTGGCGGCGAGAGGTCGCCGCCAGCGGCCAGCAGGCCGGGATAGCCCTCGCGTTCGGTCCAGGCGGTTTCCGGATCCGGGAAAGGCGTGTCAGCCTCCAGCCAGGGGAGTCGCTTATTCACCATTTCGGACGAAACGGATGCACCCACTGAGTGCGTGCCAATGCAAAGCGGTGATTGAAAATTGAAATATCATTGAAAATCAGTAAGTTGAAAAATCACGAGGTGAGATGCTGCAAGGAATGAAAATTGCTAAACCGCAGACCTCATTAACCATTCCTGCACTCAAAAGGGGAGAGCCATGGATTCGTTCCGCAACGGCGCGGACACTCTTTTCATCTTGCTTGGCGCCATCATGATTCTCGCGATGCACGCCGGCTTCGCGTTCCTTGAACTCGGCACCGTACGCAAGAAGAATCAGGTCAACGCGCTTGTAAAAATATTAGTCGATTTCGCCATTTCGACGATCGTTTACTTCTTTGTCGGCTATGGCATCGCTTATGGCGTCCATTTCTTCGACAGCGCGGACGTACTCGCCCAGCGCAGCGGCTTTGAGCTGGTCAAGTTTTTCTTCCTGTTGACTTTCGCTGCTGCCATTCCGGCAATCATCTCGGGTGGCATTGCCGAACGAGCGCGCTTCTACCCGCAGCTGGTGGCGACCGCATTGATGGTGGGCCTGGTCTATCCGTTCTTCGAAGGCATCGCGTGGAACGGCCATTTTGGCCTGCAGGCCTGGCTGGAAGCAAATTTCGGCGCACCGTTCCATGATTTCGCCGGGTCGGTGGTGGTGCATGCCGTTGGTGGCTGGGCGGCGCTGCCGGCGGTCATCCTGCTGGGCTCGCGGCGTGGTCGCTACACCAAGGACGGTGGCATTGCAGCCCATCCGCCGTCAAGCATTCCCTTCCTCGCGCTGGGCGCCTGGATTCTGGCGGTCGGCTGGTTCGGCTTTAACGTGATGAGTGCGCAGACGCTGGACAAGATGAACGGTCTGGTCGCGATGAACTCGCTGATGGCCATGGTGGGCGGCACGCTGGTGGCGGTCTTGCTGGGCAAGAGCGATCCTGGCTTTGCCTATAACGGTCCGCTGGCCGGGCTGGTGGCCATCTGCGCTGGATCCGACTTGATGCATCCGCTTGGCGCGCTGGTCACGGGTGGCGTCGCAGGCATGATTTTCGTCTGGATGTTCACGCTGACGCAGAACCGCTGGAAGATTGATGACGTGCTGGGTGTCTGGCCGCTGCATGGTTTGTGCGGCGTCTGGGGGGGCATTGCCGCCGGTATTTTCGGACTGAAGTCCCTCGGCGGTATCGGTGGCGTCAGCCTCGCCTCGCAGTTCGTCGGCACGGCGCTCGGTATATCGATTGCAGCCCTGGGGGGGCTGGTCGTCTATGGTCTGCTGAAGAAGCTCGTCGGCATTCGCCTTGATCCGGAGGAGGAGTACGAAGGCGCTGACTTATCGATCCACAAGATCACTGCAACGCCGGAGCGGGAAGTCAGCTGGTAAACGCAGGGACGCATTCAGCCGCGCATTGTGGGACATGCGCGGCTGAATCGCTTGATCGCAACGCGGATGATTTGAAGACGTGGGGCTGGCTTACGGCCGCATTCGCTTTCGAATGTCGCGTGAATGGACACCGAAAGGCTGGCCCGAGCGATGGGCCTTCAAGTCATCAAAGAACAATCGCAATGTTTGCGCCACCGTGGGAAACGCGATGTCATCCCAGGGGATCTCATCTTCCCGGAAAAGCTTCACCTCGAGACTTTCGACACCGGCTGCAAAATCCAGATCGAGCAAGTGTGCGCGATAGAAAAGGTGTACCTGGTGCACATGGGGCACGTTCATCAGGCTGAATAATCCCTTCAACTCAATTCGGGCGCCTGCCTCTTCCATCGTTTCGCGGGTTGCCGCCTCTTCTGTGGTTTCACTATTTTCCATGAAGCCTGCCGGCAACGTCCAGTACCCATGCCGTGGCTCGATTGCACGCCGGCACAGTAGAACGCGTTCGTCGTCGCGCCACAAGGGAATGCTGCCGACGACCATCTTCGGGTTCTGGTAGTGAATGGTTCCGCAATGACTGCACACATGGCGCAAGCGGGTATCGTCGTCCGGGATTTTCAACGACACGGGCTGCCCGCAATCGGAGCAGAAATTCATGGGAAGCAAAGGGGTGTCAGCGGCAGACATGGGAGCAGATGAGTTCAGCGCGGAGTGTAACACTGGTCGTCTTTGCAGATTAGTGTTTGCATCTTCTGCAGAGATGCGCTATAGTTTCGTTCTTCAGACGCGGGGTGGAGCAGTCTGGCAGCTCGTCGGGCTCATAACCCGAAGGTCACAGGTTCAAATCCTGTCCCCGCAACCAAATCCTCAAAAAGGCCAACCGTCGGTTGGCCTTTTTGTTTTTCTCGTGAGTCTTGTTCGCTTTCGTTCGCTTTCGTTCGCTTTAGAGGTGGTCGGCGTTTGTCTCACCTTCGTTCGGTATCGCCCTAACCAACGTGAGCCGGCTCAACGAAACAGTGCTGAGATGCTGCCGACGACGATGCCCGCCACGAAAGCCGCGATCATAACCACGGCCGTGTAGCCCACCGCCCGGTCACGCGGACACTTCATCAGGATCGGCAGTCCGAGATAAAACAGATAAATCGAATACAGTGCCGCGACAAAGCCCAGCATCGCCAGTGCGGGAACAGCATTGAAGATGCCGCCGACGATGCCTGCCGTGCTGCCATAGGCCGTTAATTTAAAAGCATTCGTCAAATTCTTTTGACCGCCAAAGGTCGGCGCCAGGGCATCAACCATGAGTGCGACCACGTAGCACATTGCCTGCAGGGTGACGTAACTGACAACCATGCTGACCAGGCCAGTCAAGATCGGCACTCTGATCGTGACGCCCAGCCCACTATAGCCAACGAGCGACATGCCAATAAAGGTGGACACCGGCGGGATCAGTCCGATCAAGGCCAGATAGCCTTTGTAGATTCCGGCGATATCGGTGCTCTCCTGCTCAACGTGCATCCAGGTGTCGCGCGGTGACACCAGCATATGTTTGATTCTTTGCAGGCAGCTCATCTCGCTTTCTCCTCGTGGGCTGTGGTTGTTGAACTGAAAACCATAAGAACAGCGTTCGTCGTCAACGGGCTTGCCGTCCGCAAGCGCTGCCGACCATGGGCGGTGATAAAGGTCAGGCGAGCGCAGTCCGAAGCCCGAAGCCCGAAGCCCAGAGAGCCGGATGCCATGACGGCGGATATAGATATTGCGTTTATACCTGAATGAGAAGGCTTCGGAAATCACTCTGTGCGTCGATCCGGTCAACGATGGGCGGTCGGAAAACGAAGCCCGGCGTGGTCGCGGCGCTTTGGCAAATAAGCCGCAGTTTGACGACGGGGCGGATGTAGACAATGACAACCGCAGTGAACTGGCCTATAATCCGCCCTCAACACGCCTCGCTCGCAACCACAACACGGTTGCCATCCTCCCGGGGCAAAAGTCTTACCGGCGCATTCACGCCCGAGGCCACAAAAAAATTCCACAAGCCGGCCACTGGCTCGCCAGCATCACCGCTCGGTCCTGTTTCTCCTGCAGCAAACTTGATGCAGGCCTTGAATTTAAGCTGCTCACTGCAACCAACCAGCATTGCAAGAATCGTAGATGAACAAAGGTGAGGCGAAAAAAGTCCTCGAAACCGCACTGTTGTGTGCCCATGAGGCCTTGTCGGTCAATGAACTGAAAAAACTCTTTGTCGCTGCTGACGGGGAAGAGCCGGCCGTCGATGCGGACGCGATTCGCGATTCGCTCGCTGAATTACAGCAAGAATGGGCTGACCGGGGTATTGAACTCGTTCAATTGTCAACCGGCTGGCGTTTTCAAAGCCGGCCGGAGATGAAAGTCTTTCTGGATCGCCTGAACCCGGAGAAACCGCCAAAGTATTCGCGGGCGACGATGGAGACGCTGGCGATCATTGCTTACCGCCAGCCAGTGACGCGGGGTGACATTGAGGAAATTCGGGGCGTGGCGGTCAACTCTCAGACGATCAAGATGCTTGAGGATCGTGGCTGGATTGATGTCATTGGTCACCGTGATGTGCCTGGGCGTCCTGCGTTGCTGGCCACCACCCGGCAATTTCTGGATGATCTGGGTTTGTCGTCACTCGATGGCTTGCCGCCGCTGCAGCAGGTGGGGCAAGAGCAGTTACCTGGCGGTCCGGATAACGCGATGGATGCGATGGGACAAGGTCTGCAAGCGACGCTCGATCAGGCTGCCATCGATTTTTCCGACGATATGCCAGACGCGGCTGCGGACGCACCCCTGATGCCGGCGGTGGCCATGGCCCCCAGTGGGGAGCCGATGACCGACCCGCTGGAGGCGCAGCCGGCTGTTGAAACCACTGACAGCGAGCCCACCCCCGGCGTGATCACCGATGACCACCCGGTCGTGCCGACCACCGAGCCGGCCGGTGATGAGGCCGATGCTGAGGTCAATGCTGAGCTCAATGCTGGGACCAATGAGGCAGCCACACCGGCCGGAACTGAACCCGAGGTGTTTGGCTCCAGCTCTGAACACGAAGGCGGCATAGTGGATCGCGCCGCCGAACCCGACGATATCTTGCCTGAAGCGAAAGATGACAGATCACAATCCGAATGAGACCCCGTTGAACGTTGCCGCCGATGCCGCCGATGCCGGAGACGCATCCGCGAACGCGTCATCTGATGCGTCCGGCAAATCGCAGGACAAAAAAGGTGCCCGACGAGGCGTCCGGGGACCGCGTTCCCTGCGCCGCTCGCGCACGCCGGAGCGTACCGCGAGCGATTCCGGCAAGCCCGAGGAATCGGCGTCAGTTGCGCCAAAGCGCGGCAAGCCGCGGACGCAGGGGCAAGGACTGGCGCAGGGAGCGGGGCAAGGGTCGGGACAGCGACAGCGCAATGAACGGCCGATGGGCAAGCCGGCACGCCAGGGACAGCAAGGCGGACAGGTGCGCCGCAAGCCGGCCGGTGATGCCGATGCCGTGTTCAGCTTCGTGACCTCCGACGCTTTCGACCAGCTGGCTGCCGATGATGGTCATGCCCGCGCTCGCCAGGGCAAGCTGGTTCGCCGCGACCTTACGGCCGACGATGATGCGCCGAAGCTGCACAAGGTGCTCGCTGAAGCCGGACTGGGCTCACGCCGCGACATGGAAGAAATGATCATTGCCGGCCGGGTGTCGGTGAATGGTGAGCCCGCCCATATTGGCCAGCGTATCCTTCCCACCGACCAGGTGCGTATCAACGGAAAGCTGGTGCAGCGCAAGGTCAGCAGCAAGCCGCCCCGTGTGCTGGTGTACCACAAGCAGGCCGGTGAGATCGTCAGCAGCAGCGATCCCGAAGGACGCGCTACCGTGTTTGATCGGCTCCCCAATATCAAGACTGGCAAGTGGCTTGCAGTCGGCCGGCTTGATTTCAATACCGAAGGTCTGTTGTTGTTCACGACCTCGGGTGATCTCGCCAACCGCCTGATGCACCCCCGCTATGGTATCGAGCGCGAATACGCGGTACGGACACTCGGCGAGCTCGAAGAGGGCATGCGCCAGAAATTGTTGTCCGGTGTCGAGATCGGCGACGGTCCGGCAAATTTCAACAAGATCGCGGACGGCGGTGGCGAAGGTGCCAACCGGTGGTATCGCGTCACGATCTCCGAGGGACGTAACCGTGAAGTGCGACGGATGTTCGAGGCGGTCGGCCTGACCGTTTCGCGGCTGATCCGTACCCGTTACGGTGCGCTCACGTTGCCCAGCAACCTCAAGCGTGGTCGCTGGGAAGAGCTTGACGAGCATGCCGTCCGGGCGCTGATGGCTGCCAGTGGCCTCGACAAGGGGCGCTCGCAGGGCGCGCAGGGTCAGGCTCAGGGCCGTCCGGGCAAGGGGCGCGGTGGCCCGGGCCTGGGCGATCGGAATGGCAATGTCGCTCCCGGTGCGGGGCAGGGCGCCAAGCGGCAGCAGCGTTCGCGCCAGCCCGATCCGCTGCAGACCGCGCTCGGATTCCCGACGGTCGCCGGAAGCGGTCGCGGACCGCGCCGCAGCAATGCCGGCGCCGCAAACTGGGGTGTTGCCGATCGCTTCGGCAGTGGGGTAGGCGTCGGTCAGCGTCGCCGGCGCGGCTGATTTTCTTGTTTTTGCAACGGGCTTGTGCGTTGCGGCGCACGGCCCAATCGAATATAATCAGGGACTTAACGCAGCCGCCGCGATAAGCGGGCAGGCTCGCTGCACCGGGTAACAGGGTGCTGGCAGGGAGCATAAGAAGATGGGCAGATGCCCATTTTTTTTTTCCCGAAAGCGTCAGCTGTGCGCATCCATCACTGTGTGGGATGGCGCGGGCTTCGGCGTTTGCCAGGGCGGGGGGGGGCTGTGAATTTATGACGTTGATGGAGTGTGTCTGGTGCTGTCCGCGCTGATAGAAAAAACCGTGACCGGCATGGGCTACGAGCTGGTCGATTTCGAGCAGGCTGCGCGCGGCCTGCTGCGCGTCTACATCGATACCTTGCCCGAAGAAGACCGGCCGGTCACGGTCGAAGACTGCGAGAAGGTGACGCACCAGCTGCTGCACGTGCTGACGGTCGAGAATGCGAATTACGAGCGGCTGGAAGTGTCGTCGCCCGGGCTGGATCGGCCACTGAAGAAGCTGGCCGACTACGCGCGCTTTGCCGGGTTCGAAGCCGTCGTGAAGCTGCGCATGCCCATGCCCGGCGCTGCGAACCGCAAGTCGTTTCAGGGCGTGCTGCATGAGCCCGAAGGCGAGACGCTGAAGCTCGAGTTCGAAGGAAATGAAGGGCCGGCGATGCTGGAGTTTTCGCTGGCGGAAGTGGACAAGGCACGCTTGGTGCCGAAAGTGGATTTCAGGAGCCGTAAATGAGTCGCGAAATTTTGTTGCTGGTCGATGCACTGGCGCGTGAGAAGAACGT
>JACCDS011778903.1_pt1 | contig 10677 bp, 7 predicted proteins | sample 7446441 | NCBI WGS metagenome assembly JACCDS01 (sample SAMN15323445, study PRJNA562643) | freshwater metagenome | isolation source: river surface water | place: USA:Blue River Watershed | collected 2017-08-17 | reverse complement strand
CTTGCGCTTGGGCGGACCAAGCGTGAGCCAACAGGAGGGCGACCGCAATCAGGCGTCGTAGGGCCATGGAGTAGGGCATCATTAGAAGCCACAATTATACGATTTTCCGAGCGTTTCTAAACGATTTCTCAAAAAACCGCGTTGGACTTTACGAACTTTGAACGCAAGATGAGCCCGTTTCGTACGTTTTTCCTCACACTTTTTGTGGCCTGCAGCGCGGGCGGCACCCCCATTTTTGCGCAGTCTTGGCCCGCCAATTCAGTACTTCGCAGTGGTCTTTGGGCCGAAGTTTTCACCGGTGAGGACCAAATTTACCGGATCAGCGGTGCGGAACTGCAGCAGCTCGGACTGGGTACCGCGCCCTTTGAGTCCATCAAATTGGGCGTTTGGGGGCGCCCTGCGGGCGTAATGAGCGAGGTCAATCAAGCTTCGGGGGAAGCGCGAGACCTGAACTCGCTTCCCATCCGCATTGAGGACGGCGGTGACGGCCAATTAAGCGCCACGGAATACCTCTATTTTATGGGTCAAAGTCCGCACGCGTGGACCTTTGACAGCACTGCGAACCGATGGCTCCGTCCCAACCATCCCTACGCCGAACAGCAGACCTATTTTATTACGACCACCGAGGGCGGGAACCGAATCCAACCGATTAGTCCGCCTTCGGGACCCGTTAAGCCTGCAACGCGCTTCCAGTATGTCGCCTGGAGTGAATCGGACCTCGTAAACCTTGTCGGCAGCGGGAGAACATGGTTTGGCGAGGTGCTTGACTACACGCTTTCGAGGCAAGTGGACCTCGGGCTGTCGCGTCTGGATGGCCAATCCGTAGCGCGATTCGTGGTTTCGGGCGCAGGGCGCTCCACCGTATTTGGCCCCAAAATAGAACTTCGCACCGGGCAAGGCTTTGTCGGAAGTTCGACATTTCAAACCGTCTCTGGAGTCAACGGAGACACCTATGCCCGTCAGTTTACCCAGTCCTGGTCGCAGGTTGCCGTTGGGTCGTCGTGGGGAACGGCAGAGCTGACGCTGGAGCGAAGTGCCAACCCTGCAGCCAAAGCGTGGATCGACTACGTTGGGGTTCAGGCAGATGCACCCTGGACGTTTGCGCCGGGCACGACTTCAGCCTACCGCCTGCTGCCCTCTGATTCGGCATGGCAGCTACCTGCGGCGCCAGGGGGGACCTGGATTTGGCGAACGACGTCGCGCGGAAGTGCGCTTGACGTGGCCGAGGTGGCAATCGCGTCGCGCCTCCTGGATCCGCAGGTTGCCCACACCGTTTGGTACATCACGCCGTCGGCTGCTCGAACCCCCGTTTTGGGCGCGAAGATTCCGAACCAAAACCTGCATGCTATGCCGTCGGTTGACTACGTCATACTGACCCCAGCTGAATTTCAGCCGGCAGCCGAGGAATTAGCCGCACTGCACCGAAGCAAGGGGCTCAAGGTCGCCGTAGTAAACGTCGCCCAAGCCTACCGTGAATTTTCGGGCGGAGTGCAGGACTTAATGGGGCTGCGCAACCTGCTTCGCATGCTCTGGTCTCGGCCGGCGGACTCCACCAAGCTTCAGTACCTCTTGCTTTTTGGGGATGCGTCCTACGACTACAAGGGCCGCTTAACGCCGAAGCAGAACTGGGTTCCGGCCTACGAGTCCCCTTCGAGCATGAGCATTAAGACGTCGTTTGTGTCAGACGACTTCTACGGCTACCTGGACCAGGGGGAGGGTAGTAACCTTACCGCGTCGACGCTCGACCTTGGCATTGGACGCCTTCCGGTCAATTCGCTGGAGTCGGCCCAAGGGGTGGTCGCCAAATTGATCCGGTACGCCGATCCCGAACAGTCCCTTGGACCCTGGCGCCAGCGCGTCAATTTTGTGACCGACGACGTGGACGAGGATTGGGAGCAAGTTCTGACGCTGGTCGCAGACCGAATTGCCGAGCGGGTCGACACGCAGCATGCGGAATTCGACGTCCGAAAGCTTTTTGCCGACGGGTACGCGCAGGTTTCGAGTGCAGGGAACCAGTCGTATCCTAAGCTACGCGAAGACCTTTTGCGATCCGTAGAAGAAGGAAACCTAATTACCACCTACGTCGGCCACGGGGGCGAAGTGAACTGGGCGAGCGAAGACATTTTGCAGATTGACGACTGCCGCAACTTTAGCAACCGAGTGAACCTGCCCCTGTTTATCACGGTGACCTGTGAGTTTTCGCGCTACGACGACCCGCTTCGAACTTCGGCTGGCGAAGAATTAATGATGAACCCAGAGGGTGGGGCCGTGGCATTGCTTACCACGACGCGTGCTGTGTTTGTGGGTGGGGCGACGTTGCTCACTGACAGCGTATTTAATGTGGTGCTTCAGCAAGAGGACGGCGCCTACCAAACGTTTGGTCAGATCATTAAACGGGCCAAGAATTCGGTCACGGCTGGCGACAAGCTTCGGTTTACCCTGCTGGGCGATCCCGCGCTTCGGCTCAATGGGCCCGAGCAGCGCATCGAAGTGGCCGAGGTTGAAGTCTTCCGCCCCGATTCCCAGACCTGGGAGCCCAGCGACAGCTTGAGGGCGCTCGATCTTGTTCGGCTGCGCGGACGGGTTCTCGGTCGCGACGGAAACCTTGATACGTCGTTTGACGGCACGGCGCACATTCGGTTGTTTGACAAAGTGCAACCCAAAGCGATGCTCGACAACGACAACGTGGGCTACGAGGCGTCGTACGCGTTCCGCAATCAATTGGCCTATCAGGGCGAAGTGGACGTTCGCGACGGAATTTTTGCTGCACAGTGGCGCATGCCGCTGGACCTCGTACTGGAGTGGGGCAACGGCAAACTGCTGACCTACGCCCAAGGGGGACTGCGCGACGCAGCCGGGTCAAATGCTTCCCTGCTGCTGGGCGATCTGGCCCTCGATGCGCCTGAAGACACCGCGGGGCCCACGCTGCGCGTCTTTATGGACGACACCAACTTTGTGAGCGGCGGAATTACGGGCGCTAGTCCGATGGGTTTGGTACGGCTTGCAGATCCCAACGGCATCAACGCCATTGGTGCGGGAATTGGCCATGACCTGGTTGGCTTCCTTGACGAAAACTGGAGCGAGCCGCTCGTGATGAACGATCGGTACCAGGCTGACCCCAATACCTACCAGCGCGGCACGGCGACGTGGCCGTTTGACAGACTAACCGACGGACTGCATCGATTCACGGTGCGGGCATGGGACACGTACAATAATCCCCGCCAAGCGAGCGTTGACTTCGTGGTGGTTTCACGCAATCAACTTCAGCTTGGCGCTGTGCGGCTTTATCCGAACCCGACTCCGGGCTGGACCACGTGGCTTGTGGAGCACAACGCCGCGGGCGACAGCCTACAGGTAGACTGGACCGTGACCGACGGCTCCGGAAGGGCGGTTTGGGCGCACCAATGGATCGGCGTTGCGTCGAGTTCCGTGCTTCAAGCGCCCGAGTGGCAGGCTACTACGCCAAGTGGAACGCCGCTTCCTGACGGCTGGTACGTGGCCAAAGTTGCGGTTGTTCGACTACGCGACGGCCAAAAAGTGCATCAGGCAGACCGCCTAATTTTAATCCGGCCCTGAGCCCAAACGAGTATATTTGCCTTTCTCTATGAATACGAAGCGCGCATTCCTTTTAAGTACGACGTTGGTGCTGGCCAGCGCTCCCCTCGCTGCCCAGACGTTTTATGACCGGTTGAACGATTTGAATGTGGTCACTACGGCCATGCCGATGCTGAACATCGGGCCTGACGCTCGTTCGGGCGGAATGGCCAATACGGGGGTCGGACTTAGTCCTGACGCCAACGCCATTTTTTGGAATCCGGCCAAACTTGCATTCGTCGGTCGGAACAACGTGTACGGCGGATTGTCCTACACCCCCTGGTTGCGCCGCTTAGTGCCCGACGTGGAGCTGATGTTTGCGAACGTGGCCGCCGGGGTGGGCGAGCGCGGAGGCGTTGGTGCGAGCCTGCGCTACTTTTCGCTGGGCGAAATCACCTTCCGCAACGAGCAGGGCGAGGAGCAAGGCACCTACCGCCCTTATGAAATGTCGCTCGACGTGGCCTATGCGCTGAAGTTGACTGATCACTTTTCGGGCGGCGTTTCGCTGCGCTATGCGCTGTCAGATCTAGCTCAAGGGCAAGTTGTTGGAGGTCAGCTGACCAAAGTCGGTCAAACCGTGGCCACCGACATCAGCATGTTTTACCAGGGCGATGAATTCAGCATGCCCGACGGCCAGCGCGGACAATGGGTGGGTGGAATGACGCTGTCTAACATTGGTGCGAAAATTCGCTATTCGGAGAGTGGCGAGTCGGACTTCATTCCTACCAACATGCGCTTAGGCGGCGGATTCAATTGGAGGCTCGACAAGTACAACCGACTGACGCTGCTCACCGACGTGAACAAGCTTTTGGTGCCGACCAAGCCAGAACGCGACGTGCTGGATTCCGACAACGACGGCGACCGCAGCGAAATTATCGCCGGTAAAGACGACAAAGTGGGGGTGATTCCTGGAATCATCCAGTCGTTTGATCCGTCGGCCAAGCCCGACGGGTTCAAAGAGCTGATGCGCGAATTCATGATCAACGTAGGAGGTGAATACTGGTACAACGACCAGTTTGCGGTTCGGGCTGGCTACCAGCACGAAGACGTGACCAAAGGGAATCGCCGCTTTTTCACCATGGGATTTGGGGTGCGCTACAACCTGATTGGTCTTGACTTTGCCTACCTGTTCCCTGCAGACCAGACGGTTCGTTCTCCGCTCGAAAACACGATTCGTTTCAGCGCCATTGTGGATTTGAACCAAATCATGAAGTAGGGGGTTAGTGTACCAAATACGGCAAGGACGTAACCTCGCCGAACCTTACTTTTGCACCGCGCATTCACGCGCATCACGATCATGGCAAAAAAGAAGCTCACCAAAGAGGTGTACCTGAAGTGGTACGAAGACATGCTCTTCTGGCGCAAGTTTGAGGATATGACCTCGGCGTTGTACATCCAGCAAAAGATTCGCGGATTCCTTCACCTTTACAACGGACAAGAAGCGGTACTCGCGGGTTCACTTCTCGCCATGGAGCAGGGCGACAAGATGATCACGGCCTACCGCAACCACGTGCAGCCTATTGGTTTGGGCGTGGATCCGCGCAAGATCATGGCGGAACTCCTTGGCAAAGTGGACGGCACGTCGCGCGGCAAGGGGGGCTCCATGCACATGTTTTCTAAGGAACACAACTTCTTTGGCGGACACGGAATCGTGGGCGGTCAAATTCCGCTCGGGGCCGGAATGGCCTTTGCCGATAAGTACTTGGGCAAATCCCACGTCACGCTGTGCTACATGGGCGACGGCGCGGTCCGTCAGGGCTCACTTCACGAAACGTTTAACATGGCTATGCTTTGGAAGTTGCCAGTCGTGTTCATCGTAGAAAACAACGGCTACGCCATGGGTACCTCTGTGGAGCGGACGGCGAACCACACCGACATTTACAAGCTCGGACTGGGCTACGAAATGCCCTGCGCTCCCGTGGAGGGTATGGATCCGGCCGTCGTGTACGACGCCGTGTACGAAGCGGTGGAGCGCGCACGCCGCGGTGAAGGTCCGAGCTTTTTGGAAATCCGCACCTACCGCTACAAGGGCCATTCGATGTCGGACGCCCAGCATTACCGTACTAAGGATGAGGTAGCCGAATACCAAAAAATCGACCCCATCTTGATCTCCAAAGAAATGCTGCTCAAGAAAAAATGGGCCAGCGAGTCAGAAATCGAAGCGATTGATGCCCGGGTAAAGGACCTCGTGGCCGAGTGCGTTGATTTTGCCGAAAAATCACCCTATCCAGATGCCGAAGAACTTTGGCAGCACGTGTACGTGGATGCAGATTACCCATTTATTACCGAATAAGTTATGGCCTTAGTAATTACGATGCCGCGCCTGAGCGACACCATGACCGAAGGTGTGGTGGCAAAATGGCATGCCAAGTTGGGCGAACCGGTGACCGAAGGCAAACTGCTTGCCGAAATTGAGACCGACAAGGCAACGATGGATTTCGAGGCGTTCCCGGGTCAAGAGGGTATTCTGCTTCACATTGGCGTTCAGGAAGGCCAAACGGCTCCGGTCGACAGCATCCTAGCCATTCTAGGTGCTGCAGGCGAAGATGTTTCTGCACTGATTTCGGGCGCCAAGGCCGCTGCACCCGCAGCGGCAGAAGCACCCGCTCCGGCGGAAGTTGCTGCGCCTGCGGCAGCGCCCGCAACGGCGCCGGCGGTTGCGCCCGCGGCCGCACCTGCCCCTGCGGTTCCTGCGGCTTCCGCCGACGGTCGAGTAAAAGCATCTCCGTTGGCGCGTTCCCTGGCCCAAGAATTGGGTGTGAACCTTGCGACGGTACAGGGTACCGGTGACGGAGGGCGCATCACGAAGCGCGACGTCGAGTTGGCGGCGGCTTCGCCGGCCTCAGCTGCTGCGGCTCCTGCCTCGTCGGCCGCCACGTCCTACCCAAGTTCGGGTCACTTAGACACGCCGATTTCGCAAATGCGCAAGACGATTGCGAAGCGCCTGGCCGAGTCAAAGTTCACGGCTCCGCACTTCTACTTGACGATTGCGGTAGATATGTCGGCTGCTGCTGCAGCCCGAGCCGAGATCAATGCCGGCGGCGACGTCAAAATCTCGTTCAATGACCTTGTCGTGAAGTCCGTGGCCAAAGCGCTGAAAAAGCATCCTGCGGTGAATTCGTCGTGGATGGGCGACAGCATTCGCACTAACTACGACGTGCATGTTGGTGTTGCGGTGGCAGTCGAAGACGGACTCCTCGTGCCGGTTGTACGCCATGCCGACGCCAAAGGACTGGCCGACATTTCTGCCGAGGTCCGCAGCTTTGCCCAAAAGGCCAAAGACAAAAAGCTTCAGCCTAGCGACTGGGCCGGAAACACCTTTACGATTTCCAATCTTGGAATGTTTGGAATTGAAGAGTTTACCGCGATCATCAATCCGCCCGACGCAGCGATCCTCGCGGTGGGCGGCATCCAGGACGTCCCCGTGGTGAAAAACGGCGCGGTAGTTCCGGGTCAAGTGATGAAAATGACGCTTAGCTGCGACCACCGAGTGATTGACGGTGCGACGGGAGCGGCCTTCCTGAATACCGTGAAGGGCTACCTCGAGCGCCCGTTGTCGCTGATTCTCTGATAGAAATCGGGGCGGGCACACCGCCCCTTTTTTGACGCCAATATTAAACTTAGAACGAGTCTAAATACGACCGTATACCGGGCGTCGCATTGTACCTTGGAAGCATGAAACTCTCAGAACTCGGAGTAGGACAAAAGGCCTTGATTTTGCAGGCGGCGGTGGAGCTGCCCGTGAAGTTGTTTGAAATGGGCTGCCTTCCCGGCGAAGAGGTGGAATTGGTTTTTGCGGCGCCGTTTCGCGATCCGCTGTGCTTTCGGGTACAGGGTACGCTGGTCAGCATGCGCCGAGAGTTGGCCGAATTAATTCCCATCACAGAGCCCCATGTCGCCTAAGCGAGCACTTCGCGTCGCCTTGGTTGGGCGCCCGAACACGGGAAAGTCTTCGTTGTTCAATCGACTGACCGGCCTAAACCAAAAGGTGGGCAACTACCCGGGGATCACGATGGAGAAGCACGTGGGACTCGCCAAGCTCAGCAGCAGCACGTTGGCTGAGGTGGTTGATTTGCCTGGAATTTACAGCCTGCACCCGTCTTCAGACGACGAGCGTGTGGTCATGGACGCGCTGACGACCACCTCTGATGCAGAACGTCCCGATGTGGTGGTGGGTCTTGCCGACGGAACCAACCTGAAAACCTGCCTTTTTGTGTTTACGCAGGTGCTCGATTTGGGATTTCCAGCGGTCTTGGCCGTGACCATGGTCGACGAGATGGAGCGCCGCGGGGCGGAATTGGACCTGCCTGCACTCGAGGCCGCCTTAGGGGTGCGCGTGATTCCAGTGAACAGCCGAACGGGAATGGGGTTTGATGAGCTGCGCGCAGCGATTGGTGCAGCAAAGTCCAGCAAGCAAGCGCCGTTTTTTCAGCCTGCGGGCGCGCACCTTCCCTGGCTGCAGAAAAAGCAGGAGTGCATTGGGGCGGGCTTGACCTACCGCGCCTGGCTTGATGGCTTAAGTGACCCTGCATTTGCTGACGATGTTCGCGAGTCAGGCCGCAGCCCCGAGCGGGCTCGTGCCGACGAAGCCATTCAGCGGTACCGCTGGGTCAACCAATGGCTGCGCAAGGTGTACCATTACGATCCAGTGCGCGACCGCCGGGCTGCAGCGCGCTTTGACCGCGTTGTGGTGCATCCTGTTTGGGGGAGCGTGCTTTTGTTCGGCGTGCTGTTTGTGCTTTTTCAGGCCTTGTTTTATGGGTCCTCGGTGCCCATGGACGCCATTGATGGCGGCATAGCCCAGCTTTCGGAGTGGCTCAATCAGCGCCTTCCGGCCGGATTTTTCAATCACTTCCTCACGAGCGGACTCTTGCCCGGTATCGCTGGTGTACTGATTTTCTTACCCCAAATCGCGTTGCTCTTTCTTTTTATAGCATTGCTGGAGGAGAGCGGCTACATGGCGCGGGTCGTCTTTATCATGGATCGCTTCATGCGTCCGTTTGGCCTCAGCGGAAAATCCGTAGTTCCGTTGGTGAGCGGAACAGCGTGCGCCATACCCGCCGTGATGAGTTCGCGCAATATGGAATCGGCCCGCGAGCGCTGGCTGGCCATTGCCGTGACGCCGCTCATGACGTGCAGCGCCCGGTTGCCGGTGTATGCGCTCATTATTGGACTGGTAGTGCCCAATGCACCATGGATGGGTATTAGCTTACAGGGACTTACCCTCTTTGGACTGTATGCCGTCGGGTTTGCGGCGGCCTTGATTGGATCGGCCCTGCTCAACCGCTGGGTGCCGCAGCAAAAGTCCGCACCCTTCCTCATGGAAATGCCGCCCTACCGAATGCCGATTGGGCGCAACGTGTTCACTGCGGTGTGGACGCGATCGAAGTCGTTTGTGGTGGAGGCCGGCAAAATCATCGTGTCAATAAGTGTCGTACTGTGGTTTTTGGCCAACAGCGGCCCGAAAGGCCTGCCCGACTTCAGCGCAGCCTACGAGCCAATGCCCATTGAAGAAAGCTACCTGGGAAGCATTGGCCGCGGCATCCAACCTGTGCTTGCGCCCCTGGGCTACGACTGGAAGATTTCTGTAGCCATCGCGTCGTCGTTTGTGGCGCGCGAAGTGTTTGTTGGCACAATGGCTACCTTATATAGTGTCGACGGTGACGACATTGCACCTGTTCGCGAGCGGATGGCCGAGGAAATCAACCCATCTACGGGCAAACCCTACTTCAACTTGGCGGTCGGCGTGTCGCTACTCCTTTTTTATGCGTTCGCGCTTCAATGCATGAGCACCTTAGCGGTGGTGGTCCGCGAAACCCAGAGCTGGCGCTTTGCCTTGATTCAGTTCGCTGCGTATGCCGCGGTCGCCTATGCCGCGGCGTGGTCTGCGTTCCGCCTTATATCGTACCTTACTATATAGTATGATTTCGGTAGTGCTGTGGACAAGTTTTTGGTGGAGCATACTTTCGCTTGCGGTGCGTTTGCTTCCTAAGCCCGCGTGCTCTGATCGCTGCGGGTGCAGTTCGCCTACTCAATCAGTACTATGAAACACATTCTTGTAACGGGCGCATCGCGCGGAATAGGTCGGGAAACCGCCCTGGCTTTAGCAGCCGAAGGCCATGCCGTGTACGCCACCTCGCGCGCTCCATTTAAGCTTGAGGGTTGCCAAACCTATGTGCTTGACCACTGCAGTGCGGAATCGCGAGCCGATTTAGCCCTTCGTTTGGATGGGGTCGCGTTAGACGGAGTGGTGCTGAACGCAGGCGCTTTGGTGAATAAACCCTTTACCGAATTGACTGAAGCGGACTTTAACCATATGGGTTCCGCCAACTGGTCGGGTCAAGCGTTGTTGGTGCAAATCCTACTGCCAAAGTACGCGCCAGGGGCCCACACGGTATTCATTAGCAGCATGGGGGGCTTTCAAGGTGCGTCCAAGTTCCCCGGTCTATTGGCCTATGCCACCAGCAAAATGGCTATGGCAGGTTTGGCTGAAAGCCTTCAAGCGGAACTTGGATTCGACGGTTTGGTGTTCAATGCACTCTGCCTTGGGGCCGTTCAAACGGAGATGTTGGCCGAGGCCTTCCCCGGATACACGGCTCCGGTGACCCCAAAAACGATGGGATCTGCGATTGCCCGATTTGTGCTGCACGGACACGAAACGCAGGCAGGGCAAGTGATTCCGCTCACAAAAAGCAATCCTTAATAAATTTTTCTCGCTGCTTTTCAGTGAGTTGATGATTTTTAGCAAAAAAATTTCGCAAGGGGTATTGCAGGTTTGAAAAGTCGTTCTACATTTGCAACCCCAAACGGAAACAACGGCGCACCGACGAGGTCGCCAAACACCGAGGGGGAGACGGAAGCAGAAGCTTCAACGTTCTTTAACATATTGTGAAATCGAAAGATTGTTCAACCCGAAGATTCCCTTTGAGGAGTACTTAGAGAGCCATAAGTCAAACAATTCTACAACGGAGAGTTTGATCCTGGCTCAGGATGAACGCTAGCGGCAGGCCTAACACATGCAAGTCGAACGGTAACAGGTCTTCGGATGCTGACGAGTGGCGCACGGGTGCGTAACACGTATGT
>JACCDS012070980.1_pt1 | contig 10679 bp, 10 predicted proteins | sample 7446441 | NCBI WGS metagenome assembly JACCDS01 (sample SAMN15323445, study PRJNA562643) | freshwater metagenome | isolation source: river surface water | place: USA:Blue River Watershed | collected 2017-08-17 | reverse complement strand
GTGCGCTCATGGCGGAAGGATTCCAGCACGCGGGGCACGAGCTGGCCTTGGCAGTAGGCTGCGGCGGCGTCGCGCACGGCGCGTTCGTCCTCGGTGAGCTGGGCGTCGAGCAGGAAGGGGTCGTTCCACTGGAAGGGCGATCGGGCCATCGGGAGTTCTCCGGAAAAGGGGCAGAGTCCGCCAGACAGGGGCGATTCACCGCCTGGGGAGGCTGGGAATCGAGCGGGCGCCCGGGACGTTTCGGTGTTTTCTGCGCCGCATCGTAGGGTGTCCGCCCAGCCGTCGGCAAACGAGTTCGGCTCATTCAGACATGAGCTATCGTCATGTCATGCGACGAAAGATTCCCACGCTTCAGGCGCTGACCTGCTTTGAGGCCGCGGCCCGGCACGAGAGCTACACCCGCGCAGCCGACGAGCTGTGCATGACACAGGGCGCCGTCTCCCGGCAGATGGCAGCGCTCGAGACATACCTTGGCCTGGCGCTGTTTCGCCGCACCCGGCATGGCGTGGCGCTGACGTCCGCCGGCGAGCAGTACGCCCGTCAGGTGCGTCAGCGGCTGGATCACCTCGAGCGTGACACGCTCGATGCCATGTCCAGCCGGGGCGAGGGCGGTTCGCTGCAGATTGCCGTGGTGCCCACGCTGGCGGCGCGCTGGCTGATTCCACGCCTGCCTCGGTTGCAGGCACTCCACCCGGATCTGGTTGTGCACATTGAGGCCCGCACGCGCCCCTTCCTGTTCGGTGACACGGACTTTGAGGCAGCAATCTGTCCTTGCACCCCCGCGCAGCTCGCGCGCTGGGCGGGCACGCAGGCCACAGCGCTGATGCCCGAGGTCGTGCTGCCTGTGTGTCGACCGGATCTGCTCCCGGGTGGGCAGCCCGTCTCGCCTGAAACGCTGGCCACCCTGCCGTTGTTGCAACCCAGCACCCGGCCGGATGCGTGGCGAACGTGGCTGGAGGGTTTGGGGGTGCAGGCCGCCGGCGTGATGGCCGGGCCGAGATATGAGTTGTTTTCGATGCAGGCCGCTGCTGCTGCGCAGGGCCTGGGCGTGGCGCTGGTGCCTCGGCTGCTGGTGGAGGAAGAGCTGGCGCGGGGTTTGCTCGTGCAGGCTTGCGACCGCTTGGCGCCGGTGGAGCGGGACTACTACCTTTTCACGCCGGAGGGCCGCGCCGACTCACCGGCCCTGGCTCAGTTTCGGGTCTGGCTTCAGGCCGAGGTCAGCGCGGAGGGTGTCCGCGAGAGGGCGACTTCGGCGCCCTGAACCCGGGCGGACGTGGTGGCACACTGCGCACCGCTGTCCAAGAGTCCACGAGAGAAGACGAATCTATGCCCATCCAATGGTTTCCGGGCCACATGCACGCCACGCGCAAGGCGATCACCGAGCGCATGAAAGAAGGCGTGGACGTGGTGATCGAGCTGCTCGACGCCCGGCTGCCCGGCTCCAGCGCCAACCCGCTGCTGGCCCAGCTCACGCAAGGCAAGCCGGCCTTGAAGGTGCTCAACAAGCAGGACCTGGCCGATCCGGCGCGCACCGAGGCCTGGCTGGCCCATTACAACGCCCAGCCCGACACCCGCGCCCTCGGCCTGGACGCGAGCATGACCACGCCCGCCCAGCGCCTGATCGACGCCTGCCGCCAGCTCGCCCCGAATCGCGGCGGCATGGCCAAGCCGATGCGCGTGCTGATTTGCGGCATCCCCAACGTGGGCAAGTCCACATTGATCAACACGATGCTGGGCAAGCGCTCCACCAAGACCGGCGACGAGGCCGGCATCACCAAAGTCGAGCAGCGCCTGACGCTGGCCAGCGATTTCTACCTGTTTGACACACCCGGCATGCTGTGGCCCAAGATCACGGTGGAGCAGAGCGGCTACCTGCTGGCCGCCAGCGGCGCCGTGGGCCGCAATGCGCTGGACGAGGAAGAGGTGGCGATGGAGCTGGTCAAGTTCCTGCGTCCCACTTACAACGCGCTGCTGGTGGAGCGCTACAAGCTCGACCCCGACGCGGTGGCCTCGCTCAACGAGGGGGAACTGGTGGAGGCCATCGGGCGCAAGCGCGGCGCGGTGTTGCCGGGGGGGCGCGTCAACACGCAGAAGGCCGCCGAGATCCTGCTCTACGAATTCCGTCAGGCCAAGCTGGGCCGCATCACGCTGGAGACGCCCGAGGCGTTCGTGGCCTGGAAGGCCGAAGGCGAGCGCCAGGAAGCCGAGCTTGAAGAAGCCCGTGCGCAGCGCAAGGCCGAGCGCCGGGGCAAGGTGAACAAGGGCGGCAAGGGGCCGCGCGCGTTGGAAGACTGGGAGAGGGACGACGATGCGTGACGCGACCGACGCCCGCCGGGCGTTTTTCAAGACGGCGGCGGCCACGGCGGTTTTTCCGGCCGTGCCCACGGTGCAGGCTGCGGGCACACGTCCGATGGTCTGGCCTCGCCTTCCGGCCTACGACCACATCGTCATCGTCGTGCTGGAGAACTGTTCGGCGTATGCGGGCGGATCGCGTCGCGTGTGGGACAACCCGCAGGCGCCGGTGCTCAACGCGCTGGCTTCCGATCCGAAGTGGGGCGTGCGCTTCGCCAATGCCTGGGCCAGCGAAACCCCCTACCGGCGGGTGCCACAGGGATTCGAGCGTCCGTTGTCGGCCCGTCCGAGCCAGCCCAACTACCTGTACCTGTTTTCCGGCAGCCACCAGGGCGTGGTGCCGTCTTGGTTCGAGGACCCGCGCTCGCCCTACACCGGCAAGGCGCTGATGGACGCGCAGGGAAACCGCCTGAAGGAGCGGCGCGACGATGTGCGCGTGGGCGTCGGCAATCATCTGGTGCCTGCCGCGTGGCGGCCTTTTGCCACGGCCAACCTGGGCGCGTCGCTGCTGCAGGCGGGCAAGACCTTCGCCACGTTCTCCGAGAGCATGCCCCACCCCGAATGGGACGAGGAGGGCGATTTCCTGGCCATCCAGGACATGTACCGCCGCAAGCACAACCCGGCGATCAACTGGGTCGACTTCGGGCCGTCGAAAACGTCGGCCTCCGTGCCGCCAGAGCGCCGGCGTTTTGTGCTGCCGCGTTCGGTGAACCTGGCGTTCGAGCCGTCCATGGACCCGCAGGGCAAACGCTGGCGCGGTTTTGATCGGGACGCACAGGGGCGCCCGCTGGGTTTCGATCAGCTGCCGACCGTGTCGCTGGTCGTGCCCAACGAGCAGAACGACGCCCACAGCGCCCCGCTGGCCCGTGCCGACGAGTGGCTGGGCCGGCACATCCTGCCGTATGCCGAATGGGCGCGCACGCACAACAGCCTGCTCATCGTCACCTTCGATGAAGACGGCTCCACCGATGGGTCCCAGGGCGATCCGTATCGCCACGGGCGGGACCGTGTGGCCACGCTGTTCCATGGCGCAGGCTTGAAGCCCGGTGTCTACGACGAGCGCATCGACGCCCTCAACGTGCTGGCCACCGTGCTGCACAGCCAAGGCCTGCTGGACCGGTTTCGGGCCGATTTTGCGCAGACCTGTCTGGAGCCCGCGGACGTCCGGGAGCGGGAGCTGGCCAACCTGCGCCCCATCCTGGACGTGTTTGGTGCCGGCGGTGCGCTGGACGAGCAGGCGCCGGTGGCCGATCGGGCCACGGCTTTCGGAGCGACGCACGGCTAGCCCGCCGTGGTGGCCGAGGGCCTGTTCCGATCACCGAGGGCCAAGGCTGGGCTTCAGCGGAGCAATCGCTCCGGCACGGCACGCCGCAACCACGGCGAGAGCGCAGCGCGAAAACGCGGGCTGTGCAGGGCCGCGCCACCCAGCAGGCCGGCCAGACTGCCCACGACCGTGTCCAGCATGCGGGCCTCGATCAGCCCGGACGGTGGGCTGTGGCCCAAGCTCGCGGCCTCGGCCAGCAGCAGGCTCATGGGGGTGATGAAGACCATGGCCAGCCCGTAGTGGCGCACCACCACCCACTCGATCACGAAGGCCAGCCCGGTCATGATGGCCGACAGGGTCCAGGGCGTGGACGGCAGCGACAGCAGGGCCCAGGCCAGCAGCAGTCCGCCGGCCGTGCCCACGATGCGGTGTGTCTGGCGGATCCACACCGCGCGCAGCGTCGTGCCCTGCATCACCGCCACGCAGCTGATGGGCACCCAGTACGCACGCTCCATGCCCAGCAACTGCGCCAGCAGCAGCGACAGCCCCACAAACACCCCGATGAACACCGAGTCGAAGACGACCGTGTCGAACGTGGCCGGCGCCAGGCTCGGCACGGGGAGCGGTGGGCGGCGACGCAGCGCCACAAGGCTGTAGAAAAACGCGATCAACCAGGCCAGCAGCACCCCCATTGCCAGCAGGCCGACGTGCCGTGGCACCTCCTCGACCGTGACCGGTGTGAACGCCCCGATGGAGGCCGCCATCACGAAAAACATGCTGCCCGGCGGGCCGACGCTGTAGAAGCGGCAACCCATCGTGACCAGCGCGGTGATGAACATCAGTGCCGGCACGATCAACCCCGGATGGAAATGACTCATCACCCCGAGTGCATAACAGGAGGTCATCGCGAAAGCGCAGGCCATCAGCCAGACCATGCGGTGTGACATCGGCGTGTGCGGGGTGTAGAGCAGCACCAGTCCGCCCAGCGACGAGATCAGGCCGTATTCGAGGTGGCCGAACCAGGCCCCGATGAACAGGGGCAGGCCGTTGCTCAGGGCGGCGGCCAGGGGCAACTCCCAGCGTCGGTCACTGGTCTGGATGCGGCTGAGGTGTCGCCATTCCTCGTGCAGGCGCTGGCTCCAGCCGGGAGGGGGATCTTGTGCGGTCATGGGCGCGAACCTTACCGCAGGCACGGACCCGTTGAGGGGCGTGGAGTCCCGCGGAATACCGGGTCCATCGCCGCGATGCGATGATCTCGGGATGATCGGATCCCTGACCCTGTTGCTGGTGTACCAGCTCGTTGGCGAGGTCCTGGCCCGGGGGCTGGGATGGCCGGTGCCTGGCCCGGTGCTCGGCATGCTTTTGCTGTTTCTCACGCTGTGGTGGCGGGGTGGCCCGTCGACGTCTTTGCGCGACACCTCGGGTACGCTGCTGCAGCATTTGTCGCTGCTGTTCGTGCCGGCCGGCACGGGGGTGATGCTGCACTTTGCCCGCGTGGGTGACGAATGGTGGCCGCTGCTGGTGTCGTTGGTTCTCAGCACCGTGATCACCCTGGCCGTCACCGCGCTCGTGCTGCGTGCTTTGCATGGGCACGCGCCGGAAGGCGAGGGGCCGTCGGCAGGGGGCGCCGACGGTGATGGGAGTGCCCGGCCATGACCTCACGCGCTCATGAGATTTGGGTGTACCTGGCGGCTTCACCGCTGCTGGGCCTGACCGTCACGCTGCTGGCCTACCAGGCGGGGGTGTGGCTCCACAGGCGCAGCGACATGCACCCATTGGCCAACCCGGTGCTGCTGGCCGTGATGGCGTTGATCGGTGTGCTGACGTGGGCCGGGGTGCCTTACGAGAGATATTTCGAGGGGGCTCAGTTCGTGCATTTCCTGCTCGGTCCGGCCACGGTGGCGTTGGCCGTGCCGCTTCATGCCAACTGGGCCCGGGTGAAGTCCATGGCCGGTCCGATCCTGGTGGCGCTGCTCGTGGGCAGCGTGACGGCCTCGTTGTCGGCCGTGATCATCGCCCACCTGCTGGGGGCTTCACCGGCCACGTTGTTTTCCCTGGCGCCGAAATCGGTGACCACGCCCATCGCCATGGGCATCGCCGAGCGTGTGGGCGGATTGCCTTCGCTGACCGCCGTTCTGGTGATCGCCACCGGCATTGTCGGGGCCGTGCTGGCACGCCCGCTGTTCGACCTGATGGGCATCCGGGATCTGGCGGTGCGGGGTTTCGCCGTCGGACTGGCCTCCCACGGCATCGGCACGGCGCGCGCCTTCCAGGTCAGTCCGACGGCCGGCGCCTTCGCGGCCCTGGCGATGGGGCTCAACGGGGTGGTGACGGCCGTGCTCGTGCCGGTGCTCATGCCCTGGGTCAAAACCGGGTTGGGGGTGGCGGGGTGATCCCTGTGGACGGCGTCGCCCGTCGGCAGTGGATGGGCGCCGTGGCGCGCCGAGCCGCGGCGATGGCCCTGGGCGGGCTTTACCTGTTGCCGCCCGAACAGCGGGGGGCTCGCGCTGCGGAGGCCGTGCCCACCGGCTTTGATCCTTTTGCGCTTGGGGTGGCCAGTGGCATGCCCGCACCCACCAGCGTGTTGCTCTGGACCCGACTCGCTCCTCGGCCGCTGGAGCCGGGCGGGGGCATGCCACCGGCGCCGGTGGCCGTGCGCTGGGAACTGGCCGACGACGAGGGCTTTCAGCACCTTCGCCAGAGCGGACAGGTCTGGGCACAACCCGAAAACGCCCATGCGGTGCACCTGCCCGTGCAGGGGTTGCCGCCCGGGCGCGTGTATTTCTATCGGTTCATGACCCCCGGCGCGGTCAGCCCGGTCGGTCGCACTCGGACCGCCCCGGCCGCTGACGCCGAGGTGTTGCGTCTGCGGCTGGCGTTGGCCTCGTGCCAGCACTACGAGCAAGGCTGGTTCAGCGCACACCGGGACATTGCGGAACAGGACCTCGATGCGGTGATGTTCGTCGGTGACTACATCTACGAAGCCTCGCGCGGCGGGGAGAAGTTGCGCCGCCACGACGCGCCCAAACCAACCACGCTCGACGGGTACCGGATCCGCCATGCCCTGTACCGGTTGGATCCGGACCTGCGTGCGGCCCATGCCGCCCACCCCTGGCTGCTGACCTGGGACGACCACGATGTCGAGAACGACTACGCGGGGGATGCCTCGGCCTTCGATCACAGCCCGCAGGCCTTTCTGGCCCTCAAGGCTGCGGGTTACAAGGCCTGGTTCGAGCATTTGCCGCTGTCGCCGGCCATGGCGCCACGGGGCGCGCGCATGGCCTTGTCGCACCAACTGTCCTGGGGCCGGCTCGCCGATCTCTGGCTGCTGGACAACCGGCAGTTCCGCGATGTGCAGGCATGCAACCCGCCGGGTGAGGCGGGGGGGCGGTTGCGGCGTCCGCGCTGTACCGAACTGGCCTCTGCCCAGCGGACGATGTTCGGGCCGGCGCAGGAACAGTGGCTGATGCAGGGATTGGCCCACAGTCCGCGCCGTTGGAAGGTCATGGGCCAGTCCACCCAGATGAGTCCGAGTGGTTTCGACACGCCCATGGGGCGTGCCGTCTACAGCGACGGATGGGACGGGTATCCCGCCGCCCGCGAGCGGCTTCTGGACCATGTGGCCCAGGCCGGGGTCGAGAACCTGCTGGTGTTGGGGGGCGACGTGCATCGGCACGTGGCGGCGCAGTTGCGTGTGCGTCCGAACGACAGCGCCTCGCCGGTGGTGGGCTCGGAGTTGGTGACCTCGTCGATCAGCAGCGGCGGTTTGCCGGATGCGGCGATGTTGTTGATGCGCCGCAGCAATCCGGATCTGGTCCATGCCCGATCGGACGAGCGGGGCCATGCCCTGATCGAGATCACGCCGTCCGCGGTGCGATGCGAGTTTCGGGGCGTCGCGCATCCGGTGCGGGCCGAGGCGCGCTGCCACACCCAAGCGCGGGTGGTGGTGCAAGCCGGCCGAGCCGGGGTGGAGCCTGAAGCCTGACGAACCCGCTTCAGGCGGCTGCGTCAGGGGCACCTCGTCCCGGACGCCGGCACAGGGGCGTTGCGGCCGCTCACGGGATCCGGCTACACTGCACCCGTTCAGGTGACTCGTCAGATGTTGGCATCTGTCGGGTTTAAACGGGAAACCGGTGAGCGAAGGATGCAAGTCCCCGCGATTCCGGTGCTGCCCCCGCAACGGTCAGCGAGTACAAGCCGAAACACAAGGCCACTGGGTGTTCCACCTGGGAAGGCGTTTCGGTCGCGGTGAAGCCCCCGCACTCGCGAGCCCGGAGACCGGCCTGTGCATTTCGGTACTGGTGCTGCGGTGGGCGGCCTGGACGGAGCGGGTCGTCCCTTTCCGACGCGCCGGGCATCCACCGCCTGCACCCGCCTCGTTTCACATCCCCTCCGGTTCGTTTCCCGCGTCGCCAGCGTGTAGCTTGATCATGGATCTCGCACGGTGGGTGCAGGTCCGGGAGCGATCCTTGAATCCGTTCACGACTGCGGGTGTCTTCTGCGCGCACGGGCCTTGCGCCCGGCCGGGAAAAGCGTGCACCGCCTCCTCTTCTCTGCGTGCTGGGCCTGGCCTTCCAGGTTTTTCGCTGCAGGGCTGCGTCGCCCGTTGTTGCGGCGTTCCTCCTCTGAACTTTTTGCGCTGATCTTTCACGCACCCCACCGAGCCCGCTCCAGCGTGGGCCGGGTGGTGTGTGGTCTCGTGCGCCGATCCATTTTTCCGCTGTCAACACGTTCCAACCTCCAACCTCTCAGGAGTGATTCATGCACATCGAACCTGGCTTCCTGGCCCAGTCCAAGATCCTCATGGCCAATGTGGCCGCCGTCGGCCTGCTGGCCGCCCATGCCCCCGCCCTGATCCGGCGCCCGACGCTCTGGCTGCGCACGCTGCTGGCCGCGCTGTTCTTCTCCGTGTTCATGGAGAGCTTCCACATGCCGGTCGGGCCTTCGGAGCTGCACTTCGTGGGGGCCATGCCCATCTACCTGACGCTGGGCTTCCTGCCCACGTTGTTTGGCTTTGCCATCGGCTTGCTGCTGCAGGGCCTGCTGTTCGAGCCGCAGGATCTGGTGCACCTGGCGGTGAACGCGCTGTCGCTGATCGTGCCGCTGGTGGCGCTGCACCACACGCTGGGCAAGCGTCTGGCTGAAGGTGATCTGGGCGTCTCGCAGATCCTCAAGCTCGACGGCGCTTACTACTCGGGCGTGACGCTGATGGTCGGCTTCTGGCTGGCGTTCGGCGAACAGGCCACGGCCTTCGCCGACTGGGCCGCGTTTGCCGCGTCCTACCTGAGCGTGGTGGCGCTGGAGCCGGTGTTCACCGTCGTGATCGTGAAGGCGGTGGCTGCTGTGCGTTCGCACGGCTGGGCTCGCCTGTGCTTTGACGAGCGCCTGACCGCCGCCGTCGGCCGCAGCGCCTGAACATGCCGGGCCACGACGTGTCCCACCCTGACGAGGCTGGCCCGGACCGGACCGGCTGCGCGACGCTGCACCGCGACGTGCCCGGCACCGTCTGGTTTGTCGGCGCCGGCCCGGGCGATCCGGAGCTGCTGACGGTCAAGGGCCGTGCGCTGATCGAGCGGGCCGGGGCCATCCTGTTCGCCGGCTCGCTGGTCAACGAGGCGGTCACGCGCTGGGCGCCGGCCGGCTGCACCATCGCCGACAGCAAGGACATGACGCTGGAGCAGATGGCCGCTTGGCTGATCGGGCAGGCAGGGCGGCACGAGACGGTGATCCGCCTGCAGACGGGCGATCCGGCGCTCTACGGGGCGCTGATCGAGGTGGTGCAGCCGCTGGACGCCGCTGGCGTGCCCGTGCGGGTGGTGCCGGGCGTGTCCTCGGCCATGGCCTCGGCGGCGGCGGCCGTCGAGAGCTTCACGCTGCCCGAGGTCACGCAAACCACCATCTTCACCCGTGTCGAGGGCCGCACGCCCATGCCGCCGGGCGAGGACCTCGCGGCGCTGGCCGCGCACCGCACGACGCTGTGCATCTTCCTGTCCATCACCCTGCTGCACAAGGTCGAGGCCGGTCTGCGCGAAGCCGGCTGGCCGGAGGACGCGCCCATGCTGGTCGTGCACAAGGCGAGCTGGCCCGGCGAAGAGGTGATCGTGCGCGGCACGCTCGCCGACATTAAGCAGCGCTGCCGCGACGCCGGCATCGTCAGCCAGGCCATGGTCATCGCCAGCCCCACGTTGGGTGCGCGGCAGTGGCCCACGCTCGCCAAGTCCAAGCTCTACGACCCGAGCTTCACCCACCGATTCCGAAAGGCCACGGCATGACCGCATCGGCAGACACCATTCTTCTCGTTGGCCACGGTTCGCGCGAGGAGTCCGGCAACCAAGAGATCCGCGACTTCGTGGCCCAGTGGCGGGCGCGCCAGCCGGCGCGGCGCATCGAGGTGTGCTTCATCGAATTCGCACCGCCCTCGCTGCACGACGGCCTGCTGGCTGCGGCCCGGGGCTCGCGCCGCGTGCTGGTGTTGCCGCTGATCCTCAACGCCGCCGGTCACGTGAAGATGGAGATCCCCGAGGCCATCGAACACGCTCGCGAGCACGCGCCCGGCACCGAATTCCTCTACGGCCCGCACCTCACGGCTTGCGATCCCATCCTCGGCATCCTCAAGCGCCGGCTGCGCCAGGCCATGGCCGCGCTGGACATGCCGGACCCGACCACCACCGGCGTGGTCCTGCTGGGACGCGGTTCGTCGGACCGTGCGGCCAACGGCGACATGGCCAAGATGGCGCGTTGGCTGCAGGAGACGGGCGACCACGAGCTGGTCGACCTGGCCTTCACCGGCATCACCTATCCCCGGCTGGAGCGGGTGGTGCAGCGGCAAGTGCTGCTCGGCATGACGCAGATCGTCGTATTGCCCTACTACCTCTACACCGGCACGCTGATGGAACGCATCCACCGGCAGGTGGAGCACCTGCGCCTCCAGTATCCGCAGATCCGCTTTGCCGGCGGCACGCACTTCGGCTTCGAGAAGGAAATCTTCGAGCTGCTGGAACAGCGCGTGGCCGACCTGCAGGCCGGCACGCCCGACAGCCGCCTGCCCTGCGACGGCTGCAGC
>JACCDS011121775.1_pt1 | contig 10680 bp, 8 predicted proteins | sample 7446441 | NCBI WGS metagenome assembly JACCDS01 (sample SAMN15323445, study PRJNA562643) | freshwater metagenome | isolation source: river surface water | place: USA:Blue River Watershed | collected 2017-08-17 | reverse complement strand
TCGCCGGCGAACATGCGCGTCGGGTCCTCGCCCTCGCGCTTGAACGCGAACACGCCGGCCGCGTAGGGGAAGCTGCCGGGCACGTTCTCCAGCATCAGCCACTTCAGCAGCTCGCCGTGGCATTCGTAGCCGGGCAGGGCGACCTTGCGGACCCGGGTGCCGGACAGGCTGTGCGTGACGAGGGCCGTGCGGATTTCGTGGTCGCGGATCTTCACGACGTACTCGTCGCCGGCATAGGCCTTGACCATGTCGGGCCAGCCCGCGAGCAGCTGGCGCGCGTCGGCGTCGAGCCGCGCGCGGCGCTCGTCGGCCAGCGCGCCGAGTGCCTCGCGGGCCCGCTGCCGCTCGGGAGCGGCGGCCTCCAGCATGGCGCGGCTGGCTTCCAGTTGCTGGATCTCCCGCGCCAGTGCGGCCTGCTGGCGTGCGCGGGCCTTGTAGCGGCGCACGGTCTCGCCGATGTCGGCGAGGTAGCGCATGCGCGCGGCGGGCACGATGGGCGTCTGGTGCGTGCTGTGGCGCGTGTGGACCTGCGGCAGCCGGCCCTCCCCGAGGCGCAGGCCGAGCTCGCCCAGCCGCGGCTTGAGTGCCTGGTAGAGCGCGGTGACGCCGTCATCGTTGAAGCGGCTGGCCATGGTGCCGAACACGGGCATGGTGTCGGGCGACTGGCCGAAGGCCTCGCGGTTGCGCTGAACCTGCTTGGCCACGTCGCGCAGCGCGTCCAGCGCGCCCTTGCGGTCGAACTTGTTGATGGCGACGAACTCGGCGAAGTCCAGCATGTCGATCTTCTCGAGCTGGCTCGCGGCGCCGAACTCGGGCGTCATGACGTACATGGGCACGTCCACCAGCGGCGCAATGGCCGCGTCGCCCTGGCCGATGCCGGAGGTCTCGACGATGACGAGGTCGAAACCGGCCACCTTGGCGGCGGCGATGACGTCGGGCAGCGCGGGCGAAATCTCGGAGCCGAAGTCGCGCGTGGCAAGGCTGCGCATGAAGACGCGCGGGCCCTGCGACCACGGGCCGACGGCGTTCATGCGGATGCGGTCGCCCAGCAGCGCGCCGCCACTCTTGCGGCGCGAGGGGTCGATGGAGATCAGCGCGATGCGCAGGCTGTCGCCCTGGTCCAGCCGCAGGCGGCGGATCAGCTCGTCCGTCAGGCTGGACTTGCCGGCGCCACCGGTGCCGGTGATGCCGAGCACGGGCGTCTTCATCGTCAGGGCTCGTTTGCGCAGCGCATCGACCAGGGCCGCGTCGGCGCGTGGTGCCCACGCAGGGCTATCGCCCTTCTTGCCGCTCTGGCCTTCGGCCGGAACCTGGCGGTTCTCCAGTGCGGTGAGCAGCTGCGCAAGCGAGCGCCATGCCGCGTCTGAATGTCCGGTGATGGCATCCAGGGATTTCGGCGCGTACGCGCTGAAGTCCTGGTCGGTCTTCATGACCATCTCGCCGATCATCCCTGCCAGGCCCATGCGCTGGCCGTCCTCCGGGCTGAAGATGCGCACGCCATGCTTGGCCAGTTCGCGGATCTCGGCCGGCACGATGACGCCGCCGCCGCCGCCGAACACCTGGATGCGCTCGCCGCCACGCGCCGATAGCAGCTGCACCATGTACTTGAAGTACTCGACATGCCCGCCCTGGTAGGAGCTGATGGCGATGCCCTGGGCGTCTTCCTGCAGTGCTGCGGTGACGACCTCGTCCACCGAGCGGTTGTGCCCGAGGTGGATGACCTCGGCCCCCATGCCCTGCAGGATGCGCCGCATGATGTTGATGGCGGCGTCATGCCCGTCGAACAGGCTGGCGGCGGTGACGAAGCGGACCTTGTGGGTCGGGCGGTAGTCGGCCAGCGATGCGGCGGCGCCGGGCGGCTCCGCCGCGCTGGCGGCTTCTCGGGCGGCAGGCCCGTCGCCAGCGAGCCTTGTGGGCGCGATGACGTCGGCGGCGAGATCGGTCATGGCTTGTCTCCTTGATCGTTGCCGGATTCTAGGCATCTGGTTGACGTTAACGTCAATTGAGGCGGCCGCGCGTCTGCCGCGATGATGCGCGCCTCGCCACCTCTGGCCGCTTGCGACGCATGAACACCTCTTCCCCTGCCACGCCCACGCTGGGCACCGAACTCACCTGGCGCGGCATCGTGCTGGGCATCCTCATCACGCTGGTCTTCACGGCGGCCAATGTCTACTTCGGCTTGAAGGCCGGCCTGACGTTCGCGACGTCCATCCCGGCCGCCGTCATCGCGATGGCGCTGCTGCGCAAGGCCAAGGGCAATTCCATCGGCGAGACCAACATCGTGCAGACGATCGCGTCGTCCGCCGGCACGCTGTCGTCCATCATCTTCGTGCTGCCCGGCCTGGTCATGATCGGCTGGTGGACGGGCTTCCCGTACTGGCTGTCGGCTTCGCTGTGCGCCTTGGGCGGTGTGCTGGGCGTCATGTATTCCATCCCGCTGCGCCGCGCGCTGGTGACGAATTCGCCGCTGCCCTACCCGGAAGGCGTGGCCTGCGCCGAAGTGTTGAAGGTGGGGCACGCCAGTGACAGCGGCGAGGGCAGCCGCCAGGGGCTGATCGCCATCGTCATGGGCGGCCTGGTGTCGGCAGCCTTCAGCGTCGTCGTTGCGACGCAGCTGTTCGCGGCCAACCTGGCGCAGTACTTCCGGCTGCCGGGCAGCGACAGGAACGGCGCCGGGCCAGCCACGGGGTATGACCTCAACTTCAGCTTCGCGCTGCTGGCCGTGGGCCACCTGGTGGGGCTGTGGGTGGGCATCGCCATCCTCGTCGGCGCCTGCATCGGCTGGCTGGGCGGCGTGCCCTTGCTGACGCAAGGTGTGGACGGGGCGGCGGAAGCCGTGGCTCTGTTCGCGTGGAGCAAGAAGGTGCGCTTCATCGGCGCGGGCTGCATCGCCGTCGCGGCGATCTGGACACTGCTCAAGCTCGCCAAGCCCGTCATCACGGGCCTGCGCTCGGCGGCGCAATCCGCCCGCGTGCGCAAGGCCGGCCAGGCCGACACGCTGCCCCGCACCGAGCGCGATATTCCCATCGGCACGGTGGGCCTCGTCACGCTGGCCTGCATGCTGCCCATCGGCTTCATGCTGGCCCAGTTCGCCGGCTCGGCGGGCCTGGGCGAGCAGCTCGGGCTGCTGGTGGTCGGCGGTGTCGTCTATGTCGCGCTGATGAGCTTCTTCGTCGCCGCCGTGTGCGGCTACATGGCCGGGCTGATCGGCTCGTCCAACAGCCCGCTGTCGGGCGTCGGCATCCTTGTGGTCATCGGCGTGGCGCTGCTGCTGGCGCTGGTGGTGAAGCCGCTGCTGCCTGGCGTCAGTGGCCAGGCACTGGTGGCTTATGCGCTGTTCGTCACGGCCGTGGTGCTCGCCGTCGCGACGATCTCCAACGACAACCTGCAGGACCTGAAGACCGGCCAGCTCGTCGACGCCACGCCGTGGCGCCAACAGGTGGCGCTCATCATCGGCGTCGTCGCCGGTGCGGCGGTCATTCCGCCGGTGCTGGACCTGCTGAACCAGGCCTACGGCTTTGCCGGCGCCCCCGGCGCCGACGCGAAGAAGGCGCTCGCCGCCCCGCAGGCCGCGCTGATCTCGGCATTGGCCAAAGGCGTGATCCAGGGCGATCTGGCCTGGGATCTGATCGGCATCGGTGCCGGCATCGGCGCGGCCTGCGTCGTCATCGACGAGCTGCTGAAGCGTTGGACGGCTGGCAAGGCGCACCTCGCGCCGCTGGCCGTGGGCCTGGGCATCTACCTGCCGCTGAACAGCACGCTGACCATCGTCGTCGGCGCCGTGGCGGGCTGGCTGTTCGAGCGCGCCGCCGAGCGCCGCCGCGACCCCGAGGCCACCAAGCAGCTGGGCGTGCTGATGGCCTCCGGCCTCATCGTCGGCGAGAGCCTGCTGGGCGTCATCCTGGCCGCCGTCGTCGTGTTCTCCGGCAACGGCGCGCCGCTGGCGCTGGTGGGCGAGAGCTTCGCGACGACGGGCCAGGTGCTGGGCTTCGCGGCCTTCGCCGGGCTTGGCGTCGGGCTCTATCGCTGGCTGTTGAAGCGCTGAGCCCCAGCAGCGCCGCGGTCATGTGTGCTCGTGCGGCGCGCGTCGGGCCGAGCGCAGGGCCGCTCCCAAGCCGGCCCATTTGGTGATGTGCTCGCGGCTCGAGGCCGCGAGCATCACCGTCCCCACGGGGGACCGGCTGGGTTCGCCCGCGTTCAGCGGGGCGAGACCGGACGAGGGGCACTCACTCGTCCGAGCTGGCGAAGCCGAACAGCTGCAGCAGGCTCGTGAACAGGTTGAAGATGGACACGAACAGGCTGACCGTGGCGAGCACGTAGTTGGTCTCGCCGCCGTCGACGATCTGCTTGGTCTCGAACAGGATCAGGCCGGCCGACAGCAGCGCCACGACAGCAGAGACGGTCAGCGCCAGCGCCGGGATCTGGAAGAAGATCGCCGCCAGGCCGGCCAGCATCGCGATGATCATGCCGGCGAACAGGAAGCCGCCCATCCACGACAGGTCGCGCTTGGTCGTCGTCGCGTATGCCGACAGCGCCAGGAACACCGCGCCGGTCGCGCCGAGCGCCAGCATGACGGTCTGCCCGCCGGCGGGCAGCGCCAGCGTGCGGGTCAGCAGCGGGCCCAGCGTCCAGCCCATGAAGCCGGTCAGCGCGAAGACCAGGCCCACGGCCGCGCCGCGGTTCTTCAGCTTGTGGATGCCGAACAGCAGGCCGAAGTAGACGACCAGCGTGAGGATCAGCCCGGGGCCGGGCAGGTTGAAGGCGACGGCAGCACCGGCGACGGCGGCGCTGAACAGCAGCGTCAGCGACAGCAACGCATAGGTGTTGCGCAGCACGCGCTGCGCGGCGCTGCGGTCGAGCGAGGCGCCATAAGGCATGGCGATGACGGTGGGGCGGGTTTGCATGGCAGACCTCCTTGGGAATGGAACGCCTGCAGGGTAGACAGCGGAAGATTCAAATAAAAGCAGAAAATCGAGAACAATTTCTTCTGCATAACTTGAGGAGTCGCCCATGAGCATGAGCTTCAGCTACCGCCACCTGTACTACTTCTGGGCGGTGGCCAAGGAGGGCGGGCTCACGCGCGCCGCCGAGCGCCTGGGCTTGTCGGTGCAGACGGTGTCGACCCAGGTGCGCGAGCTGGAACAGTCGCTGGGCGCCGCGCTGCTGAAGCCGGCCGGGCGCGGGCTGACGCTGACCGATGCCGGCCAGGCGGCGCTGGAGGTGGCGGAGCAGGTGTTCTCGCTGGGCGAGACGTTGCCGGAGCGCGTTCGCGACGCGGCGACGGCACCGGCCATGCGCCTCGCGGTGGGCATCTCCGACGGCTTGCCCAAGCTCGTCGTGCAGCGGCTGCTGCAGCCCATCATCGACACGCCGCACCTGCGCCTGCTGTGCCACGAGGACGAGTTCGACGACCTGCTGGGCGACCTGGCGCTGCACCGGCTGGACGTCGTGCTGGCCGATCGGCCCGCCCCCTCCAACCCCAACCTGCGCGTCTACAGCCACGCGCTGGGCAGTTCACCGATGGCGTGGTTCGGTGCGCCGCGCTGGGCCGAAGCGGCGATGCGCGACTTCCCGGCGTCCCTCGCCGACGTACCGCTGCTGCTGCCCACGGCGCATGCGGCCGTGCGCGCCCGGCTGGACCAATGGCTGGACCGCCACGCGGTGCGGGCGCGCGTGGCCGGCGAGTTCGAGGACAGCGCGCTGCTGGCCACCTTCGGTGCTGCGGGCATGGGCGTCTTCCCCGCGGCGACGCTGATGAGCGACAAGCTCGTGCAGCGCGACGGCCTGGTTCGGTTGGGCGACTGCGCGGGCGTGGAGGAGGCGTTCTACGCCGTGGGCACCGACAAGAAGATCGCCCATCCGCTGGTGCGCCGGTTGCTGCCGCAGCCTGACGAGGCGACTGCGTGACTTGCTACAGTTGACGTTCACGTCAATCAAGCGCTCGACGGCCCTGGCACGACCGGGCGCCGGACGGGCCGCACAGGAGACTTCCGCATGAATCTGCCCGGCCTCAACTTCCAGCTCGGCGAGGACATCGACGCACTGCGTGACGCGGTGCGGGCGTTCGCCGACGAGCAGATCGCCCCGCGCGCGGCCGAGATCGACCGCAGCGACCAGTTCCCCATGGACCTGTGGCGCAAGATGGGCGAACTCGGCGTGCTCGGCATCACCGTGCCGGAGGAATACGGCGGCGCCAACATGGGCTACCTCGCGCACATGGTGGCGATGGAGGAGATCAGCCGGGCCAGCGCCTCGGTGGGCCTTTCCTACGGTGCCCACAGCAACCTGTGCGTGAACCAGATCCGGCGCAACGGCAACGAGGCGCAGCGGCAGAAGTACCTGCCCAAGCTGATCAGCGGCGAGCATGTCGGGGCTCTCGCGATGAGCGAACCGGGCGCCGGCTCCGATGTGTTGAGCATGAAGCTGCGCGCCGAGCTGAAGTCGGGCGCAGGGGGCGACTACTACCTGCTCAACGGCAGCAAGATGTGGATCACCAACGGCCCCGACGCCGACACGCTCGTCGTTTACGCCAAAACAGAACCGGAGCTGGGTGCACGCGGCGTCACGGCCTTTCTCATCGAAAAAGGCATGCCTGGTTTCAGCATCGCGCAGAAGCTCGACAAGCTGGGCATGCGCGGCTCGCACACGGGCGAGCTGGTGTTCCACAACGTCGAGGTGCCGGCCGAGAACGTGCTGGGCGGCGTGAACAACGGCGCCAAGGTGCTGATGTCGGGGCTGGACTACGAGCGTGCCGTGCTGACGGGCGGGCCGCTGGGCATCATGCAGGCGGTCATGGACAACGTGATCCCCTACATCCACGACCGCAAGCAGTTCGGCCAAAGCATCGGTGAGTTCCAGCTCATCCAGGGCAAGGTGGCCGACATGTACACCGTGCTGCAGGCGGCGCGCAGCTTTGCCTACACGGTGGCCAAGAACCTGGACCTGCTGGGGCCTCAGCATGTGCGCCAGGTGCGCAAGGACTGCGCGTCAGTGATCCTGTGGACCGCCGAGAAGGCGACCTGGATGGCCGGCGAAGGCGTGCAGATCTTCGGCGGCAACGGCTACATCAACGACTACCCGCTGGGGCGGCTGTGGCGTGACGCGAAGCTCTACGAAATCGGCGCGGGCACGTCGGAGATCCGCCGCATGCTGATCGGCCGCGAGCTGTTCGCCGAGACCCTGTGATGTTCAAGCGGCGGGCACCGGGCCGCGTGGTGGCGCTGTCGAGGCGAAGACGCATGTCCGCAACGCGGATGTGATTCGACGCCAGACGATGTGACACACGGGCCTGCGAAAATCGCGTCATGACGACCGAGACCAACCAAGACCTGCAAGACCTGCTCGCCAAGAACAAGCGTTGGGCCGCCGACACCGAGGCGCGCGAGCCGGGCTTCTTCTCGCGGCTGCTGAAGCAGCAGACACCCCAGTACCTGTGGATCGGCTGCGCCGACAGCCGCGTGCCGGCCAACGAGCTGGTGGACCTGCTGCCCGGCGAGCTGTTCGTGCACCGCAACGTCGCCAACGTCGTCGTGCACTCGGACCTGAACTGCCTGTCGGTCATGCAGTTCGCGGTGGACCACCTCAAGGTGCGCCACATCATCGTTGTGGGCCACAGCAACTGCGGTGGCGTGCGTGCGGCGCTGTACGACATGCGCGTGGGCCTGGTGGAGAACTGGATTCGCCACGTGCAGGACGTGCGCCACATGCACGCGGAGTGGCTGGCCACCGTCCCCGAGGCGCGGCGCGTGGACGCGCTGTGCGAGCTCAACGTGCTGGAGCAGGCGCGCAATGCCTGCCACACCACCGTCGTGCAGGACGCCTGGGCGCGCGGGCAGGAGATCGTCGTGCACGGCTGGGTTTACGGCCTGCATAACGGGCTGCTGGAAGACCTGTCGCTGACGGCGGCCCGCGCCGAGGACGTGGACCCGGCCTACCGCCGTGCGCTGCTCAACGTGAAGACGCGCTACACGGCGGCTTGACTGCGCGCTTGGCCGGGCGCTGGACGAGGTTCCGTCCGACAAGCGCGGCAGGCACGGCTTTCCACAATGGCGGCGTTGCCCCATTGCCCCTGGAGACGCCGCATGATCTTCGAAGCCATCCGCGAGAGCCACGACCTGCAACGCGACCTGTGCCGCAAGCTCACCGCGTCGCGCGGTGACATGGCGACCCGCCAGCTGCTGTTCCTGCAGCTCAAGGTCGAGCTGATGGCACATGCGGCGGCCGAGGAGCGGCACCTCTATGTGCCGCTGCTGATGGCCGATGGCGGCCTCGACGCGTCGCGCCATGCGCTGCATGAGCACCACCAGGTGGACGAGCTGCTGGAAGACCTGTCGGTGCGCAACAAGGAGCAGGACGGCTGGATCGCGACGGCCAAGACGCTGAGCTTCAAGGTGCGCCACCACCTGAAGGAAGAAGAGTCCAAGTTCTTCCAGCTGGCCGGCCGGCTGCTGCCTGATGCGAAGAAGGCGCAGCTCGCGGCCAGGTACCGCCGCGAGATTGTTCGCATGCGCAAGCACTATGCGGCGGAGTTCGAGAGCATCGCCGTGTCCGCAGAGACGGGTCTCGTCAAGCCCGCCAAGGCCGCTGCCGACAAGCCGGGCACACGTGGCAGCGCCAGCGCTGGCGCGCAGTTGCGCGGCCACGCCAAGCCGCGCCGTACGCGCTGAAAGTCACTGAGCGGCGCTGAGCGGCAGGTCGTTCGGTCCCGCTGCGACTGAGCGCCGGCGCGCGCTCCCCCCAGGATGGAGCCCGGTGGCCCAGCCGAGCTGCCCCATCATGGCGGCATGAAACGACGACTGCTGTTCACCTGCCTGGGCCTGGTTGCGACGCTGGCGCAGGCTGAATCCACCGCGCGCTGGGTGCAGGCCAGCAGCCTGATGCTGCGCATGGCGCCGTCGCCCACGGCGGCCGTCATCGGCCGGTTGGAGCAGGGGCGGGCGGTCACGCTGCAGGCGCTGCCCGCCGAGGGTGCGGACTGGTGCCACGTGGCGGTCGGCGGCGACGGCGGTTATGTGGCCTGCCGCGACCTGAGTGATCGGCCGGTGCCACCGCCGCTGGCCGGCCAGGGGGGCGTGCCCGCCGACCAGCGCTGGGTGGGCGGCAGCAACCTGCTGCTGCGTGCCGAGCCGCGCGCCGATGCCGCCGTGCTGGGGCGTTTGGCCCTGAACACCGTGCTGCAGCAACTGGGCGAGGACACGGGCAGCGGCTACTGCGCCGTTCAGCGCGTCGGCGGCGATGCTCAGAAGGGCTTCACCGCCTGCCGCTATCTGCTGCGCTCGCCGCTGGCCTGGGCGCAGCTGAGCGAGCCGCACCAGGGCGGGGCCGACAACCCCGACTTCGACCCCGCCCGCGCGTTCTGGATCGCGCCCAGCTGGGAGCTGATGGCCCACTACGCGCGCCGCGTCGCCCAGCAGCGGGACGCGCTGGGTGACGCCGCGCCCAAGGGGCCGGACGAGCAGCTGGAGCGCATGAAGGCCAAGTTGTCCGGGCAGGTGCTCACGCTCAAGGAGCCGCCGGCGGCCTGGCTGCCGTGGGACGCCTTGCTGGCCGAGGCCGCCGCGCCGCCGTCGCGCGAGCAGGCTCAGTCGCTGGCCGCCGACCTGAACCTGTGGGGCGGCAGCTTCGACGACGGCATGCCTGACGGTCGATCGGCGCGCATCGCGGCCTTCGTGCAGGCGCTGCCGGCGCTGCCCAAGGCGGCGCCGTCCTGGTGGCGCGGCGAGGCCGAGCTGGCGGGGCCGGGCGATTCCATCGCGGCGCTGGCCACGCGCTTCGGCGCCAAGGTGCAGTGGCTGCACGAGTCCTTGCAGCCCGGGGCGCAGAGCCGGGGCGCTATCGCGCCGGGCGTGCGCATCGAGCGGCTGACTAAGCCACTGCATCGGGTCAGCCTGCTGGCCGGCGAGGCCTTGCGCGACGACGTTGCCGTGCCGACGCAGAACCGCGTCGACTGGGACCCCACAGCCGACTACAACTGCCCGGACTGGGAGCCAGGTTTCGCCCATGGCGACGCGGACGCCGACACCTTCCAACGCAACGACTTCACGCCCCGCCAGGCCAGCGGGGCGCCGGTGCTGTTCCGCTTCTGGAGCGCCCGCGCGCTGCCGGCCGGGGCGGCGCACTGGACGCGCCAGTCGTTCAAGCTCGACCGGGCCCTGACGGGCTTTGTCAGCGGTGAGCTGCGCACCGTGGACCTGGACGGCGACGGCATTGCCGACCTGGCCTGGCTGCAGGCCACCGGCCGCGGCCCGGGCCACATGGGGCCGCAACCGGTGCATGACGACGCCTGGCTTCGCCTGTTGCTGGCCAACGTCGCCGGCAGCTGGCGGCTGCTGGGGGTGGACCAGTTCTCCTATGGCTGCGGCTGCTGAGCGGGCGCGACAATACGCCGTTCACTCACCCGTTGCCCCGTCATGTCCGAAGCTCCCGCCACCCGCCCCGCACTGCCCGACCACCTGAGCGTCGACCCGCGCAGCCCTCACCATGTCGCCGCCGTCTTCGAGCACGACATCGGCATCCGTTTCAACGGCAAGGAGCGTTCCGACGTCGAGGAGTACTGCATCAGCGAGGGCTGGATCAAGGTGCCCGCCGGCAAGACGCTGGACCGCAAGGGCCGGCCGCTGTGCATCAAGCTCAAGGGCGTGGTCGAAGCCTATTACCTGTGAGCCCCTCGCCCAGGCTTGC
>JACCDS011841478.1_pt1 | contig 10681 bp, 9 predicted proteins | sample 7446441 | NCBI WGS metagenome assembly JACCDS01 (sample SAMN15323445, study PRJNA562643) | freshwater metagenome | isolation source: river surface water | place: USA:Blue River Watershed | collected 2017-08-17 | reverse complement strand
CCTCCATGACCGCGCTCGCCTCGTCGCTTCCGTCCCTCCTGCCCGTCTTGCCGTTTACCGCTCCGGTCCGGGGAGAAGCGGCCATCCCAGGCTCCAAAAGCCTCACCAATCGAGCGCTTCTCCTTGCCGCCCTTAACGACGCCCCGGTGACCTTGACCGGCGCGCTCACCAGCGAAGACACGATCCTTATGGCCGAGGCCCTCCGCCGCATGGGGCTGCAGGTCGAGCTGGAGGCGGAACAGTCTACCCTGCGCATCTCTGGTCAAGCACAGGCGTTCCCTGCGCAAACCGTCGATCTGTTTGTGGGCCTCGCCGGAACTGCCGCGCGCTTCCTCACCGCCTTGTGCGCCGCCGCCCCCCGCGGGGTCTATCGCCTCGATGGCGTGCCGCAAATGCGCAAACGCCCCATGAAAGGGTTGATCGATGCCCTGCGCTCGTTGGGCGCCTCCATTCGTTGCCTCGGCGAGGAAGGGTTCTTCCCTTTGGAAATCGCCGCTTCCGGCCTCCGCGGCGGCCCGGTTTCAATCGACGCGTCCGAAAGCAGCCAAATGCTCTCTGCGCTCCTCATGGCTGCCCCGCTCGCCCGCCAAGACGTAGAGGTGACTTTGCGCGGAGGCGTGCGGTGGCCGTTTGTCGAGATGACCACCCGCATGATGTCAGACTTTGGTCAGCCTGCCGTGCAGCGCTTGAGCGACGATTCCTTCCGCGTCACGGCCGGAAAGCCTTACCACTTGGGCGTGGCGTCGTACGCCATCGAGCCTGACGCCACCGCCGCCAGTTATTATCTGGCTCTCCCGCTCGCCGTCGGCGGCACCCTGACGTTGCCTGATCTGCGCGGCCCCGGAGCCGGCTTACAAGGCGATACCCAATTTGCCCGCGTCATCGAACGCGCCGGTGCCACGGTCACGGTCACCGCGCAGGGCCTTACGAGCGCCTTCACCTTGGGTCAGCCCCGACGCGGCCTCACCGAGAACTTCAACACCTTTTCCGATACGTTTCTCACCCTCGCGGCGCTCGCCCCGCTGTGCGACGGCCCCACCCTCATTCGTGGCATCGCTCACACGCGCAAACAAGAAACGGACCGCGTCGCCGGCATGGCCCGCGAGCTCCAACGGCTTGGTCAGCACGTGATTGAAACCGAGGATGCCCTCGAAATTCACCCCCGTCCCCTGAAACAAGATCAGGAGATAGAAACCTATCACGACCATCGTTTCGCCATGAGTTTCGGCATCTTGGGAAGCGCGAACCTGCGCGGCGATGGCCGCCCGTGGCTGGCCATCAAGAACCCTGCCTGCTGCGCCAAAACATTTCCCCACTTTTTTGCGTTGCTGGACTCCCTTCGCTCCCGAACCGTGACCGACTAATGTCTTCTGCACCCTTCACTGTCGTCGCCATCGATGGGGGCGCCGCCTCCGGCAAATCCTCCACCTCTCGCGCCTTGAGCGAACGGTTCCACTTGCTGCATGTCGACACCGGCTCGTTCTATCGCGCCGTCACCGCCGAACTGCTCCGCCTCGGCCTCGCCGCTGAAGATCAAGCCGGTGCCGCCGCCGCCGTGCAGCAACTCGCCTTTTCCACCCGCGTCCAAGGCCGCTCCGCTCTCATGGAAATCAACGGCCGCCTCGCCGACGCGACGGAGATCCGTTCCGCCGCCGTCACCGCCGCCGTTTCACACTTTGCCGCCGTTCCTGCCGTCCGCCAAGCACTCCTCGCCTACCAACGCGGCCAGACCGAAGTTGCCCGCGAGGCCGGCTTTCGCGGCTTGGTGATGGAGGGTCGGGATATTGGTTCGGTCATCTTTCCAGACGCAGACTTCCGCTTCTTCCTTCACGCCGACCCGGCCGAGCGCGAGCGTCGCCGCGCCCAGGAAGGGCTAGCCGACTCCATCAAAGAGCGCGATCGCCTCGACAGTCAGCGCAAGACAGCCCCGCTCGCCTGCCCGGCCGGCGCCACCGATATCGACAGCACGCACCTGACCCTCGCCGAAGTGGTTGATCGTCTGTCCACTTTGCTCGCCGCCCGCTTGCCTTTGCCATGAGCCATCAGTTCCGCCAGGTGGAAATGGACCGCGTGTATGGCTTCTGCCACTACGTGTTCCGCGTGTTCTACGATATCGCCTTCCGCGGCGAAGTCGTCGGGCTGGAAAATATCCCGGCCCAGGGGGCGTTCATGATTGCCTCCAATCACGCCAGCCACCTCGACCCCCCAATCGTGGGATCCCTCATCCCCCGCCAAGTTTGCTTCTTTGCCCGCAAAACGCTTTGGAAGCCCGGCTTCGCCTCGCGTTGGCTCGACGCAGTGGGCTGCATTCCGGTCGATCGCGACGGCGGTTCCGATGTCACGGCGATCAAGCGCGTGATTGGCGCTCTCAAACAGGAGAAGGTCATTATCCTTTTTCCCGAAGGCACCCGCTCGCCCAACGGTGAACTTCAGACCCCTAAACCCGGCGTCGGTATGTTCGCCTGTCGCACCCAGGTGCCGGTTGTGCCCGCCCGCATCTTCGGCTCGTTCACGGCCTTCGGACGCACCGGCAGCGTTCGCCTCGGCACGCCGATTACCGTGGTTTACGGCTCGCCGCTTCCGCCGGAGGTTTACGACCGTCCTGAAGATGGCAAGGAACGCTACCAGCGCGCCAGCGAACGCATCATGGCGCAAATCGCACAGCTCCAGCCGCCGGCCGTCTCCATCGTCTGAGCGTTTAGCTCAGTATCCTCGTTTCGAATACGCCTCCCACGCCTGAGTCAGCGTCGCGCCGGCATGCTGATGCAGGTAGGCCGTCTGAAACTTGAGAAACGGCACGATATGAAAGGAGGCGGTCTCTACTTCCCGGTAGAAAAGATGCGCCATCGGCCCGGCTTTCTCCAGATAGCCGCTTTGGCGAAAGCGACGCAGCGTCTCGGCCACGTCATAGAGCACCGCATGATGCTCAACCGTCCAGTCGCCGCCCTTGCGCTCCATAATGACAAACTGGGCCCGCGTATTCCCGTCGAGCGGCAGGCCTACGGCTCCCGCCGTCACAATCCGGCGCGCCCCCCAGAGATGGACCCCCGAGTAGTGGTTGTGACCGCGCACAATCCAACGCTCCGCCGTTCCCGCAAACATTGAAGCAAGGTCCTCTTCCTTGGTCCCGGGATAAATCACGTCCTGGTCGTTCCGTGCCGAGGCATGCACAATTAGCAGGTCAGGACACTCCGCGAGACGCAAATGGGTCGGACAGGCCGCCATTTCCTTTCGATAGGCGTCGCCAACTTGAGCGGCAGCGTACTGCACCGGCGCAAATTGCAAAGTCGACCACTCGGGTCTGGCCCGCTCCGTGCCCAAATCAAAGACATAGCGTTCATGGTTGCCACGCAACACAGGACACCCGAGCGCCCGCACCCGCTCCCAGCAGGCCCGCGAGTCCGGTCCGCCGTTGACCACATCGCCCGCCACCACCAGCCGGTCCACCCGCAGCTTGGCTATCGAACGTAGAGCAGCGTCCAGAGCGGGTTCATTTCCGTGGATGTCCGCGATCACAGCCAAGCGCATAAGCTGTCCGTTCTGCGCCGTCTCGGGCCGGGAATCAATCCCGCAAAACAAAAAACCCGGTCGGCACGGCCGACCGGGTTTTCGCGAGGGTTCTCGCTCAATCAAAGACTTCAACGTACCGAGGCGCGCAACCGGGGTCGCGCACCACTACGACTTTGCGATTATGCCGCACTGGCCGGTCATCTCGGCAGTCCTCACGATAGAACCGATCATCCCGATAACGACTATCCCGCTTCACGATAACGACGTCAGGGCAGGGAGCCGGCCGCACGACAACAACGCGACGCTCCGGGGGATGCCGCACAACCACTCGGTCGTAGCACGGTTCAGAATAGACAACTCGCGTCTCCCGGCAAGGTTCCGAGTACACCACCCGCGAATGGTTCTGCCCTTCCGTTAAGCCGGTCCACACCGCCCCCGCAGCCGCCCCAATTAAGGCGCCTTCCAGCGCCCGGTGATCGTTGTGATCCCCAATGATGGCCCCCGCAATCCCACCGATCAGGACGTTGCGTGCAGCCCGTTCTGAGAGCACCTGGGCCTGAGCGCTGACCGCCAGCCCCGAAATGCTGATAAGTGCCAACCAAAGAGTTTTCATACACCAGATAAGACGCGAAACAGTTCGCAGCGGTTTCCTCGTCTGCTTTTTTTGTTTCTATCAGGGAACCTGATGCCGGAATCGTCCTAATTCTTCGGTTCCGGCAGCGTCGCCCAGGCGGCCACTAACGCCGCAAATGCCTGTGCCCGATGACTTAATCGATTCTTTATCTCGTTCCCCAGCTCCGCGAAACTAGCCTCGTAGCCCAACGGAACCAAGAGCGGATCGTACCCGAAACCATCCCCGCCGCGCGGTTCGTGCAAAAGGGTTCCCGGGCAAGTGCCCGTAAAGATGTACCCGTTACCCGACGGCGCCAAGAGGTAGAGCAGGCAAAAGAAGGAAGCCCCCCGTTGCCCTTCCGGCACCGAACGCATCACGGCCACAAGTTTGGCTAAATTTGCCGCACTATCTCCCTGTGGACCAGCGAAATAGGCCGACTCAACTCCAGGGGCTCCCCCGAGGGCGTCCACGCAGACGCCACTGTCATCGGCCAACACCCACCCGCCGCCTCGTTTCGCCTGCAAAGCCCGCGCCTTTTTTTCCGCGTTGCCGGCAAAGGTTCCCGTATCTTCTACCACCGGTGGCATCCCTCCGCTTTCCCGGGCCGAGACCACGCGCCAAGGCAGGGTGGCCTTCGCCGCGAGTGCTTGGAACTCGGCCACTTTATGGGCATTGCCGGAAGCGAGATGGATTTCCATCGCTCCCTTGTGCCGGCCTCGCCCGTTTTGGCAACCCACGGTTCCGCCCGCGACAGGTTGCACGCCTACCGCTCAGGGCCGATACCAGGGGCGTAACACCGCCTGGAGTTGTTTCACTTCCGCTTCCATCTCGGCGACCTTGGCCTCGAGGCCTTCCCACTCACCGCTCAATGCTCTCTGCTCGATCTCAAGCGCTTTGGCTCGCACCGTTTCCCCTCCCACCGCTGCGGCTACCCCTGCGTAGGCATGAGCACTCGACGCCAAGGCCTTCGCGTCTTGCGCCGCCAACCATGCCGGCCAAGTGCGGCATCGAGTGGCTTCGGCCTGTTCGAGGCAGCGCGTCAATTCTTCGATGAGGGGGCGTCCTTCGGGATCGTACAACTCAGCCAACTCGCGCAGCAGAGCCGTATCCACGAAGGGCCTACGCGCCTCTTCCACCGGTTTGGCATGTTCACCTAGAGGTCCAGTCAAACCGTACCGTTGCAGCAGGCGCTCCAGTTCCGCTGAACGGAGAGGTTTTGAAAGGTGATCTGACATTCCCGACTCCAAACATTTGTCTCGGTCTTCCTGCCGGGCATAGGCCGTCTGGGCGAAAATCGGCACATCCACATACTCCTTGCCCGCCTCCCCCGCCCGAATCCTGCGGCTCGCTTCGTAGCCGTCCATTACGGGCATCTGGCAATCCATCAACACCAACGCAAAGCGACCGGAACGCAGCTTTTCCAGGGCTTCTCTGCCATGGCCCGCCACCGCCACGCTGTACCCCATCTTTTCCAACAGGAGCCGTGCCACCTTCTGGTTGGTCTCGTTATCTTCGACCAAGAGGACTCGCCGCCCAGCTCCCCCGTGCGCTGGGTCCGCAACCGGCCGCGCTGCCTGCTTCCGCACCTCCGGCAGCGCCACTTCAATCCAGAACGTCGAGCCCGCCCGTTCCAGACTGGAAAAGCCAATCGCTCCCCCCATCAGGGTCATCACTTGGCGACAAAAGGCCAATCCGAGCCCCGTTCCTCCGTGGCGGCGGGTGCTGCTGCCATCCACTTGGGTGAAGGGCTGGAACAATCGTTTTTGATCTTCGGCCGCAATGCCGATGCCTGTGTCCCGTACTCGCAAAAGAAAACGCCCTTTGTCGGCACTTGATGGCATGCGGCGCACGGTGACTTCCACCTCGCCTACGTCTGTAAACTTTACCGCATTGGCCAAAAGGTGCCCCAAAACTTGGCGCAACCGAGCCCCGTCGCCTCGCAACCAAGTCTCCCCTTCCGCTCCAATGTTGCAGCGCAACGCCAACCCCTTGCCTTCCGCCTGCGGCCGCCAAATCGCCACGGCCTGTTCAATCACGGCACCGAGCGCAAAGGGCTCCTCGGCCAAACGAAACGCTCCCGCTTCCAGCCGGGAAAAATCGAGCATATCATTGATTATGGCCAACAGGCTTTCGTTGCCTCCCTGCAGCGTGCGCAGGTAATCGCGTTGCTCTGCGTTTAGGTGGGTTGCCTGCAATAGCTCCGTCATCCCCATGACCGCGTTCAGCGGCGTTCTGACTTCGTGACTGATCGTCGACAGAAATTCCGACTTCAATCGAGAGGCTTCGAGTGCCTGATCCCGTGCCGTGGCCAACTCGTCCAAGGCCTTCCGCAAATCCAAACGCGACTTGGCGTGCTCGGTTATATCCAGGGCGACTCCGAGATAGCCAAAGATCTCTCCGTCGTCATGCTGCATGGTCGTCACTCGCAAGAGAACGGGTAAGCGGCTGCCGTCCTTGCGCACATAGGTCCACTCGCGAGCAGAAGTGTCGTGGTTCTCTCCACATACCGTAAAGAGGGCGAAGCCTTCCCCAATCGGATGGGCCAACTCACGCTCCAAAATGGTTCGGCGCGCCGCCAACTCCTCCGGCACATGAAAGAGCAGCGGCGTGCACGTGCCCAATACTTCTTCCGCTCGATAACCCAACATCTTCTCCGCCCCACGACTGAACACGCGAATGACTCCATCTAGGTCTGCTGAGATGAGGGCGAAAATGTCCTGGTCCAGTAGGGCCTGACGCCGCGCCGCTAGGGCCGCCTGCTCTCGCAACGACTCTTCCAAACGCAACTCTGTCTCCACCAAGGCCACATAGTCCAGTAGTTGGGCCACTTCATCATTCGTCCACTTCCGCGGCTCGCTATCCATCACACAAAAGGAGCCCAACACCCAGCCGCGCGGAGAACGCAGAGGCACCCCCAAATAGGCCACCGTCGCAAGAAGTTGGATACCGGGATGCTCCGCCCAGCGCTCGTCTCGCCTTGCATCATCAATGATCAGGGGTTCACCCGTCTCCACCACCGTTCGACAAAACGAAGCCTGCAACGGGGTCTCCCGCTGCTGGGCCACTGGCTCGGGCAGCCCTTGGCAGGCTTTGAAAAACTGCCGATGATCGTCCACTAGGGAAAGAGCCACCCGCGGCACGCGCAGAGTTTGCGCCGCCAAGCGCACGAGACGATCGAATCTGGCCTCTGGAGGCGTATCAAGCCAGCCAGTCGCATTCAAATCTTGAATACGCGCGGGATCAAGGAGGGGGGCCGTTGGAACCGGAATCATGCAGGCAGAGCAAGGCGAAGCGGGAAAGTTCGCCCCGGCCCCCTTTCCATCGGCACAAAAAAGCCCGGAATGAATCCGGGCTCGTGCATTTTCTCGTTGACGCTAGCGCGCCTCAGCTTTCCTGCGGTATGACCGTCTGAATGTGCAACTCTTTGAGCTGCTTGGCCGTTACCGGAGTCGGGCTCTGCGTCATCAGGCATTGCCCCTTCTGCGTTTTCGGGAAGGCGATCACGTCGCGAATGCTCGTGGTGCCACAGAGGAGCGCTACCATGCGGTCCAAGCCAAAGGCGATACCCCCATGCGGCGGTGCACCAAAAGAGAACGCCTTCAACATGTAGCCAAAACGGGTTTCCACCACGTCCTGCGGAATCTTGAGCACGTCCTCGAAAACCCTCTTTTGCACGGAGGGTTGGTGAATACGAATCGAGCCGCCGCCCAATTCCATCCCATTGAGCACCATGTCGTAGTGCTGACCGCGCACCGCCTTGGGATTGGATTCCAAAAGCGCCAGATCTTCGGGCACCGGAGCCGTAAAGGGGTGGTGCGTAGCGACATATCGATTCTCCGCCTCATCGTAGCTCATGAGCGGGAAATCCACTACCCACAGGAACTTCCAATCGTCGGGCCGAATGGTGAGCTTGCCACGCTTGCTCAGCAACTGAGCCGCTTCCAACCGGATCCGCCCCAAAATCGCGCAGGCTTTCTCCCACGGTGCAGCGGCGAAGAAAACCACATCGCCTTCTTCAATCCCCAATTTCGCCGTCAACTCCGCCTTCTCCGCATCGGAGAAGAACTTAACGATCGGCGACTTCCATTCACCTTTCTCCGCCTTGATGAAGGCGAGGCCTTTCGCCCCCAGCGATTTGGCGATGTCTTCCAGATTTTTCAGCTCACCTTGGGTAAGGTCTGCCAAGCCCTTAGCATTCAGGGCCTTAATAACTCCGCCACTCGCCACGGTCGCCTGAAAGACCTTGAACGCGGATTGGGCAAAGGTCGCACTCAGATCCATCAACTCCATGCCAAAACGCAGGTCGGGTTTATCTACCCCGAAACGGTTCATGGCATCCACATACGGCATCCGCTGGAAGGGGGTGACCAAATCAACGTTCAACACTTCCTTCCACACCTTCTTCAGCATGCCTTCGAAGAGGGCATATACGTCCTCGCGATCGATGAAGGAGGCCTCCACGTCGACTTGCGTGAACTCCATCTGCCGGTCTGCCCGGAGGTCTTCGTCACGGAAACAACGAGCAATCTGAAAGTAGCGCTCCACCCCCGCGACCATCAAAATCTGTTTAAATTGCTGCGGAGACTGGGACAACGCGTAAAATTGACCTGCGTGAATGCGCGAAGGCACCAAGTATTCGCGTGCGCCTTCCGGGGTGCTCTTGAACAGCGCCGGGGTCTCCACTTCGATAAACTCCTGCGCATCAAAGTAATCGCGAATCGCCTTGGTCGCCTTGTGGCGCACTTGCAGATTTTTCAGCATCTTCGGGCGGCGCAAATCTAAGTAACGATAGGTCAGCCGCAGGTCCTCATTCACCTTATCCCCGCCCGCATCGTCCAAGGGGAACGGCGGGGTGTCTGCTACGTTAAATACTTCCAACGCAGTCGCATCGATCTCTACCGCACCCGTGGGCAGGGTCGCATTGACCGTGCCCGCCGGCCGCGCCACCACCTTCCCCTGCACCCCAATTACCGACTCCGGCTTCAATTGGGCCGCTTGAGCCCCCAACGCAGCGTCGCCGTGGGGGTCAAATTTCACCTGGGTTACGCCTTTGCGGTCGCGTAGATCGATGAAGATGATGCCGCCGTGATCGCGGACGGAATCCACCCACCCCACGAGAGCAACGGTTTGCTCCAGGGCAGCGGCGGTAAGTTGGGCACAGTGGTGGGTGCGCTTCATGGTCATACGTAGAATAAACCGGGGAGGCAACCCGCTCTCGCCAGAGGGCGCAAACAGAAAAAACAACCGCCGCCGCATCGCCACACCGATTCAAATTGGCAATAGTCTCAATCGAGGTCGCTGCCGGCTCAAGCCGGACACCGGCCACTGTCCTTGACCTCACGCCGACGCTGCCCTTGTTTCCCTCCGCCGTTCGCCGCCTCCCCCCTACTATGGCTTCACCCTTGGTCCAACTCGATGTGCGCTCGCTCTTAGCCGCGGGTAGTGAACCGTATCCAATTATTCGCGACAAAATCGACCAACTGCGCTTAGGACAATCGCTCCTGCTCATCACTCCCTTTCTGCCGTCTCCTTTGATCGAGCGCTTACAGAATGAGGGCTTCGCCGCCCGGCCGTTGCGCCGCCCCGACGGCACCTGGGAAACTTTATTTCAGCGTTCTCTTGCATGAACCCTCCCGCCCCGTCTCGCGCCCTCGGACACAGTCTCACCCTCCGCTCCACCCAACTCTTCAGCGGCTTACCGGAAGCCGACTTGGCCGTCTTAGCGGCTCTCGTGCAACCGCGCCAGCTCGCTCGCGATGCCTATTTGTTCCGCGAGGGGGCTGAGGCCGAGGGCTTCTACGTTGTCCAGAAAGGGGCCATCAACGTGCATCGCGTAAACGCAGAGGGACGCGAGCAGGTCATCCAGGTGTTTCGCCCGGGCGACTCTTTTGCGGAAGCGACCTTGGCCTCCGCCCATGGTTATCCCGCCGACGCCCGTGCCGTCGAAGATTCCATCGTCTTGCTTCTGCCTAAGAAGCCGATCCTGCAATTGCTCGCCCGCCAACCTGAGCTCGCTCTCCGCATGCTGGGCTCCATGAGCCAACACCTCCGCGTCTTGGTTGGACTCCTCGACGACCTGACCCTAAAGGACGTTGAGACCCGTCTCGCCCACTGGCTTGTTCGCCACCTTCCACCGGCCGTCACCGCCGGTCCCTACCTCCTTCCACTCGGGCGCACCAAACGCACTCTGGCCGCCGAATTGGGCACCACCGCCGAAACGCTTTCGCGCACGTTAGCTCGGTTGCGCCAACAAAAGCTGGTCGTCGGGGCAGGGCGCAACCTTACCTTGCTCGACCCTGAAGGCCTGCGTCGTTTTCTCCGCCATCAATTGGGCGAACGAGACTGATCACGCAAAATACTCGGCCCAACTCGAACTCGTTTCCGTCACGCGCACCTTCTCCACCCGCACGCCCGAAGGGACGAGATACGGGCCCTCCGTGTTCGCTTTCGCCTCCTCCAACCGGCGACGCAGTTCATCGAAGATAACTTGCGCCATCACTTCGCTCGTGGGGTCTTTCCGCTCAAAGGGAATAATCTGCGCCCCGTAGGTGGCTTGAT
>JACCDS010136112.1_pt1 | contig 10682 bp, 9 predicted proteins | sample 7446441 | NCBI WGS metagenome assembly JACCDS01 (sample SAMN15323445, study PRJNA562643) | freshwater metagenome | isolation source: river surface water | place: USA:Blue River Watershed | collected 2017-08-17 | reverse complement strand
TTTATACTTTTTACATATTGCTTGAAATATCAACCATGGTGGTTGTGTATCGATTCGCCGGGGATAGTGCGATTGGCAAAGATATAAACGAGTTAAATTTATATGCGCTTGGCCTTCACATTCTGCGAATACCGGCATACTACCTCACCGATATGCCGATGGAAATTTTTAAATATACGATTTGGGTTTTGTTTATTGTAGCCATCTTGCGCCTGCTTTATTTCAAAAAGACAGAAAACAATGGCTATCAGGGCATACCATTTCTCTGTGTACTGGAACACATTCGTTCCAAATTCACCGGTAGCGATGCCAAATTCAAGTACTGGCCTGAAGTGCTTTTCTTTGGCTCTGCTATTCCTTTATGGTTCATTATTTACACAACGAACGACCAATCAGTCACGATAACTGCAATCGGATTGATGCTGTTCATTTATTTCATTTCCGATGCCATCAAACCACAACCAACCCAAGCGCCCAGCATTGCCCCGCCAACCGATGCCGAAAATCTGTTGTCACGCTTCGAGCAACTGCCGCCCGCAGAACAAGAACAATTCCTGAAGCAGGCATCAAAGGGTTTCAAGGCAGCAGACAAGGCAATCGTTCGTGCCGCCAAACTGGAAAACATCAAATATAATCTCTATCGCCTTATTGCTATAATCTCAACAACTATTTTGGCAATGGCATATGCTTTTGACTTGAGCGCAGCAGCAAACGCGCAAAGCACATATTTTCGGCATGGCTACAAGCAAGGCTTTTTGGATGCAAAAGAAGGTAAAAAACAAATGTCCGTTGCCGAACGCGAAAGAAAAGTTAATTGCCATCGCCATGCTGAAGCAATCGAGCGTGCCGGGCCAATAGACCCATATTGCCTTGAATGAGCTTGTCAGCCAGCATTTGACACGGGCATGCGGCTTTTGCCTGCTTGCCCGGTCATGACCCAGCATAGGCTTCACACCGCATCAACACATCCGGCACAGGCTGATAATTCGGGCTGGCCTTGATTTCGCCCCGCCTTGCCGCCAAACATACCCCGCGTGGTGTTAGGTTGACGCATTGGCGACAGGTGCGCGGTTCATCAATCCCGGCCCTTGGCTTGGGCAAGGCAATATCGGCCAAGCGCAAAATACCCGCCCGTTCGCGCAAGCTGGCGCGGCAACACGCCAAAACGTGATCGATTGCCGCTTGATCGGTTTCTTCAATATGGGCCAGCCACGCCAAGATGCGGCTTTCTTCCGCTTGGCTCATGCCAGCATCGGCACTGCCAAAACCGACGTTGGAAACCAACCGGCCAGCCCCCGGCAACCGGTTTGGCACTGCCAATACTGCCGTTGGATTTCTTTCGGCAGTATTGGCAGTGGCTAACACGCCTTGGCAGGTACTGCCATTTTGCCCAATGTGGGCCACAGGCACTGCCAAAACCGACGTTGGATTTCTTTCGTCAGTATTGTCAGTGCCCTTGTTGCCGGTATCAGAAAACACCAGCTTGGCACGAGCTAGCCAGTTCATGCCCGGCCCCCTGTGGCCTGCATGGCCTGCACCTTGGGATTGATCAAATAGCGCACCGTGCGCCGCCCGCTGCCCGGCCCGCTGCCGCCATCCTCATAAGCGCGTAGCCAACCTTCATCTTCCAGCCATTCAAGTGCCGCTTTAATCGCGTCTGGCTGGTTCACATCTTGCCAGTTCTTGCGCGCCACATCACGAGCAGTAAAGCCATCTGCCAGCTTGCCCGCCATCAGCTTTTCTGCAAGGGCTTGGGCTGATCTTGCCCCGCCATCCAATACCAAGCCATAGCAACGGCGCATGTGTGCTTCCAAATATTCACACCATGCTGCCGCCCGCAATGCCGCATCCACACCGATGGCACCGCGTTGCCCACTGGCGCAGCATTCGGCCAGATGCAGCAGCAAGGCCAGCGCGGCAAATAGTTTGTCGTATTTGCTCAGATGCTGCTGAATAATCGGCTGTTCTTCGGCAGGAATGCGCTTGCCGTGTAACTCGCTTGTCCATTCGACAAACACCACCTGTGCTTCAGGCGTAAAGCCAAAATGCGGGAATTTTTCGGTATCGCTGGCAGCTTGTGCGCCAAACATGACCGGATCAAAATCGGCCAGCGTGGTAAATAGCGCCATGGCCCGGTCATGCGCCTGCTTGTTGGGTGGCTGATCACGGTAAGCCCATGGCAGCGGATCAGGGAAAACCAGCATCTGAAAGCGCTGCAACATGCCATCGTTCGCCATCTGGTGTGTAGCCTGCTTCAGATAGCCGTGCAGTTTGTCCGGCTGAATACCGCCAAACACCGATACGCACAGATTGCTTATGGCAATTGAGCCGCGCATGATGCGGTCAGTATCAAAGCTGCTGTTGCCGTTCCACGCTTCCAGGTAAAAAGCCCGCTCGCCCTGATTCGATTCTTTGTCCCAATTGGCCAACATGCCTACCAGTTCATCACGTACCGCCAATAAACCGTTCGGATTGTCGCGCAACAATTCGCCCAGCTTTTCCACTGTGGCATCGTTGACTTTGAAGCGCCGCTTGGGCGGTGCCTGTGGTGCCTGTGCCATGTGTTCCTGTAGCGCTTGCGCCAAATCTTCACGCTTGGTGGCGTGGCTGGCAGTGGGTTTGCCGTTGCTCTTGAGTTGGCTTTTCATTGCCTCTTGTTCAGCATCAAACACGGCTTTCTCTGCCGCATACGCCTGCATGTCGGCCTGATGCGCTGCATTGGCAAGACTGGCCAGCCGTTCCAGTGGCCGCAGTGCTACCGCAACGGCTGGCGATTTCTTGGCCGATGGTGCGCCAACAATACCCCCCCAAATATTGGGCACAATCAGCCAGTTGTCCCGTACCTTGGGTTTGATGGCACAGCGTGCGCCCACCACCGAACCGAGCGCAACCATGACCGCTGCCGCGATGTAATCGGGCAAGCAAGCCATGCGCCCGGCTTCATCCATGATCCAATCACGCAATACGGTTGGCAACAGCACATCGGCATCAAAGGCAGGCACCGCCCTTTCGGCATTTTTAACCGGCTTCGGTTCTGGCCAAACATCCGACATAGCGCCCTGCCCGCTTGCCGTACCGCTGCCGCTTGGGCTGGCATTACCCGCCACCGGCCCGGCTGACTGTGCCACCGGCAACACGGGCAAGTCGGCCAAATCATCGGCTGTGGCATTCGGGTATTGCGCCAACCAATCGACCACATCCCCCTTGGCAGGCAAATTCAGTTGCGCCACATCCAGTACCGTTACCTGACAAGCCAAAGCGCGCAGCTTGCTTGCCACGGCAGTGCCATACTTCAGCCCGGCAGAATCAAAATCCGGCCAAATGATGATGCGCCGCCCGGCCAACGGTTGCCAATCGGCCCGCTCTACCGAATCGGCCCCGCCACTGGTGGTGGCCAGCACGCCAAGCGCGGTCAGGGCATCAACACAACCTTCACCTTCAACAACCCATACCACTTCCGGCCCGGCTTTGGCCGGATCGGCCAGCATGGCCAGATTGTAGAGCGGCTTGCCACCGGGAAAAGTTGGTTCACCGATGCAGTATTTCCCGTTTTCAAATTTCATTGGCCTGATCCACTTTTCTCCGGTTTCTGGATTTTTCAGCCGAATGCGCCAATACAAGGGTAGATTGGCAGCACTGGTGTAGCAATGCAAGCCAACCGGCTGGTAGCCTTGGGCCAGCACAGCATTGGCCAATTGCCGGGCGGCTTTTTTGACATCTTCAGGTAAATGATTCATCGTGCCACCTCCCATGCGCCCAAGGCGCGAGCGGCTTCAATGAAAGACAAGCCATAGTTTTGCATATGGAACGAAAGAACATCACCGCCATGCGCGCCGCATACCATGCAGCGAAAGCTGCCAGTTTCCAGCTTGATGCGTAGGCTTGGCTTGCTGTCTTGGTGGAACGGACACAGGGCAGAACGCCATGCCCCGGCCCCTTGCAGCTTGACCCCCTGTGCCGTGAAATAGTCAATCGCGGTTGGCAGGCTTTCCCGGCGAAAAGCAAAGCGGCCCCGCGTGGGTTGCGCGTATCTCATAATGCCCCCTTACGCTGCCAGCTTGCGCTCGGCTTCAAGTTTCACCACCAGCTTGCGCAGGTCATCATCGGCTTTTCCGGCAATGCGTGCGGCATTCATGGCATCAATTTCGGTGGCACGCCAGCCAACGGCACGAGCGCCAAGGCTGATGGGCTTGGGCCACAAGCCTTGATTCATGCGCAAGTAAAGGGTTGAACGCGAATAGCCGGTGTTGGCCAGAACGACGGGAAGACGTGAAATAGTACAGGTCATATTTGTGCTCCAATTGAAAATTACAAACTGCTTCACCCAAGTGATTTGCATCTGGCCTGCCGTGTTAAGACATGCCCTTGGGTAATCCCAATTGCGCCAACAATGAAGCGCCCCGGTGTGGCTGGCCAACAAGCCCAACCATCCCAAGAAGCCCCTTGCGGTTCAATGCCGTGCATTATTTCAGACAAAATTTCGTGCTAAAGGCCGCGTTTTCCTAACTTGCGCATTGCTAATGGGGGCAATCCAAGCGGGTATCAGTGCGGATTGACAATGAAGATGTTGGGCTGTGCATGGCATGCCGTTGCCCTGCCTGCCCGGTTCTGTGATAATTTTTTTGACTGATGGATGTTGATTGGCAAGGCAGGAACCGCTTGCCGGGTGAATGAACTAATCTAAATATGCGTGCGCCTGCGCGATAACACGGCAACCCGGCCTCAATTGCCGGGTTTTTCCTAACCGGCGAAGCTAGCCGGTAGTGCCATACAGGGGGATAATTTTCGCCCCTGCTGCTGCATTTTCAAGGTAATCGGCCCATTCCTGCATCATCACGCGCCGCTCATCAAGGAACTGTGCCCGGTCATAGGCGGCATCGGTTGCACTCTTGTGGACATGGGCCAATTGCCGGTCAATCACTTCATGCCGATATTTCAGCCGTTCCTTGATGGTGGACATGGCCAAAGCCCGGAAGCCATGCCCGGTCATTTTGTTTTGATAGCCCATGCGCCGCAAGGCCATCAGAATGGCACCGTTCGACATGGTTTTTTTATGATCGGTACGACAAGGAAACAGAAATTCGTCCCCGGTATGGGTTTTCAGTTCCTGCAACAAGGCCAGTGCCTGACGTGCCAAGGGGACGATATGCACGTTTTTGGCGTTGGCCTTGGCAGCTTTGCGCTGCTTCATTTCGCTGGCAGGAATAACCCATGTTGCGTTTTCCAAGTCAAAATCTTGCCAGCGTGCATTAATCAGGTTATTGGTACGAACAAAGGTCAGCATCATCAGGTGCAAGGCTATCCGGGTTGGCATGAACAGGCGGGCATCGTTGCGATTGAGCGCACGCACAAAGGCCGGTATTTCATCGGTGCTAATGGCGGCAAAGTTGGTCTTTTCCGATGGCTTGAATGCATCCTTAATATCCGGTATCGGGTTGCGCGCCGCCCGGCCTGTAGCAATGGCATAGCGGAAAATCTGACCACAAACCTGTGCATTGCGCTTGGCCACGTCCAGTGCGCCGCGCTTTTCAATCTTGCGAATGGCAGCGAGCATTTCAGGCGGTTCAATGTCCCGGATTGGACGCTTGCCAACTTCAGGGAAGATATCGACAGACAACCTTGTCAGGACATTGACGCCATATTGTTCTGTCCAGCTTGAAAGCTTGTTTTCGTGCCATTCCCGCGCCACGGCTTCAAATGTGTTGGCCGCATTGAGTTCGCGCGCTTTCAAGGTCAATTGCTTTTCTTGCCCCGGATCAATCCCTTGCCTTAGCAATACCTTGGCTTTTTCCCGTTCTGCCCGTGCTTCGATCAATGAAACATGCGGGCTACCCTGATACACCCCCAAGGAAAGGTTTTTCTCTTTGCCACCAAACCGGTAGGCCAGCCGCCAATATTTGCCGCCACTGGGCTTAACCAGCATGAACAAACCACCACCATCAGTGATCTTGTAGGGTTTTTCGCGTGCTACCGCGTTGCGGTAGATTACATCCTTGTTTTCGACTTTGGCCATGTGGGAACCTCGTTTTGTGGGTACCTGTATCTGTGGGTACGAGTAAGTACCCACATTTATACCCACAAATTTAATGAATTGCAATACATGACTTCGGACGCTAATAAACCAAAAAACCCGCATTCTCATAGTGAGCTATGCGGGTTTCTGGACGATTTTGGACGCTAAAAAACCAATATTTGGCGGAAGTGGTGAGATTCGAACTCACGGATGACTCACGCCATCGGCAGTTTTCAAGACTGCTGGATTAAACCACTCTCCCACACTTCCAGAACTGGCGATTATACCGAATTTTGCCCGCAATCCGCCAGTTGTGCCGCAAAAATTCATTGCCGGACAAGGATAAAATGCAACTAACCGAGCAAGGTCGCCTGCACCTGTGCCAACACGGCGTCGTTTTCGCCATGGATAAAAAAATGGTCGCCTTCAAACCAGATGACGCGGCATGGCCCCTGTGTTTCGCGTTGCCAGGCCTCGGCCTGGTCCGTTGTGCTGCGATCATCGAGCTTGCCCGCCAATACGGTAATGGGCAGACTTAACAATGGCAACGGACGGTATTGCCAGGTTTCGACCATGGAAAAATCGGCGCGGATGGTGGGTAGAACCAGTTGCATCAATTCACGGTGGGCCAGCACACCGGGCGGCGTGCCGTTAAAGGTTTCCAATTTGGCAATAAGGTCATCATCGGACAGCAAATGCAGGTTTTCTGATGGATTGCGCGCCTGCGGTGCATTGCAGCCAGAGGCAAACAGGTGTTGCGGCAGGCGCAACTGCTGCATTCTGGCGTAACGTGCCACCTCAAAAGCCAACAAGCCTCCCAGACTGTGGCCGAAAAAAGCAAACGGCAAGTCGCAGAGGGCTGCCATTTCACTCGCCAGTTGCGGTACCAACTGATTCATGTCGGTTGGGGCGGGTTCGGTCATGCGGGTGCTGCGCCCGGGTAATTGCACAGCGACAACTTCAATCCGCGGATCGATCCGGGTTTGCCATGGGCGATACAGCATGGCATTGCCGCCAGCATAGGCAAAACAAAACAGCCGCATCTGCGGCAAAACGCCAGTCGGCTTGCCCCGCAAAAACCACTTGCTCATTTCCTGCTTCCTTTTCTGGTTCTTTTTCAATCATTGAGCCAAATCGGTTTGGATCAAACTCAATCTGGCAAAAACATTTGCTGTAAATCATTCAAAAACTGCAAACCAAGCGCGCTGGGCCGGATCACCTGATGGTCGCGGTACAGCAAGCCTTTTTGTTCGGCTTGGCGCAAGGTCGATTCAATCGCTACGATTTGCACACCGGTACGCTCGGCCAGCAGTCCCGGATGAAAACCATCGACCAGCCGCAAGCTATTGAGCATAAATTCAAAACCCAGGTCATCTTTGGCCAGTTCGGTTTGTTCTGCCACGGGCGTGCCGTTTGCCATCTGTTCCAGATAGCTTTTTGGCTGTTTGTAGCGCATTTGGCGCACGATGCGTTGCGGGAACGAGATTTTGGAGTGGGCACCGGCACCAATGCCAAGGTAGTCGCCAAATTCCCAGTAATTCAGGTTGTGCTGCGCCCTCTTCCCGGGTTTGGCCCAAGCCGAGACTTCATAGCGCGCATAGCCTGCGCTAATGGCGTTGGCGTGCAATGTCTCTTGCATGATGGCACTGGCATCGTCATCGGGCAGCACCGGTGGATATTTGGCGAAGACCGTATTCGGCTCCAGCGTCAGGTGGTATAGCGACAGGTGATCCGGCGCGAGATCGAGCGCGGTTTGCAAATCGGCTTGTGCCTGTTCCAGACTTTGCTGCGGCAGGGCATACATCAGATCGAGATTGAGGTTATCAAACACCAGCCGGGCCGCACTGGCAGCGGCGCGCGCCTGTCCGGCATCGTGAATCCGGCCGAGCGCACGCAAATGGGCATCGTTAAAACTCTGGATGCCGATTGACAGGCGGTTGATGCCGCTTTGGCGAAAGCTTTTGAATTTCTCGGCTTCAAAGGTGCCGGGATTGGCTTCCATGGTGATTTCGCAGTGCCCATCCAGATTGAGCAGGCTGCGCAAATCGGACAGCAATTGATCCAGTCCCTGACACGACATCAGGCTCGGTGTGCCGCCACCGATGAACACGCTATAGATTTTTCGGCCCCAGATCATCGGCAATGCCAGTTCCAGATCACGCCGCAACGCGGCCAGATACTCAGCTTCGGGAAAACCACCAGCGGCATCAACCTGATGCGAATTAAAATCGCAATACGGGCATTTGCGCACACACCACGGAAAGTGGACATACAGCGCCAGCGGTGGCAGGCTGGCCAGCCGGATCGGGCCGGGTGCAAGCCAGGGTTGAGGGTCATGCCAATCACCCGGCTGGTCTTTTCCGCTGGCACCGGATACGGTCTTGCCGGGCGGGGTCACGCCCGCCGGATAAATCGGAATCATCGCAATTTCTCAATCAACAGGCGCAATGCCTGGCCGCGATGCGACAAGCGGTTTTTTTCATGGGCCGGTAGCTGGGCCGCCGTCAGAGCGGATTCGGGCAACCAAAAATACGGATCATAGCCAAACCCGCCCTCGCCTTGCGGGGTATCGAGCAACTGGCCATGCCATCTGGCGTCCGCAATCAGCGGTTGCGGGTCGTCGGCATGGCGCAGCAAGACCAGCACGCAATAGTAATACACGCTGCGGTCGCGCCCCTTCAGATCCTGTACCAGTTTCAGGTTGTTGGCCAGATCCGATTTCGGCTCCCCGGCATAACGCGCCGAATGCACACCCGGTGCCCCGCCCAAAGCCGGGGCGCAGATGCCGGAATCATCGGCCAGCGCGGGCAGGCCGGTGTGACGTGCGCAATGGCGCGCCTTGGTCAGCGCATTTTCAACAAAGGTCAAATACGGTTCGGCCGCTTCGGTGACGTTAAACGCCGCTTGCGGCTTGACATCGTAGCCGAGCGGCAACAATAACTGGTTAAATTCCTGCAATTTGCCACGATTGTTGGAGGCCAACACCAGTGGCCGGGTGAAATCGGTTGGCATGAACTTATGCCCCCGGCAAGCCCAAAACCTGCTTTTGCAGCCGGATTAACTGCTTGACCCCGCCCGCGGCCAAATCGAGCAACTGGTTCAGGTTGGCGCGGTCAAACGGCTGTCCTTCTGCGGTGCCCTGCACTTCGATAAAATGCCCGGCTTCGGTCATGACCACGTTCATGTCGGTATCACAATCGGAATCTTCCAGATAATTCAGGTCGAGTACCGGACGCCCTGCCACCACACCCACCGAAATGGCGGCCACAAAATGCTGTAACGGCAGCGCAGGCAAAGCCGACTTGGCAACCAGCGTGGCAAACGCATCGTAGGCAGCGACCATGGCCCCGGTGATGGCGGCGGTGCGGGTGCCGCCATCGGCTTGAATCACATCGCAATCGATTTGGATGGTGCGCTCACCTATCGCATGCAAATCAAATGCACTGCGTAGCGAGCGGCCAATCAGGCGCTGGATTTCCTGGGTGCGGCCACTTTGTTTGCCCTTGGCCGCTTCGCGATCCATGCGGCTATGGGTTGAGCGGGGCAACATGCCATATTCGGCGGTCAGCCAGCCCTGATTTTTGCCGCGCAAAAAGCCGGGCACCTTGTCTGAAATGCTGGCGGTGCAAATGACTTTGGTGTCGCCAAATTCGACCAGTACTGAGCCTTCAGCATGTTTCGTGTAATGACGTTGCAGGCGCACATCGCGCAGGGAGTCAGGGGCGCGACCATCGGGCCGCAAATCGGAACGCAAATCGGGTTCAAACATGGTTAATTGTTTCCAGAAGTAATTTGGGAAGATTTGGAAATGGCACCCTTGATCTCGGCAATCGCCCTTTCGATTTCATCATCGTCAAAGCTGTCGGCCGGGCCGGTTTGGGTCGGCGTTTCCTGAATCGTGGTAGTGACCGAGCCAACTGGCAGGGTGTGGGTGGAAATGGCGGCCAGCGCATCGAGATCCTTGCTGCCCTGCCACATCACGGCCAGCGCGGTGGCGTTGTCGGCGTTTTTCCCGGCAATGCTCACTGCATTCTTAAGCAGGTCGGGAATCGCGCGCATGATGGTTTGATCCTGCATGTGCTGGGCCAGAATATGGTCGGGCATGGTGCCCCACAGGCCGTCGGAACACAGCATCAGCATGTCGCCCGGCAACAGGCTGGCGCGGCGCGAGATTTCAACAATCGGCAAATTCGGTGCGCCGAGGCAATTAAACAGTTTATTGCGATCCGGATGGGTGGCGCGCTCGGACGGGTCGATTTTGCCCTGCGCAATCAGGGTTTCGAGCCGCGAATGGTCACGGGTTCGGGCCAGAATCTGGCCATTTCTCATCCAGTACAGCCGCGAATCACCGCAGTGTGCCCAAATCGCATTGTTGTGCTGCACCAGTGCCGCAACAATCGTGGTGCGCGGGGTTTCCGGCAAATTGTGGATCGCTTTATAGCGATGGATTTCACGGTGCGCGGCAAAGAAGCTTTCTTCCAGAAAGCGCTCGGGCTTTTTGACATACGGCGTTGCCTGTTGCTGAAATAACTGGGCGATGGTTTGCATGGCGATGGTCGCTGCCATTTCGCCGCGCAAGTGGCCACCCATGCCATCGGTCAAGACCAGCAACAGGGCATCGCGGGTAAAGCTGTAGCCCATGCGATCCTGATTGATGCGTCGACCACCG
>JACCDS011333059.1_pt1 | contig 10683 bp, 9 predicted proteins | sample 7446441 | NCBI WGS metagenome assembly JACCDS01 (sample SAMN15323445, study PRJNA562643) | freshwater metagenome | isolation source: river surface water | place: USA:Blue River Watershed | collected 2017-08-17 | reverse complement strand
GCGCTGCTGGCGGCGATCGAGCAGGTGCTGGCCACCGCCGAGACCTTCGCGATCACAGCCGCGCGAGCAGCGCCGGGCAGCCCGGCCAGTCGTCGCGGCTGAAGGCGCCCCCTGCGCGGCGTCAGGCCTCGGCCGGTGCGGCGGCCGCCGCGGCCGTGCGGGCCTGGGCCTGCTCGCGCTTGACCAGCGAGCCGACCTTGATCAGCGCCTCGCCGTCGATCACCACCGTGCCCTTGACGGTGCAGACCGTCTCGAGCAGCACGCGGCAGCGCTCGGGCTGGACCTCCTTGACCCGCACCGTCGCATGCACCGTGTCGCCCGGGCGCACCGGCGCCTTGAAGCTCATGCGCTGGTCGAGGTAGATCGAGCCCGGGCCGGGCAGCTTGTTGGCCACCGCGGCCGAGATGACGCTGGCGGTCAGGAAGCCGTGGGCGATGCGGCCCTTGAACGGCGTGCCCTGCGCGAACTCCTCGTTGGTGTGCACCGCGTTGCCGTCGCCGGACACGCCGGCGAACAGCACGATGTCCGCCTCGGTGATGGTCTTCGAGAAGGTCGCGGTCATGCCGACGCGCAGGTCCTCGATGTCGTGGCCTTGAAGATCGTTCATCGCCGTCTCCCCCGTCCTGTCGTGTTGCGGTGCCCGGCTCAGCCGATGGCCGAGGCCGACTTCATCTGCTGGCGCAGCATGAACTTCTGGATCTTGCCGGTCGAGGTCTTGGGCAGCGTGCCGAAGACCACGCGCTTGGGCACCTTGTAGCGCGCCATGTGCTGGCGGCAGTACTCGACGATCTCCTCCTCGCTGCACTCGGCGCCCTCGCGCAGCTCGATGAAGGCGCACGGCACCTCGCCCCACTTCGGGTCCGGCGCGGCGACGATCGCCGCCACCATCACCGCCGGGTGGCGGTAGAGCACCTCCTCGACCTCGACGCTGGAGATGTTCTCGCCGCCGGAGATGATGATGTCCTTGCTGCGGTCCTTGATCTTGACGTAGCCGTCCGGGTGCATCACCGCCAGGTCGCCGGTGTGGAACCAGCCGCCGCGGAAGGCCTCGGCGGTCGCCTCGGGGGTCTTCAGGTAGCCCTTCATCACCAGGTTGCCGCGGAAGAAGATCTCGCCCATGGTCTGGCCGTCGGACGGCACCGGCTGCATCGTCTCGGGATCGAGCACCGCGATGGCTTCCTGCATCGGATAGGCCACGCCCTGGCGGGCATTGAGCTCGGCACGCTCGCCGATCGGCAGCTTTTCCCAGCCATCCTGGCGCACGCAGACCGCCGCCGGGCCGTAGACCTCGGTCAGGCCGTAGACATGGGTGATGTCGATGCCGATGCGCTCGCAGCCCTCGATGATCGCCGCCGGCGGCGCCGCACCCGCGATCAGGCCGTGAATCGGGTGATCGATGCCGGCGCGCAGCTGCTCGGAGGCGTTGATCAGCAGGCCGTAGACGATCGGCGCGCCGCACATGTGGGTGACGCGGTGCTCGCGGATCAGCGGGAAGATCAGCGTCGGATCGACCCGGCGCAGGCACACGCTGGTGCCGGCCTGCAGCGCCATCGTCCACGGGAAGCACCAGCCGTTGCAGTGGAACATCGGCAGCGTCCACAGGTAGACGGCGTGGCGCGGCATCGCCCAGGTGACGACGTTCGAGGTGGCGTTCAGGTAGGCGCCGCGGTGGTGGGTGACCACGCCCTTCGGGTTGCCGGTGGTGCCGCTGGTGTAGTTCAGCGCGATCGCGTTCCACTCGTCCGACGGCAGCTGCCAGGCAAAGGCCGGATCGCCCTCGGCCAGGAAGTCCTCGTACTCCTTCTCGCCGAGGAACTCGCCGCCCTCGAACAGCGCATCGGCCACATCGATGACCAGCGGCTTCGGGCCGGTCATCAGCGCCAGCGCGCGGCGGATGGTCGAGGAGAACTCGCGGTCGGTCAGCAGCACGCGGGCCTCGCCGTGATCGAGCTGGAAGGCGATCGCCTCCGGATCAAGACGCGTGTTCAGGGTGTTGAGCACCGCCCCGGCCATCGGCACGCCGAAATGGGCCTCGAACATCGCCGGGGTGTTGGGCAGCATCGCCGCCACCGTCTGGCCGGCGTGGACGCCGCGGCGCTGCAGGGCGCTGGCGAGCTGGCGGCAGCGCCGGTAGGTGGTGGCCCAGGTCTGGCGCAGCAGGCCGTGCACCAGGGCGATGCGCTCCGGATGAATGGCGGCGGTGCGGGCCAGGAAGCTCAGCGGCGACAAGGCCACGAAGTTGGCGGCCTGGCGCTCCAGGCCCTCGTCATAAGGCATCGCGCCGGCGTGTCCGGTCACTGGCATGGCATCTGTCTCCGTTGGTCATTCAACGGAGGCGCATCTTCCCGAGTGACTTTTTCAACACCTCGGAGCAAATGTATCGAATCTTGGCAGGCCGCCCGATGCGGGCCCATCCGGAAGCTCGGGGTCAGCTCGCTGCCTAGAATGGGCCGGGATGGATCCGCTGCTTCCCCATTCCGAACCCGACCCCGAATCGGCACCGCGCGAAGCGCTGCTGGCCGAGCTGCGCCTGAGCGAGGCGCGGCTGCGCCTGATCTTCGACAACGTGCCCGCGCTGATCGGCTACTTCGACCAGAACCATGTCTACCAGTACGCCAACAAGGGCTATACCGACTGGTTCGGACGGGGTCGCGACATCGCCGCCGGGCGGCCGATCATCGACGTGCTGCCCCCCAAGGTCTATGCGGTGGTGATCCCGCATGTGGTGCAGGCGCTCAAGGGCAGTCGCCAGCGCTACGAGTACGAGATGGAGCGCGAGGACGGCCGCATCGTCAACGCCCGCACCGAGCTGGTGCCGGAGTTCGGGCCCGACGGCGAGGTGCTGGGCTGCTTCGTGCTGTCGGTCGATGTCAGCGAGGTCAAGCAGGCGCAGGTGGCGGTGGCCCAGGCGCAGAAGATGGAGGCGGTCGGACAGCTCACCGGCGGCATCGCGCACGACCTGAACAACATGCTGGCGGTGATGATCGGCAATCTGGCCGCGCTGCGTGACCGCCATCCGGGCGATCCGGAGCTGGCCGAGTTCCTGACCCCGGCGCTGAAGGCCGCGCACAGCGGCGCCGACCTGATCCGCCGGCTGCTGACCTTCGCGCGCCAGCAGCCGCTGGCGCCGCGCGCGGTCGATGTCGGCGAGGTGGTGGCCGATGCCGCGCAGCTGCTGGTGCGCTCGCTGCCGGACTCGGTGCGGCTGCTGACCTCGCTGGCGGCGCCGCGCCAGCGCCTGATCGCCCGCACCGACGCGCATCAGCTCGAGAGCGCGATCCTGAACCTGGCGATCAACGCCCGCGACGCCATGCCCGAGGGCGGCGAGCTGCGCATCGAGACCGACGAATGCCTGCTCGACACCGCCGAGGCGGCCGAGGCCGAGGTGCTGCCCGGGCGCCATGTGCGCATCCGCGTCACCGACACCGGCATCGGCATGGACGAGGCCACGCAGGCGCGTGTCTTCGAGCCCTTCTTCACCACCAAGCGCTTCGGCCAGGGCAGCGGCCTGGGGCTGTCGATGGTCTACGGCTTCGTGCACCAGTGCGGCGGCGGCGTGCTGCTGCACAGCCGCCCCGGCGCCGGCACGCAGGTGACGCTGCTGCTGCCGGCGCTCGACGAATCGGCGATCGTGCGTGCGCCCGTCGGCCAGAGCCTGCGGGCGACGCCTGATCCGGAGACCGCCCCGTCCCGGCCCGGCCGGCCGCTGGTGCTGCTGGTCGACGACCAGGCCGAGCTGCGCCGCATCGTGCGGCGCCAGCTGGTCGCGCTCGGCCATCCGGTGATCGAGGCCGGCGACGGCGACGAGGCCCGCGAGATCCTCGATGCGGTGCCCGACATCGGCCTGCTGATCACCGACATCGTCATGCCCGGCCGCACCGACGGCCGGGCGCTGTGCCGCCACGCCGCGCGCGCCCGGCCCGGGCTGCGCATGCTGCTGATCAGCGGCTATTCCGACGAGCAGCCCGGACTGCAGGATCCCTGGCCGCTGCTGCGCAAGCCCTTCACCCCGGAAGAGCTGGAATCCGTCATCGAGGAGACCTTGAGATGACCCCGACGAGCCTCAGGGGCTCACCCCACATGAACACGCCCATGAGCCGGTCGCCCGGCGAGGGCACGCGCATCCTGATCGTCGAGGACGACGCCGAGGTGGCGCGGCTGCTCCAGACGGTGCTGCGCGACTTCGGCTTCGAGACGCATGGCTGCCGCAGCGCCGCCGAGACCCGCCAGCAGCTCGCGCTGCAGGTGCCCGACCTGTGCATTCTCGACCTCGGCCTGCCCGACGGCGACGGCATGGAGCTGATGCAGGAGATCCAGCGCCGCCATGACTGCGGCCTGCTGATCCTGAGCGGCCGCGCCTGGATCGGCGACCGGGTCATGGGCCTGGAGCTGGGCGCCGACGACTACGTGACCAAGCCCTTCGAGCCGCGCGAGCTGGTCGCGCGGGTGCGCAGCATCCTGCGCCGGCGCGGTCAGGGCAGCGACGAGCGCGGCCCGCAGCTGGCGCGCTTCGGCAACGGCTGGACCTTCCAGCCCGACACCAACCTGCTGCGCAGCGCCAGCGGCCAGGAATGGACGCTGAGCTCGGGCGAGGCACGGCTGCTGGCGACCTTCCTGCAGCGGCCCAACCGCATCCTCGCGCGCGAGCAGATCTGCGGCGACCCCGACCTCTCGCCGCTGGACCGCAGCATCGACGTGCGCATCTCGCGGCTGCGCCGCAAGATCGAGACCGATCCGCACAACCCGAAGATGATCCGCACCGTCTACGGCGCGGGCTATCTCTTCGCCAGCGAGGTCAGCTGGAACTGACTCAGCTGGAACTGACCGGGACAGGCGCCGGCGTGGTCAGCAGCCGGCTGGCGTGGCTGTAGGCCACCGCCCGATCGCCCCGCACGAAGCCGGCCAGCACCAGACCGGCGGCCTCGGCGGTGCGCACCGCCAGCCCGGTCGGCGCCGACACCGCCGCGAGCAGGCCGAAGCCGGCATGCGCGGCCTTGTAGACCATCTCGTAGCTGGCGCGGCTGGTGACGACGACGAAGCCCGCGGCCGGATCGGTGCCGGCGCGGGCCAGCGCGCCGATCAGCTTGTCGAGCGCGTTGTGGCGGCCGACATCCTCGCGCACCAGCAGCACCTCGCCGTCGGGCGCGCACCAGGCGGCGGCATGGGTCGCGCCGGTGGCCTGCTGCAGCGTCTGGTGACGCGGCAGCGCCGCCATCGCGCGCTCGAGCGCCGCGGCCTCGACCTGGATGCAGGCGGCCTCGCGGCCCACCGGGCGCACCGCCTCGGCCAGGCTCTCGGTGCCGCACAGGCCGCAGCCGGTGCGCCCGGCCAGCGTGCGCCGGCGCTCCTTCAGCCGCATGAAGCAGCGCAGCGTCACCTTCAGCTCGACCGACAGCCCGCGCTCGGTGGTGCCCGCCAGCGCGACGCTCTCGCCCAGGTCGGCAGGCAGGATCTCGGCGTCGAGCAGATCGTCGGGCGAATCGATGATGCCCTCCGACAGCGAGAAGCCCAGCGCGAAGTCCTCCAGGTCGGCCGGCGAGGCCAGCATCACCGCATGCGAGATGCCGTTGTAGACCAGCGCGACCGGCAGCTCCTCGGCCAGCGTCTCGACATGCGGCTCGCGCCGGCCGGCCTGCAGGCGCTCGACCGGCCGGGTACCGCTCGGATCGGGCAGGGATTCGTGATCGTCTTCATGCATGGCGGCGATTCTGGCACCGGCATCGTGTCACGGTGTCGACGCGGAGATGTGCATCCGGATCCAGAAAAGCCCCGCGAATGGAGGATGATCGCGGGTTCGCAAGATCGATGCTCCGAAGTCCGGCCTGACGCATGAAACCCCGCTGCTCCCTGTTCCTCGCCACCACGCTCGACGGCTACATCAGCCGCCCCGACGGCCGCATCGACTGGCTCGACGAAGCCAACCGGCGCATCCCGCCCGGCGAGGACTGCGGCACCGCCGACTTCCTGGCCACCGTCGACGCGGTGGTGATGGGCCGCGGCACCTTCGAGCTGCTGCTGGGCGACGGCGTCTGGCCCTACGGCAGCCGGCCGGTGCGGGTGATGAGCCGCCGGCCGCTGCTCATTCCCGAGGCGCTGCGTGCCACCGTGCAGGCCAGCACGGCCACCCCGAAGGCGGTGCTCGAGGACCTGTGCCGGCTCGGCGCGCGCCATGTCTACGTCGACGGCGCGCGGCTGCTGGGCGCCTTCCTGGCCGAGCGCCTGGTCGACGAGATCACGCTGACGGTGGTGCCGGTGCTGATCGGCCAGGGCCGGCCGCTGGGTGGGCCGCTGCCGGCCGATCTGAAACTCTCGCTGGTGTCGACCCGCGCCTACGGCTTCGGATTCATGCAGCAGCGCTACCGGGTCGATCCGGCCGCCTGACGCAGAGCGTGACATTCTTCGCAGCAACACCCGCTGCGAACCCCGCCGGGACCGCAACCGGAAAAGCCGGGAATTCACTTTCTTTTGTGCCGATCGAAATCCTTTGATTGCCCATGCGCACCGAGGAGATCGAGATGCCAGAGAAGTCAGACTGCGCCCTCCCCCCTCAGCACCGTCTGAACCGTCGGATCCGCCTGAATCGCCTTCCAGTCGCGATGGCGATGGGACTGCTGCTGTCGGCCTGCGGCGGCGACACCGACGAGACTCAGGCCGCCGGCAGCGATCCGCAACGGCTGATCGTGCAGCTGCATCCGACGGCGGTCGCAGCCGATGAGGCCGGCCGGGCCCGCGCGCTGCAGGCTGAAGCCGGCACGCTGCAGCAGCGCACCGAAGCGGCCATCCAGGCCCAGAGCCTGCGGCTGCTGGGCCCAGGGGGTCAGCAGGCCGGACTGCATTTCTCGCGCATCTGGCCCGGCTTCACCGTCGAGGTACCCGGGCACGAGGCGCAGGCGCTGCAGCAGCGCCTCGAGCAGGATCCGGCCGTGCTCTCGGTGCAGCCCGACCTGCTGGTGTCGACCGGACAGACCACCTCGGAGCGCTCGCTGACCGAGTTCGGCCACTGGGGCCTGGACCGCATCGACCAGCGCCGGCTGCCGCTGAACCAGCGCCTGGCCACCTCGACACGCGGACAGGGCGTGACCGTCTTCGTGCTCGATTCCGGCATTTCCGCCCACCAGCAGTTCGGTGACCGCCTGGCGCCCGGCGTCGACTACATCCGCGACGGCCACGGCAGCGCCGACTGCCGCGGCCACGGCACCCATGTGGCGGGCACGATCGGCGGCAGCGTCGCCGGGGTGGCGCCGGGCGCCACGCTGGTGTCGGTGCGGGTGCTGGGCTGCAACGGCTCAGGGCCGATCAGCAAGGTGCTGGCCGGCATCGACTGGATCCTGAACCGTCAGGAACGCCCGGCCGTGGTCAACATGAGCCTGGGGGCCGACGTCTATCCGATGCTGGACGACGCGGTGCGCAGCCTGCTGATGGCGGGCTTTCATGTGGTGGTCTCGGCCGGCAACGAGAACACCAACGCCTGCCTGCGCTCGCCGGCGCGGGTGCCGGGTGCCATCACCGTCGGCGCCAGCGACAACGCGGACAAGCGCGCGTCCTTCTCGAACTTCGGCAGCTGCGTCGACCTGCTGGCACCGGGTCTGTGGGTGTCGGCGCCGGACTGGCGCAGCCCGACCGCGGAGCGGCTGCTCAGCGGCACCTCGATGGCCGCACCCCATGTGGCCGGCACGCTGGCGCTGCTGCTGGAATCGCGCCCGACGCTGACCCCGACGCAGCTGACGCAGCAGCTGCTGGCGCAGTCGACGACCTCGGTGCTGGCGCAGCTCTCGGGCAGCCCGAACCGGCTGCTGTTCGCCGGCAGCGCCACCGCGCTGAAGTTCCCGCCCGCGCACGAGCTGAACATCGGCCTGCTGCAGGGCGATACCGCCGTCAGCAAGGGCCGCTGGACGGCACGCGCCACGGTGCGCGTCGTCAATGCCAGCGGCAAGCCGATGGGCGGCGTCAAGGTCAGCGGCCTGTTCCAGGGCGCGACCACCCCGGTGAGCTGCAGCACCGCGGCCAGCGGCCTGTGCACGCTGGTCTCGCTGCCGCAGGCGGCGACCGTGGCCCAGCTGTCGATCGCCGTGCAGGCGCTCGAAGGCGCGGCCTTCACCTACCGGCGTGAGCGTGACCAGGCCCGCGTTCTGACGATCCAGCGTCCGGGCGTGCTGACGCCACGCTGAGCCCGCCCCCCCCCGACGGAGCGCTGGAAACCGGGACACACCGGCCGGCCTTGCGTCATCCCGTCCGCGCCGTTCCACCCGGTCGATGACCGGTCCGATTCCCAGGGAGTTTCTCGATGACTTCGACCTCGATCCCGTCCACACCCGGCCGGCTGTGCAGCTTGCTGTGCGGCTTGCTGTCCACCCTGCTGCTGAGCGCCTGCGGCGGTGCCGCACCGGAAGACACGCCGCAGCCACCCACGCCAGAACCCCTCGGCGGCGCCCTCCGCCACCTGGTGCTGCTCAACGAGGCTGCGGTGGCCGGATCGGAGCTGACGCGCTCGGCGCGCACCCTGTCGGCAGCGACCCCGAGCGCACGCGCGACCGCCACGGTGCGGGCCCTGGGCGAGCGACTGATCGCCGGCCCCCACGGCGCCCGCATCGACGATGTGCTCAGCCATGTCGCCCGGGGTCTGATCATCGAGGTGCCTGCCGCCAGCTCGGCGGCGCTGGTGCAGCAGCTGCTGGCCGATCCGGCGGTGCTGTCGGTGGCGCAGGACCGGCCAGTGCAGAGCGACGCCCTCACCTCGCTGGACACGACGGTCACCCAGAGCGTCTGGGACCTGTGGGGCCTGGACCGGATCGACCAGCGCCGGCTGCCCCTGAACCAGACGCTGGTGCGGCGTCCCGCGCTCGACGGCACCGGCGTGACCGCCTACGTGATCGACTCCGGCGTGTCGAACCATGTCGAGCTGAAGGGCCGCATCGGCGCGGGCCGTGGCTTCGATGTCGGCACCGGCAGCACCGACTGCTCGGGGCACGGCACCCACGTCGCCGGAACGATCGCCGGCAAGACGACTGGCGTGGCGCCGGGCGCGCGCGTCGTGTCGCTGCGCGTGCTGGGCTGCAAGGGCACCGGCTCCGCCGGCAGCGTGCTCAAGGCCCTCGACTGGGTGCTGGCCCACGGCGTGAGGCCGGCCGTCGTCAATCTCAGCCTGGGCATCGACGGCTCGGTGAGCTGGATCCATGACGCGGTGCGCCGGCTCACCGATGCCGGCTTCGTCGTCGTCACCTCGGCGGGCAACGCCCAGAAGCCGGCCTGCCAGCAGTCGCCCGCCGCATCGCCGGAGGCCCTGACCGTGGCCGCCAGCACCTATGCCGACACCCGTGCGAGCTACTCCAACTTCGGCAGCTGCGTCGACCTGTTCGCGCCCGGCTCGTCGATCAAAGGTCCGGAGCATCCCGGCAGCCGGGACTACATCTACAAGAGCGGCACCTCGATGGCGGCGCCGCATGTGGCCGGTGCCGCCGCGCTGCTGCTGCAGCGCCATCCATCGATGAGCGCACGCCAGGTCAGCGCCGAGCTGATCCGGCAGTCGACGCCCGACCTGATCAGCGATCCCGGCAGCGCCACGCCGAACCGGCTGCTGCACATCGGCTCGCTGCATGCGGTCGAGCTGCCCGTCTCGACCGAGATGACGCTGCAGACACCGACCGGCACGGCCAGCGCACAGCGGCAGCGCGGCCAGGTGGTGCGATGGCAGGCGCGCATCACGCTGGCGGTGCGCACGCGGCAGGGCCAGCCGGCCGCCGGCGTGCGGCTGGAGGGACGCTACAGCCACGACAGCCGGCGCATCGTCTGCACCACCAATGCCCAGGGGCTGTGCCTGCTCGACACCGGGGTGCTGCCGAAGACACTGGCGGCCACCACCTTCGCGGTGTCCAGCCTCGGCCATGCGGACATGAGCTGGCGCCCGGCCGATCCGCTGGCCGCCAGCCTCACGCTGTCACGGCCCTGAGCGCGCGTCCGCGAGCGGCTCGAGCCGCCCGCGCCGCGTCAGCACCGCCTCGCGCACCAGCGGCGCCAGTCCCTCGCCCTGCGACGGCCCGTCGAGGTGGGCATAGAGCCCGCGGCGCATGCGCGGCTCCCAGAACTTCGCCAGGTGCAGGGCGATGCCGTCGAGCGCCTCCTCGCGATCGGCAAAGGCGGCGAAGAACTCGCCGATGCGGTTGGCCAGACGCACCAGCGTCGCGGCGCTGTCGACGGTGACGGGGCTCATCGGGCGTGCTCCGGCAGCAGGCCGTGCTGCAGGCGGTCGAAGTCGGCGAAGTCGCGCTGCCAGCCGCTGGCCTGCGTGACGCGGCTGACCTGCACCGCCGTCACCTTGTACTCGGGGCAGTTGGTCGCCCAGTCGCTCGAATCCGTGGTGATGACGTTGGCGCCGGACTCGGGGAAATGGAAGGTGGTGTAGACCACGCCCGGCTGCACCCGCTCGGTGACGGTGGCGCGCAGCACCGTCTCGCCGGCGCGGCTGGTGATGCCGACCCAGTCGCCGTCCTTCACGCCGCGCTCCTCGGCGTCATGCGGGTGGATCTCCAGCCGGTCCTCCTCGTGCCAGCGGCTGTTGGCGGTGCGCCGCGTCTGCGCGCCGACGTTGTACTGGCTCAGCACCCGGCCGGTGGTCAGGATCAGCGGAAAGCGCCGCGTCACCCGCTCGTCGGTCGGCACGTACTGCGTCGGCAGGAAGCGCCCCCG
>JACCDS011504417.1_pt1 | contig 10685 bp, 7 predicted proteins | sample 7446441 | NCBI WGS metagenome assembly JACCDS01 (sample SAMN15323445, study PRJNA562643) | freshwater metagenome | isolation source: river surface water | place: USA:Blue River Watershed | collected 2017-08-17 | reverse complement strand
GTCTCGCTCAGCAGAACGAGGAAGCGATCAAACTCCTGCTCCAGTGCAGCCAGGGAGACTTCAAAGGATTGATCGTAAGCGAAGCGCTCTGCACGCGACTGCTGCAAATGGCCGAGATAATTCTGCAACTGCTGGCGACGATCGGTGAAGCCCTCGTACTCATGCGCATGTTGCAGGAAGTGCACGAACAATCCGGACTTCAGATTGGCAAGCTGCACGAGACGAGGTGACGCCAGCGCGTCATTGTCGTAGAGGAGCTCGTCCAGCGTCAGCACGTCATTGACTTCAAGCACCAGCTCGTACTGCTCGCGCGCCAGGGGAATCAGATTGACCTGTTCATCCTCCACCCGGATGCGCGACAGGTAGTGCGCCATGCCCTCCTCGAACCAGCGCGGAAGACCAATCGGCCGATTGTTGATGAGAAAGTGACTGTAGTGATGTTCAGCCAGATCTTGCGCGGAGCGCGCAGCGGAAATGACGATGAAATTGGAACGTGGCGACGAATACAGGTAGGCAGAATCCTGCCCTTCCGCAAAGTGCCGATAATCGTCGTCACTGTCGAACAGATAAACGTGATTGGGAATGGGGTCGGCGGCGACGCCAAGGGCGGGAGAAAGCATCTGCACGGCGGCCTGACGCCAGGCCTCCAGTAGGCGAGCCTGTTCCTCGGTATCGGCGCGAGAGCGCTGGCTGAGAATCTGGAAATTGGGAGTGGCGACCGCAAACCAGCGCTCTGCGGCCAGTTCAACCTGAGCCTGCACGTGTGTCGAGCACAACAGGCAGGCAGTCACAATGGCGAACTGGCGACTCATGGCACGCTCCACAAACACGGATGCGGCCAGAGTAAGTCAGGGTCAGAACCTTGGCAAGCGCTACATGTTCGGGTAATTGGGGCCTCCGCCCCCTTCGGGCGTCACCCACTGGATGTTCTGCGCCGGGTCCTTGATATCGCAAGTCTTGCAGTGCACGCAGTTCTGCGCATTGATCTGGAAGCGCTTGCCACCATCGGCCTCCTCGACGATTTCGTACACTCCCGCCGGGCAGTAGCGCTGTGCCGGTTCGTCGTAGAGCGGCAGGTTATGCCTCAGCGGAATCGAGGCGTCGCGCAAACGCAAGTGGCAGGGCTGGTCTTCCTCGTGATTGGTGTTGGAGAGAAACACCGACGAGAGCCTGTCGAAACTGATCTTCCCATCGGGTTTCGGATACTCGATGCGCGGCGCCTGGGCGGCCGGCAGCAATTGCAGGTGGTCGGGCGTGCGATCGCGCAGCGTGAAGGGGAAGCGGCCGCGCAGGACATTGTGTTCCAGATAGACCAGTGCACTGCCGAGCCAGAAGCCCAGCGCGTGGAAGCCGGCACTGAAGTTGCGCGAGCGGTGCAGCTCCGCGTGCAGGCTCGACTGACGGAACCGCTCGGCGTAGTCCACCAGTTCGCGCGGAGCCTCGCCCGTGCTGGCCGCCTGACGCAGCGCAGCATGCAGGGACTCGGCCGCCAGCATGCCGGATTTCATCGCGGTGTGGCTGCCCTTGATCTTCGCGGCATTGAGCGTGCCGGCCTCGCAACCCACCAGCAAGCCTCCAGGGAAATGCATCTGCGGCAGCGAGTTCAGGCCGCCCTTGTTCAGGGCTCTGGCACCGTAGCTCAGCCGCTTGCCACCCAGCAGGTACTGCTTGATGACCGGATGCTGCTTGAATTTCTGGAATTCCTCGAAGGGGCTCAGATGCGGATTGCGATAACCCAGGTCCACGATCAGCCCCACCGACACCTGGTTGTTCTCACTGTGATAGAGGAAGCCACCACTGGAGCCGGCCGCACTTGCACCGATCAGCGGGTAGCCCGCCGTGTGCACCACCAGTCCTTCCTTGTGCTTCTCGGCAGGAATCTCCCACACTTCCTTCAGACCGATGCCATAGTGCTGCGGGTCACTGTCCCGGGCCAGGTTGAAACGCTCGATCAACTCCTTGCCCAGGTGTCCTCGGCAGCCTTCGGCGAGCACGGTGTAACGCGCATGAAACTCGAAGCCTGGCTGGAAGCTGCCCTTGTGCTGCCCATGGGCATCCACACCCATGTCGCCCGTGGCCACCCCCTTCACGCTGCCATCCTCGTGATAGAGCAGTTCGGCAGCCGCGAAGCCGGGGAATATCTCCGCGCCGAGCTCTGTGGCCTGCTCTGCCAGCCAGCGGCAGAAATTGCCCAGGGAGATGATGTAGTTGCCATCGTTGTGCATCGGCCGCGGCACCAGCAGGCCGGGGAAACGCACGGCACTCTCGGGGCCGGCAAGATAGTAGACGTCATCGCCGGTGACGGCGGTGTTCAATGGGGCACCGCGCGCCTTCCAGTCGGGGAAGAGTTCGTCGAGGGCACTCGGTTCGAAGACGGCTCCGGAGAGGATATGGGCGCCGACTTCCGAGCCTTTCTCCAGCACGCAGACGCTGATTTCCTGCCCGGACTCCCGGGCCAGCTGCAGCAGTCTGCAGGCGGTGGCAAGGCCGGCAGGCCCCGCTCCCACGATGACGACATCAACTTCCATGGACTCGCGCTGCATCATTCCTACCCCGGCTGGCCGTTCAAAACAGGCGCGCATTATGCGCAATCGGCCTGCAAAGCGCAAAGTACGTGGCTTTGCGAGACATGACAGTGCATTGTCAAAAATCGGCATTTGCCCGCAGATTGACAGAATTGGACCCGCATAAAGCATTGCAGATCACAATTTGTTACTAAAGCGGACACCTCGCTCCTGTACACTCCGATCGTTCAATCTTCGATCAGGGCCAAATCTGGCGTTGAACGGAACCTCTAACGACGTACCTCGTGCGTTTCACTCTACTCGTTACTTTCCGGAGTTCACATGACAGATCGGCGAATTGTCTTTTCCCATTTGTTGCAAATTCCCTGTCTACACCTTGCCACCCGCTCCGCCCTCGCCATAGCCATTGCCATAGCCATTTCCACTGCACAGGCGCAGGAAGCCGGCAGCGAGGAATCCACCATCGTCTATCCGGCCAGTTTCTTTGAACAGTACACCCCGGCATCCGCCAACGACATGGTCACCCGCATTCCCGGCGTCACCCTCGGTCGTGGCAACAACAATGGCGGGGGTCGCGGCCTGGGCACCAGCGGCGACTTGCTGATCAACGGCAAGCGCGTGGCCGGCAAGGACAATTCCACCAGCAGCCAGCTGACCCGCATTGCCGCGGATCAGGTGGAGCGCATCGAGATCATCCGAGGCTCCTCCGGCGACATGGATGTGCGCGGCTCTGCCCAGGTGGTGAACATCGTGCTGAAGGAATCCATGGACACGGCCAGCATCTCGGCCGAGATCAGCATGGACTACCACCACGACGACACCCTGGACCCGGGTGGTTCCTTCTCCTACGGAGGCCAGGCCGGCGCTCTGAACTACCTCTTCAATCTGGAGGTGGACCCGCGCTACAACGGCTTCGAGCGCACCGAATACAACTACCTCCCGGACCGCAGCCTCAGCGAGATAGTGCTCGAGGACAGCTACCGCGATCAGAGCCGGGTGCAGGCCAGCATGAATCTGGGCTATGACTTCGAGCGCGACCGCCTGCAGTTCAATGCACTGATCGGCGACGAGGATCATCCCTACAACATCGACCGCAGCATTCTGCGTGCGCCGGCAGTGACCGATGTCTTCCGCCGCGAGTGGGAGAACACCGAGAACAATCACGGCAACTGGGAAATCGGCGGCAATCACGAGCACACCTTCCTTGACGGCAGCCGTTTCCAGTTCCTGTTCATCGTCAACGAAGAGGTTCGCGACAGTGTGCGCGAGCGCTTCACTGTGCTGACGGATGCCCGCAACAAGACCAGCTATCTGCAGTCCGATCGCACCACTCGCGAGCGCATCGGCCAGGGCAGCTACAACTGGCGCCTGACTGACACCCAGGACATGCAGCTGGGCTTCGAGCGCGCGCAGACCATTCTGGACACGCGCCTGCTGGTGGGTTCGGCCACCGCGACCGGCGCTGCCAATGCAGCCTATGGCGGGCTGGTACCAGTGCTGAGCTCCTCGAACCAGGGCTCGACCGTGGAGGAAATGCGCTACGAGGCCTTCGCCGTGCACAACTGGACACTCAATCCGCGCATGAGTCTGGAAAGCACCCTTCTGTATGAGGATTCCACCATCAGTCAGAGTGGGGCCGCCAGCCGCGAGCGCGACTTCCAGTTCTGGCGCCCGAAACTCGACTACCGCTTCGACATGACCAGCTCCCTGCAGCTGCGCGCCACGGCGGAACGGCAAGTCTCGCAGCTGAGCTTCGAGAGCTTCACGGCCACCACGAACAATCAGGACAACGACAAGGACACCACCTCCGGCAACCCGGACCTGACGCAGGAAATCGAGATGCGCTACGAGCTGGGCCTGGAATACCGCCTGCCCAATGACGGCGGCGTGCTCAGTGCCCGCGCCTTCTACCGTGACATCGACGATGTGATTGGCAGAATCAACATCTCCAGCAACCCTGCGAAGCCCGAGTCCGCCACCGGAAACCTCGGCAATGGCAAGCGCTATGGCAGCTACTTCGACGCGAGCGCACGACTGGGCTTCCTGGGGCTGCCCGAGGCCGTGCTGACTGCGAGCGTGAACGTCTTCGACTCCTACGTGTTCGACCCGATCATCGGCGCAGATCGTCGCTTCAATGGCCGTGGCAACGCCTCGCTCGGCTTCCGGCACGACCTGCCCAGCCTCGGCGTCAACTATGGTTTCAACCTGCAGACGGATTTCCACGGTGGCGAGAAGAATGTCGACGTCGACACGCTGGAAGTCGGGCTGCCCGGCACTCAGCTGAACCTCTTCGCCTCCAAGGTCGCCTTCCAGGACATCACCTTCCGGCTGGAGGCCAACAATGTGCTGAAGTCGGAATTCTGCCGGGATCGACTGCGCTTCAACGGCCTGGTGGGCCTCGGCAGTCTCAGGGAGATCGAGAACTCCTGCAGTGCCGGCGGTGGCCAGAAGATCGCCTTGAAAATTCGCACCACCTTCTGATGCCTTGGGCGAACGGTCCATACAGGCTCGCGGACACTGGACTCAAGCGGCGAACCACTCTAACTCCGCGCGCAGCGACAGGCGGAGCTGCACTGCACACTTATTATTGACTAAGTGATCATTGAGACAGCTTGGCCACCGGTAAATGACTAGACCAAGTGCCCGAATTAGACCGGGTCGCCGGTGAAGACCCAAATAAAGTGCATCGACCATATCAACACGCACTACTTTGCCGGCGAACTGACGCAAGAGGCGGTCGGAGAAATTCGTTTTTGTTGAGAGTTCATCAAACGTTGACTCGCGCCGGCTTCAGCGCTTGCTGAAGATCATCATGTGCTGCCAGGGCAGGAAATCCAGCGTCTCCTCGAACTGCAGGTTGAATACCGCCATCTCGCGCTTGACCTGAGCCTGCGTCATCTTGTGCAACGGACGGATGGGCACGCTGCGATCCTCACCCCGGTACTCCACCAGGATCAGTCGCCCGCCCGGTTTCAGCGCCGTGAAGATGCTCTGCATCATCTCGTAGGGATGCGAGAACTCGTGGTAGGCATCCACGAGAAAGGCCACATCCACAGACTCGGGCGGCAGGTTCGTGGTCTGCAGATCCCCCAGCACGCCTTCGACATTGCTCACGTTCTCGTTGAGGCGACGCGCTTCCACCATGGCCAGCATCTCGGGCTGGATGTCCACGGCCAGCACCTTGCCCTGCGGCACCTTCGCCGCGATGCGGAAGGTGAAGTAGCCGGAACCGGCGCCGATGTCGGCGACCACATCGGTGGGGCGCAGAGCCATGTTCTCCACCACTTCGTCGGGCATTTCCTCGTGGGTGCGGGTGGGGCGTTCCAGCCACTCGGCGGCCAGATGACCCATGACGCCGGAGGTCTCCCGGCCCATGTAGAACATGCCGGTGCCGCCATCGATGCTGCGTTCCGGGGCATAGACATAGCGCGGTTCGGACTGGTCCTGGGCCACGGCAGCGCAGGCGGTGGCCAGAAGGCCGAGACAGACGAGCAACAGACGGCGGGCAGACGACATGGGCAGGGCTCCTGTGCGGGTTGTTGTTCTTGTGCAGCGGGGTCGGGGCGATTGTAGAGGATGCCCCGGGGGAAAGACACAAGCTCGCGGCAGGCGTCGCGCTGTCAGGATCAGAGCAGCTTCAGCCAGCGATGGCCGCTGCCCTTGCAGGTCAGGCAGATCTGCGCATTCGCCAGCGTGCCGCGGCCCTCACAGGCGCGACAGACGTCCTGATACGGCTTCTTCAGAATGACGACCAGTTCGCGATAGGCCTGAAGATGACGGATGTCTTGCACGTTGGCGTTCATGTGGCAGGGCTCCTGACAGGTGGACGGTGGTGGCTGATCGCCGCCGGACACCCGGCAGGGATCACGGCCGCATCATGGCCAGGAGCAGGAACGAGGGGTGTTAAACGGCTCACAGAATTGCAGCGAGTGCCCTGTGCCGGCGGCAAACTGTGATGAGGTTCATCCTCGCCGGCACGGTGAATGCGCGCTTGATCCGCGCAGCCGCGTTCAGCGCAGGACGAAACCCTGTTGCGCCAGGAAGTCGCGCATGTGCGGGCGCGCCTTCTCGCTCAGCAGGCCCGCGACCTGTTCGCTCCAGCTCTGGCCGTGCCCGCCTCCCGTGCGGGTGCGGTAATACTCCCGCACCTGCTCGTCATACAGGGCGATGCGCTCGGCATCCCCCTGCTCGCTGTAGACCTCGTCCTTGAGCACGACGTCCAGCGGCAGACGCGGTTTGCACTCCGGATTCTGGTCCGGGTAACCCAGGCACAGGCCAAACACCGGGTAGACCCCCGGCGGCAACTGCAGCAGATCACTGACTTCCCGCGGGTGATTGCGCAGGCCGCCGATGTAGCAGATGCCCAGCCCGGCGGACTCCGCCGCCACCACCATGTTCTGCGCCATCAGGGCCACGTCCACCGTGGCGATGATGAAGTGTTCCGTGTAGTCCCCGGCAAACGCTTTGTCCAGCTGCCCGCAGGCATTGGCCGCGCGCTTGAGATCGGCACACAGCACCAGAAATTCGGCCGCGCTCTGCACGTGGGCCTGATTGCCTGCCAGCACGGCGAGCTGCTGTCGACGCTCGGGACTGCGCACACGGATGACGGTGCAGCCCTGCAGGAAACTGGAGGTGGCCGCCGCCTGGCCGGCTCGCACAATGGCCTGCAGCAGGGCTTCGTCAATGGGCGTGCCGGTGTAGCGGCGGATGCTGCGGTGGCGGTTGAGCAGATCGATGACCGGGGTCATTGCAGGGCAAGCTCCGGAGCAAGCATGGCGTCCAGGAAATGCGGCACCACGTCGTTGGCCAGTGGCGTCTCGGCGTTGAAGAGCACGATCATGCCGATGTCCAGCGCCGGCACCAGCACCAGCTCCGTGCGAAACCCGCGCACTCCACCTCCGTGATGCACGACGCGCTGCCCCGCGTAATCGAAGACGCGCCAGCCCAGACCGTACCAGGCGTGTTCCAGATTGGGCCAGCGATTGAAGTAATTGCCATGGGGGGTCTCCACCACCGGCGCATGCTGCTGGGCCAGCACCTCGGGCGGCAGCACCTCGGGGAAGGCGCCCAGATTGGCCTGGGCCCACAGGATCATGTCATTGAGGCTGGCATTCACCCCGGCGGCGGGACCGACGCTGTAATAGGCCGCATTGGTGCTGACCGTCTGCCACTGCTCGCCCCGGCGCTGATGCGGCGCGCTGACATTGGTGTCCGCCAGATAGGCCTCCAGGGTCATGGACGCCCGCGTCATGCCCAGCGGCTCGAACAGGCGAGTCTCGACAAACTGTTCATACGGAATGTGTTCCGACACCTGCACCACGTCGGACACCAGGGAGAACACAACATTCTGGTAGCCGTAGCAGCGACCGGGCTGGCATACCGTGGGGATTTCGGTGAATTTTTCCTGAATCTTCTGATAGACCACGCCGGCGTCCAGCATGTTGGAGAAGGCGTGCGGCATCAGTCCGGTGGAGTGACTCAGCACGTGGCGCAGGGTCAGGCTGCGGCTGCTGGGCTCGGTGCCGATGGCAAGTTGCGGCAGGATGCTCGTGAGCGGCGTGTCCCAGTCCTGCTTCTGCTCATGCACCAGGGTCGCCGCCACTGCACCGGCGAAAGTCTTGGACACGGAGGCGATGCGAAACAGCGTGCCGGCATCCACTGGCGCAGACTGATCGATGGCGCGCACGCCCCAGGTCTGTACATCCAGCACCCGGTCAGAACTCACCACCGCCATGGCTACGCCGGGCACCGTGCTGGCCGCGACGCTGGCATTGAGCCACTGAGCATACTGGGTATAGCCCGGGGTCTGAGCCGACAGCGAAACAGACACGAGCAAGGCGGCAAGGCACAGCACAAGACGAGAACAGCGAAGGGAAACAGACAAGACGAAGAACCCCGGAAGCGAACTGGCAGATGGGGCTGGAAAATAGCATGGCCTGGCGCTTTTGCAAAAAAATGCCGGCTGAGGGTGACCCGCAGCCGGCCAAAGTCAGGCACAGTGTTGAAACCTGTCACCCTCGCCTTGCACTGGTAATGCAAACTCAGGACATGATCACCAGCATGCGGCGGTTCTCGCGCAGCACACTCAGGGCAGTCACGGGCGCATCGGCGTCGACGCGCTGATTGAATTCCTGCAGCGTGGCGACTTCGCTGCGATTGACCTCGAAGATGATGTCGCCGGCGCGCAGACCAGCCTGCCACGCGGGGCTGCCCTGCTCGACGCTGACCACTTCCACGCCGCGTCGCTCACCGGCACGGGCCACCTGATCCAGGCTGCGCAGCTGAGCGCCCTGATACACAGGGTCGGCCAGCGCACGACCGGTGTCCTCGGTGTTGGCGGCCACAGCGGGCTGACCGCCGCCGACCACGGCGCTGATGCGCTGGGCCTCGCCATCGCGGTACACCAGCAGTTCCACTTCCTGGTCACGGCGCATCAGGCCGATCATGTTGCGCAACTCGCGGCCGCTCTCGATGCGACGCCCATCCACTTCGACAATGACATCGGAGGCCTGGATGCCCGCCACTTCGGCGGCACTGCCCGGCAACACGCTGGTGACCAGGGCCCCCTTGCCGGCGCCCGTCTGCAGCGCCTGCTCCATCGCGGCATTCAGATCCTGTATCTGCACACCCAGTTGCCCGCGGCGCACTTCGCCGTCGCGCTCCAGATGCGTCATCACCGAGGCGATCATGTCCACCGGCACGGCGAAGGCGATGCCCGCGTTGGTGCCCGTGCCGCTGATGATGGCGGTGTTGATGCCGATCAGCCGACCTTCCAGGTCGACCAGCGCGCCGCCGGAATTGCCCATGTTGATGGCGGCGTCGGTCTGGATGAAGTCCTCGTAGTTCTCGTTGTTGAGCCCGGAGCGCCCGAGCGCGCTGACGATGCCCTGGGTCACCGTCTGCCCGAGTCCGAAGGGATTGCCCACGGCGACGACGTAATCCCCCACACGCAGATCCTCGACGTTGGCGAAGGGCAGTTCCTGCAGGTCCTCGGCCTCGATCTGCAGCAGCGCGACGTCGGTGCTGGCATCGCTGCCCAGCAGTTTGGCCGTGAACTCGCGCCCGTCCTGCAGGGACACGGTGATCACATCGGCCTCGTCAATCACGTGATGATTGGTCACCACATAGCCCTTGTCGGCATCCACGATCACGCCGGACCCGGCACCACGCACAGAGGGCTGGCGATTCTGCTCCGGGGGGGGAGAACGATCGTTGAAGAAGCGGCGCATGTCCTCCTCATTCAGGAAGCGCAGCGACTCGGGCACTGGACTGGTCCGCGCCGTGGAAATGATGACCACCGCCGGCGTCACCTCTTCCAGCATGGGGGCGAGTGAAGGCACCCCGTTGCCGGCGGCCTCCTCACTCAAGGCTAAGGACGGACTTGAGGCCAGCGCCCCCAGCCCCAACATGAACACCAGACTGACAACACGCTTGTTCATCGCAGACACCCCTCTTGCGCAACACGGATGATCGATTGTAGAAGCCACCACCAGAAGGCAGCTCATGGCGCTACAGTGCGATCAGGCGAGGCGAAATACCTGTGGAAAAGCGGAAGTTTTCATCCAGAAAATGTGAAGAAACCGGCAAAGCACGGTTCGGCGCTGGAAAGCTGAGCCAAATCCGGATAAAAGACGTACAGGGCAGTGAGAAGACATCGCGCAGGTGACGCCCTGCGAACGATTCCAGCGCGCGCCAGCGCAGAGGCCGACATGAGTGACACCCATCGCAGTGCTGACACCCGCCACCCCTCTCGGGAGGATCGCGACAGCGCCTTCATCCTGCAGCGCTGGCACGTCGATCCGGCAAGCCGCCAGTTGCAGCATCTCGACACCGGCGAGCAGCGTTCGCTGGAGCCGCGTCTGATGCGAGTGCTGTGCCTGCTCTGTGCCGAGCCCGGTCGCGTGCTGAGCCGCGAAAGCCTGATGGATGAGCTTTGGCCGCGCGTGGTGGTGAACGAGAATTCCCTGACACGGGCGGTGTCCGAGCTGCGCCGACGCCTGGAAACCGACAGCACCGATGCCGCCTTGATCGACACCATTCCCAAGACGGGCTACCGTCTGGCACCTCACTGCCGCGTGCAGAGAGGCGGGACGAGCCCTGACAACACGCGCCCCGCTGCCACTGCCTCGCGCACGATCACAGCTCCCGTCTCAGCAAGCC
>JACCDS012234324.1_pt1 | contig 10687 bp, 9 predicted proteins | sample 7446441 | NCBI WGS metagenome assembly JACCDS01 (sample SAMN15323445, study PRJNA562643) | freshwater metagenome | isolation source: river surface water | place: USA:Blue River Watershed | collected 2017-08-17 | reverse complement strand
TCCTTCTGCAAGAGGCCCAGATCGGGCAATTGCGCCAGCACGGCCGACAAGCTGGCCACCGGTGGCAGGGGGTCGCCCACCAGCCGGCGCAACCGGGTTTCGTTGCTCTTGAGCAGGTCGTTCGTCGTGGCCAGGGCCAGTTCGGCCTGCTGCTGGTTCTTTTGCGCCTGCACCAGCTCGCTGGAGCGCCCGGGGTCCAGCTGGGTGATGGTTTGCAGGGCCTCGACCAAGCAGGCCATTTTGCGCACGTACTGGCCGTACACCTGGGCCTGCAGGCTGTAGCGACTGCGGTCCAGGCTCAGGCTGACGGCCTGCAAGGCGATCTGCTCGGCGGCGTTGGCCCGGCCGGCGGCCGCCGCTTCGCTGAGCTGGCGGCGCCACTCCACGAGTTGCTTCTGGCGCCCCCAGTCCCACAGCGGCCCGCCCACCTGCAGGGCGGCGCGGGCCTCGATGCCGCTGGACAGGTTGATGCCATTGAGCTGACTGCCGCCATAGCCGCCCGTGAGGTTGAGCTGCATCTGTGGCAAGCCAGCCGCTTGGGCGTCACGCAGGTCGTCGCGCGCGGCGGCTTCCAGCAGCTGGGCGACGTTCACGCTGCGGCTGCGCTGCACGGCGTTGTCGGCCAGTTGCACGAGGTAGGCCCGCGGGTCGCCTTGGGCCTGCGCCAGCTGGGCCGGGTCGCCCCCTGCGCTGGACGCCAAGCGGTGGCTGTCGTCGTCGGCGCCGCAGCGCACGCCGCTGGGGCTCGGCGCCACGACGGACGTGGTGGGCGGGGCCTTGGGCTTCTTTTTGGACGCGCGCTGGGCGTGTGCCGGCCCCAGGGCCAGGCAGAGGCAAAGCAACAACAACAGGGCACGCATGGCTGGGGTCCGGCAGACGGATGGCGACAGGCGTTACTGCACCACGCCAAGGCCCCGCCCTGTGCACCGATAAACCGGGCCTTGTCGGCCTATCTCTCGCGCAAGGCTTCTTGGCTCTTCAGCATCGGCCGCAGCAGCACGCTGAGCACCGAGCGCTGGCCGGTCTTGATCTCCACCGTGGCCGCCATGCCCGGGATCAGCAAGGCGGGCTCGCCCCGCACTGGCTTGAGGGTGTTGCGGTCGGCCACCACCAGCACGCGGTAGTAGCTGGCCTCGGGGTTCTTGTCCGGGTCGCCGAAGGCATCGGGGCTGATGTAGTTCACCTTGGCGTGCAGGCCGCCGTACAGGCTGTAGTCGTAGCCCGACAGCTTGACCTCGGCCGCTTGGTCCAGCGTGACGAAGCCGACGTCCTTGGGCTTGACGCGGGCCTCGACGATGACGCGCCCGCCAATGGGGGCGATCTCCATGATCGGCGCGCCCGAGGTGACGACGCCACCCACGGTATTGACCTTGATGCTCTTGACCACGCCCGCCACCGGGCTGGTCAGCGTGGTGCGCTTGAGTTGGTCCTGCCGCACCACCATCTGCTCTTCGATGACGGCCAGTTCGTTCTTGACCTTCACCAACTCGGCCGCCGCGTCCTGGCGGAAGCGGCTGAGCTGCTGGCTGCGGCTGGTTTGCAGCTCGCTGACCTGGCGCGTCAGGCGCATGACCTCGACGTTGCTCATCAGGCCCTGCTGCGCCATCTGCCGGGCCATGCTCAGCTCGCGCTCCACCAGGCCGATGGAGCGACCGAGGCCGGCCACCCCGTCGTCCAGCGCGCGACGCCGGGCCTCGAAGCTCTCGCGCTCGGCCTGTTGAAACCGCGGGCCGTCCTTCAGCTCGGGCGGAAAGCTGAGCGCCGTGCCGTTGGCCTCGGCGGTCAGCCGTGCCGCGGTGGCCATCAGGGCCAGGCGGCGCAGGGCGCCTTCGTTCTCGGCCGCCTCCACGCGCGTCGGGTCCAGGCGCACCAACTCTTGGCCGGCCACCACTTGCTGTCCCTCCCGCACCAGCAACTCGCCCAAGAGCCCGGGCTCCAGGCTGGCGATGACCTGCTCCTTGCCGTCGGGCACCAGGCGGCCCTCGGCGCGGGCCACCTCGTCGACCTGGGCCCAGGCGGCCCAAGCGATGAAGCAGACCACGAACGCGATCATCAAGTACAGGGCCCAAGTGGCCTTGGGCAAGGCCTCGGACGTTTGCGCGGCCTGGATGCTGCTGAGGAACTGGCGCTCGTCGCTCATACCGAGGGCGAGCGCTGCACCGGCTGCGAAGCCGGGTGCATGCGCACCTTCGCGGCCTCGGCGGTTTCACCGGGCGCCGTTTGGTTGGGCTTGGCGCCACTCAGGGCCGCCAGCACAGCGTCGCGGGCGCCATCCATGACGATCTTGCCGTTGTCCACCACCACGATGCGGCCGACCAGCTCGAGCACCGCCGGCCGGTGCGTGACCACGACCAGCGTGCAGCCGCCGTTCTGGTGCAGCGCCTCCCGAAGCTGGCGCAAGAACACCAGCTCGCTTTGCGCGTCCATGCTGCTGGTGGGCTCGTCCATCAGCAGCACCTGCGGTTGGTGCACCAGCGCCCGGGCCAGGGCCACCAGCTGGCGCTGGCCGCCGCTGAGCAGGCCGCCCATTTCACCCACGTGCAGGTCCCAGCCTTGGGGGTGGCCGGCCACCAAGCGGTCCAAGCCGGTCAAGCGGGCCACTTCCACGAGACGGGCCGCGTCGATGTCGCCCCGGCCCATCGTCACGTTGTCGCGCAGCGTGCCATTGAACAAGCGGGGCTCTTGGCCCACGAAGCCCATGCGCGCGCGGAACTCGGCCGGGTCGACCTGTCGCAGGTCGATGCCGTCGAAGTCGACCTGCCCTTCGGTGGGCAGGTACAGGCCCGCCAACAGGCGCAGCACGGTGCTCTTTCCGGAGCCGATGCGGCCCAGCACGGCCACGCGCTCGCCGGGTTCGATGCGCAGGTTCACGCCCTTGAGCACCTTGGGCGGGTTGCCTTGCACGCCTGGCGGCAGGGGGTAGCAAAAGCCCACCTCGTTGAGGCTCAGGCGCCCCTGCGCCTGTTGGATGGACACGTAGGCCTTGGTGGCGTCCCGCTCTTGCGGGCGTTGCATCAGGCGGTCGATGTTGAGCATGGCCGCCCGCGCGCCTTGGTAGCGCGTGGCCAGGCTCACCAGGCTGGACAGGGGCGCCAGCGCGCGCCCGGCGAACATCACCGCACCGACCAAGGCGCCGCTGCTGAGCAAGCCGTCTTGGATCAGGTAGACGCCCCAGACGAGCATCACGATGGTCAGGCCCTGTTGCAGGGTCATGGACAGGTTGCTGGCCAGCGCCGAGACGGCGCGCATGCGCAGGCTGTGCTCGGCAGCAATGGCGCTGCTCATCTCGTAGCGGCGGATGAAGCGGCCCTGCGCGCCCGCGGTCTTCAGGTCTTCCAGGCCCTCCACGGCCTCCACCAAGGTGCCTTGCAGGTCGGCCTGCTCGGCCAGGTGCTTGTTGACGTTGCGCCGCACGCGCAGCTGCATGTAGACGGTCACCGCCAGGATCAAGGGCACGGCCAGGGCCAGCACCCAGCCCAGTTGGCCGGCGATGACGAAGGTCATCGCCACGAACAGGAGCACGAATGGCAGGTCGGTCAGCACCGACAGCGTGGCCGAGGCGCAGAAGTCGCGCACCACCTCCACCTGGGCCAGGTAGTGCGCGTAAGAGCCCGCGCTCTCGGGCCGGTGCTCCATGCGCACGCCCAGGGTGCGGCGGAACAGCTCCGAGCCGATGAGCAGGTCGGCCTTGCGCCCGGCCAGGTCCAGCAGGTGCGCACGCAACTGCCGGGCGAACAGGTCGAAAGCCAGGGCGATGGCCGCGCCCACCGCCAACGTCCACAAGGTGGTGGTGGCGTTGTGGGGAATGACCTTGTCGAAGATCACCGAGGTGACCAGGCCCGTCACCAGGAGCAGCACGTTGGACAGCAGGGCCGCCAGCATGGACGCGCGGTAGTACGGGATGAAGCGTCTCAGCGTGCCCCAGAGCCAGTGCTTGGCCGGGTCGGTGCCGCTGGCCGCCTCGCTGCGGCTGCTGGCGCTTTCTTCCTTCGGCGTGGCCACCAGCACGAAGCCGCTGTAGGCCTGCTCCAACTCGGCCGCCGTGGCGGCGGCCGGCTGGCCCATGGCGCCATCGGCGTCGGGGAACACGACCTGGAAGCGATCGCCTTCGGCCTCGCGGGACACCAGCACGCAGGCGTCGCCCTCGCCCAGCAGCAGGATCGCGGGCAGCAGCAGCGGGTTGATGTCGGCGATGCGCTTGGGCAGCAGGCCGGCGTTGTAGCCCGCCTCGCGCAGCAGGCGCAGGGCCTGGTCGGGCATCAGGCGCCCGTCCACCGGTTGGCCGGCGCGCAGGCTCTCCGGGCTGCGCGCGCGGCCGTGGTGGGCCGTGAGCCAGGCGATGCACTGCAGCAAGGGGTCGGTGCTGCCGCTCGGGCGTGGCGCCGCGGCGGCGGCGGGCCCCCCTTCCGCGCCCGAGCTCACCGCCGCGACCTGCAACGGCGAACGGCCGCGCGGGGCGGCCGGTTCGTCGAAGAAGTCGGGGCGGTTGGCCATGGTGCGGGGCTCAGGCCTCGGGGTTCAGGGGCAAGCCGGCACGGGCCTGGGTGGCCAGGCGTTCGAACACGCGTTCGATCTCGCGCACGATGGCCGGCACGTCGAACAGCCGGCTTTGGCGGCCGTGCTCGGCCAGGTAGCGCTTGTAGGAGGCGGCGCGGGCGGGGTTGCGCCCGATCTGCACCGCCAAGCGCTCGTAGTCGGCCAGGGTGGTGGTGATCAGGTCCGGCAGGCCCACGTGGGTCAGCAAGCTGCCGCACATGCGGCTGATGTAGCTCTGGCCGCTCAGCGTCAAGATGGGCGCGCCGGCCCAGAGGCAGTCGCTGGCCGTGGTGCCGGCGTTGTACGGGAAGGTGTCCAGCACCAGGTCGGCCAAGGCGAAGCGGGCCAGGTAATCGGCCGGCAGCACGCGCGGCGCAAAGATCAGGCGCTCTGGCGCCACGCCCTGGGCTTGGGCAGCGGCGCGCAGGTTGGCCTCGGCCCAGCGGTTGTCGGCCAACAGCCACAGCACCGAGCCCGGCACCTGCTGCAGCACGCGCATCCAGCAGGCCACCATCTCTTGGCTGTACTTGTGGTTGTTGTTGAAGCTGGCGAAAACGAAGGCGCCCTCGGGCAACTGGTACTGCGCCCGGGTGGGGGGGGCGCCGATTTCGCGCTGGCGGTCGCTCACCTGGTAGCAGGTGTTCAGGTACAGCGGGCGCTCGCTGCAGTAGCGCAGGTACTCGGGCTGCATGACGTAGCGGTCGGCCAGCATCCAGTCCACGCCGGGCACCGCCGAGGTGGCCGGCAGGCCGAGGTAGCTGACCTGCACCGGCGCCGGTCGGTTCACCAAGATGTTGGGACGGGCACCGCTGGTCAGGCCTTGCAGGTCCACCAACACGTCGATGCCGGCCTTGGCGATGCGCTGGGCGGCCTCCTCGTCGCTCACGCCGTGCAGGCTGTCCCAGTGCTCGAAGCCGCGCTTGATCCTTGCGCGCAGCGCCGTACCGTCCTCGCGCCCCCAATCGAAGGCGAAGAGCTCGAAGCGGCTCTTGTCGTGCAACTCGTACAGCTCGGCCGTGAGCAGGCCCACGGCGTGCATGCACAGGTCGCCCGAGGCGTAGCCGATGCGGATGCGTCCCTCGCGCCGGGCCGGGCCGTGCACGCGGTGGAAGGGCTTGCCGGCGGGCTTTTGCACCTTCTCGTGCACGAAGCGCTGGGCCGTCAGCAGCTGCATGGCCGGGTCGTCGCTGGCCGAGAGCATGGCCAGCAGCGAGGTGTGCACCCACAGGGCGTTCTCGCTGACCTCGCCAAAAGGCCGGTGCACCGGCCACTCGCACTGCTTCTGGCGGATGTGCACCCAATGCTGGATGACGTCGCCCTGGGTGGGCTTGAGCAACAGGCTGCGGTGCATCAGCGCCTCGGCCTCGTCGTAGCGCTTGAGCTGCTCCAGCAAGCGCGCCGAGTTGTTCATGGCGTGCAGTTGCAGGTCCAGGGCCTCGGCGCCCACGCAATCCAGCTGGGCGATGCCGTCGAACACGGCGCGCCACTGCGCCAGGGCCTCGTCGGGCTGGCCTTGGTGCTCGAGCTGGTGCGCGAGGTTCAACTGCGCCTGCGCAAAGTCGGGCTTGACGGCCAGCGCACGGCGGTAGGCGGCCTCGGCCTTGGCGTGCTGGAACAGGCTGCCCAGCAGCGTGCCCCAGTTGAACAGGGCAAGGGCCTGGTGCGGCGTGTCGGTCTTGTCGATCCAGGTTTCGTACAGCAAGGCGGCCAAGTCCAGCCGACCGGCCGCCTGCCACGCATTGGCCTTGGCCATCAAATCGCCCAAAGGCCACTGGCCCGAAGCGGCCAAGGCCAGCGAGGCCTGCGGTTCGGGCACAGGGGCGGCGGCGGGCTGGAGGGGCAGAACGTTGCTAGATGCGTTGCTGGATGGCATGGCAAAACCTGGGCGCAATCCCGGTGCTGTCGATGTTAGGCGGCGGTGCCCCGGCGCGCCGCTTGAATTGGCTGGCAAGGGCCTGCCTATTGCCAACATCTGCCGACATCTGCCGTCCAGCCCCACTTGCAAAGCGACACGTACCCGGGCAGGCCCCATGCAAGCCGCAGGTTGACGCGCTGCACAATGCCCGCCGCCATGAACGTGATCATCCTCGACGACTACCAGGACGCCGTGCGCAAGCTGCGCTGCTCGGCCCTGCTGGACGTCGAAGGCATCCAGGCCAAGGTGTTCACCAACACCGTCAAGGGCGTGGGGCAACTGGCGGTGCGGCTGCGGGACGCCGAGGCGCTGGTCCTGATCCGCGAGCGCACGGCCTTTCCGCGCCTGTTGCTCGAGAAGTTGCCGCGCCTGAAGCTCATCGTGCAAACCGGCAAGGTCGGCCCCCACGTGGACGTGGAGGCCTGCACCCGCCTGGGGATCGCCGTGGCCGAGGGCGAGGGCTCGCCCACCGCCGCCGCCGAGTTGACCTGGGCGCTGACCCTGGCCGCCATGCGCCGCCTGCCGCAGTACATCGGCAACCTCAAGCACGGGGCCTGGCAGCAGTCGGGGCTGAAGGCGGCGTCCATGCCTCCCAATTTCGGCATTGGCATGGTGCTCAAGGGCAAGCGCCTGGGCGTCTGGGGCTACGGACGCATCGGTCAGTTGGTGGCCGGCTACGGCCGGGCCTTCGGGATGCACGTGCAGGTGTGGGGCAGCGAGGGCTCCCGCCTCAAGGCCCTGGCCGATGGCCTGGAAGTGCCGGAGAGCCGGGAGGCCTTTTTCGCCACCAGCGACGTGCTGAGCCTGCACCTGCGCCTGAACGCGGCCACGCGCGGCATCGTCACGCCGGACGACCTGGCCCACATGAAGCCCACGGCGCTGTTCGTCAACACCTCGCGCGCCGAGTTGGTGGTCGAGAACGCCCTGGTGTCGGCCCTGAACCGGGGGCGCCCTGGCATGGCCGCGATCGACGTCTTTGAGAGCGAGCCCATCCTGCAAGGTCACCCCTTGCTGCGCTTGGAAAACGCCGTGTGCACGCCGCACATCGGCTACGTGGAACAGGACAGCTACGAGCAGTACTTCGGCGCCGCCTTCCAGCACGTCGTGAACTTCGTGCGCGGCACGCCCAGCGGCCTGGTCAACCCCGAGGCCTTGCGCCTGGCCCGATGAAGGCCCCGCGCTCGCCCTGGCACCTGGCCCGGGTCTGCAACCGCTTGGCGCTGCAAGGCTTTGGCGGCATCCTGGCCGTGGCGCGGCACGAGTTCGTCGAGCGCGAGCAGTGGCTGGACGACGACGAGTTCCTGGCCCTGCTGGGCACGGCCCAGGTGCTGCCCGGCCCCAACGTCATCAACCTGGCGCTGATGCTGGGCGAGCAGTGCTTTGGCTGGCGCGGTGTGGTGGCGGTGCTCGGCGGCATGCTGCTGATCCCTGGGGCCCTGGCGCTGGCGCTGATGGGCCTGGTGCTGGCGCAGGTCGATCAACCGGCCGTTCAAGGGGCGCTGCGCGGCATGGGCTTGGTTGCCGCAGGCTTGCTGCTGGGCACCTGCTGGAAGCTCGTCGGCCCGCTGCGGCGCACGGCGATCGGGCCGCCCTGGGCCTTCGGACTGGCCCTGGGCGCCCTGGCCCTGAGTGCGCTGTGGCGCTGGCCCCTGGTCTGGGTCGTGTTGGGCGTGGGGGGGGTGGGCATGGCCCTGGCCTGGCGCCGCTTGCCGCCATGAGCGCGATCGAGTTTCTGCACCTGAGCGCGCAGTTCGCGCTGCTGTCGCTGCTGTCGGTCGGGGGCGTCAGTGCCATCTTGGCCGACACGCAGCGCCTGCTGGTGGTCGAGCGCCATTGGCTGAGCGACGCCGGTTTCGCCCAGGGCGTGGCCCTCGGCCAGGCCATGCCCGGCCCCAACATCCTGGTGGTGGCGGTGCTGGGCTGGATGGCGGCCGGACCGCTCGGCCTCGTCGCCTGCTTGGTCGGCATCCTGCTGCCCTCGACCCTCCTGGTCTGGCGCTTCAGCGCCTGGGCGCGTCAGAACCGGAGCAGCCGGCTGCTGCGCGCGTTCCAACTGGGCTGTGCCCCCTTGGTGCTGGGCCTGACCTTGGCCGGCTCTGTGGTGCTGGCCCGCCCCTACCTGACCGACGGACGCTGGCTGGGCTTTGCCCTGTTGGCCGGCGTGGCCCTGGGCAGTGCGTGGCGCCCGAAGCTGCCGCCGCTGGCATGGCTGGCCGTAGGGGCCATGGCGGGCGCGATGGGCTGGGTCTGAGCCGCAGGCTCAGCGCGTGGCGCGTTGGTACACGTCGCCCAGTGGGTTCACCAAGCTGCGGCGGCCTTCCGCCCAGCGCAAGTACAGGCGCTTGATGGTGCCTTTGACCGGGCATTGCAAGCTCACGCCTTTGGCGTCGGCCTCGTAGGTGCAACGGGCGTAAACGCCTCTCGAGCTTCGCAGCACCGCCTTGGCCTCCGACTCGAAGTCCATGAAGTCGTCGGTGTAGCCTGGCCGCTCGACGTCGTGCACCAGCTGCCAAGTCCCCACCAGCGCGTCAGCATGAGCAAGAGCAGCGCTGTGCCAGGCGGCGACGAACAGCACCGCAGCCAAACGCCGTGCACGACCGGTCCAGAGCGGCGGCGCCGGCGAAGCCGTTGTCGGTGAAACAGGAATGCACCTGGCCATGGGCCGCTCCCTTTGAAACATGGTGGATCACGCCACCCGGTTCTGAAACCACTTCCGCCAAGCCCACCAAAGGCTTGACGATGGCTCGGCAGCCAAGGGCACGCTCGGCTCAGCCCCCAAGGCTTGTAGGTCCAGGGCCAAGCCTTCCATGCCCATGCGATGCGCCGCCTGCCAGGGCGTGAGTGCGTCGAACTCGGAACCCAGGCCGGGGTCGGCGCCGAAGTCCAAGAGCAGGCGCGCGGCGGCCTCTTGCCCCGCCAGGATGCAGGCGACCAAGGGCGTCGACAGGAACTCCGGGTGGGCGAAGTTGACGTCCACGCCCCGCTCGGCGTGGTAGCGCAGCAGGGTCAGGTCGCCCTCGCAGGCGGCCTGGAACAGCTCTTTCCAATCGCCACCGGACATCGCGACCCGCTCCGACTCACTCTTTGGTGCCGAAGATCTTGTCGCCCGCGTCGCCCAGGCCAGGAATGATGTAGCCCTGCTCGTTGAGGTGGCTGTCCACAGCGGCGGTCCAGCAGCGCACGTCGGGGTGCGTCGTTTCCAGGGCCTTGACGCCCTCGGGCGCGGCCACCAGCACCAGCGCCCGGATGTCCTTGCAGCCCCGGGCCTTGAGCAGGTCGATGGTGGCGATCATGCTGCCGGCCGTGGCCAGCATCGGGTCGATGATCAGCGCGGTGCGCTCGTCCAACTGACCGACGAAGCGGTCGAAGTAGTTCACCGGCTTCAGGGTTTCGTGGTCGCGGGCCAGTCCCACGACGCTGACCTTGGCGTTGGGCAGGATGTCGAGCACGCCGTCCAGCATGCCCAAGCCGGCGCGCAAGATGGGCACCACGGTGACCTTCTTGCCGGCGATCTGGTCGACGGCGGTCGGGCCGCTCCAGCACTCGATGGTGACCTTCTCGGTCGGGAAGTCGGCCGTGGCCTCGTAGGCCAGCAGGCGGGCCACCTCTTGGGTCAGTTCGCGGAACTTCTTGGTGGAGATGTCGGCCTCGCGCATGAGACCGACCTTGTGCTTGACCAGGGGGTGTTGGACGTCGATGACGGGCATGGGAGTTCCTTCAGCCGCGCTGGCGCAGCGACTCGTACAGACAGATGCCGGCCGCGACCGACACGTTGAGGCTTTCGACCGCCCCGCGCATGGGGATGCTCACCAGGCGGTCGCAGGTCTTGGCGGTGAGCTGGCGCAGGCCTTTGCCCTCGGCACCCAGCACCCAGGCCATGGGTCCGGCCAACTCGGCCGGCGGCAGTTGGTAGAGCGTGCCCTCGGCCTGGTCGGAGGTGCCGACGCAGACGATGTCGCGCTCCTTCAGTTCGCCCAGGGTGCGGGCCAGGTTGGTCACCATCAGGTAGGGCACGCTCTCGGCGGCGCCGCTGGCCACCTTGGCCACGGTGGCGTTCAGGCCCACGGCGTGGTCGCGCGGGGCCAACACGGCATGCGCCCCGGCGCCATCGGCCACGCGCAGGCAGGCGCCGAGGTTGTGCGGGTCGGTCACGCCGTCGAGCACCAGCACCAGGGGCTTCTCGCCGCGGGCTTGCACCTCGTCCAGCAGGTCGTCCAGGGAATGCTGGGGCTTGAG
>JACCDS011432404.1_pt1 | contig 10687 bp, 11 predicted proteins | sample 7446441 | NCBI WGS metagenome assembly JACCDS01 (sample SAMN15323445, study PRJNA562643) | freshwater metagenome | isolation source: river surface water | place: USA:Blue River Watershed | collected 2017-08-17 | reverse complement strand
TTCGGCCAGCGTCGGCTGGTAGCCCACGGCGGAAGGCATGCGGCCCAGCAGGGCGGACACTTCGGTGCCGGCCAGGGTGTAGCGGTAGATGTTGTCAACGAAGAACAGGATGTCGCGGCCTTCGTCGCGGAAGCGCTCGGCCATCGACAGTCCGGTCAGCGCCACGCGCAGACGGTTGCCCGGGGGCTCGTTCATCTGGCCGAACACCATCGCGACCTTGTCGAGAACGTTCGAGTCCTTCATCTCGTGATAGAAGTCGTTGCCCTCGCGGGTGCGCTCACCCACGCCAGCGAACACCGACAAGCCAGCGTGCTGCTTGGCGATGTTGTTGATGAGTTCCATCATGTTCACGGTCTTGCCCACACCGGCGCCGCCGAACAGGCCGACCTTGCCGCCCTTGGCGAACGGGCAGATCAGGTCGATCACCTTGATGCCGGTCTCGAGCAGGTCGACCGAGGACGACAGCTCGTCGAACTTCGGTGCCGACTGGTGGATCTCGCGGCGTTCGTCCGTGCCGATGGGACCGGCTTCGTCGATCGGGCGACCCAGCACGTCCATGATGCGGCCGAGGGTGGCCTGACCGACCGGCACCGAGATGCCCTTGCCAGTACCGTTCACCGCCATGCCACGCTTGAGACCATCGGAGGAGCCCAGCGCGATGGTGCGGACGATGCCGTCACCCAGCTGCTGCTGCACCTCGAAGGTCAGGCCGGCTTCTGCGGTAGCGCTGGTCGCCTTGTCGTCCAGCACCAGTGCGTCGTAGACCTTGGGCATCGCGTCGCGGGGGAACTGGATGTCCACCACCGGGCCGATACATTGAACGATCTTGCCTTGACTCATCGTCATATCCCTATCGTTGAATTCTGATTCCGCGTCCGCTTAAACCGCAGCCGCGCCGCCGACGATCTCGGCGAGTTCCTTGGTGATGGCGGCCTGGCGGGTCTTGTTGTAGACCAGCTTGAGCTCCCCGATCACGTTCTTTGCGTTGTCGGATGCGGACTTCATCGCCACCATCCGTGCACTCTGTTCGGACGCCATGTTCTCGGCGACCGCCTGGTAGATCAGCGCCTCGACGTAGCGCAGCAGCAGGGCCTCGATCACCGACTTGGGTTCCGGCTCGTAGAGGTAGTCCCAGCTGGTGTCGCGCTCGAAGCCGAGTTCGCCCGCCAGCGGCAGCAGCTGCTCTGCGCTGGCCTCCTGCTTCATCGTGTTGATGAAGCGGGTGTAGACCAGCAGCACGCGGTCGACCTCACCGTTGGTGTAGGCGTCGAGCATGACCTTGACCGGCCCGATCATCTTCTCCATCGACGGCGCATCACCGAGACCGGTGATGTGCGAGATGATGTCGCCGCGCGAGCGCTGCAGCAGGCCGAAGCCCTTGTTGCCGATGGCGGTGAGCTTGACCTTGATGCCGGCCTGCTCGTACTCGCGGATGCGGTTGATGGTCAGGCGCAGCACGTTCGAATTGAGCGCGCCGCAGAGGCCCTTGTCGGAGGTGACGACGATGATGCCGACCGTCTTCACGGTGTCGCGGCTGACCAGGTACGGGTGCTTGTACTCGGTCAGCGCGTTGGCCATGTGCGCGGCCACGCGGCGGATCTTCTCGCCGTACGGACGCGCCATGCGCATGCGCTCCTGCGCCTTGCGCATCTTCGACGCGGCGACCATCTCCATGGCCTTGGTGATCTTGCGCGTGTTCTCTACGCTCTTGATCTTGCCGCGGATTTCCTTACTGCTGGGCATGGGATCTCCTCAGCCGGGTCAGACCCAGGCGGCCTTGTAGGCTTCGACGGCGGCCTTCAGGGCCTTCTCGGCGTCGCCATCGAGGTCCTTGCTGGTCTCGAGCTTCTTCATCAGTTCGGCGTGCGAGGACTCGAGGAAGCCGTGCAGGCCCTTCTCGAACTCGAGCACGCGCTTGACGTCCACGTCGTCCATATAGCCACGGGTCACCGCGAACAGCGTGACGCCCATGCGCGACACCGACAGCGGCGCGTACTGCGGCTGCTTCAGCACCTCCACCACGCGGCGGCCGCGCTCGAGCTGGCGACGGGTCGCGTCGTCGAGGTCGGAGGCGAACTGCGCGAAGGCGGCCAGCTCGCGGTATTGCGCGAGGTCGGTCCGGATACCGCCGGACAGCTTCTTGATCAGCTTGGTCTGCGCCGCACCACCCACACGCGACACCGAGATACCGGCGTTGATCGCGGGGCGGACACCCGCGTTGAAGAGGTCGGTCTCGAGGAAGATCTGGCCGTCGGTGATCGAGATCACGTTGGTCGGAACGAAGGCGGACACGTCACCGGCCTGTGTCTCGATGACCGGCAGCGCGGTCAGCGAACCGGTCTTGCCCTTGACCTCACCGTTGGTGAACTTCTCGACATACTCGGGGTTCACGCGTGCGGCGCGCTCGAGCAGGCGGCTGTGCAGGTAGAACACGTCGCCAGGGTAGGCTTCGCGGCCCGGCGGACGGCGCAGCAGCAGCGAGATCTGACGGTAGGCCCAGGCCTGCTTGGTCAGATCGTCGTAAATGATCAGCGCGTCTTGGCCGCGATCGCGGAAGTACTCGCCCATGGTGCAGCCCGAGTACGGCGCGATGAACTGCATTGCGGCGGACTCCGAGGCCGAGGCGGCGACGACGATGGTGTAAGCCATCGCGCCGTGCTCTTCGAGCTTGCGCACCACGTTGGCGATGGTCGAGGCCTTCTGGCCCACCGCCACGTAGACGCAGAACATGTCCTGGCCCTTCTGGTTGATGATCGCGTCGACGGCGACCGCGGTCTTGCCGGTCTGACGGTCACCAATGATCAGTTCGCGCTGGCCGCGGCCGACCGGGACCATCGCGTCGATCGACTTGATACCGGTCTGCACCGGTTGCGACACCGACTGGCGGGCGATCACGCCCGGGGCGACCTTCTCGATCTTGTCGGTCAGCTTGGCGTTGATCGGGCCCTTGCCGTCGATCGGCTGACCCAGCGCGTTGACCACGCGGCCGATCAGTTCCGGACCGACCGGCACTTCCAGGATGCGGCCCGTGCACTTGACGGTATCGCCTTCGGAGATGTGTTCGTACTCGCCGAGCACCACCGCACCCACCGAGTCGCGCTCGAGGTTGAGTGCCATGCCGAAGGTGTTGTTGGGGAATTCCAGCATCTCGCCCTGCATCACGTCGGCCAGACCGTGGACGCGGCAGATGCCGTCAGTCACCGAGACGATGCTGCCTTCGGTGCGAACCTCCGGCGCTCCGCCGAAGGATTCGATCTTGTTCTTGATCAGTTCGCTGATCTCGGACGGGTTCAACTGCATGATTGCTCCTAACGTTGTAGGGTCAGCGCCATCGAGGCGAGACGGCCCCGGACAGACGCGTCGATGACCTCATCGCCCACGGCGATGCGGACACCGCCGATGAGTTCCGGGTCGATCGTGGAAGAGACGTTGACCTTGCGCTGGTAACGCGTCTCGAGCATGGCCGTGAGGTCCTTGGTCTCCTTGTCGGAGAGCTTGAAGGCGCTGACGACGTGGGCATCGAGAGTGGCTTCGGCCTCGAGCTTGAGCTGCTCGAACTGCTGCGCAAGCTCACCGGCGATGGCGCCGATGCGGCCGTTCTCGACCAGCAGGTCGGCCAGGCGCGCGATGTCGTCGGCAGCCTTGCCCTGCAGCAGCGAGGCGACCAGCTTTTGCTTGTCCGCCTTGCCGCGCTTGGGGTCGTCGAGCGCCGACTTCAGCTGCGGATCGGCGACCAGGCCGGCCAGCAGCTGCAGCCCGTCGAGCCATTCGCCCAGGGCCTTGCGGCCGGCGGCAACGCGGAACGCGGCCTCGGCGTACGGGCGGGCAATGGTGGCGATCTCAGCCATCGATCACAGTTCCTTCTTGAGGCCGGCCAGCAGCTCGCTGTGCGCCTTGGCATCGACTTCGCGGCGCAGGATGCGCTCGGCACCCGACACGGCAAGCGTCGCAACCTTCTCGCGCAACTCCTCGCGGGCACGCTGCACGTCCTGCTCGACCTGACCGCGTGCCGCTTCGATGATGCGGTCGGCCTCGACACGCGCGGTGTTCTTGGCCTCCTCGACAATCTCGGCGGCGCGCTTCTCGGCGGCAGTGACCATGGCGGCGGCCTGCTGCTTGCCCTCACGCAGACTGTCGGTGGACTTCTTGGCAGCCTGTTCGAGCTCCAGACGGCCACGCTCGGCGGCGGACAGCCCGTCGGCAATGGTCTTCTGGCGCGTCTCGATGGCGCTCAACAGTGGCGGCCACACGAACTTCGCGGAGAACCAGATGAAGATCGCGAAGGTGATGGCCTGCGCGACCAGGGTGAGGTTTAGATTCATCGTCCGCTCCTGACGGATCCCCGTTCAGGGCTTAACCGAGGACGGCCAGCAGCGGGTTGCCGAAGGCGAACAGCATGGCCAGACCCACGCCGATGATGAACGACGCGTCGATCAGGCCCAGCAGCAGGAAGACCTTGGTCTGCAGGGTGTTCATCATCTCGGGTTGGCGGGCAGCGCCTTCGAGGAAGCGCGAGCACATGATGCCCACACCGATACAGGCGCCGGCAGCACCCAGACCGATGATCAGACCGATACCGATACCGGTGTACGCCTGAACCATTGCCAACAGTTGCAGCTTATCCATTTGATGCCTTCCTTTCGAAAAAACGAGTCAAACCAAACTACGTAGAGAAACCCTCAGTGCCCCTCGTGCGCCATCGCCAGGTAGACGACGGTCAGGGTCATGAAGATGTAGGCCTGCAGAACCACGATCAGGATGTGGAAGATGGCCCAGCCGGCGCCAAGAATCGCGCCGAACACGGTACCGGCCAGGCCGGTCGCAGCCCACACCCACAGCAGCAGGAAGATGATCTCGCCGGCGTACATGTTCCCGTACAGCCGCAGCGAGTGCGACAGCGGCTTGGACACGTATTCGACGATGTTGAACAGGAGGTTGGCCGGCCACAGCAGGGGGTGGCCACCGAACGGCGCGCAGAAGATCTCGTGGATCCAGCCGCCGATGCCCTTGACCTTGATGCCGTAGAAGATCATCAGGAACCACACCGCCAGAGCAAGCGCAAAGGTGGTGTTGACGTCGGCGGTGGGTACCAGACGCCACTCGTCGCTGAACAGGCCGGTGACCATTGCGGCCGCGTCGGCCGGGATGAAGTCCATCGCGTTCATCACCAGCACCCACACAAACACGGTAAGTGCGGCAGGCGCCATGAAGCTGTTGCGGTCACCGTGGGGGAAGATGCCCTTGACGGTGTCGTCGATGAAGCTGAAGACCAGCTCGACGAAAGCCTGGCGCTTATTCGGGACGCCGGTGGTGGCGCCGCGCGCGACCACCCACATGAAGCCCAGCGCGAGGAAGCCGATGACAAAGGCGGTGACCACGCTGTCGACGTGGACCATGCCATCGCCGACGGGGTAGGCGTTGAAGCTCAGGTGATGCTGGATGTATTCGGTTGCGTTGCTCGGCGCGTGTTCGGTCGACATGGGCGATCTGCTTGATTGATCCAGTGAACTACCGGTCGCGCACCAGCGCAGCGACCGAGAAAACGAGTACCGCCAGGACAAACGTCGCAAAAAACGCCGCTGTGACTGGAGCGGCGTGGAATTTAAACACTGTCCACAGCAGCACGACAACTACCACGACTTTTGCCGCCTGGGCCCGGATGAGCCCGCGCAGCGCGTTCAACGGAGCGCCATCGACGGGACGGGCCGCGACGATCGCGTAGACCAGCGAGCCCGCAACGGCCACCCCGCCGCCGAGCGCCGCGGAGACCGCAGCAGGCTGGCCGGCGATCGCCGCCAACAACGCGGATATCGCCAAGGTGACAAGGACTTGGGTGGCTACAGCCCACCTGACCGGACGTCGGAAGATGTATGCGCGAGTCCGAAGAGACACTCAGCAAACTTTCTGAATGTAAGGGTTTTGCTGCGATGCGTCAACCGGCCTCGCCGGCTGACAGGCGTTCGAGCAGCGACTCCAGGTCGTCCACATCGTCGTAATGCAGGAGCAGCGCGCCCGCGCCGGAGGACTTGGCACGCACCTCGACGCGACGCCCGAAACGGTCGGAAAGCCGACGCTCGAGCGCCACCACGTCGGCGTCCGGCACCGGCGGCGGCGGCGCCTCGCGGTCGGCACCGGCAAGCGCGCGCTCGAGGTCGCGCACCGTCATGCCGCGCTGCATGGCGCGCTGCGCCCACTCGATCTGGCTCGCGCCGGCCACCGCCAGCAGCGCGCGGGCGTGGCCCATCTCGATCTCGCCGGCCAGCAGCATGGCCTGCACCGGCGGCGTAAGGTTGAGCAGACGCAGCAGGTTGGTCACCGCCACCCGCGAACGGCCCACCGCCTCGGCGGCGGCCTGATGGGTCAGGCCGAATTCGTCGATCAGGCGCTGGATGCCCTGCGCCTCTTCCAGCGGGTTGAGGTCCTCGCGCTGGATGTTCTCGATCAGCGCCATCGCCAGAGCAGCGTTGTCGGGCACCGCACGCACCACCACCGGTATGCGCTCAAGGCCGGCGCGCTGGGCGGCACGCCAGCGACGCTCGCCGGCAATGATCTCGAAGCCGCCCCCGGCCAGCGGACGCACCACCACCGGCTGGATCAGGCCCTGGGCGCGGATCGAGTCGGCCAGCTCGTCGAGGGCGGTCTCCGACATCTGCGAGCGTGGCTGGTAGCGGCCCGGACGCAACTCGGCGACGCTTGCCTCGCGCAGGTCACTGGCCACCTCCGACAACCCAGCGTCGCTACCCAGCAGGGCATCGAGGCCACGGCCGAGGCCCCGGTTACGCGTCACGCGGCCACTCCGGCCGGCGCGTGGCGGGCGACCAGCTCGGCGGCCAGCGCCAGATACGCGCGGCTGCCGCTGGCATTGCGGTCGTAGTGCAGGGCAGCGCAACCGTGGCTGGGCGCCTCCGCCAGGCGGACATTGCGCGGGATGACGGTCTCGAACACCTTGCCGGGGAAATGCCGCGACAGCTGCTCGGCGACCTGCCGCGACAGCATGCTGCGGGAATCGAACATGGTGCGCAGGATGCCCTCGATGTCGATCGACGGGTTGAGGCCGCGGCGGATGCGCCGCAAGGTGTCGACCAGGTCCGACAACCCCTCCAGCGCAAAGTACTCGCACTGCATGGGGATCAGCATCGCGTTGGCGGCGCACAGGCCGTTGATGGTGAGCAGGCTCAGCGACGGCGGGCAGTCGATCAGCACGTAGTCGTAATCCAGGCGGTGCGGTGCCAGCGCGTCGGCCAGACGGTGTTCGCGTCGCGGCAGGCTGACCAGGTCGATCTCGGCGCCGGCGAGCTCGCGGTTGGCCGGCAGCACGTCGTAGCCGCCGGGCGAGGCGAGGCAGACCTTGGCCCACGACGCGGTCCCCACCAGCAGCTGGTAGACCGTCTCGGTCAGGTCGCGCTTGTCGATGCCGCTGCCCATGGTGGCGTTGCCCTGCGGGTCGAGGTCGATCAGCAGCACGCGCTGCCCCAGGCTTGCCAGGCTCGCCGCCAGATTCACGGCGGTGGTGGTCTTGCCGACCCCGCCCTTCTGGTTGGTGACGGCGAGGATGCGGATCACGCAGTCGCCCCCGCAAGCACCAGGTGCCGTGCCGCGTCCAGACCGGGCACGCGCAGCGGGATGACGTCACGCACCGACCACGGCGTCTTCAGCGAGGCCAGTTCCTCGTGGGGGTAGAGTCCCTTCATGGTGACGATGCTGCCACCCGGCGCCAGCAGGTGGCCAGCCATCTGCGCGAACTCGGGTAGCTCCGACAGCGCGCGCGAGATGAGCACGTCGAAGGTGCGGCCGGCCAGCGACTCGACGCGGCCTTCGCACACCTCGACATTGGCCAGCGCCAGTTCCATGGCCGCCTGGCGCAGAAAGGCCGCCTTCTTCTGGTTCGACTCGACCAGCGTGACGGCGCGCTCGGGCTGGGCGATGGCGATCGGCAGGCCGGGGATGCCACCACCCGAGCCGATGTCGGCCAGCGACCCGCCGGGCAGGTGCGGCAGGATGGCCAGCGAATCCAGCAGGTGCTGCGTCACCATCGCCGTCGGCTCGCGCACCGCGGTCAGGTTGTAGGTCTGGTTCCACTTCTCCAGCAAGCCGATGTAGGCCAGCAGGCGCTCGCGTACGGTCGCGGGCAGGGGCAGGTCGAGTTCGGACAGGCCGGCGTCGAGGAGGTCGTTGAGCTTCATGCGGCGAAAGGGCCTCCGGAGGCGTTGCGAGGGCGGCGTTTAAGGTGGACCAGCAGGAGCGAGATGGTAGCCGGAGTGATGCCCTGGATGCGCGATGCCTGTCCCAGGGTGGCCGGCCGGATGGCGGTCAGTTTTTGCAGCGCCTCGATGGAGAGCCCGCGAACGGCGGCGTAGTCCATGTCGGCAGGCAGCGCGGTGTCCTCCTGCGCGGCGCGTTTCTGCACCTCGTCGGCCTGACGGTCGATGTAGCCCTGGTACTTGGCGAGGATCTCCACCTGCTCGACCACCTCGGGCGCCAACCCGGCGGCGCCGTTGGGCAGCTGCGCGAGGGCAGCGTGGCGCACCTCGGGCCGGCGCAGCAGCTCGAACAGGCTGTACTCGTGGTCGAGCGCCTTGCCGACCACACGCTCGGCGGTCGCGGCGTCCACCGTCGTCGGGTTGACCCAGGTCTTCTTCAGCCGCGCTACCTCGGCCTCCACCGCATCGCGCTTGGCGCAGAACGCGCCCCAGCGCGCATCGTCGACCAGACCCAGCTCGCGGCCGATGGGTGTCAGGCGCGCGTCGGCGTTGTCCTCGCGCAGGCTCAGCCGGTACTCGGCGCGGCTGGTGAACATACGGTAGGGCTCGGTCACGCCCTGCGTGGTGAGGTCGTCGACCATCACGCCGATATAAGAGGTCTCGCGGCGCGGCACCCACGCGGGTTCGTCGCGCGCGGCGCGGGCGGCGTTGATTCCGGCCAGCAGGCCCTGGGCTGCGGCCTCCTCATAACCGGTGGTGCCATTGATCTGCCCGGCAAAGTAGAGATTCTTCAGCGCCTTGGTCTCGAGACTCGGCTGCAGCCCGCGCGGGTCGAAGTAGTCGTACTCGATGGCGTAGCCGGGCCGGGTGATCACCGCATTCTCCAGCCCGGCGATGCTGCGCACCGCCGCCACCTGCACCTCGAACGGCAGGCTAGTCGAGATGCCGTTGGGGTAGACCTCGTGTGTGGTCAGGCCCTCGGGCTCGAGGAAGATCTGGTGCGAGTCGCGGTCGGCAAAGCGCGTCACCTTGTCCTCGATCGACGGGCAATAGCGCGGCCCCACACCCTCGATGACGCCGGTGAACATGGGCGAGCGGTCCAGCCCGCCGCGGATGATGTCGTGGGTGCCGGCGTTGGTATGCGTGATCCAGCACGGCACCTGTGCCGGGTGCATGGCAGCCAAACCCATGTACGAGAAAACAGGGATTGGTTGGTCTCCCGGCTGCGGCTCCAGCCTGGTGTAGTCGATGCTTCGGCCATCGACACGCGGCGGCGTGCCGGTCTTGAGCCGCCCGACCGGCAGCGCGAGTTCGCGCAGACGCGCTGAGAGGGTGATCGAGGCCGGGTCGCCGGCGCGGCCCGCACGGTGGTTCTGCAAACCGATATGAACCAGGCCGCCGAGGAAGGTGCCGGCGGTAAGGACCACCGTCTTGCCGCTGAACCGCACGCCCGACTGCGTGACCACGCCGGCGACGCGGTCACCCTCGAGGATGAGGTCGTCCACCGGCTGCTGGAAGATCTGCAGGTGGGGCTGGTTCTCCAGTTGCGACCGGATGGCGGCGCGATAGAGCGCGCGGTCGGCCTGAGCGCGGGTGGCGCGCACCGCCGGGCCCTTGCTGCCGTTCAGCGTGCGCCACTGGATGCCCGCCGCGTCGGCGGCCAGTGCCATGGCGCCGCCCAGCGCGTCGACCTCCTTCACCAGGTGGCCCTTGCCGATGCCACCGATCGACGGGTTGCAGCTCATCTGGCCGAGCGTCTCGATGCTGTGCGTGACCAGCAGCGTGCGGCGGCCCATACGCGCAGCAGCCAGCGCGGCCTCGGTGCCGGCGTGGCCGCCACCCACCACGATGACCTCGAACGGTGCGTCAAAATGCATGGAAATTCCGCGAGTTAACTCTGCTGCAGTGCGCAACGGATTCTAACCGAGGGGCCCGTTTCAGGCTACGCCCGGCGAAACGCGACGATAGCCAGGGTAGCGACGCTACTTTCCGATGCAAAAACTGCCAAAGATGACGCCGAGCAGGTCGTCCGCCACCACCCGCCCGGTGATGCCGCCCAGCGTCTCGGCGGCCAGGCGCAACTCCTCGGCCAGCAGTTCCGGTCGCCCCGCACTGGCGCGAGCAGTCTCCAGGTGGCAGGCGGCGGAGTTCAACGCAGCGACATGGCGTTCGCGGGCGATCACCGGCGAGGCATCGGCGCGCCAACCCACGCGCTGCAGGATGGCCTCGCGCAGCGCATCGAGCCCGGTGCCATCGTGCGCCGAAACGGCGACGTCAACCCGGGTTTCCGTGCCCGCAGCGGGGCGGTCCGCCTTGCTACGCACCAGCAGCCGCGGCAGCTCTGCCGGCAGGCCCTGCATGAGTGCCGAGTCTTCGGTGGCCGCGCCGCGCTCGTCGACCAACCACAGCAGCAGGTCAGCGCGCGCCGCCGCCACCTGCGCGCGCTCGATGCCGATGCGCTCGAGCGGGTCGCTGGTCTCGCGCAG
>JACCDS010584429.1_pt1 | contig 10687 bp, 10 predicted proteins | sample 7446441 | NCBI WGS metagenome assembly JACCDS01 (sample SAMN15323445, study PRJNA562643) | freshwater metagenome | isolation source: river surface water | place: USA:Blue River Watershed | collected 2017-08-17 | reverse complement strand
CTTCATGCACCATGTCGACGATGCGGCGGCCGGTCTCGTAGGCCATCTGCGGTCGCTCGCGGTAAGGCGCGGGGATGGCCGCGCAGCCGGGCAGGGACATGCCGAGCGCCTCGGCCAGGCTGTTCATCGACAGCGCCGTGCCCATGCTGTTGCAGTGCCCCACCGACGGCGCCGAGCTGGCGACCATCTGCAGGAACTCGTCATAGCCGATACGGCCGGCGGCCATTTCCGCGCGCGCATGCCAGACCACGGTGCCCGAGCCGGCGCGCTCGCCGTTGAACCAGCCGTTGAGCATCGGCCCGCCGGACAGCACGATGGCCGGAATGTCGACTGTCGCCGCGCCCATCAGCATCGCCGGCGTGGTCTTGTCGCAGCCGGTGGTCAGTACCACGCCGTCCAGCGGATAGCCGTACAGCACCTCGACCAGGCCCAGGTAGGTCAGGTTGCGGTCCAGCGCTGCGGTCGGCCGCTTGGTGGTTTCCTGGATCGGGTGGACCGGGAATTCGATCGGAATGCCGCCGGCGTCGCGGATGCCTTCCTTGACCCGCACCGCGAGATCGATGTGGTGGCGGTTGCAGGGCGACAGGTCGCTGCCGGTCTGCGCAATGCCGATGATGGGCTTGCCGCTGTCGCGCAACTCTTCCAGCGTCAGGCCGTAATTCATGCAGCGCTCGAGATAGAGCGCGGTCATGCCGGGATTGTCCTGGTTGTCGAACCAGGCGCGTGAGCGCAGCCTGGGCTTGGAATTCGTCATTGCTGTCCCCCTTGTCATGGCCCGTCTGGCCGGGCTTCGGGACATTCTAGGACAGGCTCAGGCGAGATATCTTTTAGATTCGTGAAGGGCGATGCAGGCTGTCAGGACAGGAACGCCGGCAGGCGTCCCTGTGCTTGCGTATCAGCGGGTATTCTTGCGCACGAACGCCTCGATGCGACCGACGCCTTCGCGGATCGCTTCGTCCGAGGCCGCATACGAGAGCCGGATATGCTGGCCTTCGCCTTCGGCGCGCGGACCGAAATGGATATCGGCCAGCACCGCCACGCCGGCCTCGATCAGCAGGCGCTTGCGGAACTCCTCGGAGTCCTTGCAGCCGGTCAGGCGGCAAGCCTCGGTCACGTTGGGCCACGCGTAAAACGCGCCGCCCGGCGACTTGCAGGAGACACCCGGCACCTGGTTCAGCAGGCTGACCACCAGATCGCGCCGCTGATGGAAGATGTCGCGCATGCGATCGGCGTCATCCTGCGGACCAGTCAGTGCCTCGACGCCGGCCCATTGGGTGATCTGCGACGCGCACGATTCGGTATTGGTGATCCAGGTGGTGAAGTAAGGCGCCAGTGCGCGGTTGGCCACATAGCCGAGGCGCCAGCCCGTCATCGCATAGGTCTTCGAGAGGCCGTCGGAGATGATGGGGCGCTCCAGCATGCCGGGTTCGGACGCGATCGAATGGAACTCGCCGTCATAGATCAGGCGGCCATAGATCTCATCCGCATACACCCACACTTGCGGATGCTTGCGCAGGATCGCGGCGATCGCCTCGATGTCCTTCTTCGGGATGATGCCGCCGGTCGGGTTCTGCGGCGAGTTCAGGATCAAGAGCCGCGTCTTCGGCGTGATCTTGGCTTCCAGCTCGGCCGGGTCGAAGCTGAAATCGCGCGCCTCGCGCAGGAAGATCGGCACGCCAACTGCGCCGTTGGCCTTGATCTGCGATTCATAAATCGGGAAGCCCGGCACCGGGTAGATCACCTCGTCACCCGCGCCGTAATCCGTGACGGACAGGATGGTGTAGCCGATGAAGGGCTTCGCGCCGGCCGCGACCACGATGTCGTCCGGCGTGACGTCGACACCGCGCGTGCGCGCGATCTCGCTGGCTGCCGCCTGGCGCAGTTCGGCGATGCCGGCCGACGGCGTATAGCCGTGCTTGCCCTCGCGGATGGCCTTTACTGCCGCATCCTGCACATTCATCGGGGTGTGGAAGTCGGGCTGGCCGATACAGAAGGAAACGACATCGCGCCCCTCGCGGATGAGCTTGTTGACTTCGGCAAGGACGATGAACGCGTTCTCGGTACCGAGGCTCTGCGCGCGCTGACTGACAATCGACATCATGTCTCCGTGTTTTTCATTGATGGGAAGATCGGGCCGGAAACCATCGCTGCCAGCGATATTCCCGGGACGCCGAATGATAGCAAAGCGGGCGTTCCCGGCAGGGATTGACGTTTTGGGTTAAAAAGAGTGCCCACCCCTGCACCATTCCGGAGAAAACCTTATGCGCCCCTTGCTTCACCTCCCCGCGCTGGCGTGCGCGCTCGTCGCCGCGCTGGCCGTCACCCCGGCCGTGTCCGCCACCAACATCGACCAGCAGCTCGACGAGGCCGTCGCCGGCAAGCATCGCAGCGACGCCAACCGCGCCCGCGACAAATACCGTAACCCGAAGGATACCCTGCTGTTCTTCGGCTTGCGTGCCGACATGACGGTGGTCGAAATCTCACCGTCAGCCGGCTGGTACAGCGAGATCCTCGCACCGGTACTGAAGGGTCGCGGCCGCTATATTGCGGCCGTACCGAAGGTCGATGCCGGAGCGCCGGAAGTCATGCGGCAGCGCGATGCGGCTTTCCGCGACAAGCTCGCGTCCGGCCGCGCCGTCTATGGCGAGACCACGATCAACAGCTACGACGCCGCCGCACCAAGTTTCGCGCCGGCCGGCAGCGCCGACCTGGTCGTCACCTTCCGCAACGTGCACAACTGGGCCAAGGCCGGCAACACCGACGCCATGTTCAAGGGCTTCTACGCCGCGCTGAAAAAAGGCGGTGTGCTGGGCGTGGTCGAGCATCGCGCCCATCCCGGCACCGACTTCAGGCAGCAGATCAGCTCCGGCTACATGACCGAAGACTATGTGATTGAAGCGGCCGAGCGCGCCGGCTTCCGGCACGAAGCGTCGGCGCAGTTCAACAGCAACCGGCACGACACCAAGGACTATCCCGGTGGCGTCTGGACGCTGCCGCCGAACCTGCGCGGCGTGGCCGATGCTGACAAGGCAAAGTACCTGGAAATCGGCGAGTCCGACCGGATGACGCTGCGCTTCGTCAAACCCTAAGGCGCTGGCTATAATCGCGCGCTTCGCCCTCCGAAAGCGCGCCCCATGCTGCAAGCCCTTGCCGCCCTGCTGCTATTCCAGCTGCTCGGCGAACTGATCGTCCGCTGGACCGGCCTGCCGCTGCCCGGCGCGCTGGCCGGCATGGGCCTGCTGTTCGGCACGCTGATCCTGAAGGGCCGCGTGCCCGAGCCGCTCGAGCGTGCCACCAGCCGCCTGTTCCGCCACATGATGCTGATGTTCATACCGCTGGTGGCTGGCGTGGTTGTGCATTACGAGCGCGTGTCCGCCGAATGGCTGCCATTCGTGCTCGCCTGCATCGGCGGCGCCGCGATCACGATCGCCGTCACCGCGTTGACGCTGCAATGGCTGCTCAAGCGCGCCGCGCCGAAGGCGCATTGATGTCCTTCATTCGCGAGCGCCTGCTGGCCGGGCTGGCCGATAGCCCCTTGCTGTGGACCGTGCTGACGCTGCTGGTCTATCTCGGCGCGCTGGCGCTGTACCAGCGCAGCGGCAGGAATCCGCTACTGCTGCCGGTGGCCACCGGTGCGACTGCGGTGATCCTGCTGCTGCAGGCCAGCGGCACGCCCTACCCGGTCTACCTTGACGGTACCCGCCTGATCCATTGCTTCGTCGGTCCCGTGATCGTCGCGCTGGCGGTACCGCTCTACCACCAGTTGCCGCGACTGAAGGCGTACTGGTTTCCGATCAGCGTGGCCACCGTGGTCGGCTCGAGCGTCGGCATTCTCTCCGGCGTGCTGATCGCAGGAGCACTCGGCGGCTCGCAACTGACCCTGATCTCGATCGCCGGCAAGTCGGCGACCATGCCGATTGCGATGGCGCTGGCTGACCAGTTCCACGGCCTGGTCGCCATCGCGGCCGTGTCCGTGTTCCTGACCGGCTTCGGCGGCGTGGTGATTGCGCGGCCGCTGCTGAACCTGCTGCGCGTGCAGGACCCGGCCGCACGCGGCTTCGCGCTCGGCGTGACCGCCCATGCGCTCGGCACCGCACGCGCGCTGCAGCACGACCAGACGGTCGGCGCATTCGCCGCGCTCGGCATGGCGCTCAACGGCGTGGTCACGCCGCTGCTGGTGCCGCTGCTGTTCTGGTTCACCCACTGGCTCGGCCTCCTCGGCTGAGCCGGCGTCGCGCTACGCAGGGCGCTGGCGGCGTTCGCCGTGGCACCCTATGATTGCCGGCGCAGGCAGCGCCATCCCGGGTGCTGCAGGAGGATCCGATGGAGTTCACGACCGGCCGGGCGCCGACCCTGGCGCCGCATGGCGTCGTCACCTCGCCGCATGCACTGGCCTCGCAGGCCGGGGTCGACGTGCTGCGCGCCGGCGGCTCCGCGGTCGATGCGGCCATCGCCACCAGCGCCACGCTGTCGGTGGTCTATCCGCACATGACCGGTATCGGCGGCGATGCCTTCTGGCTGATCCATGAGGGCGCCAGCGGCCGCGTGCGCTACCTGAATGGCGGTGGAGCAGCGGCCGCGGCGGCCGACATCGATGCGTTTCACGCCCGCGGGCTTAGCGAGATACCGCTGCGCGGCATGCTGGCGGCCAGCCTCACCGTGCCCGGCGCCGTGGCCAGCTGGTGCGCAGCGCATGCGGCCTACGGTCGCCTCGGTCTCGAGCGCGTGCTGCAGGCGGCCACAGGCTATGCGCGCGACGGCTTTCCGGTGACGGCCCGGCTGGCCGGCTGGATCGCGCAGACGGCCGACGCGCTGCGTGCCGATGCGGCTGCCGCCGCGCTGTTCCTGGCGCACGGCCCGGCGCCGGCAGGCAGCATGTTGCGCAACCCGGCACTGGCGCGCACGCTGGAGGCCATCGCACGCGACGGCCATAGCGGCTTTTACGAAGGCGCCGTCGCCGCAGCGATGGCCGCTGATGTGCGCGCGCGCGGCGGCTTCTTCACTGAGGCCGACCTGGCCGCGCAGCGGGCCAGCTGGGGCGAACCGCTGGTCGGGCGCTACCGCGACCTGACGATGTATCAGACCCCGCCGCCGACCCAGGGCTTTACGCTGATCGAAATGCTGAACCTGGTCGAACCCTTCGACCTTACGCGCGACGGCTTCCTCGGCGCCGACCACCTGCACCTGCTGGTGCAGGCCAAGCAGATCGCCTTCCATGACCGCGACCGCTATCTGGGCGACCCGCGCTTCGTCGACGTGCCGGTGGCGCGGCTGCTGTCCACCGCCTATGCAGACGAGCGCCGCCGGCTGATCGATCCGGCATGTGCGCTGCCGTGGGACGCACTGCCTTCCTACGGCAGCCTGGCCGGCGACACCGTCTACCTTGCCGTCGTCGACCGCGACGGCAATGCCGTCTCGCTGATCCACAGCCTGTACAGCGCGTTCGGATCGGCCGTGATCGCCGGCGACACCGGCGTGCTGCTGCAGAATCGCGGCGCGTATTTCTCGCTGGAGCCGTCGCATCCGAACGCGCTCGCGCCCGGCAAGATCCCGGCACACACGCTGATCGCGTCGATGGGCAAGCGCAATGACCGCCTGTGGAGTGTACTCGGCTGCATGGGCGCAGACGGCCAGCCGCAGATACAGCTGCAGGCCTATGTGGCGCTGCTTGATTTCGGTTGCGATATCCAGCAGGCGCTGGAGGCGCCGCGCTGGCTGTCGGGGCGCTTCGCGCTTGGCGATGCGCGCGACCTGCTGCACCTGGAAGACAGGATGCCGCAAGCGACACTGGCCGAACTGGCGCGGCGCGGGCACCGGCTGCGCCGCTGGGGCGCATGGAGCGAGCTGGCCGGCCATGCGCACGGCATTATCATCGACCCCGGCAGCGCACTGCGCTGCGGCGGCGCCGATCCGCGCAGCGACGGCGCGGCCGCCGGCTACTGAGTACGCGCCCCGCTTACGCGAATTCGGGCGGACGCGGCAGCGGATGCGCTGCCTCGTACGCGCGCGCAGCGCGCAGCACCAGCGCATCGCCGAACATCGGGCCGACCAGTTGCAGCCCGATCGGCAGGCCATCGGAGCTCAGTCCGCACGGCACCGTGATGGCCGGCTGCTGAGTCAGGTTGAACGGATAGCTGAACGGCGTCCAGCCGAGCATCGCCTCGGCCGTCATGCTCGCCTGCCCTGCCGGTCGCGCGGCAAAGGCGGGAATGGCCACGGTGGGCGTGACCAGCACATCGTAGCGCTGCATGAACTGGCGCATCAGCGAGCCGAGCGCGCCGCGGCGCTGGTTCAGCTGGTGCAGCGCGGAGGCGTCGAGCGCAGCGCCCAGCGCGGCCTCGGCGGCGAAGTCGGGGTCAAGCAGCGCCTGCTGCGCGGGTGTCATCGCGCGCCACAGCTGGTAGGCAACCGCGAACCAGAGCCCGGTAGAGATGTCGATCGGATCATCGAAGCCGGGATCGACCTGCTCGATGAGCGCGCCCTGCGCCTCCAGCACACGCACCGCGCGCTCGACCGCCTGCGCCACCTCGGGATGCACCTTCGCATAGCCGAGCGTCGGCGAGTAGGCGATGCGCAACCCGCGCACGCCGTCGTTCAGTGCTATCGTGTAATCGGCCGGGTCGGCGGGCAACGCATGCCAGTCGCGTGCGTCGGGCTGCTTCATGACGTTCAGCAGCAGCGCGCAATCGGTCACGCCCATGGTGTGCGGCCCGAGGTGGGCGACGCTGCCGAACGGCGACAGCGGATAGGCAGGCACGCGGCCGAAGCTCGGCTTCATGCCGACATTGCCGCAGAACGCCGCCGGGATACGCACGCTGCCGGCGCCATCGGTGCCGACTGCCAGCGGTCCGAGCCCGGCCGCTACCGCCGCCGCCGCGCCACCGGACGAGCCGCCCGGCGTACACGAGAGCTTCCACGGATTGCGCGTGATGCCGTGCAGCGGCGAATTGGTCTCGGCCTTGCAGCCGAATTCGGGCGTGGTGGTCTTGCCCAGCAGGACCGCACCGGCCTCGCGCAGACGCGCCGTCACCGGCGCATCGCTATCCCAGGGCTGGTCGGGATCGATGGTACGGCTGCCACGCAGTGTCGGCCAGCCGCGCGTCAGGATCAGGTCCTTGATCGATACCGGTACGCCGTCGAGTGCGCCGACCGGCGCGCCGTCATGCCGGTGGCGCTGCCAGCGCGCGGCGCTGGCGCGCGCGGCGGCCAGCGCCGCGTCCGCATCGACCACGCAGTAGGCATTGAGCGCGGGATTCAGGCGCTCGATCCGCGCCAGGATCGCCTGTGTCACATCGACCGGCGACAGCTGGCCGCTACGGTACAGCGCCAGCAACTCGGTGGCGCAAAGGGAATGAAGTGCCTGCATGGTGGTCGTCGCTTCAGGGGTTGGCCGGGCAAAACGCCAGCGCCGAGTGTATGCGCGGGCAGCGTGATGCTCAAGCGGCAGATCGCACGTGCAGGCCGGGCACGACGCCATGCGGGTTTGCGGATCGCTCGTTTTGAAATATAGTTTCTCGCAGAACAACGATATTCCCAGGAGACCCAATGCCCCGAGACACCCGCCCCGACCCCCGGGACGACATCCAGCCCGCCGCCGGGCGCCGCCGCTTCCTCGCCGCGGCCATCGCCGGATCGGCACTGGCTGCCAGCGGCTGCCAGACCGTCGCGCTGCCCGAGATCAGCCTGGGCAGCAAGGTTGGCGTGCCCGCCGGCGAAGTGCGCAAGCGCAGCTTTACCACGCGCGACGGCACGCGCCTGAGCTACCTCGAGGCGGGCCGCGGGCGGCCGCTGGTGATGATACCGGGCTGGTCGCAGACCGCGGTCATGTACAGCGAGCAGATCCGCGCACTGTCCTCGTATTACCGCGTGATCGCGGTCGACATGCGCGGCCACGGCGATTCGGACAAGCCCGCGCATGGCTATCGGGTGGCGCGGCTGGCAGCCGACCTGCATGAGCTGCTCGATGGCCTGAACCTGGATAAATACACGCTGGTGGGCCACTCGATGGGCTGCGCGGTGATCTGGAGCCATTGGGACCTGTTCGGCAGCCGCAACATCCACTCGCTGATCCTGATCGACCAGGCGCCCTGCACCACCTACGGCCCCAACTGGACCGACTCGCAGAAAGCCGAGGCCGGCGCGATATTCTCGCCGCAGTCGCTGTACGAGACGGCCGCGGCGCTGGCGGCCCCGGGCGGAGGCCGGGTCACCGCCGGGCTGATCAATGACATGTTCTTCACCAAGGGCTACCCGGGATCGAAGCTGAAATATGCGCTGAGCGAGAACCTCAAGTTCCCGCGCGAGTATGCGGCGGCGCTGCTGATCGACCACTGCTCGCAGGACTGGCGCGACACGATAACGCGCATCGACGTGCCGACGCTGGTGGTGGGCGGCGAAGCCAGCTTCTTTGCGCCGAAGTCGCAGCGCTGGATCGCCAGCCAGATCCGCGGCGCAAAGGTCGAGATCTTCGGCGCCGACGAAGGCGGCGGGCACTTCATGTTCATGGAGAACGCAGCCAAGTTCAATCGCATCGCGCTGGATTTCCTGGCGAAGGCCTGAGCTGCGGCAGCGCAGGTACAATGCGGCCCACGTTCCGCGCCCCGCGCGGACGCTGCCCCGGCGCAGCGCCGGTCCGACCACGATCCAGCAGAAAAGAAGAACACGTAATGACACTGAAGACGACGGCAGCGATCCTCGTTGCGGCCACCCTGGGCGGCTGCGGCGGCGTGTACCAGATCTCGCGCGTGCCGGGCTACGAAGGCTCGCGCGACGATTTCCGGCGCGACGAACTGGTCTGCAACCAGCGCAACTTTTTCGTATTCGCCGACCCGACCGACATGACGCAGACGATCTACATGACCGCCACCTTCCTCAACTGCATGAAGGAAAAGGGCTGGAAGTATTCGCTGCGCGAACGCAAGTTTTCGCTGATGAAGCCGGCAGGACTCTGAGCTTCACCAGAGGCTCGTTCACCATCAGCACAGTGCCGGCGTGATCGCTGGCATGCTGCCGCCAAGGCGGCCAGCGGCCTGTTGAGAGCGCTGCCTAGCCTACTCCGAGGTAGATCCGCCGGATCCGGTCGTCCTTGCCCAGCTCGGCCGCCTTGCCGTGCTGCGCGACATGACCGTGCTCCAGCACATACGCGCGGTCGGCAATGGCCAGCGCCGACTGCGCGTCCTGCTCGGCCATCAGGATAGCGACGCCGCCGTCGCAGATGGTGCGAATCGCGTCGAAGATCTCCATCTTCAGCCGGTGGGCGATGCCGACCGACGGCTCATCCAGCAGCAGCAGCCTGGGCGCGCCCATCAGCGCGCGGCCGATCGCGACCATCTGCTGCTGGCCGCCGGAGAGTGTGCCCACTACCTGCTGCGCACGCTCGGCCAGGATGGGAAACAGCGTGTACACGCGCTCGAGGTCGGCCGCCACCGCCGCCTTGTCGCGCCGCAGGTAGGCGCCCAGCTGCAGGTTCTTCAGCACCGTCAGCTCCGAAAACAGCCGCCGCCCTTCGGGACAGTGGCAGATGCCCAGTCCCACTACCTGCTCGGTCGAGTAACTGTGCAGCGACTGGCCGTCAAATTCCAGCATGCCCTGCGCGGGCAGCGCGCGTGAGATCACTTTGAGCAAGGTCGACTTGCCGGCGCCGTTCGGGCCCAGCACCGTCACCAGTTCGCCCTGCGCGACCTGCAGGTCGATGCCTTCGAGCGCCACCGCCTTGCCATAGGCGGCGCTGAGCTGCCGCAGCGTGAGCATCATGCGGGATCCTCCGTGGCCTGGCGGCCGATGTAAGCCTCGATCACGCGCGGATGGCTGACGATGTCCTGCGGCGCACCCTGCGCGATCACCTCGCCGAAATCCAGCGCGACGACACGCGAGACCAGCTGCATGAACTCGCGCAGCTTGTGCTCGATCAGCAAAATGGTCAGTCCGCTGTCGCGGTGCAGCTGCCGGATCAGCGCGGCGATCGCCTCGATCTCGGCGCTGCCGAGCCCGGCAAAGGGCTCGTCGAGCAGCAGCAGTTGCGGATCGGTGGCCAGCGCACGCGCGATCTCGAGCCGGCGCAAATCGCCGTACGACAGCAGCTCGGAGGGCGTGTCGGCCTTGGCCGCCAGTCCGACCTGTTCCAGCAAGTGCAGCGCACGCGCGCCCAGATCGGTGTGCTGCACGCGCGGCCCGAGGCTGCCGACCAGCACGTTCTCGATCACCGACAGTCCGACGAAGGGCCGGCACAGCTGGAAGGTACGCGCCATCCCGAGGTTGACGATGGTGTGCGGCTTGCGGGCGCGCAGCGAGTGGCCATTGAAAATCACCGCGCCCTCGTCCGCCGGGATGAAGCCGGTCAGCAGGTTGAACAGGGTGGTCTTGCCCGCGCCGTTCGGCCCGAGGATGCCGACGATCTCGCCGCGCGCGACGTCGAGCGTGACGTTTTTCACCGCATGCAGTCCGCCGAAACGCTTGTTCAGGTTCTGCACCCTCAGCAACACATCGCCTTGCTGCATGTCGCTCATGGGCGGCCTCCGCCGAGTCCGCGGCGCAGGCGCGCCCACAACGGCGCGACGATGCCATTCGGCAGGAAAAACAGGATGAAGATCAGCAGCACGCTGTAGATCATCAGCCGCCATTCGCCGAAGTTGCGCAGTCCCTCGGTCATCAGGGTCAGGAGCAGCGCGCCGCCGACCGGGCCGAAGAT
>JACCDS010371812.1_pt1 | contig 10687 bp, 8 predicted proteins | sample 7446441 | NCBI WGS metagenome assembly JACCDS01 (sample SAMN15323445, study PRJNA562643) | freshwater metagenome | isolation source: river surface water | place: USA:Blue River Watershed | collected 2017-08-17 | reverse complement strand
GACATGCAGGCGCAGCAGGCTGCAGCGGGTGCCGCTGGTGCAGGCGCGGCCGGCGGTGCCGAGCAGGCGGGTGCGGGTGCCAAGCCGGCAGACGACGACATCGTCGATGCCGACTTCAAGGAAGTGAAAGACAAGTAACAAGAAGGAAGCATAAGGCCGCGCAGCCGCGCTGCATGGACAACCGGGCCGGGGCGGCGATGATGTCCCGCCCGGTTTTTTTGCTTGGGAAGGCGCGCACTTTCCCCGGCATAGTCAGGACACCTGAAGATGGCAAAACGCGATTTTTACGAAATTCTCGGCGTGGCGAAAAATGCCTCGGAAGACGAGATCAAAAAGGCCTACCGCAAGCTGGCGATGAAATACCATCCGGACCGCAATCCGGATAACAAGCAAGCCGAGGAGAAATTCAAGGAGGCCAAAGAGGCCTATGAAATGCTGTCCGATGCTCAGAAGCGCGAGGCTTATGATCGCTTCGGTCATGCAGGCGTTGATCCGAACATGGCGGGTGGCGCCGGCGCCGGTGGCTTCGGCGGCGGTTTCTCGGATGCCTTCGGCGACATCTTTGGCGACATCTTTGGCGGTGGCGGACGCTCGCGCGGCGGCCCGCAGGTCTATCGTGGCGCTGACCTGCGCTACAACCTCGATATCACGCTCGAGCAGGCCGCGAGCGGTTTCGAGACCACCATCCGTGTGCCCTCGTGGGATGAGTGCGACACCTGTCATGGTTCCGGCGCCAAGCCCGGCACCTCGCCGACGACCTGCGGCACTTGCGGCGGGCATGGCCAGGTGCGAATGCAACAAGGCTTTTTCAGCATCCAGCAAACCTGTCCGAAGTGCCACGGGACCGGCAAGGTCATACCGGATCCTTGCACCACCTGTTCCGGCGCCGGTCGCATCAAGCGCAATAAGACACTGGAAGTGAAAATCCCGGCAGGTATCGACGATGGCATGCGTATCCGCTCAAGCGGCGACGGTGAGCCTGGCATGAACGGCGGCCCTCCCGGCGACTTGTATGTCGAGATTCATATCAAGCCTCACTCGGTATTCCAGCGTGATGGCGATGACCTGCATTGCGAAATGCCGATTTCCTTTGCACGTGCGGCGCTGGGTGGCGACATTGAAGTACCGACGTTGTCTGGCAAAGTGTCGTTCAGCGTGCCCGAAGGGACGCAGACCGGTAAAACCTTCCGCCTGCGTGGCAAGGGCATCAAGGGTGTGCGCTCCGGATTTCCCGGCGATCTGTTCTGCCATGTGGTCGTCGAGACGCCTGTCAAACTGACCGAAAAGCAGAAAGACCTGCTGCGGGAATTTGACCAGCTGACCTCGGCCGGTGGCGGCAAGCACAGCCCTCAGAGCAAAACCTGGATGGACAAGGTCAAGGAATTTTTCGAGTAAAGCCTTTGTCAACCGTGCCGTTGTCAGAAGCGGTTTCTTCGAATCGGTCTTCGGCAAACACTGGTTGAACAGGGCTGCGCTGCGACCGATTGCATCCGGAAAGACCGCTACACCGAGATTGTTTTCGTCTAAGACAACGCCGACTTTGGGTCGGCGTTGTCATTGGTGCTGTGCGTTCTACGCAAGAGAGACTCATTAGATGAACGTGCACTTGCATCGCTTGCATGGGCGCTTGTCAATTTTCATTACTGCGTAAGGTCAAGCTTTCACGCCCTTACACTTCCTGACCATTTGCCCAAGTCAGGATGTCTGCAGATGTCGCGCTGGTCGACCCTCCTATTCGAAGCGCTCACTTTCAGAAGAAATCTCTTCACGGCGGCGATCGCCATCTTGCGCGAGCACCGTCAGCGCTGCGGCCACAATGAGCTTGAGCAATCGCTCGTACGCATGATGGTCGGCATGCTGCTTCTCAGCCTCTTTGGCTATTTCACGGGCATGTATGCCGAGGGACCGCCGGGCATTCATCTGGAAATTGTCGTCGTGCTTGGCGCATTTCTCTTCATGTCGGCAGCAATTGCCGTTCATGTCCTGATGCAGCCCGGTGATTCCATGTTCAGACGGGTTGCTGCGATCCTGATCGATGTCGGCACGCTGACTTATCTGTTGCTCATTGGCGCAGAGCACTCGGCACCCCTCTATTTTTTTTACTTGTGGATCATCATCGGCTACGGATTTCGCTTTGGCCGGCGCTACTTGTTCGTTGCGCTGGCAATGACCTTGTCCGGCTTTGCGATAGTGATCTGTGTCGCGCCCTACTGGCATGATGAGCTCGGGCTATCCATCGGTCTGTGGGTGGGCACCTTACTGATCTCGATCTATTTCAATGTACTGGTCGGGCGGCTCTTCCGTGCACTGGATCAGGCAAATATCGCCAATCTGGCAAAGCGGCAGTTCATCTGCGCAGTCAGCCATGAATTGCGAACGCCACTGAACGCGATGATTGGCATGCTCGATCTGCTGAAAACGACGCGGATTGACAGCGAACAGAAGGAAATGCTCGACTGCATGACCACCACCTCGCAGGTGATGCTGTCCCAGATCGAGGACGTGCTGGATTTCTCGAAAATTGAAGCGGGCAAGATGTCGGTAGAGCGAATGGATTTCGATCTCTACAGGCTGGTTTACAGTATTCACGCGATGTTTCGCTACCGGGTCAATCCGCTGGCGATCGACTGGCTGATTCAGATCGATCCGGATGTGCCGGTCATGCTGAACGGCGACCCGCATCACCTGCGGCAAATTCTTGTGAACCTCGTCGGCAATGCGGTCAAATTTACCGAGCAGGGACGCATCGCATTGCGCCTGAAATGTCTCGCCAGTAGTGACGCTGGGGTACGAATCCTGTTCACGGTCTCGGATACCGGTATCGGCATTGCGAAGTCGGTACAGGGAAGGATCTTTGATAGCTTCACGCAGGCGGATGAATCCGTCGCCCGTCGCTACGGTGGTACCGGGCTTGGCACGACGATTTGCAAGCAGCTTGTCGAGCTGATGGCAGGCAGGATCGGCTTCTGGAGTGAACCCGGCAAGGGCAGCGACTTCTGGTTCGAGCTCGACTTCCGTCAGGCTCAGTCCCAGACACCTGCGGGCGCTGCTCTGCTCGCCGAGGTACCTGTGCTGCTGGTTGGCCAGAGTCCCGAGTTTCCGGAGCTCGCAACGGAAATTGCTTCGCAATGTCGTGTCGCACCCACGATTGCTGAGGGTATCGGCGACGCGGTCGAGGTGCTTGTTTATGCAAACCTGATTGGCAAGCCCATCGCCCTGGTGCTGATCCACTCGGCTTTATTGCCCGAGGAATCGATTGATGAATGGGTCGTTCGCACGTCCAATGAATTACGGCACCTTCGAGCCGCGGCACGTGAATGTCATTTCGTCGTTGCACTTCTGCCGTCGCAAGGCATACCCGCCGATTCCGCGGCCGAGCTGGCCATCGCCGCCGGGTTCTTTTCGACATTGCCATGGCAGGAGCGTCGTGGCGCGTTAGCGCAGCTGCTTCATGCTGCCAAACTGGCTTGTGGGAACGAACTACTGCCCACCGTCATGAGCGCTCCAGAGGCGGCTGTCCCGTCGGTCGCGGCACAGGAAATCCGACGGGTCGCAAGCAATGACGGGCTCGACGTGATGGTGGTTGAAGACAACCCAACCAACCGGCGAGTCCTACAAAAAATTCTTGAGCGGGCAGGACACCGCTGCGTACTGGCGAAGGAAGGCGAGGAGGCTCTCGATCTGATCGGCAAGCATCCCGTGGATGTCATTGTTCTGGACATGAATATGCCCGGCATGTATGGCACGGAAGTGGTGCGGCTGTGCCGGCTGATGGGTGGGCGAACGGCCACGACACCGATCATGATGTTCTCCGCGAATGTGACGCCCGAGGCGAGGGATGAGTGCCTGCGAGCGGGCGCCAATGCCTTCATGCCCAAACCCATACAAGTCGATGCTTTTCTAAAGACGCTGCAGAAACTGGTATCGATTAGCCAGACCAGTCAATCGGTCTCCGTCATCAAGCCGGCTTCCAGTGCCAGGGGCTTTGCGGGCATTGCGGAGCCTTCAGAGCCTGTTCTCGATTTGCAGGTACTGGAAACGCTCGAAAAAGTCAGCAGGGACTTGGCCTTTCTCGATAACCTGATCGCTGAATACATCACTGAAAGTCGTCGACTTCTTGGGGTGCTGGAGGAAAGCATTGAACTCAATGCTGAGCAGGGTATCAAGGAGGCGTTGCACGCGTTACGAGGTTCGGCGCTCAGCATTGGTGCTACGTCGATGAAAATGATGTGCAAACGAATTGAACGCTTGATCCCCACAGGCCTGCAACCCCACAAGGAAGACATCCTGTTTGAGTTGAACATCACCTTCATGAAGTTATGCGAAGAGCTGAAAATCTATCAGCAACAGCGTCTGCCAGCAGAGTAGGCGTCACCGAGACGGGAAGGACTTCACATCACCAGGGGAAAAATATGTCATTACATAGCCAGCTCATCGAAATTACTGATGCCAACCGTCATGCAATCGAATCGATCCCGAAGCTGCAGGAAATGCTGAGTGGTCAGTTCACGAGGCAGCGATATATTAATTTTCTGATTCAGTTGTATCCGATCGTCTCGCATTTCTGCCCGACGATGGCCGCAGCGGCGAGCCGGTGCGCTGACAGATATCCGGAGCTTCGTGCTTATTTGTACGATCACATTCTGGAAGAAAAAGGCCATGAGCAAATGGTGCTCGATGACCTTGAGAGTATGTGTGTCGATAGCTTTGATGTGCCCACGCAATTGCCGTGCCCGCCGGTACAGGCAATGCTCGGCTATAACTACCATGGCATTGCAACCGTTGACCCGCATAGTGTTCTGGGGATGGTCTATGTGCTTGAGATCGTGTCATCAGTTTATGGTGGCAGAGTGGCGCAAGCGATTTCCAAGACCGTCAATTTACCGTTGGCCCAAGGATTCTCATTTCTGGAGTCACATGCAACGCTGGACGATGATCATCTCGGTGAGCTACGAAAGGTGATGCATTCGGTGAATGAGTCCGAGGTGGAAGATATTGTTCTCAATAGCGTCCGCACTAATTTTTATCTCTTTCGGCAGGTGCTGGGATATCCGGATACCCATTGAAGATATGGCCGGAGTGAGGTGGGATATTGCTCCGGCATCGGCTGTCGATCGCTGGTACGGCCTAATGATCGAGGGCGCCTGATGACAGGCGCCCTGCGGGATGTGCCTGCAGCTAGCCGGTAAGAATCCAAAGCGCACGAAATTTTAAGAACCTTTCCCGTTTGGCCATCCCGTTCGGCCGCTGTCGATATTGACAATCCCTCGCCATACGTTGGCACTGTCTGACGGAGTGCTTCCTCGCCACCGACCTAACGGGACAGGCTCTATGTCGCCATTTCGTGGCAACTCAGGGTGCTTTAAGCTATGCAGGCGCGCTACTGCTGCTGTTCATGGTTTGCTGTTGTCTGGCGTGTAATGATCGCTGTGCCATGGCTAGCTGCTTCATCATTTGCAGATCTTTTGTATCAACCCGCAAAGCCGCATCGACCCACAGCATCGCAATTTCATGGAGCTCGTCAAAAGTGATTGGCCATAAATGATTTCTGCATTCGTAGATAGATCGAACGCCGTTTAAATGCCGATTCTTTTTCCGAATGAGCTCGCGTACAGCGTTCTCGCCTTCTCCCGGAGCGGCAACAACATCGACCACGCCCATGGCAGCCAGCTCTTCTGCACGATAGGTGTTTCCGCTTAACATCATCTCTTCAGTTTTTCGCATGCCAATACGTCGTGCGAGGAAGCTATAGGCGCCCATGCCGGGAAACAGACTGAAGATGATTTCGGGTAGACCCATCTTCGTACCCGCTTCGGCGACGATTATGTGACTTGACAGGGCGAACTCAAAGCCGCCGCCCAGTGCATCGCCCTGCACGAGGGAATTCGTCGTCGTTGCAGCGTCGTAGCCTTTGATTCGCGGATACATCGCATCGACACACAGCCGCGCATACTCGACAAGTGCATCACGGTTTTGCTCGCGGATCAGATTGATGAACAGCGCAAGATTCCCGCCAAGATTGAAAATGCCTTTGCGACGCGACGCAATTACGCAGTAATTGACGGGCTGCCAGTCATTGTCGTACATGACCTTCGCCTCATGTGCCTTGAGCTCGTGGAAGACATGGTGAAGCTCTTCCACCATGTCGAGGTTAAAGCACGGGACGCCAATGGGCTTCATGTACGTCCACAAGGCTCGGGACGTCTTGTCGTAGGCGAGATCGACTTGCTGGTACTGGCGCCTCGGCCATGGGCCGGACTGATGATTTGCTTCATTCAGATCAGAGTTCTGGTCGACGGTCAGCATCGTTATCTCCGTTGGTCAGACACCGAGCGAGCCCTGGCAGGGTCTTGTCGGTGACAGGTGGGTACTGAATGTCGTGCAGCAGGCCAGCAATCGGGTTCAGTGAGTGAGACTGCGTCCGAGAAAGCGCATCAATGATTTTTCCGCGCTTTCTTCTGTCAGTGACACCGACCAACCCCTTGCAAGCAACTTTGCCAAAGCGGATCCACACTGCAGTACTGCCGTCATGCCTCCACGCTGGAGGATGCGCAATGTTGTACGTTGAGCGAGTTGCTTATGGCCACCACTGCACACGGACAAGTCGTGGTGGATCATCCGCCGCCGGACGCTTGTCACCTGAAACGGCATTGCAAAGTTGTCAGCCAAGTACTTTCAAATAAATCTTGAAAGGAAGTTGATCTTGGTGCGCTCGTCTTGCGATGCAGTTTGCTTTAGCTCAAATTGCCCGGTTGCGCTTGCAGTTTATGAAGTGCGCCAAAGAGCGAAAAGACTATTAGTCAATGCTTCATCATTACTAATAGTGTTTGTCTTTCGATGACAGCTTTCGCCGGCGTTGTATTCCCGTCCGGATGCATGGATCGCTGCGGTAAAATCTCAACCGTTTTCTTTTGATCCGATTCGAGATGCCGGGAAAAAACTTTGATAGGGCGCTGCGCGAGCTGGTAGCCAACAACCGTGAATGGGCGGCTTCGATGGTCGCTGAGGATCCGGATTTTTTTAAAAAATTGGTGGCGCAGCAGTCTCCGGAGTTTTTGTGGATCGGTTGCTCGGATAGCCGGGTGCCCGCGAATGAAATCGTCGGTCTTCAGCCGGGCGAGTTGTTTGTTCACCGGAACGTCGCGAATGTGGTGGTGCATACAGACTTGAACAGCCTGTCGGTGCTGCAGTTCGCGATTGATCAGCTAGGCGTCAAGCATGTGATCGTGGTCGGTCACTATGGTTGCTCGGGTGTGCGAGCGGCGATGGAGCGTAAGCGGGTTGGCCTTGCTGATAATTGGTTGCGACACGTTCAGGACGTGCACAACAAACATGCGCAGTTGTTGCCGGAGTCGATGGACGCGAACCTTCGGCATGACCGGCTATGCGAACTGAACGTCATCGAACAGGTGGTCAACGTGTGTCAGACCACGATCGTTCAGGATGCTTGGGAACGCGGTCAGGACCTGACGGTGCATAGCTGGGTCTACAGCCTGCAGGATGGACTGGTGCGTGACCTGGGCATGGCCGTCAGCAGCGCCGATTCACTGGGGCCGCAACTCGAGGCCAGCCTCGCACCCTACCAGCGCTGACGTAGCGTCATCGATGCATCCACCCGTTGCGCGACGGGTGGGATCTTGAGGCTGGGTGTCAGAAGGTATGTTCTGCCGATGGAAAGCTGCGGTCCTTGACTGCGGCTACATAGGCGCCGATCGCGCCGGCCAGACTGGACTGGCCTTGCATGAAATCTCTCACGAACTTTGGCCGGTGTCCCGGGAAGGCGCCGATCATGTCGTGCAGTACCAGTACTTGTCCGGAGCAATCCGCACCTGCGCCGATACCGATCGTCGGTATCGCCAGCTTCTTCGTTACATCGGCGGCGAGCGTGGCTGGAATCGCTTCCAATACCACCATCGATGCACCAGCCTCCTGCATGGCCAGCGCATCAGTCAGCAACTGCGCCGCAGCGCTCTCTGTCTTGCCTTGCACCTTGAAGCCGCCCAGCTGGTGCACTGATTGCGGCGTCAGACCGAGGTGCGCACACACAGGCATGCCGCGCTCGACGAGCAGCTTTACTGTCGGTGCCAGCCACTCGCCGCCTTCGAGTTTGACCATTTCAGCGCCGGCACGCATCAGCTTTGCAGCGTTGTCCATTGCCTGTTGCGGCGTGTTGTAGGAGCCGAAGGGCAGGTCACCGATCAGCAGTGGCCGCGTACTGCCGCGTGCCACGCAGGCCGTGTGATAGGCAATGTCATCGACCGTCACTGGCAGAGTGGTGCGGTGGCCCTGTACGACCATGCCCAGCGAATCGCCGATCAGGATGGTGTCGACGCCGCATTGGTCCATCATCGCTGCGAAGCTGGCGTCGTAGCAGGTCAGCATCGTGATCTTGTCATCGCTGGCGCGCATCTGCGCCAGGGTCGTGACGGTAACTTTCTTGTGGGGTGTGGGTGCGTGAGTGGACATATTCATTCTCCGCGGTTGAAGAATTCGCGCTTGCCGCGCATACCGGCGATACGCTGCATCAGCAGGGCAAAGTCTTCGCTGCTTTCGATCGGGTTGAGACGATCCGCGTTGACCATTAGCAGCGGCGACGCATCATAGTGGTGGAAGAAGCGGCTGTAGCCGTCGCATAGTCGCTGCAGATAAAGCTCCGAGATGGCGGCTTCGCTGGGCACGCCGCGTCGTCTGATCCGTTCGGTTAGCGTGGCTGGCGCAGCCTGCAGATAAATCACGAGGTCGGGTCGCGGCGACTCCTGGCTCAGATGATTGAACATTTGCTGATACAGCCTGAGTTCATCATCAGCCAGCGTGAGCTCGGCGAAGATCGGATCTTTATCGAGCAGAAAATCCGACACGACCGGCGCAGAGAACAGATCAGACTGCGCCATGTCTTTCAGCTGGTTCATGCGCTGGAACAAAAAGCACATTTGCGCTGGCAGTGCATAGCGAGCCGAGTCGCGATAGAAGCGTTCGAGGAAGGGATTGTCCTGCGGTTGTTCCAGCAGCGCCTGCGCGCCAGTCGCTGCGGCAATACGGCGAGCGAGGCTGGTCTTGCCGACGCCGATCGGACCCTCAACAACGATGTAACGATATTTGACCGGATTCATGGGCGAGGATGATACGTGATTGGCATGACAACGTTGTCGCAATCATCGTGAGCGCCCCTTTCATTTTTGCGCGTCGCCGCGTGGTTCGGCCAGCTTCATGATCGCCTGGTCCTGTACGGCGGCCAGATGCGATTGCGCCAATCCCTTGCCGGGGATGCGAATCGCCGGTGTCAGTTCCAGCAAGGGCAGCAGGACGAATGCACGCGCTTCCATCCGTGGATGCGGCACTTGCAGGCCGGGCACGTCGATTTCCTCGTCCCCATACAGCAGCAGATCCAGATCGAGCGTGCGGGGCGCATTGCGAAATGGACGTTCGCGTCCGAAGGCAAGCTCCAGCTGCTGCAGCGCCTGGAGCAAGGCCATCGGCGCGAGCGTGGTGTCGAGCTGCGCTACCGCATTCACGAAATCGTCACCACCGGCATCGACCGGTGCGCTCGAATACAGCGATGAATGGCGTCGCAGCACCGTCTCCGGCAACTGAGCCAGCTGCGTGAGGGCCGTCAGGACGGCCTGTGCCGGGTTGCCGAGGTTGGCGCCAAGGCCGACATAGGCCGTCACCATGCTTACTGCGCTGCCTCGCCACTGCTTTTGCCGCGACTGCGACTGCTGCGACGACGGCGCTTGCGTGCCGGTGCAGCGCTGTCATCGGCCGGCTTGCGTACGAGCAGGGCCTCGCGGCTGGCGCCGTCGGCGTCCATGAAGTCCGTCCACCACTCGCCGATCTCCCGGTCAATCTCGCCGGATGCACAGCGCAACAGCAGGAAGTCATAGCCGGCACGCATGCGCGGATGTTCGAGCAGCTTGTACGGCGATTTGCCGACGCGACGCTCGAAGCGTGGCTGCATAGCCCAGATATCGCGCATGTCGGTCGCGATGCGTCGCTGAATCGCGAGCTTGTCGGTCTGGCTGTCGAGCACATCATCGGCCGCCAGATGCAGCGCCGGAATCGGTAGCTCGCCGGCGGCCCGGTACGCTGTCCATTTTTCCAGCACCTGATGCCACAGCAACGACGCAAACAGGAAGCCCGGCGAGACCGGCTTGCCTTCACGCACTCGCTCATCGGTATTGGCCAGGGCCAGCGTGACGAAGCGCTCGCCGAGCGGCTGTTCGAGTACGACGTCAAGCAACGGCAGCAGGCCATGATGCAGGCCTTCCTGGCGCAGCTGCTGCAGACAAGCCATCGCATGACCACTCATCAGCAGCTTGAGCATCTCGTCGAAAACGCGCGCCGCAGGCACGTTGTTGATCAGCGCCGCCATCACCTTGATGGGCGCCCGCGTCGGCTGCGCGATCGAGAATCCGAGTTTGGCGGCAAAGCGCACCACGCGTAGCATGCGCACCGGGTCTTCGCGGTAGCGTGCCTCCGGCACGCCAATGATGCGGAGCGTCTTGCTGCGAATGTCCTTCATGCCGCCGTGGTAGTCGAGTACCTGCTGGCGTTCAGGATCGTAGTACATCGCATTGATGGTGAAGTCGCGCCGCTCGGCATCTTCATGCTGTTCGCCGAATGTGTTGTCGCGCAGGACGCGGCCGTGGGCATCCTTTGGCGCCTCCTCGGACGACGCGCCGCGGAAGGT
>JACCDS010266265.1_pt1 | contig 10687 bp, 10 predicted proteins | sample 7446441 | NCBI WGS metagenome assembly JACCDS01 (sample SAMN15323445, study PRJNA562643) | freshwater metagenome | isolation source: river surface water | place: USA:Blue River Watershed | collected 2017-08-17 | reverse complement strand
GAATTGGTTCGCCCAACAGGGTTATGTCAAACCAGTGATCATCGGACACAGTTATGGCGGCATGCTGGCCACTCGGCATGTGGTCGATCATCCGGATACCCCAGCGCTGGTTTTGTTGTCTGCCGGAAGGGGGGGGCGAGAGAATGTGTCTGGCGGTCGTGAGAAGCTCTTTGCCATGGATCGCACGCAGGAGTTGACCGAGTTGGCAAATGCACGGGTGGCTGCCGGCGAAGGTGACGCTTTGTTGTCGTTGCCCGGCTGGTGGTGGGTGATCAGTGCCCGAAGTTTCCTGGATCGCTTACAACATGTCCCTGATACCTTGGCACTGGCATCGCAGATTCGTTGTCCGGTCTTGGCCTTGCGTGGTGATCAGGAAGACCGCACGCGCTACCCGGCTGAGGAATTCCAAGCTGCATGCGCCGGGCCATGCGATGTTCGAGTGATGCCTGCGTGCGATCATTTTTACAACGGCTGCGAAGGTGAGGTCGCGCAGGAAGTTGCCGCTTGGTTGGCGCGGGTGCATATGACCTGAGGTTTTAGAACTCAACCTGTGTCTCGGGGTCCGATCAAGAACCGTGCGTTGCCATCCACTGTTCGTGGTTATCCAGTGTGGCATAGGGGGTGATCATGTCGGGGTGAAACTGTATGGGAGGCACACCGTTTTGTACCTTGGTCGCCCAATCAGCATCAGCCAAGGCCCCCTTGCCGATTGAAACCAAATCACCTTCTCCATCCGCCAAGGCCTGATCTGCCAAGGCAGGGTCTTGGAGTTTGCCGTTGGTGATGACAGGCAAGCCGCTGAAGGTCTTGGCCAAACCCGACAGGCTTTGCGAACTGCCAAAGACCGGGGTCACGCCTTGGTGCGCTGCTACGTGAATGAAGTCTACCCCGGTCTGCGCGATTTCCGAGAAAATCACCCGGGCGTCTTCCAACTGGCCTGGCCAGTTGTACTCCAAATCATTGACCTTGGTCTGTGACATCCGCACCCCGAGCAGGTGGCCCGGAATCGCCTCGCGCACCGCGCGCAGCAACTCCAGGTGAAATCGCAGTCGCTGGCGCACATCGCCGTTGTAGTGGTCGCGGCGTTGATTGGTGTAAGTGGTCAGAAACTGGTCGGGTAAATAGCCGTTGGCGCCATGGATCTCAACCCCATCGAAACCGGCTTCGATGGCCCGTTGCGCCGCTTGTGCAAAACTCTCGATGACCGCATGAATCTGCTGGGGCGTTATCTCCCGCGGGGTTTGAAATGGGCCGCCATTGCCCCGATAGCGGCTGATTTGGACCCCTTTGGGCGGGATGGCCGAGGGTGCGATAGAGCCCTCGACCCAATGGTTACCCTGGTTCACTGCGCCGCCGTGAAACAACTGCATGTAAATGGGTGTGCCGTGAGCGTGCACGGCATGCACCACATCGCGCCAGCTTTGGGCTTGGGCTTGCGAGGCAATGCCAGGCTGGTTGAGATAGCCCTGGCTGTATTGCTGGTCGACATAGGTGGCCTCGGTCCCGATCAGGCCCCACCCGCCTTGAGCATAGCGCTGGTAATAGCGAAGCATGGCCGGAGTCACCCGTCCATCGTCGGTGGCGCTGGCGCGGGTCAGTGATGACACCACAGCGCGGTTCTTCAATGCCAACGGCCCCAGAGCGTAAGGGGAGAAGAGGTGAGGGTAATTCATGGTGGGATGCGCCGGCTGTTGATGATCAAATGATGGATAAGACGGCGTCATTTGAACCGAAGCGGCACCGGAAGTAAACCCCGGTCAAGCGGATCTGAGACCCAGGACATGCGCCGATGCGACACCCTCAGGAGACGTGAATGAAAGCAGCATGGTATCGACGACAAGGCCCGGCACATGACGTGATCGAAGTGGGCGATATGCCCAGCCCGGCGCTTGCCGCAGGAGAGGTTCGGGTGCGCCTGGCCTGCTCTGGGCTCAACCCTTCGGACATCAAGCGGCGCAAGGGCTTTAATGGCCAGCCCCATGCCTTTCCGTTGATCATTCCCAACAGCGATGGTTCCGGAGTTGTCGCCGAATTGGGGGCGGGCGTGCAAGGCTTGACGGTGGGTGATCGGGTTTGGGTCTACAACGCCCAATGGAAGCGAGCCCATGGCACCAATGCCGAGGAAGTGGTGCTGCCAGCTCCCTTGGTGCAGCCACTGCCACAACAGGTCAGCATGGCCTACGGGGCTTGCGTGGGTATTCCGGCGCTGACGGCACACCGGGCGCTGTTTGCAGATGGGCCCATAGCGGGGCAGACCGTGTTGGTGCAAGGGGGCGCTGGAGCCGTGGGGCATTGCGCCATTCAAATGGCCAAATGGGGCGGAGCGACCGTGATCGCCACGGTCAGCTCCGGGGTCAAGGCGGAAAGTGCGCGCCAGGCTGGGGCTGACCACGTCATCAACTACCGTGAAGAGGATGTAGCGGCACAAGTGATGCAAATCACCCATGGTGCGGGTGTGCACCGCATCATTGAGGTGGCATTTGGACAGAACTTGCCCATCACCCAGCAGGTGTTGCGCCCCCATGGCGTCATCAGCTGTTACGCCTCGGACGAGCAACCCACGCCGGTGTTGCCGTTTTATGCGTTCATGATGAAGAACCAGACTTTGCGTTGGGTCTTCATGTATGAATTGCAACCCGAACACATGCGCTTGGCCCTTGCCGACATTGGGTCGTGGCTCAAGGGCACAGGCCAGCAAGGAGCGGCACGACCCGTCGCCGAGCATGTGGATCGGGTGTTTGATTTGGCCGATACTGCCAAGGCTCATGAATACCTCGAATCGGGGCAGGCCAGTGGCAATGTGGTGATTCGGATCTCTGAAATCGCCTGAATCACCATGGCACGCGCGGGGTCACAGGCCTGGTGGCGAAAGCGCGGTCAGGGTGCTGGCGTTCGCTTGAGCTGATAGGGGAGCGTGGCTGCACGATGACCGACTCTGAGCACTCATCGCTGTGACCATGGATCGGCATGTTTCGGATTTTGAATGAAGGATGGATCGGTCAGACTTTCCAAAAAGGCCGTCAGGTCCCTGACCTCTTGTTCAGTCACCTCGAAGCCGGCCATCAGGGCGCTGCGGATGGGACTGACGCCATGGGCTGCTCTGGCTGCCTTGCCGGCCAATGCGTAGTGATCCCGGATGACTTGCTCCAGCGTGGCGATCGACCCGTCATGCATATAAGGCGCTGTGAGCGCCACGTTGCGAAGGCTGGGGGTGCGAAACTTGCCTTCATCGCCCGGATCTCCGGTGAACTCTCGGATGCCGGGGTTGTTCTGCGGGTACGCACCCCGGCCGTCCTGGTTGAACAGACCGGTGTTGTGAAAGCCGCGTTCGGCCAGCGGCAATTTGCTGTGCCGGATGTTGTCGGTGAAGTTGAATCCCCCGTGGCAGTGGTAGCACTCCATTTTCTCGCCAAAAAAGAGCGCCTCCCCGCGCAAGGCAGCCGTTGACATGGCGTTCTTCTGACCGCCGTACTTGTAACGGTCATAGGGACTGTCAAAGGACAGCAGACTGCGCTGAAAACTGGCCAAGGCCTTGGTCAGCGTCGAGAGGGAGTAAAGGCTCTGGACGCCCTCGCGTGCCTCCTGAGGGAAAGCTTTTTTGAACAACCTTTGGTAGGTGGCGTCTGAGCCCAGCCTTGCAAACAGCGCCTGCTCTTTGCCTGCCATGCCCATCTCCACCGGGTGCTCTCCGAACAGGGGAATCAGGCTTTGCACCTCCAGTGAGTTCAGCTGAGGATTGGCCCAGGTCAGGATCGGCAAGTAGGCCACGTTGGTCAGCGACATCGCACTGCGTGCGCTCTTTTCGCCAGTAACACCTATCGATAGAGCCAAGCCGTCGCTGAAGGCTTTGTCTTGCTGATGGCAGCTTGCGCACGACATGCTCTGGTCGGCCGACAACCGCTTGTCATAAAACAGATGCCGGCCCAATTCGACCTTGGCGGCGCTCATGGGGTTGTCCTCGGGAACCGATGGCTCTGGAACCCAACTGGGCAAGTGCCAGTTGAACCGGTTCCAGGAAAATCCGGTCAGCACAGTCAACCCCAACATCGCCACACTCAGCGACAAAAGCCAGCGCTTCACGACAAGGCCTCAGGTGTTCAGCGCTGACGCATCAATTGTTGAGCGCCCGGCGCAGGCATGCCGTCGTATGCCAGGCCCAGGGCGCCCATGACGGGCGGGCAATCGGCATCTTTCGGAAAGCTCATGCAGCCTGGAGAGGTGCCTTGCGCATTGACATCCACGTTGGCCCTGGCCAGTACTGCCCCCATGTCCATGACCACTTGGTTTTTGCTGGCATCAAATCCATCCAGCCGCACAGCGATGCGGTTGGCGTTTTGGCAGGCGTCTGGAGCCTGAGTGCGGCTGGCACTGGCGCACACGGTGCTGCCCAGATGGACGGAGTAGCGCGTCGCCAAGCCGCTTGCATGAGCCCCAGCGGCTTGCCTTTCACGGATGCCGGTGCTGGCGGTGTCGAACTTGATGAACTTGTAGCCGCCCTGCCAATTCCAGAACATGGCGGTGGCATTGAGGGGGGCGGCAGCCACGGTGGGGTCTTGATGATTGAGTTTGAACGGAACCCCTACCGTCAGTTCAATGCCTGTATAGCTTCCAGCCGGTGCAGTCCCGCGGATGCGGGTGTTGGTGGCAGACGTTCCGTTGAGGCAAGGACCTTGGCCGTTTTCGAAGTCCAGAAGGGCCACGTTCTGGTATTGCCAGACCCCGTCTTGCACGAGTTCAAGGGGCACTGAGCTGCCGTCCTTGTGCAACAGTTTGATCTCGCTGACATAGAGCCGAAAGTCGCTCGGGGTGATGGTCGAGCGGGTGACCCCGACGTTGGAATAGCTTTGACCGCACACAAAGGGCTTGCCGTTGATTTCGGCAGCAAAGTGGATGTCAATGGTTTGCATTCCAGAGCTCTGGCCCGTGGTGGTACACGCGGTCAGTGCCAGTGCGGTCAAACTCAAAAGCCATGCTTTCATGAAAAATCTCCCATTCATGTTCAATGATGATGAGCGGTGGTATGGCGGGGCGTTTGCACCCAGACCTTCACCGTTCGCTCACCTGCTTTTTCAAATTTCAGTGTCAGGTCAAACCTTTCGCCGTCCTGCAGCGGCGCTTTCAGACCTTCAAGCATCAGGTGATGACCATTCGATGGGCCGTGTCGCATCGAAACGCTGGCTCGTGCTGGCAGATCCAGGGAAGGAATTTCGCGCATGCGCATCACATCTCCATCGAGTTGCATGCGGTGTATGCCCACTTTGGTCGCAATGCCTGTCTGTGCCGAAATCAATCGATCCGCTTGATCGCCTTTGTTGAGCAGCGTCCTGACATAAACCGCACCGGTCCGTGAGCCCGGGATGCTGGGGATGGCATAGGGGTGATCGATCACGATCGATCCAACTCGAAAATCGTGGGCGAGTGAGTCGCTGTCGGGCAGCAGGCTTGCAAACAAGCAAAAGCACAGCCCAAGAAGGCCCCCGCGCACGCGAAGCGCGGAAAGAATAAAGGTTTGCATGAAATCTCCGAACCGGTTGATTGCGGCATGATGCGCAGCCGCAAACTGAACACCAGCAAGATGCCGGTGTGACGGACGCGAGTCAGGTGGAGATGGGCGGGCCGCGAGAAGGCAGGGGGGGGGCCGCAAGGGCTGCGATATGAGCCGCTGCCATCGGGTGCAAGGCATGCTCAAGTGAACAAGGCTTGAGAGACGGAGGGCTTGGGTGCACGGGCAACGCCACAGCCGCGGCGCACAACGGACAGTCCATGCCCAACGAGGCCTGCACTTCGCCACCGTTGCCGTCCACATCGACGATCTTCAGCACGCCGCCGGCCATGCAAAGAACCTGCATGCTTGCGGGCTTGATCACCGGAGAGGCAACTGCTGAAGCCAAAAACAGCGCAAACCACGCCAGAACAAGGCTGGCGATGAGCTTTGAGTTGCGCAAAACAGTCATGGATGCATTATCGCACCAGTGGTTCGAGTCATCCCCTCCCGATTGCTGTCTCACCACCACGCCGGGGATGAGATCGTGCCCCTTGGCGGGGCAGATTCGCGCCTGCGACAGATTGGGCATGTCCAGTCAGTGTGTTTTCGATTTGAATTCACTTTTTTAACTTGAGTTTCGTTCAGGGCAGAATAAACTCGGGTTGCGCCCTCCAATGTGTCGGCGTTTTGAGGCAAAGGACCAGCATGAAGTTCAGCAAACGCGATTTCATTCAATTCAGCGCACTGGCGGGCGCAGGCATGGCTTGGCCCGCCTGGGCTCAAACCCGGCCCTTGTTTGACGCGATGCATCTCTTTGTGCCGGCCGCCCCCGGCGGCGGTTGGGACGGCACCGCCCGCGCTTTGGAGCGTGCCGCCAAGGCAGCTGGCCTGGTGGGGCAAATGCAAGTTGAAAACGTGGGGGGTGCAGGCGGTATGGTCGGCTTGCCCAGGTATGTAAACCAGCGCAAAGGCCAAGGCAACAGCCTGATGGTGGGTGGCTCGGTCATGGTGGGCGCTGCGATTGCCAACAAAAGTCCGGTCACGATGAAAGACGTGACGCCCATTGCGCGACTCACCGAAGAAGCCGGTGTGGTGGTGGTGCCAGCGGGTGGCAAGATCAAAAATTGGGCCGAGTTTTTGGCCGCCCTGAAAGAAAACCCCAAGGCGGTGCCGGTTGCAGGAGGCAGTGCGGGTGGAACCGACCACCTCATTTTGGGTCTGATGGTCAAATCTTTGGGGCGCAACCCGCGCGAGGCCGCCTATGTGGCATTTGCTGGCGGGGGGCCTGCCAATGCGGCGATTCTGGGTGGCCAGGTGAGCGCCGGTATTTCGGGCTACTCAGAGGTTGAAGAGCACATCAAGGCCGGCAAAATGATCCCTCTGGCCACTTCGGGTCGCACTCGCATTGCGGGGGTGAACGTGCCCACCATGACCGAGCTGGGGCTTAACCTGGTGATGGCCAATTGGCGCGGCGTTTTTGCGCCTCCCGGGATCAGTCCAGGCCAGCGCGATCGGCTGGTGGATTTTGTCACCCGAGTGGCGTCCAGTGAGGCATGGAAGGCCGAGTTGACCCAGCGCAAATGGTCGGATGCTTTGCTGACCGATGACCCTTTTGCGCGGGAAGTGGGCTGGGACATTGAGCGCATCACGGTTGTCATGAAAGATCTGGGTTTGGCATGACGCCCTGGCGCGTCAGCCTGGTGTTGATCGGGATTTGCCTGTTGGCCATCTGGCAGGTCACGGTCATCCCCGAATCGGCCATCCAGATGGCGATAGGACCTCAATGGATGCCAGCAGTCATCGTGGCTTTGCTGACCTTGTGTTGTTTGGCTTATGGGCTCAGCGCATTTCGGGGGCATCAAGTCGACGAAAGTCAGCATGACGAGCAAACGCCTTTGCCCGGCAGTGGACGCCGAATGATCTTTTTTGGGGCAGGGGGCGTCGCCTTCATGGTTGGCGTGGGCCCGCTGGGCTTTTGGGCACCCGCCACCTTGTGCGGCATGTGCATCGCCCGCTCGTTCGATGCCCCGTTGGATGCCAAGTCATTGTTCATTTGTGGCGTCATCGCCGCTGTCTTTTGGTTGCTGTTTGCCCATGTGCTGGGTGTTGGGCTCGGGCCTGCGACGCCATGGGGAGTTTGATCTTGCTCAGGATCCACCATGGAAGCCTTTGACGCCCTCATGTCGGGCTTTGCCAACGCACTGAGTCCCACCACGCTCTTGTGGGGTTTGGTCGGTTGCTTGTTGGGCACGATGGTGGGGGTGCTGCCGGGTCTGGGGCCTGCACTGACCATTGCGTTGTTGTTGCCCCTGACCTACCACGTGCCTGCCACCAGCATTTTTGTGATGTTTGCGGGCATCTATTACGGCGCTGCTTACGGCGGATCGACCACATCCATTTTGTTGAACACGCCCGGCGAAACCGCCTCGGTTGTCACGGCTTTGGAGGGCAACAAAATGGCCCGACGTGGACGCGCGGGCCAGGCATTGGCGACGGCGGCCATCGGCAGTTTTGTCGCCGGCACCATCGGTACTTTGGCGCTGACTTTTTTGGCGCCCTGGGTGGTTGAAGTCGCCTTGGCGTTTGGACCGGCCGAGTATTTCAGCCTCATGGTGTTGGCTTTGGTGGCGGTGTCAGCCGTTTTGGGGCGATCCTTGTTGCGCGGCATGGTGGCTCTGGCTTTGGGGCTTTTACTGGGCATGGTGGGCATCGATTTGCAAACCGGTCAAATGCGTTTTGCGTTCGGTCAAGCCCAATTGCTCGACGGGATCGAAGTCACCGTGGCTGCGGTCGGTTTGTTTGCGGTGGGTGAAGCGTTGTATTTGTCCTGGCAGGGCCGCAGCAAGCAACTGAGCGAGGTGATGGGTTTGAGCGGGAGTTTATGGATGAGCCGACAGGATTGGGCGCGTTCCTGGAAAGCCTGGCTAAGAGGCAGTTGCCTGGGCTTTCCGATGGGGGCGATGCCCGCTGGTGGTGCTGAATTGCCCACTTTGCTGTCTTATTACGCCGAAAAAAAACTCTCCCCATACCCGGAAGAATTTGGTCGCGGCGCCATTGAAGGGGTGGCTGGCCCCGAGGCGGCCAACAATGCGGCGGCGGCGGGTGTTCTGATGCCTCTGCTCACCTTGGGTATACCAACTTCGGCCACGGCAGCGGTCATGTTGTCGGCTTTTCAGGGATACGGGATACAGACCGGACCCCAGTTGTTTTCCAGTCATGGGGGACTGGTCTGGACCTTGATCGCCAGCCTCTACATCGGCAATGTGATCTTGTTGATGCTCAATTTGCCATTGGTCAGTCTGTGGGTCAAATTACTCAAAATTCCGCCGCCTTGGCTGTACGCCGGGATCATCGTGGTTTCGGTCATCGGTGTCTATGGTGCGGGGAACTCCATCTTCAATGTGGCTTTGCTGTTTGCCTTTGGGGGGATGGGTTATCTCATGCGGCGCTTTGATTTTCCAGCCGCTCCCTTGCTGGTGGGTTTGATTTTGGCGCCCATGGCCGAACAGTCGATGCGCCAAGCGCTCACCATCAGCCAGGGCGAGTGGAGCACCTTTGTGACCCGCCCCATTTCCGGCGCACTGCTGGCCGGTGCAGCCTTGATGCTGATCTTGCCTGCGGGATATCGCCGCTGGCGGCAGGCCCATTGAATCTGCCGGGTGATGCCCCTTTGGGCATGGAATGAAATGCCAAAAGGGTTTACAAACGGGGGCAATCCAAATACCCTTTGCATTTGTCGGGTCTGTCAGGCATCAACCCATGGGTTTGCCACATTGATCCGACATGGCTTTCAAGAACTAAACGGAGACTTACATGATCATTTGGCGCACAACCTTGCGCTCGGCGCTGAAGACACTGGTATGGGGCATGGCCCTGATGGCCACAGGTTTTGCCACGGCACAAAGCCAAACGGTCAAAATCATCGTGGGCTATCCACCCGGAGCGACTTCAGATCTGTTGACCCGTGTGGTGGCCGAGGCCATGGCCAAACGGCTGGGGCAGCCGGTGATTGTCGAAAACCGCGCCGGGGCCGGTGGCCAGTTGGGCAATTTGGCCGTGAAGGGCGCACCGGCCGATGGCACGACATTGCTCATGACGCCCGTAGCAACCATGTCGATTTTCCCGCACAGCTATGCGGGCCAACTCAAGTACGACCCCTTCAAGGACTTTGCGCCGGTGGCTCACCTGAGCAACTTCCAAATTGGTTTTGGGGTGGCCAATAGAGTTCCCGCCAACAACCTCCGGGAGTACATCGACTGGGTCAAATCCGCTCCCGGTCAAAATGCATTTTTTGGTTCCGCCGCACCGGGGTCTTTGCCTCACTTTTTGGGCGTGCTTTTTGCCCAAAGTGCGGGCTTCAAACTCGAGCATGTGTCGTATCGGGGCACCGCACCGGCGATGCAGGCTTTGGCAGCCGGCGAAATTCCAGCGCTGTCCACGGTGGCTGCTGACATCCAGTCTTTGGTCGATGCCAAGAAAGCCCGACTGATTGCGGTTGCGGGCGAAAAGCGCAGCCCGACTTTCCCGGATGTGCCGACCTTCAGGGAACAAGGGGTCGATCTGGTGGCCTCACCCTGGTACGCCTTGTTTGCGCCGGCCGGTACGCCTGCCGATGTCATCCAGAGATTGGCCAAAGCCGCCATCGAATCGGTACAGGATCCGGTGGTGAACAAAAAATTGCTCGACATGGAACTCGAACCCACCGGTTATGGACCGGATCGCTTGGGCCAAATCATGAAAGCCGATCATGAGAAATGGGCGGCCCCGATTCGGGGGTCTGGCTTTAAGCCGCAATGAGCATCGCCCTCGCATTCACTGCCATTGAAGCCACATCTGGAGACGTCACATGTTGGTTGTTTTGACGCGTTCATTCCGTCGCACCGCTGCGTTGGTGTTGACTTTCACCGCTTGGGGTCTGGCCAGCCTGGCCCATGCACAAACCTGGCCGAACAAGCCCGTCACCTTGGTGGTGGGCACACCCGCCGGGGGAGCCATTGACGCCTATGCCCGCACCTTGGCCGAGTACCTGACGCGCCAGACGGGCGGCACTTTCTTGGTGGAAAACCGCGCTGGCGCCGGCGGGAATATCAGCGCCGAACATGTGCTCAAGGCAGCGCCCGACGGACACACGCTGTGGGTGACCACGCATGCGATGTTCACCATCAACCCTTCGGTTTATCCCGCATTGCGATGGAAGCAAAG
>JACCDS012495428.1_pt1 | contig 10688 bp, 6 predicted proteins | sample 7446441 | NCBI WGS metagenome assembly JACCDS01 (sample SAMN15323445, study PRJNA562643) | freshwater metagenome | isolation source: river surface water | place: USA:Blue River Watershed | collected 2017-08-17 | reverse complement strand
GGCGGCGCGGGCGGCGTAGTTCTCGCCGGAGGCGTTGGGCGCCGGTTTGGCGACGGCTTCGATCAACGGGCGCAGCGAGGCGGGCCGGGCGGGCAGGGCGGTGAGGAAACTGAGCGCCTCCAATTTCACTTCCGCGGGAAGCGTCGGCTCGAGCGCGGCGGCAAAGATCGGCCACGCGGAGGCGGCTTTGGCGGCGTCGGTGCTTCCGGCCAAGGCGGCGGCGGCGACGAGCCGCACGATCGGCACCGGGTCGCGCAGCAGCGCGGAAATGTCGGCGGCGACGCGGCGCGACAGCACGGCGTGGGCGGCCCAGAAGCGGATCACGGCGTCGGGATCGCGCAGCAGCGGCGCGAGCTCGGCGGCGGTCGGCGCGGCGCCGAGTTGCAGGCGATCGACGGTGTCGATGATGCGGGCGAGCGGGTAGGCGGCGTCGTCGCGCGCGACGAGCACGGGGGGGCGGCCGGCGGCGCGTGCGCGGAGCAAAGATTCGGGCATGAAGCCCGAGTCGCGGATGCGGAGGAGGTGGCCGCGGTTGGCGGCGCGCAATTTTTCGAGGGTGGCACGGTGGGCGGGATCGGCGGCAAGGTTGCGCACGTTGTCGGGATCCGTTTGGCAGTCGAAGAGTTGCTCGGCGGGCTTGGCGGCGAAGAGCGCGGCCTGGATCGCGTTCAACTGGCCCGCGGCGCGGAGGCGGTCGAGCTCGCGGGTGGTCGCCATGTTCCAAAGGTAGGTGACGTGCTGGAGGATCGGCTGCTCGGGCCGGTAATTGCGGATGTAGCGGAAGCGGCCGTCGGTGACGGCGCGGCTGAAGTCGATGGCCTCGTCCATGCGGTCGCGGAAATTGAACGTGTAGGCCGGCGCGGGGGCGCGGGCGGGGCCGGCGAAGGCGCGGCCCTGGAGGTGGGCGGGTGCCGTCACGCCGGCGACGCTCAGCACGGTCGGGGCAAGGTCGACCCAGTTGACCAATTCGGTGGAGCGGCTGCCCGGCGCACCGGGCGCGAGGTGGCGGTACTTGGGCGGGAACGACACGGCGAGGGGCGGATGGGTGCCGCCTTCGAAGAGGAAACGTTTGCTGCGCGTGAGCACGCCGCCGTGGTCGGAGTAGTGGAAGATGATGGTGTTGTCGGCGAGGCCGTCGGCCTCGAGCTGGGCGAGGACTTCGCCGCAGGCCCGGTCGGCGGCGGCGACGCGGTCGTAGTACTGCGCGAGGTCGGCGCGGACTTCGGGGGTGTCGGGCAGGTAGGCGGGGACGCGGACCTTGGCGGGATCGGTGACGAGCTCGACGCGCTTGTGGAGGGAGCTTTCGTGGCTGGCGTTGGTGTTGAAGACGGCGAAGAAGGGCTGGCCGGGCTGGCGGTTGCGCCAGTGGGCCTGGTTGCCGTTCTGGTCCCAGGTGCCGGGCAAAACGGCGGCGTTGTAATCGGTCTTGGCGCGGTTGGTCGTGTAGTAGCCGGCGTCGCGCAGGTAGGCGGGAAAATAGCGCAGCCAATCGGGCATGGGGACGTTGCTGCGCATGTGCTGCGTGCCGAGGGCGGGCGCGTACATGCCGGTGATGATGCTGGCGCGGGTCGGGGCGCAGACGGCGGAGGTCGAGTAGGCGCGCTCGAAGAGGACGCCGCTTTTTGCGATGCGGTCGAAGACGGGCGTGCGGGCGAGCGGATCGCCGTAGCCGGTGTGGAAGGTGGCGGAGGTGTCTTCGGTCACGAGCCACAGGATGTTGGGGCGCGCGGCGGGGGCGGTTTCGGCGGCGCGAAGCGCGCCGAGCAGGCACAGGACGGCAAGAAGGAGGGGGAGGCGCATCATGGGGGTGGCGGGACCTTCGGCGGATCCGCGGGGCGATTCGATCTTTTTTCCACGGGGCGGCGGAAAGGTTTTTTCGTGACTCCCGCGGAGCCGCTTCGCCTGATGGCGTTCCCCTATGCGTGCTCTACTTCTGCCCCTGCTGTTCAGTCTGGTGCTACCGTTGTCCGCCGTTGTCCCGGTGCCGACCGAGATCGTGCCGCAGCGCGTGGCTGGCGCGAAGGCGCGCAACGTCGTCTTCATTTTGGCCGACGACCACCGCTACGATGCGATGAGCTTTATGGGCCATCCGGTGGCCGAGACGCCGCACCTCGACGCCATGGCGCGAAACGGCGTGCACCTGAAAAACGCGTTGGTGACGACCGCGCTCTGCTCGCCGAGCCGCGCGTCGATTTTGACGGGTCTGTACACCTTCCGCCACCGCGTGATCGACAACAACCGCGCGATCCCGGCGGGCACCGTCTATTTCCCGCAGTACCTGCAGAAGTCGGGCTACGCGACGGCCTTCATCGGCAAGTGGCACATGGGCGGGGATTCGGACGAGAAGCGGCCCGGGTTCGACTATTGGATCAGTTTCCGCGGCCAGGGGAATTACCTGTCTCCGAATCCCAACTACACGCTCAACGTCGACGGCAAACGGGTGCCGCAGCGCGGCTACATCACCGACGAGATGACGGACTACGCGCTCGACTGGATCGGGAAACAGCAGCCGGGGGCGAAGCCGTTTTTCCTGTATCTGTCGCACAAGGCGGTGCACGCGAACTTCACGCCCGCGCCGCGGCACGAAGGCAAACTGGCCGGCCGGCCGATGCCGAAACCGAAGCGCGCCGCCGCCGGCGCGAACCAACCGCGCTGGGTCGCGGACCAGCGCAACAGCTGGCACGGCGCCGATTTCCCGTACCACAGCGAACTCGATATCGAGAAGTACTACCAACGGTACTGCGAGACACTCTGCGCGGTGGACGACAGCGTCGGCCGCGTGATGGCCAAGCTGAAGGAGATGGGCATTCTCGACGAGACGCTGGTGATCTACATGGGCGACAACGGCTTCATGTTCGGGGAGCACGGGCTGATCGACAAACGCGTCGCGTATGAGCCCTCGATCCGCGTGCCGATGCTCATGCAATGCCCGGATCTGTTCAAGGGCGGCACCGTCGTGGAGCGGGTGGTGGCGAACATCGACGTTGCGCCGACGATCATGGAAGCGGCCGGACTCGCGGCGCCGGCGCACTTCGACGGCCGCAGTTTCGTCTCGCTGGCGCAGGGCAAGACGGTGCCGTGGCGCGACTATTTTCTCTATGTGTATTACTGGGAGAAAAATTTCCCGCAGTCGCCGACGGTGTTTTCGCTCCGCGGCGACCGCTACAAGTACATCACCTATTACGGACTCTGGGATGCCGACGAACTTTACGACCTGCAGGCGGATCCGGACGAACTGCAGAACCTGCTGTACGATCCGAAGCTCAAGTCCGTCGCCGTGGAGATGGAAAAGAAACTCTACGCGATGATGGGTGAGCTCGGCGGCATGGAAATCCCGCTGAATCCGCCGCTCGGCGGATCGCAAAACAAACGCCTGCGCGGCCGGGGCGGCGAGCGCGGGGCCGATTTCCCGGCCCCGTTGGTGGTCGAGAAACCGATCAACACGAACGCCAACTGACGTCCGGCCCGGACCGGTTCCGCCGCGATTTGGGGTGGAGCCGGGGCCGGCCGGCCGCACACTGCGCGCCATGTCGAAGTCGCCCCTGGCCGGAATCACTTTGCTGCTCCTCGAAGACGAGGTGCTGTTGCGCAAGCGCCTGGCCGCGTACCTCGAGCGCGAAGGCGCGGAGGTGACGACCGTGGCCAACGTCGGGGCCGCGCGCACGGCGTTGGGCAATCTGGCGTTCGACGCGGCGGTGATCGACGTGAATTTGCCCGACGGCCGCGGGACCGATCTGCTCCGCGACAAATGTTTCCCGCCGACCACGACCGTGATCGTGATGACGGCGGAGGGCGGCGTGTCCGGCGCGATCGAGGCGCTGCGGGCCGGGGCGGCGGATTATCTGGTGAAGCCGTTTTCGCCGGACGAGCTGCCCGTGCGGCTGACGCAGGCGCGCAAGGTACGGCAGGCGAAGCGGGCGGACGAATTCCGCCGCGGCCAGGAAAACGAACTCGTTTTCGGCCCGAGCCTCGCGGGGGTGCGCGACCAGTTGGCCAAGATCACGGCGGCGGACCGGCGGCTCACCGGTTACCTGCCGCCCGTGCTGATCGAGGGCGAGACCGGCACCGGCAAGACCGCGATCGCGCGTTGGATCCACCGCAACGGCCCGCGCGCGGAAGAGGCGCTCGTGGAGCTCAACTGTTCGGCGCTGCCCGATGCGTTGGCGGAGGCGGAGCTCTTCGGGCATGAGCGCGGGGCGTTCACGGATGCGAAGGCCGCCCGGATCGGTCTGATGGAAGCGGCGGACGGCGGTTCGCTGTTTCTCGACGAATTGCCGAGCCTCGCGCTGCCGTTGCAGGCCAAGCTGCTGACCGCGATCGAGGACCACAGCCTGCGGCGGGTCGGCGCATCGCGCGCGACCCCGGTCGATGCGCGCATCATCGCCGCGACCAACGCCGATCTCGGCCAGCTCGTGCGCGAGGGGAAATTCCGCGAGGATCTGCTGCACCGGCTGGATTTGTTCCGCGTGCGGCTGCCGCCGTTGCGGGAACGCGGCCAGGACATCGTGGTGCTGGCGGAGGAATTGCTGGGGCGCGTGTGCCGGCGTTACGGGCAGAAGCCGACGCCGATTCCGGCGGCCGGTCGCGAGCGCCTGCTGGCGTATCGCTGGCCCGGCAACGTCCGCGAACTCGCCCACGAGATTGAGCGCGCAGTCGTCTTCGGCGGCGAAAAAGGCCTGGCCTTCGCGCACCTCGAGGCGGCGGCCGGCGGGGCGGCCGGCATCAGTCTGGTCCGGCCGGGGTTCGCGTTTCCCGAGGCTGGGTTTTCGCTCGAAGGCACGATCGACGAGATCGTGGGCTTGGCGCTGAAGCAGGCGGACGGAAACGTTTCGGCGGCCGCGCGGCTGCTGGGGGTTTCGCGCGACGTTGTTCGCTACCGCCTCAAGGGCGGCAAGGAGAACGAGTAAGGTGGGGAGGACGACGCGGCCGGGTCGGGTGATTGGGAAAAAATCCCCAGCCCGGCGGTCGTTCGGCCCTGCTGCGGAGATCCGGTAGCAATTGGTGGATAATGATTAAAATGAATTTGACCCCCTTGGCACGGGGGCTGCAAAGCGTTGACCTGCCAATGACCGCATTTCGCCTTCACGTCTCCCGCTCGTTCCGCCTCGTGGCGGTCTTGGGCTTGGGGTTGGCGATGGCGGGCGTGCCGGCGCTCCGGGCTGCCTCCGCGGCCGATCAGGCGCGGGCCGAGTTGGCCAAGACGAAGGAGCAGGCCAATGCGCAGCGCGACAAGATGATCGCGGAATACGAGACCTTGGCGAAGCAGCTGAAGGATGCGACGGAGGAGCAGAAAAAGGCGATTTTGGCCAAGATGGAGGAACGCAAGAAGGCGTTCGAAGAGGCGCAGAGCGCCCTCCACAAACAGATCCGCGACGAGCAGCGGCGGCAGCGTCAGAACGCGGTCCCGCGGCGATAACCCCTTGGCGTACAACTTAGCGTAATATCAGTCGAAAAGGGCGGTCACTTCAGGTGGCCGCCCTTTTTCCTTTTCCGTCATTGTCGCGAACATGACTTGAGTGACCGCGGTCTCCGACCCACGCTCCCCGCCCTTTTGTTGTCTCTGTCCGTGTTATCGTTACCCCGAGTCCTTCGTCGCTGCCGGATTGCCGGAGCCTTCGCCCTGTGGGCGGCCGGGGGGGCCCGCGCCGCGGCGCCCGCTCCGGAATTGGCCGCTTGGCTCGCGCAGCAGCCGCAGTGGAGCGTGTCGGTGTCCGCGGAAAGCGCCGTAGGCTACAAGGACAACCTGCTGCTCAGTGCGACCGGGGCGGAGGGCAGTGCGTTGGTGCGGGGCGCGGTCGATTTCCTCCTGCTGCATGTGCCACAGGGGCAGGCGGACTTTTCGTTTTTCGGGCAGGCCGAGCGGACGGAGTTTCTCGCGGACCGGACCGTCGACGGCGAGACGAGCCTCTGGCTGCAGACGGAAGGCGGCTACCGGTGGGGCGAGCGTTTGAAAGTCGCGTTGCCGATCACCGGTTACCTTTACGACCAAGTGTTCGATGTTTCGGACACTGACGTCGAACGGCTCGTCGCGGAACTCAAAGTAAAGGGACTGATGGTCGGGCCGACGCTGCGCTGGATGCCGGCACCGGCGTGGTGGCTGGAAATCCAGGGGGTCGGCGAACGCAAGCGGTACGACGACCGTGCCAACGACAGCAAAGTCGGCGAGGGCCGCGCCGAGGTCGGCTGGAAGCCCACGGCAAGGTGGCGCGCCAGCCTGACGTGGCAGCAGCGGTGGCGGAACTTCGATCGGCGCGCGCAGTACTCGGCGGCGGGGCGCGAATTGCCGGGCACAGCCTTGAAAGTGGCGGAACACGAAGGCGAGCTGCGGACCGAGTTCACGTGGGATCGCGCGGGCCGTTGGAAAACGACCGCCCGGCTGGGGTGGATCGCCTACCGGGACAATGGCTCCGGTTATTTCAGCTACGCAGACCGCAAAGCGGCGGTGGAAACCGAATGGCGCACCGAACGCTGGCGCGTGCGGCTCGACGGCAACGTCAACCGCATCGAGTTCGACGTGCAGACCGTGGGCTTCGGCATCGATCCGCCGGCGCGGATCAAGGAGGAGTACGCGGCGACGTTGCGGGCCGAGCGGAAACTCGACCCGCGCTGGACCTTGCTCGCGGAGTACGTCTGGGAACGCAGTCGCTCGAACGACCGGTTTGCCTCGTACCGCGTGAACGAAGGCTTGCTTGGGGCGCGTTGGAGCTGGGAAAAATGAGGCGGTCCGTCCCGCCATGCCCCTTCCCGCCGCCCCGTCGTCCCTCGTTCGCCTCGCCCCGGCGGGCGTGCTCGCGCTGACGGTGGCCGTTTTCGCGGCGGTGGTCGCGACGGTCACGTGGCAGCTGCGCGCGGGGCTGCGGGAGCAGATTTTCCAACGGGAGGCGCGGACCTTGGCCGCGGTCGCGTCGATGCAACTCGACAATCGGGCCGGCGAGTTGACCGGCGTCCGCCTGGAGGACGCGCCCGGCGCCTTGCTCGTGGCGGTGCTCAAGACCTCGCAGCTCCGCGGCGTTTCCGGCGTCCGGATCTTCGACGGGCAAGGCCGGCTTTCCGACGCGTGGCCCTTCCGCTGGACCGAAACTCCGCCGCCCGCGGCACTGTGGGCGCAATTGGCCCGCGGCGAGGCGAGCGGGCGCTGGCACGAGGACGAATCCGGCGAGAGTCTGCTCGGCCTGGCGGAACCGGCGCCGGGCACGGCGGCCCTCGAGGCCTGGGTGCCGCTGCGGCGCAACGAAGGCGGCGGCCTGCTGGGCGTCGCGCAATTTGTCGTCGAAGGCGGGCAGCTGGCGGCCGATCTCGAGGCGCACGACGTGCGGCTTTGGACGCAGGCGATGCTCGCGTGGGCCGTGGGCTCGGCGGTGATCGTGTTTGCCGTGGGCTCGACCTTGCGGCGGTTGGCGGCGGCGAATCGCGCGCTGCAGGCCCAGAGCGAGGATCTGTTGCGGGCGAACCGCGAGTTGGTGCTGGCGGCGAAGACGTCGGCCCTCGGCACGGTGACCGCGCACCTGATGCACGAACTGAAGAATCCGCTCGCCGGCCTCGAAATCCTCGTGGCTGGGCAAGGCGGAGATGGCGCCGGCCGCAGCGAAACGGGCGGCGAGTTGGCGGCGGCGTCGGCGCTGACGCGCCGGCTGCGGACGATGGTCAACGACGTGGTGGGCGTGCTGCGCGACGAGCAGGGCGGTGCCGCCTTCGAATTGACGGCGGCCGAGGTGGCGGAGATCGCGGCCGCCAAAGTGCGGGGCGAGGCGGCGCAGCGCGGAGTCAGGTTCACGGCGAGTGCGCCGGAGGGGCTCTTGGTGTCGGGTCGCCGCGGCAATTTGGCGACCTTGGTGCTGCGCAATCTGCTGCAGAATGCGTTGGAGGCGACGCCGGCGGGCGGGGCGGTGGTGTTGACGGCCGGGCCAAGCGCCGCAGGCGGGATCGCGTTTGAGGTGTCTGACACGGGGAGCGGTTTGCCGGAGGTCGTACGGGACCGGCTCTTCGAGCCTTGCACCAGCACGAAGGCCGGAGGCACCGGCGTCGGACTGGCGCTGAGTTTCCAGCTCGCGCAGCAGGCGGGTGGGACGCTGGAACTGGTCCGGAGCGATGCGGGCGGGACGAGCTTCCGCCTTGTGTTGGCTCCGGAGGCATGATTCGAGCTCGGCCTGCAAATTTTTGGCTCAGTTCAATGCCGTCACGGGTCTCGACGGAGCGTGCGGACCCTTGAATACGCCTGGTTTGTTTTCCGGCTGATCGGGCTGCTGGCCGGCGGCGCGACGGCGGCGCAGGCGCAGGCCGACGGCACGCTGCGCTGGAAGTCGTCCGTCCAGGGCTACGTCACGCTGTCCTCGCCGGCGCTGAGCGCCGACGGCAACACGCTTTATATCGGGGTGGAGCGCGCGAGCGGCGGCCGGGTGGTGGCCTTGCCGCCGGACGGAATCCGTCCGCGCTGGATCCGCGACCTGCGCGAGCCCGTGGACTCCTCGCCCGCGGTCGGCCCCGACGGCACGGTGTACGTGGGCTGCGTGGACGGCCGGCTTTACGCGCTGCGGCCGGAGAGCGGCGAAATCAAGTGGGAGGTGAACACCGGCGGATTTGTGACCAGCTCGCCGGCGATCGGGGCGGACGGGACGGTGTATTTCGGTTCCGCGGCGAGCAAACTCTACGCGGCCACGCCCCAAGGGGCGGTGCGGTGGACCTTCGACACGGGCGGCACGATCGATTCGTCGCCGGCGATCGGAGCGGACGGCACGATCTATTTCGGCTGCAACGACCGGCAGCTGTACGCGGTGAATCCCGACGGGACGGAGAAGTGGCGGTTGGCGATGGGCGGGCGGATCTTCTCGTCGCCGGCGATCGGGGCGGACGGCACGATCTACGTGGGGGCGGCGGACCAGCGCCTGTACGCGGCGAACCCGGACGGGACGCTGAAGTGGTCGTATTTCACGAACGGCGACATCCAGTCCTCGCCGGTGCTCGGGGCGGACGGCACGGTGTATTTCGCTTCGGCGGACGCCTATTTCTACGCCCTTAATCCGGCCGGCCCGGACGATTTGCGGCTCAAATGGCGCACCGATATCCGGTCCACCACCGTATCGACGGCGGTAGTACGAGCGGACGGCGCGATCATCTTCGGGGCCGACGACCGCCGCGTGCGGGCGCTGGGGGCCGCGACCGGCGCGGTGCTGTGGACCTACCAGGCCGACGACGCGATCGAGTCCTCGCCGACGATCGCGGCGGACGGATCGATCTATGTCGGGTCGCTCGACGGCTTCGTGCACAAGCTCAACGGCAACGGCTCGCCGGTGTCCGCGGTTTCCGCGTGGCCGGGGTTTCGCCGGAGCCCGGCCCATGACGGCCGGGCGCCGGCGCGGGCCGGTTCCGGGCAATTGGTGAATCTCGCGACCCGGGCGCGGGTGGAAGGCAGCGAGACGTTGATCGCGGGCTTCGTGGTGCAGGGGCGGGAACGGCGGGCCTACCTGTTGCGCGCGGCCGGGCCGGCGCTCGCGGCCTTCGGTCTGGCCGGCATGGCGGACCCGCGGCTCAATCTGTTTTCCGGGTCGGCCGCGCTCGGCGGGAACGACAATTGGGGCCAGAACGAGGCGAGTCTGGCGGAAGGTCTTTCGATTCCGGATACGAGCACCGCAGTCGGGGCGTTTCCGTTGCCGGAGGGCAGCCGCGACGCCGCCCTGCTGGTGCCGCTGCCGCCTGGACTCTACAGTTCGCATTTGCGCAGCACGGACGGCCGCGGCGGGGTGGTGCTGGCCGAGATCTACGACGCGCTCGGCGGCGACCCGACCTCCCGGCTGGTCAATCTCTCGACCCGCGGTCGCGTCGGCGTCGGGGAAAACAGCCTCTTCGCCGGCGTCGTGGTGGGCGGCGCCGGAATCACGCGGCTGCTGCTCCGGGCGGTCGGGCCGGGCCTGGCCCCGTTCGGGGTCGGCGGTCTGCTCGCGCGTCCGGCGATGGCGTTTTACCGGTCCGACGGCGGCGGCGGGCAGACCTTGTTGCGGACCAATGCCGGCTGGAGCACGGGCGGGATCGCGCAGGATCTGGCAAGTGCAGCGGTGCTGGTCGGGGCTTTTCCGTTGCCCGAAGGCAGTGCGGACTGCGCGATGGTCGTGGAAGTGATGCCCGGGGCCTATACGATCCAGGTTTCCGGCGTCGGCGACACCACCGGCGAGGCCCTGGTCGAGATCTACGTTTTGCCCTGACCCCGGGGTCGGGCGGACCGCCGGTCCGAGGCTGGCCGGGCCCGGGATGTCCGGGAAACTGCTTGCCACTGTGCCGGCGCCGCATGGACACTTCGAGGCGACTACGACCGCGCTTCAAGCATACTCAAGCAACCACGCGGGGCTTCCCCGCTTTTCCGGACCACATGGACGACAACGCTCCCAAGGAGAATCCGCCCGCGGATTTCAACAAACTCGATTTGAGCCAACTGAAGGCCTTCAGCTTCGGCACGCAGTGGACTCAAGAGAAGCCCGGCTCCACCGAGCGCCGCGACCACGGCGACGGCGGGGATCGTCCCCGCCGTGAGGATCGACGCGAAGGCGCCGGTCCCGACCGGCGCGACCGGCGGGTGTTTCGGCGACCGGCGGGTCCGGGTGGCGACGCGGCTCCGGCCGGCGGCGCGCCCGCGACTCCCGGCGGTGCCGGTGCACCGCGCGAGTTTGCCGGCGACCGTCGTCCGCGCCAAGGCGGCG
>JACCDS012235478.1_pt1 | contig 10689 bp, 8 predicted proteins | sample 7446441 | NCBI WGS metagenome assembly JACCDS01 (sample SAMN15323445, study PRJNA562643) | freshwater metagenome | isolation source: river surface water | place: USA:Blue River Watershed | collected 2017-08-17 | reverse complement strand
CACCTGGTCCGATTACCGCACCGATAAATTCTTTATCGATAATTAATTTCTCCATTCTTGGTGTATGTGGTTTCACTTCAGGACGAGCGGCCGGCACACATTCATACATTGCATCAAGTATGTGTAAACGTCCGTTACGTGCTTGTTGCAACGCTTCACGCATTACTTCCATACTTAAGCCGTCTACTTTGATATCCATTTGCACACCGCAAATACCATCTCTTGTACCCGTTACTTTGAAATCCATATCACCTAAATGGTCTTCATCGCCAAGTATATCCGTTAATATGGCATATTTACCATCGGTACCTCTTGTAATCAAACCCATAGCTACACCACTAACGTGTTTAGGGAAAGGCACACCTGCATCCATCAAGGCTAAGCTACCGGCACATACAGTAGCCATGGAAGAAGAACCATTGCTTTCTAATATATCACTCACAATCCTTGTAGTATAAGCATAATCGCCACCCGGCATCATTTGCTTTAAACTACGCATAGCAAGGTTACCGTGTCCTACTTCGCGACGGCCTACGCCACGCATCATTTTCACCTCACCGGTAGAAAATGGAGGGAAATTATAATGTAAAATAAATTTGGAATATTCTGACTGTGCAGCACTTTCTACCAACAATTCATCTAAAGGAGTCCCTAGTGTAACGGTGGTTAAAGATTGTGTTTCGCCTCTTGTAAACAAAGCCGATCCGTGTGGCGTGGGCAGCACATCCACTTCCATAGCAAGGGGTCGCACTTGGTCAAGTTGGCGACCGTCCAAACGAATTCTATCGTCCAAAATCATGTTTCTAACAATTTCCCATTGCAAATCGTCAAAATACTTTTTGGCAAAGCTTTTGTCGCTTGCCTCTGCAGTTTCGCCTAGGCTTTCAATCAAAGCTTGTTTCAAGGCCGCAAATGCTTCGCTGCGTTGTTCTTTAGATGAAGCACTTTTAGAAATTTCGTACATTTTGGCTGAACAAAAATCGGCAACCAATTGCTGTATAGCTTCGTTTTGTTCTGGTTTTTTGTAATCTCTTTTGGTAGTAATCCCTTTTTTTGCCCTCAATTCGGCTTGTGCAGCTATCTGTACACGAATAGCATCGTGTGCAATTTCCAAGGTTTTTACCAAATCTTCCTCTGAACATTCTTGACTTTCGCCTTCTACCATCATCAAGTTTTTCTCGGTAGCTGCAATAATGAAGTCCATATCGGCATCTGCAAGCTGTGTGCGGGTAGGGTTTACAACAAACTCGCCTGCAATGCGTGCAACGCGCACTTCCGAAATTATTTCTTTTACAGGAATATCAGAAACGGCTAATGCAGCACTAGCAGCCAAGCACGCCAATGCATCCGGCATTACTTCTTTATCGGATGAGATAAGGGTAATTAAAACCTGAACATCGCACAAATAGTCTTCTGGAAATAAGGGACGGAGTGCACGGTCAACCAAGCGACTGATTAATACTTCCGAATCGCTTAAACGGCCTTCGCGTTTGAAAAAAGAGCCCGGTATACGACCGGCAGAAGCAAATTTTTCTTGATAATCAACCGACAATGGAAAAAAAGACTGTCCATCTTTGGGTTCTTTATTGGCTACAACGGTAGCTAGAATAATACAATTTCCTTGTTGTACGGTTACTGCACCATCTGCTTGGCGGGCAAGCTTTCCTGTTCCGATGGTGATGTCTTTGCCATTTCCTTGGCTAAATGTGACACTAATAGGTTGTGATAACATAAATTTCTTTTGCGTATTTTATTCGAGATGCAACTTACAATATAAAGATGGGATATTTACACCTATTGCAGCAAATCGTTGTAATAAAGGGTAATTGGGGGTAATTACCGAGGGGTATAAACATAAAAAACTATTCCCAACTTTATATTAAAATAAGTTGGGAATAGTTAGTATCATGGAATGTAGCAATTACTTTCTTAAACCTAATTTAGCAATCAAGGCGCGATAAGTATTGATTTCATATTTTTGCAAATAGCCTAACAAGCTTTTACGTTGACTTACCATTTTCAACAAACCTCTGTTAGAAGAAAAATCTTTCTTGTTGGTTTGCATGTGTTTACTAATATCCAAGATACGCTCTGTTAACAAAGCTACCTGAGCTTCTATAGAACCGGTATTGCTTGCAGAACCGCCAAATTCAGTAAAAATGCTTACTTTTTTTTCTTTTGATATAGACATCTCAATTTCTTTTTTATACGATGATAATCGTTCAATTATTTTGTGGCGGCAAAAGTAGGAAAACAATCCGAAAAAATTTCACTTTCACACAATTTTATTTTGAAAAATAAGTTATTGCGATGCCATTTCATTTTCACTCGAATTTTGAAGCAACAAGTGCGATGCTATCAACAAATCAAGCGGCTTGGTGACTTTGATATTGTTATAATCGCCTTCAATTAAAAAAACCGGTGTTCCATAAGCTTCTACTACAGTGGCTTCGTCGGTAAAACTAGGATGATAAGGCTGTTCAAATGCCGCTTTTAATAAGGTACTATTGAAGGTTTGTGGTGTTTGTATTTGCATTACCCCATTTCTATCGGCTACGTTGTGTTTGCCATCCGCTTGCACAATTCTCACACTGTCAATACTAGCTACCGCCGGTATAGCCGATTGTTGGGCAATGGCTTGTAAATAGCATTTTTGCAGCAATGTACCATTTACCAAACACCTTACGCCGTCGTGTACAAACACTATAACATGATTAGGCACTACTTGCAATCCGTTTTTTACACTTTCAAAACGGGTACTGCCGCCTGCTACCAACTGTATTGGGTTGGCAGCCGGTAATGTTTGCACAATTGCCTCGCCCAATTCAAAATGCAATTTAGGCAATACCAATACCACATGAATGTCGGGAAACGTTGTCAAAAATGTATGCAGGGTGTACCATAAAAGAGGCTTATTGTGCAACAATAAAAATTGCTTGGGAGTGGCTGTACCCATACGCAAACCGCTACCGCCAGCTACAATAACTGCATATTTTTCCATCGGCTAAAGATAAGTGCCTTCCTTACGCTGAGCAAAAAATCTACAATTTGGTCATGAAGAAAAGATGCCGTTATCTTTGCAGCGCAATGAAAACACTAAGCATTTTTTTACTCCTTGTGCTTTTAATCACAGCCACCTTTAGTAAGTGGGTACTCATTGCCTCGTACAATATCAATCAGAATTACATAGCCACGGTATTGTGTATCAACAAAGCCAAACCTAAAAGCTGCTGTAAGGGTAAATGTTACTTGGGTAAGCAAATGAGCAAAGAAGAAAGTAACGAATCCACCAACACTAGCAATGGCAAAGAAAAATTAGACATACAACTATTTTACACTGTCATTACCAACAGTTCATTGCCACCTATCTATACACTTACAACTACTTGTAACAGCTACAACCCTGTGTTTGCGTTACAAAACGTTTTAAAAAGTTGTTTCCGACCTCCGCAGGCCTAAATACCAAAAGGCAAATTACGCTACCAACACAATCATTAACCCATTGCCATTAAAGGCCAGATAGCCTTATGCGGCATGGTGTTGTTTTGTGCTGTATGATAGCCTACACAGCCTATCGCCTACCTGATTATTCCATCAGCATTACACCGTTGCATTACCGCAATTGGAATTGCATGTACTTTATTCAAATCAACTATTGCGTAGCTCCCAAAATAGCTATGCAATTACCCCGTTTTATTTATGAAAAAAATAATTCTATTTATAGTTTACACCTTTTTCAGTAGTGTGCTATTTGCACAAACCAACGCCCACCAAATTAAAGGCATTGTTTTCGATGCGCAAACCAACGAACCACTAGCAGGCGCTTTGATTCATCCGTTTTCTAATCAAACATCTGTAACAAGTAATTATGATGGAAGATTTATTGTTTCATCAAAAGGCGCTGCAGATTCAATTACCATTTCCTTTCTTGGATACCAATCCATCACTGTTTCCAGTAAACCCAATTTGGTTATTTCGCTTAACCCAAATGTGCAGCAATTACAGTCTGTTATAGTTACTGCGAATAGAGAGGCCGGACTAAGAAGTCAAAGTGCTATGGCTATTGCTAAACTGTCTCCCAAACTTATTGACGAATCGAAAGCAAGTATGGCTTTTGAGTTAATCAATAAAACGCCCGGTGTCATTATGCCTAGTTACAATAACGAACAGCACGGCATGGCTATACGCCAACCAATGGGCACTAGTGCTTATTATTTATACATGGAAGATGGTATCCCCATTAGACCATTAGGCATTTTCAACCACAATGCTTTGCTCGAAATCAATCAGTTTGCATTGAGCAGTATTGAAGTGGTTAAAGGTCCTGTTTCATCTATTTATGGGCCGGAAGCTGTTGGAGGAGCTATCAATTTTATCATGCAACGGCCTACTTCGGTGCCAACGGCAAAAGCGGGTATTCAATTTGATAATTGGGGCTTTCGTAGGATTCAATTTGGAGCAGGTGCCAAAATAAACAAGTTTGGATTTTATATTGGTGGTTTAAGCAGCCAACAAACCAATTCTTGGATGGCGGCATCGGACTATGATAAAACATCTATCAATGCAAGACTCGAATATAACTTTACCGAAAAAACACGCCTTGTTGGCAATTTCATTTATGGTAAATATTATTCCCAAATGTCGGGAAGTGTAGATAGTACTATGTTTTATAGTAGAAAGTATGTGAGTTCATCTGACTTCACTTACCGAAAATCAGATGCTTATCGGTCGCGCTTAACCCTAGAACATGACTGGAATAGCCAAGCAAAATCGTTCATCACTTTGTTTCAACGCAACAACAAACATGGCCAAAACCCTAGTTATGGCATCAGATGGACACCGGGAGCAACCACCGCAAGGGGTGAAATTAATTCCAATAACTTTGAGAGTTATGGCGTAATTGCGCAGCACAGTCAAAAATTTGGTTTTCTACATTCTAAATTGATAATTGGCGGAGTATTAGACCTTTCCAAAAACGATTATTGGTCGTATAGAATTGATTTAAAAGCGAAACTCGACACTACAAAAACCTTTGTTGAGCAATATACGATCGACAAAGAACGCCCCGAATTGCCAATTGCCAACTACAATGGCAATATCAAAAACTATGCAGGGTATGCACAATACGATTTTGAACCATTGCGCAAACTTCGTTTTTCAATTGGTGGCCGGTACGATGTAATGGATTTGGATTACATCAATAATGTAAACGCCACCTCCGGAAACATTACCTACAAAAGGTTTACACCTAAAATAGGTGCTACCTACGACCTAGGTAAAGGAAGGGGCGTGTATGCCAATTATGCACAAGGATTTTCGCCGCCCTCATTAACCGCTATTTTCCGACCCAAACCCAATACCAATCCGGTTGAATTTTACACCAATTTAAGTCCTGCTTACTTCAACAATTATGAAATTGGCGGATGGGCTTCGTTGTGCAACAACAAAGTACAAGTAGATGTAACTTTCTATCAAATGGACGGCAGAAATGAATTATTAAATATTCGTCAACCCGACAATTCGTTTGATTATCAATCGGCGGGCAAAACATTACACCGTGGCGTTGAATTTGGATTAACTGCAAAACCCAACGAACAGTTTTGGTTTAGATTGGGCGGTACTACAGCTTTGCACCGATTTGAGGATTTTGAAATCAGTAAAAACACTGCCGACAAATACAAAAATCTGCAAGGTTTTGAAATGCCTAGCGCCCCAAGATGGACATGGAATACCGAGTTAACCTATTACCCTACCTGGCTTAAAAACTTCCGTACGTCGTTGGAATGGCAATATGTTTCGGGCTGGTACCAAAACCAAATCAATACCGTGCAATACGAGGGATACCATTTGCTCAATTATAGGGTTGGATACAAATGGAAAAGTGTGGAGGTATATTCCAACATCATGAACATAACCAATGCACTTTTTGCCAATTCTGCTTCTAGGGGCAACAATGCTACCGACCGTACTACCTTCAATCCCGGTGCACCTAGAACCTTTGTATTTGGTATTCAGTACAATTTTGTTGGTAAAAAATAATTACCCCATGCAAAGTCACCATTAATCAACCCTCCTATCGCCTTATGGCTGTAATGCAAAGTCCATGTACCATTTGCGTTTATAGCCATAAGGCGATGCTTAATTATCCAACTTTTATGTTTCAAAAAAATATGTACCGTTGGCACCGTACCATCTCATTGGTAATTGCTTTGCCGGTTTTATTGTGGGCAATTAGTGGGTTCATGCACCCCATTATGACCACCATCAAGCCCAAAGTGGCTACCCAATTCATGCCGCCCACACCCATTGATAGTGCGCAAATTAAAATACCACTACCGCAAGTATTACAGCAGCATCGTATCGACTCCTTTAGCAAAATGCGTTTTGTACACATTGGTCCGTATTGGTTTTACCAAGTACAATTGCCCAACCAAACAGAACCCTTGTATTTCAGCACCCTCAACGGGAAGCTACTCCGCAATGGCAACCGTGTGTATGCCCAATATTTGGCCCAATATTTTTTACAAGGCAACAAAGCAATGCCCACCCCACCTACCAACAGCACCGAAACCGATTGTTGCCATGCAGCAACCAGTTTTGTAACCAATTCTACCGGCAGTAGCAACGCATCCATAACCAATAGCACGTTGATACAAACCTTTAATAGCGAATACAAATCTATCAACAAGTTGTTACCGGTTTATAAAATCGACTTTGCCCGTGCCGATGGTATTCGCATCTATGTAGAACCTACTTACGATCGGTTTGCCTTTGCTATGGACAATAAAAGGGCCGTTTTCGATTGTATTTTTCAGTGGTTTCACTCTTTTACATGGCTCAATTTTACCGGCCATTTTCGGTTGTGGGTATTGGGCTTGTTGAGTGCCTTAGCCTGTGTATCTACCCTATTGGGCATCATTATTTTTATACGCACCAAAAGCAAACCGGTTAAAGGCAATGCCAAGGTAAAAGCGCGGCGCAACCACCGATATACCGCTATTGTTACCGCTTTGTTCACGTTGTTTTTTGCGTTCAGTGGCTCGTATCATGCTTTCAAAAAAATAGATACCAATGCAGAAACCAACAGCGTTTACGAAGCCTCCGTATTTGCCGCCACCGAAGCCAATATCCCTTTTCAGCAATTGCAAGCCTTGGTTAAAAAGCCCATTACCAATATTTCGTTGGTGCACATGCATCCCCACAATTATTGGCAGGTACAAACCGCCAAGGCTACATCACCTGCTGCTGCCAAAACCAAACCATCAAAAGCCAACAAAACGGTGCCGCCGCCATCGGCTATGTATATCAATACCAACAACTTGCAACCACTTGCCAATGGCGAAGTGGTGTATGCCCAATACCTCACCCGGCTTTTTAGCGATGGCGATTCGGCAGCCATTGCTAACACGCAGCCTATCACCGAGTTTAAGGGCGAGTATGGCTTTATCAACAAGCGTTTGCCGGTAATGAAAGTGCAATTGAATACACCCAACCATGCCGCATGGTATGTAGAAACCGGTACGGGACAGTTGGCTACGGTAGTAACCAATGCCGACCGATACGAAGGTTTGAGTTTTTCTTTTTTACACAAACACCACTTTTTAGATACCGCCGGTAAAGAATGGCGCGATTTCAGTACCATGTTTTGGGCTATGGCACAAATAGCCATGGTACTGATTGGATTGGTGTTGTACTTCAAAACACGAAAGAAAACCAATCCGGCTTAATTTGAATCTTTTATTTTTTTGGGGCTGTCAACTTTGGCAGCCTTTTTTAGCTTCCGTTCCGGCTGCGTTGGGCTCCGCTATCGCTGCGGTACGCACCTTGCAGGATGCGCACCAAGCCCGTTGCATCCGGCAGCCAGTCAGCTGAAGGATAAGGCATTGGGCTAAAGGTTAGAGGTGTAGGGTTTGGATGCGGGATACTGGTTACAGGTTGCTGGAAGAAAGTGGTAAGTGATAAGTTTTATGCCCTACGCCTTAAGCCTTATACCAAACGCCTTCCACCTTTTTGCCTATTTGCATTACTGCGTTTTAACCAAACCCAACCGATTTGCTGGAAAAGCTTTGTCAACTTTTAAAAAGTTGACAAAGCTAATTGATACAAACATGCAAAGCCATTACTCCACTACCAACCTCAGTACCTGCGTGGTCTGGTTGATAATCAACTGTAGCGTATAAACACCTTTTGGCAAGTGGTTGATGGGCAAAATAGCCTTGCCGTATTGTAAATCAATAACCGTTTTAAATACTTCTTTACCAACCGTTGACAAGATGACTACTGTACCCTTGCCAGTAGCGGGTGCAAATTGAACAACCACTTTATCTTTTGCCGGATTGGGGAAGATGGTTAGCGGATGCTGGTTACTGGTTAAAGGGACAGCAACAATTTTGCTGTAAGTGGAACTGCCATCTTTATCTATACCAACAACACGATAATACACCACAGCTGCGGTTGGATTATACCCTTTATCTGTTACCGTATAGCTGTTGGTTGCTTGGTTATTGGCAGCCACCGTTTGTAGGGTAATAAAGGTTTTACCATCCTCACTACGCTGCACTTGATAATGAGTCACATTTACCTCTGCTGCCGTTTGCCATTTAAGATTTATTTGATTGTTGGTGTATTGTGCATCAAAACCCAACATTGTGAGCGGTAAAGCAGTTGGGCAAGCAATAGCCGTTGGGGTGTATCTGTTGATTGCGTCCCCAGTACCCAACTGCCCTTTATCATTCCTGCCCCAAGCCCATAAACTGCCGTCAGTTTTGAGGGCAACTGTAAAACCAACACCTGCTGAAACACTTACCCAATTCGTATCCACTCCTATTTGCACAGGACTATTTCTTTGTTTAGTTGTTCCGTCACCCAACTGCCCCGCATCGTTATACCCCCAAGCCCATAAACTTCCATCGGTTTTAATAGCTATACTATGTACATCACCAGCAGCAACACTTCTCCAATTTGTAGCCAAACCTATTTGAATAGGGCTACTCGCTTTACTATTTGTATTGTTGCCCAATTGGCCAAAATAGCCTCCTCCCCAAACCCATAAACTACCATCAGCTTTTATAGCTAATGTATGAATTTCACCAGCGGCAATGCTTGCCCAGTCAGTATCAGGGCCAATTCGGAAAGGTACAATTTTATCAGTATTTGTCCCGTCACCTAATTGTCCGTATAAATTCCATCCCCAAGCCCATAAGCTGCCATCCGTTTTAATAGCTACTGCGTGATTACTACCTCCTGCAATGTTAACCCATTTGGCAGCCGAGTCAATTTGCTGAGGACTGTTTCTTTGAGTGGTTGTTCCATCACCCAAAAATCCAAAGAAGTTATCTCCCCAAGTCCATAAACTACTGTCCATTTTAAGTGCAAGTGTAAAACGTGCGCCAGACGCAATACTTTTCCAATCGGCAGCCTTGCCTATTTGCGTTGGGCTATATTTATCAATATTTGTTCCATCACCTAATTCCCCAGAAATATTCGATCCCCAAGCCCATAAACTACCATCGGTTTTTATGGCAATTGTGTGAGTTCCACCACCAGCAATGCTTGCCCAATTGGTGTCAGTACCAATTTGTACAGGAATATTTCTGTTGGTTGTTGTTCCATCACCTAATTGCCCAGAACTATTTAACCCCCATGCCCATAAACTTCCATCAGATTGGATTGCAACCGTATGAAAATTTCCCGTAGCAATTTTCTTAAAGCAGCCTTGTGCATCGGCAGTAATACTTACTAACGTTGATATGCCAATGAGCAGAAGGCATGTAAAGGTTTGGATAGATTTTTTCATTTGTTTTGATTGTAGTTTCAAGCAATTATATTATTTTTTTGTATTACAGACAAGTAAATTATTTATCGACAGTTGATTTTTTTGCAAACTGCGTTTTTGGTTAACAAAAATTGTCAATATTTAAGTGATTTGTGTGTAAGCAACAAGCGTTAGTAGTGAGCGTATTTTCTCTATTGATTGGTATCTACACCTACCAATGTAAAATAAATAACTATCGGTTGGTGAGGACACCAACCGATAGAAAAAAGTTTACTAAAGTCAACTTTAAGTTCAGTTGCACCAACCAAAATCTTGAGTTAAGTGAGGTGGTTCTTCCGTTTGCTTCACTATTTTTTGACTTAACTTAACAAATAGTGGCGTTAACTGCACTTTTTGATTGGTTAACGCCACTTGTTGCTTAGTTGGCTGAGCATTTGTTTCAGTTAACTGCACTTTTTCTTTAGTTAACTGAATGATTTTTTTAGTTAACTGAGCTTTTTGTTTGCTTAGTTAACTCTTTTAGGGCAGTTGCCGGCTGTTGGCGATTATTTAGGCGCGCTTTTTTGGGAACTTCTACCGCCCTTGCTTTGCGCTGCAAACCTTTTGGCCAATTCCTCAATCAACGATTTTACAGCGGCATCTGTTTTGGCAGCTTTCTTTAAATAATCGTACACACTATCGGCTGTTCTCATACAATCGATGCTTGCCGCATCTATCGTGTCGTCTACTTCTTCTAACAAAGAGGCCAATACTACCCGTACATCCCATAATTGACTAATGAGGTTTACATCTTTGGTAAACTCTTCGGCATTTACAATAGCTGCGGGTATGTATTTACCAAAGTTTTGTACGCCTCGTAGGTTCAGCTTTACATACTCCACGCTTTTTTGCCCCATTTTACGTTTGCCTTTTTT
>JACCDS011827376.1_pt1 | contig 10689 bp, 12 predicted proteins | sample 7446441 | NCBI WGS metagenome assembly JACCDS01 (sample SAMN15323445, study PRJNA562643) | freshwater metagenome | isolation source: river surface water | place: USA:Blue River Watershed | collected 2017-08-17 | reverse complement strand
CCTCCAACGGCACCTATGGCGACATGGTCGAAATGGGCGTGCTGGATCCGGCCAAGGTCACCCGCTCGGCACTGCAGAACGCAGCGTCGATCGCCGGCCTGATGCTGACCACCGATTGCATGGTGGCCGAGATGGTTGAAGACAAGCCGGCTGCTGCAGGCGGTATGGGCGGCATGGGCGGCATGGGCGGTATGGGTGGCATGGGCATGGACGGAATGATGTAATTCCTGACTTCCCGTCACGACGAAAGGCCTGCAGCGATGCAGGCCTTTTTTCTTTTCCGTTGGGCAAGCGACGAGGCGACAAGCGCACACAATTTGCAGGTTAGTGTGAACACCGGGTGCGATAAGTGAAACCTACCGATGAACGAATTTTGGTCGATTAATGACCATTCGTTCTATAAATAATATACGGAGGTGACATATGCTCAGGATTTCCAATCATCGCTCCCTATCCCGTTATAACCATCGTTCCCGTAGTTACCAGTCTGCATCACCCCCACCCTCAGCGGGCGAGTCCGGCTTCAAGGCACTCAGGATGCGCCTGCGCGAGGCAGCCCATCAAGCCGACGCCGGACAGCTGGCCGAACTCCGACGTTCAGCGCTCTATAAGGAATGTTATGAATGGGGCCGTCGCCAGGCACAGGCGGCGTCACGCAGCACCGGTCCGCGCAGCGCCGACCTCGGCGCTCGCAATGCCGCGGCGGTACAGACGATTTGCTATGCGCTGGATGCCTTTGTCGATTTCTCCCGGCACTACGATGTGCAAGCGACCCCTGAGGACTGTTCGGTCCCGTCGACAGCCGCCGATATCGAGCACGCCTTCCTGAAGCAGATACGCAGCACGCACCGCGACAAGCTGCTGTCGAAATTCCGCGAAAGCTTGCGTGCGAACTCGGAACAGCGACGCGCTGCCGTGCTGTCGGCCATCGACGGCACGCTGCTCGACCGACTGGGCGCCGCCGGCATCATCCCGACCGCCGGCGATCTGGACGAAACGAAAGCCTGGCGCCGGCAATCCGATCCAGCGCTGGCGCTGAACGAAGCCGAGTTGCTGGCCCTCGTCGATTACCTGAATTCAGCCACCGGCACCTTCAATGTGGTCAATGGCGCTGCCATCGCCAGCGCCTACTACGGCGAGCATGCGCTGCATTCGCGTATTGGCGTGTTCAGCGCGGCGCTGGCCGGCGCGATCTCAAAACTCTGCGATCATCCGTTCTTTGCGCGGCGCGACATCATCTGCTACAAGGGTCTGCGCCTGAATTCGCTGGATGCGCCATTCCGGCTCGCGGTGCTGGAGGAAGCGTGCGCGAAGGGCGGCCTGGTGGCCTTCCCGAACGTGCTGTCGGCCAGTTGCGATCCGGAGCACAGCTACGCCAGGAAGAAATTCGAAGACGGCTACACGCTGGAGTGCATGATCACGATGCGACGCGGCTTCTATGCCGACCCCTTCCATGATGTGGACACGATGGGAGAGCAGGAAATTCTCGGGCCGGCACGGCAACGTTTCCGGGTCACCGGAAAATCATCGTTCAAGGTCTTCGACTGGGGCGGTGAAAAACCGCAGGAACTTGACGTCGCCCGCTATGAACTGACGCCGGCCATGCAATGAAACTCAAAGCCGCCAGGACGGCGTGCGCTTCTCGATGAAAGCCTGCACGCCCTCCTGCGCAGCCTCATCCATCATGTTGCAGGCCATGGTCTCGCCGGCCAGCTGGTAGGCGGCGGCCATGCCCATCTCGGACTGCCGGTAGAACATCTGCTTGCCCATCGCGATCGCAACGGCCGGCTTGGCGAGGATGGCGGCGACGAGTTGCGCAACTTCGTCATCAAGCGCGTCCGGCGCGGCCACGCGATTGACCAGCCCGCGCTCACGCGCGGTAGCGGCGTCGATGAAGTCGCCGGTCAGCAGCATTTCCATCGCCTGCTTGCGCGGCACATTGCGCGACAGCGCAACCGACGGCGTCGAGCAGAACAGGCCGTAGTTCACGCCGGACACCGCGAATCTGGCGTCAGTCGATGCGACCGCAAGGTCGCACATCGCGACCAGCTGGCAACCAGCCGCGGTCGCCAGGCCCTGCACGCGCGCAATCACGGGCTGCGGCATCTGCTGTATTGCCAGCATCAGCTTGCTGCACTGCCCGAACAGCTGCTGGTAGTAGGCGGCCGACGGCGATGCGCGCATCTGTTTCAGGTCGTGGCCCGCGCAGAAGGCCTTGCCCTGCGCGGCCAGCACCACCACCCGCACGCGGCTATCCGCAGCAATCGCGGCGATCTCCCGCTGCAGTGCGGCCAGCATGGCCTCGGACAGCGGATTGAAGCGTTCGCCGCGATTCAGGGTCAGCGTCGCGACGCCATCCCGGTCGGTGCGCAGCACATACGGTGCGTCAGCTTGCGATGCTTCCATGCCTTCCTCCGGTGGTGCGTCAGTCTTCTTCGTGTTCTTCGTCCGCCTGCTGCACCTCGGCCAGCGACGGCGGCACGACATAGCTTGCCAATAGCTCGATGCGGCTCTTCGGCGTCTCAAGACTGATGCGGCCGAGCGCACCGCTGCGGTAGTCCTGCATCAGCGTGTGCGCGGCTTTCTCGACATCGACATCGCCGCCCTTCAGCCGGTAGCCACGCTTCGCGGCGACGGCCTCGATCACGCCGACACCGTCCATGCCCTCGGGCTTCATGCCGTAGCGCACCGCCAGCAGCTGCGGATAGCGCTGCAGCAGCTGGTCGGCAAGGAAGGTGGCAACCTCTTCCTCGATGATCGCGTTGACGCCGATGGCGTGGCTGGCGGCCAGCATCAGGCCGTCGGTCGGATGCTCGATCTTGGGCCACATCAGCCCCGGGGTATCGGTCAGGATGATGTTATTGCCAAGAAAAAGCCGCTGCTGCGTCTTGGTCACTGCCGGCTCGTCACCCACCTTCGCGACGCGCTTCTTCAGCAGCGCATTCATCAGCGTGGACTTGCCGACGTTCGGTATGCCCATGATCATCACGCGCAGCGGCTTGAGCACCGTGCCGCGGTGCGGCGCGATCTTCAGCGCCAGCTGCGGAATCTTCGCGACCTCGGCCGGCTTGCGGCAGGACAGCGCGACCGCGCTTACTTGCGGCTGCGCGCTGTAATGCGCAAGCCACTCCTTCGTGGCCGCCGGGTCGGCGAGATCGCTCTTGTTCAGAATCTTGAGGCAGGGACGCTGGCGCGCGCGGCGCAGCGACTCGATCATCGGGTTGCTGGACGCCTGCGGCACGCGCGCATCAAGCACCTCGATCACGAGGTCGACTTTCTCCATGGACTCCGCGGCTTTCTTGCGCGCGGCGTTCATGTGGCCGGGGAACCATTGGATGGACATCGGGAATTCTTGCGGTGGGAATGGCAGTATTGTAACCGCCCGGCCTGCCAACCAAGGCCCGACGATCAGTCGATGCCAGCCAGTACCTTCAGGTGCGCAACCACGCTGCGGCCCAGCGCTGACAGCGCATAGCCACCTTCGAGGCAGCTGACGATGCGTCCCTTCGCATACAGCCGCGCGACCTCGACCAGCTGCCGGGTGATCCATGCATAGTCGGCCTCGACCAGCCCTACGGACGCAATATCATCTTCGCGGTGGGCGTCAAAGCCGGCCGAGATGAAGATCATTTCGGGCCGGTGCGCATGCAGCGCCGGCAGCCAGCGCTGCCGCACGATGTCGCGAATCACATCGCTGCGCGTGTACGCCGGCACCGGCACGTTCACCATATGCGCCGGTTCGCTACCGGCCGGATGCACGCCGGTGTAAGGGTATAGCGGATGCTGGAAAAAGCTGACCATCAGCACCCGCGGATCTTCCGAGAACGTATCTTCGGTGCCATTACCGTGATGCACATCGAAGTCGACGATCGCGATGCGCTCCAGGCCATAGACCTGCATTGCATGCCTGGCTGCGATGGCAACATTGTTGAACAGGCAAAAGCCCATCGCCGCATCCGGCGTTGCATGATGGCCGGGCGGCCGTATCGCGCAAAACGCGTTGTCGACTTCGCCGGCCATCACCGCGTCGGTAGCCGCAATGGCCGCGCCGGCTGCACGCCGCGCCGCATCCCAGCTGCAAGCGTTGAGCAAGGTATCGGAATCAAGCGGATAGTAGTCTCCGGGCGCCGGAAGATGATCGCGTACCCGCGCTATCGCGGCATCGCTGTGCACCAGCTGCAGGTCTTCAACCGACGCCAACGGCGCCTCGCGATGTTCCAGCAGGTTCGCGATGCCACTGGCGATCAGCTGGTCATCAATCGCTTGCAGGCGGAACGGGCTCTCCGGATGCCAGTCGCCCATGGCGTGGCGCTTGCAGTCAGCGTGAGAAAAAATCGCAGTACTCATCACGGTTATTATGCATCAGCAGGGCATGCACTATACTTGCGCGTGCGCTCGCCGGCGCGTCTGTTTCCCGCTCCCCTCCCGATGAAAATACGCTCCCTCCTGATGGCCTGCGCGCTTGCCGCGATAACGCTGGCGGCACCGACAGCTAATGCCCATACGGCACAAAAAAAATCCGCAACCAAGCCAAAACCCGCGCACGCCAAGACCGTAAAGAAGGTGAAAACCGCCGGCAAGCCGGTCGCGAAACGTGCCGCTGAAGAAGCCGAATTCACCAACTTCAACCAGTGGCGCGCGGTCGTGCAGTTCATGGATGAAATGCAGTCTGATCACGGATTCGACCGCGATGCCTTGCGCGCCCTGTTCGGACAGGTGCATTACCTTGACAGCGCGGTGAAACTGATCAACCCGCCGCCGGCCGGCAAGGCAAAGAACTGGAGCACCTACCGCGCCCGCTTCGTCGAACCGAACCGACTAAATGCTGGCGTCGCGTTCTGGAATCGCTACGCGCAAGAGCTCGATCGCGCACAACAGGAATTCGGCGTACCGGCCGAGATCATCATCGGCATCCTCGGCGTCGAGACGCTGTACGGACAGGCGACCGGCAAGTTCCGGGTGGTCGATACGCTGACCACCCTGGCCTTCGCGTATCCGGACACGCCCAACCGCGCGGCACGCATGCAGTACTTCCGCCACGAGCTCAAACAGGTACTGCTGTATGCGCGCGAAAGCGGCATCGATCCCCTGACGCTCAACGGCTCGTTCGCCGGCGCGATCGGCTGGCCGCAATTCATGCCGGGCAGCATACGAAAATTTGCGGTCGATTTCGATGGTGATGGCAAAATTGACTTGCGCAACTCGCCCGCCGACGCCATCGGCAGCGTCGCCAGTTTCCTGTCGCAGCACGGCTGGCAGCGCGGACAGCCGCTGGTATTCCTCGCGCAGGTAACGCCTGACACCGGCTGGCCGTCGCTGATCGGGCAGGGGCTGGAAGCGAAGTTCAGTCGCGAACAATTGCGACAGGCCGGCGTGATCGTTGCAGACGATGTGCCGGCAACGATCAATTACGGACTGGTCGACCTCGAAGACGGCGAGCTTCCGGTCATCTACCTGCTGGGCACGAGCAATTTCTTCGCGATCACGCAGTACAACCGCAGCTATTACTACGCGATGGCGGTCATCGAGCTGGGCAAGGCGGTCAAGCAGCAGCGGATGCGATGAGCGAGTTCTCATTCGACCTCGATACGCTGGACGATGGCGCAATCGTTGCACTGACGCGCAGCTGGGTCGAGCATGCAGTGATCGGGCTGAACCTGTGCCCTTTCGCCAATGCGGTGCTCCGTAAGAACCAGATCGAATTCCGCGTCAGCTCTGCGCGCGAACCCGAGGCGCTGCTGCAAGACCTGGTTCTGGCATGGCAGACGATGATGACCACGCCTGCTGAAACGCTGGACACGCTGCTGCTGATCCATCCGTTTGCACTAACCGACTTCCTTGACTACAACGATTTCGTCGGTGTCGCCGAAGGCTTGCTGGAAGACAGCGATCTGGCCGGCGTGCTGCAGATTGCGAGTTTCCATCCGCATTACCAGTTCGCCGGCGTTCCCGCCGACGACATAACTCATGCGACGAATCGTTCGCCTTTCCCCATGCTGCACCTGCTTCGCGAGGACAGTCTGGACGGCGCGATCGCGTCAGTACCCGATACCGACGACATCGTTGCGCGCAACCTCGACAGAATGCGCGAGATTGGTCAGCAAGGCTTGCTCGACTTGCAGCAGCGCATCGTCCAGTCAGCCCGCCTGAAGCCGCGCTGACTGGCGCGACTCCCTTCCCTCTTTCCTTCCCGGCCGGCACGCAAGCCTGCGTTGCCAATCAGGCGGAAACCTTTTCCGTCACAACGCATCCGATCAGCAATCGCCCTCCATTGGCAAAAGAAAAACATATGTCCGCATCCCTTGATTCTTATCAAAACGAAATGTTGCCTCGATTACTACACTTGCAATATTGAAACAAGTTTGAATCGATCTGGATTTAACAATCTAACCACCCTATGCAGGATCCGGATGCTGGCGGCGAAAAATATTCGATATAAATCATGAAGTTATAAGTTCCGCAGGAATCTGGCTGTATTGCTGCCGACTTGGGTTTTTGATAAAAAAATTTTACTTTGGCATTAACTCCCCATAGAATTTTGTTGGTAAATACAAAACAATACCCAATATCGGCTGCGATGTTTGGACGGGTGCCCGGGATGAATACCTGATGAAAGCCCGGGCGATGTTTCGATCACCGCGTTTGACTTACATGGCAACCTGGAAACGATGAATCCAATGACGACTCAGTTTGAACATCACGACAGCAATCGACTGGCGGATCAGGTGGCGTATGACCCGAACAACCTGCTCGATTCCCTGATTGAAAAGCTGCATCTGAAAAATGACGCCGCCTTGTCCCGCGCGCTTGAGGTGGCTCCCCCGGTGATCAGCAAGATCAGGCATCGACGTTTGCCTGTCGGTGCCTCCTTGCTGATACGCATGCATGAGGTCAGCGACTTGTCGATACGGGACCTGCGTATCCTGATGGGAGACCGGCGCGAAAAATTCCGCATTAGCGACAAGCAATTCAAGCCGAAGTGAGGGGAACAATAAACCCTGCGAACAGGCTTGCATGAAAAAACGGGAAGGCGGCTTGCACCGGCTTCCCGTTTTCAATGGGCGCTGAAGGAATCAGGCGGGAAACACCCCGGTCGACAAATAACGGTCACCGCGATCGCACACGATAAAGACGATCACCGCATTTTCTACGGTCGACGAAATCCTGAGTGCGACCTCGCAGGCGCCAGCCGCTGAAACGCCGGCAAAAATGCCTTCTTCCACCGCCAGTCGCCGCGCCATCTGCTCCGCAACCGACTGGCTGACGTTCTCGACCTGATCGACACGGCTGCGATCGAAAATCATCGGCAAATAGGCTTCCGGCCATTTGCGTATACCCGGAATCTGCGAACCCTCTTCGGGTTGCGCGCCAATGATACGAATCTCGGGATTTTTTTCCTTCAGGTAGTGCGACACGCCCATGATGGTACCGGTGGTGCCCATCGCGCTGACAAAATGCGTGACCCGCCCGTCGGTGTCACGCCAGATTTCCGGCCCCGTCGATTCATAATGCGCGCGCGGATTGTCCGGATTGGCGAACTGGTCGAGGATCCTGCCCTTGCCTTCCTTCTGCATCTGGTCGGCCAGATCGCGCGCGTATTCCATGCCGCCGGATTTCGGCGTCAGCACGATCTCCGCGCCATAGGCAGCCATGCTCTGGCGCCGCTCCAGGCTCAGGTTCTCCGGCATTAGCAGAATCATCCGGTAACCCTTCATCGCGGCCGCCATCGCCAGGGCGATGCCGGTATTGCCGCTGGTCGCCTCGATCAGCGTATCGCCCGGCCTGATCTCGCCACGCTCCTCCGCGCCCCTGATCATCGCCAGCGCCGGCCGGTCCTTCACCGACCCGGCAGGATTGTTGCCTTCCAGTTTGCCGAGGATGATGTTGTTGCGACGTGAAGCCTCCTCACCCGGAATACGCTTGAGCTGCACCAGGGGCGTATTGCCGACGAGGTCTTCGATCGAATGGAAATTCATGGCGGTCCGAAGCGGAATGAAGCGGATCGCCATTGTAGTGGAATACCCCACACCGCTGCGCCCGGCGACAGGCGCAGCGGCAAACAGCCACTATTTACCGGCGGGCGCCTTGTCGACCGGCTTGCCGTCGACCTTGCTGATTTTTGCCGCAGGCAGCGGCGGGCTTGCTTCATAAGCTTTGCCGTTCACTGTCAGCCCGGCCGCCGACAGCTTCACCGCATTGCGCTCGCCGACGCCTTTCACGCGGCGCTCGAGATCGGCCCAATCCTTGAAACTGCCATTCTTTTCACGCTCGGCGAGGATCGCCTTCGACGTCGCCGGGCCGACGCCGGCAATGCCATCGAGCGCTGCCTGATCGGCTTTGTTCACATCGGCGGCCGCAAGCGCCGGCCCCGCCAGCACGAAGCACATCGTTACGGGCAACAGGATTGTTTTCAGCATGACTTTCTCCACGTCAGATGATCAGAGGATGCGGTCCGGGCAAATGCCCGCCGCCCCCGGATTAAACGCGAAGAAAAGGGGATTTATCGCAAAAGAAATAATGATTCTTTTGCATGGTGCGATCGTTGATCAGTGAATAAATCAGTGACTCATCACGGACAGATCTTCGCTGCGGCGCGGCGCGTAGCTCTCCCACTGGCTGCAGCCGGGGCAATGCCAGTAGAACTGCTTGGCCTTGAAGCCGCAATGGCTGCACTGGTAGCGACCCAGTTTCTGCGCGTAGCCGCCGACCAGGCTTTTTACCAGCGACAGCTCGGCCAGCCTTTCCGGCGGCGCGTGCATCAGCCGCGCCTCGATGAACTTGTCGAGACCCAGAAGCGTTGGCGTGCGCCGCAATTCGTCGCTGACCAGCTGGTTCGCCGACTCCCAGCCATCCAGCTCCAGTACGCTGCGGAACACCACTTCCAGCAAGTCGACCGACGGCATCTCGGCCAGATAGCCTTTCAGCAGGTTCAAGCCTTCACGCGCGCGGCCGACGGCGCGGTAGCCGTCGATCAGCCGCTGCGCCACCAGGCCGACGTGCGCGGCGCTCTGCTGCTCGACACGGCGCCATGCACGCACTGCGCCCTCAGTGTCGCCATTGGCCAGGAGCGCATCGCCGCACAGGATGGTCGCGCGGACGTTGTTGCGATCATAGGCAAGGGCTTTGTCGAGCGTCGCCAGCGCCGCGGCCGAATTCACGTGCACCAGTTCATCCTGCGCGATTTCGCAATGGAATTGCGCGATCTCTTTCTGGTACGCCCCGGACCCGGACGCTTGCAGTGCCAGTGCCGCATCGATGGCGCGCTTCCACTCTTTCTCGCGCTGATAGATCTCGAGGAGCGCCCGGCTGGCCTGCGGGCCATATGGCGTGCCGGCCAGTTGATGAAAGGTCTCTTCGGCGCGATCCAGCAGGCCGGCCTTCAGGTAATCCTGCCCGAGCTCGAAGCGCGCCTGCGCGCCCAGTTCAGCCGACAGATCCGCACGCGCCAGGAGGTTCTGGTGCACGCGCACCGCACGCTCGATGTCACCGCGGCGGCGGAACAGCTTGCCGAGCGCGAAATGCAGCTCGGCGGTTTCCGGGTCGAGCCGCGAGATCTCGACGAAGATATCGATCGCCTTGTCCGGGGCTTCATCGAGCAGGGCGTTCAGGCCCTTGTAATAGCTGCGCGGCAGGCTGCGCGACTCCGAGATCACATGCCGGATGTCGACGCGCGCGGCGATCCAGCCGAGTGCGAAAAAGAAAGGGATGCCGAGCAGCCACCAGGTTTCGAATTCCATGCTGGCTCCGCGTCAGAGGGCGACTTGCTCTATCGTTGCCGGCGGCGCCACCGGCTGGCTGCGTGCAGCCGTGACTTCCGCCGTGGCCTTGTTTTGCTGTTCGACCTCTTTGCGCGTGCGCTGCAAGTCACGCCGGTAGCGCAGCACCGTACCCATCATCGCCAGCACGCCCAGTGCAACGCCCAGCACCAGGAAGGCCAGCAGCAGCAGGATCAGCGGCGACTTCGTCTGGGCGTTCCAGAACAGGTGCAGCACGACTTCGTCGGTGTTCTTCAGCGCGAAATCGAAGAACACGACGAACAGCGCAACGGCGATCAGCCGGACAATCATTTTCATCGTGGAAGTGCCCGGGCGGGCATGGCGTTGGTTTCGCCGAAATTGTACGCGAAATGAAACAGTGAAAAAAAAACGGCATCCGAAGATGCCGTTTCCTGGTGCAGACGCCAACAAATCAATCGTCATGGATCGGTTGCCCGACCATGGCATCGACCCGCTCGCGCAGTTCCTTGCCCGCCTTGAAGTGCGGCACCCGTTTACCGGGTACCACCACCGTCTCGCCAGACTTCGGATTGCGGCCGATGCGGGGCGGCCGGCTGTTGGTCGCGAAGCTGCCGAAACCGCGAATCTCGATGCGCTGACCAGCGATCAGCGCATCGGTCATTGCGTCCAGCAGCGTCTTGACCGCGAAATCCGCATCCTTTGCTACCAGTTGCGGATAACGCTCAGCCAGACGGGCTATCAGCTCCGACTTGGTCATCGGGCAGACCCGCTCAGCCCTTGTTGTCGAGCTTGGCCTTCAGCAGCGCGCCGAGGCTGGTGGTGCCGGAGGCCGCAGCGGAATCGCTGGACATCTTCTGCATCGCATCCTGGGTGTTTGCAGTGTCGTTCGCCTTGATCGACAACTGGATGCTGCGAGCCTTGCGATCGACATTGAGGACCATCGCCTCGACCT
>JACCDS010699824.1_pt1 | contig 10689 bp, 11 predicted proteins | sample 7446441 | NCBI WGS metagenome assembly JACCDS01 (sample SAMN15323445, study PRJNA562643) | freshwater metagenome | isolation source: river surface water | place: USA:Blue River Watershed | collected 2017-08-17 | reverse complement strand
GGCGGCGGCGATGTCGGGCGCGCTGGCGAGGAAGCCGGGATCCTCGCCCTCGCTGTCGCCGACGCCGCGCCGATCGAAGCGGAACGCCGGGAAGCCCGCCGCCGCCACCGCCGCCGCCAGCCGCCCCCACCAAAAACTGGAAAGTGGTGGGTGCACCATGAGGCGGCGTGACGGCATGCGCTGGCTGTGTGCGGGTGGTTTGTTCAGCCTGTTGGCGGTGGGTGGGTGTGCTTCGGTGGACGAAGGTTTGGGTGCGAACCTGATCACCGTCAACTACCGCGCCACCGACGCCCTGATGCAAGGCGTGGTGCTGGGTGCAGGCCAGCCCGTGCTGGTGGCCACGCTGGTCGATCAGGAAGACCTGGGTGAGTCATCTCGCCTGGGGCGGCTGTTTTCCGAGCACATTGCCAGCCGCCTGTCCAACACGGGCATCAAAGTGGTTGAACTGAAGCTGCGCGAGCAGCTGTTCATGAAGCAAAGCACCGGCGCGCTGCTGCTGTCGCGCGAGGTGCGTGACGTGAGCCAGGCGCACAACGCGCAGGCGGTGGTGGTGGGCACCTACACCTCATCGGGGCAAACGCTGTACGTCAGCCTGAAACTGGTCAGGCCCGAGGGCAACACCGTGGTGTCGTCGCACGACTACGCATTGCCCCTGAACGCCAACATCAAAGGCCTGTTGCGCTGAACATGGCAGCACGCTGCGTGTCGCCGCACGCGCAGCTTGCCGCGCGCCTTTGCGGTTGGCGCACCGTATGGCGCCACTCGCGCCAGTGTGTGGCGTTCCGTCGCATCGGGGTGGCCTTGCGGGGCGCCGCGCGTCACAGTCTCCTCCATCGCAATTTCTTCAGGAGATGTTCATGACCGCTTCCATTCCCGTCTGGGTTCCCGTTGTTTTCCTGGCATTGGTGTTTCTTGGCTACCGCCAGTCGTTCGCGCGCACCGTCCGCCCCACCACAGTGGCCGGCATGGCGCTGGCCATGTGGGGTTTCTCGCTGTACGGTGTCATGGCCGCCTTTGGCGCCGTGGGTTGGGCGCTCGGCCTGTGGGCTGCGGGCTATGCCGGCGTGGCATGCATGGGTACACGGTTGATCGCATCGGTCAGCATGGCTGTGGTGGGATCGTCTGTGCGCATCCCCGGCAGCTGGGTGCCGCTGGCGCTGATGCTCGGCATCTTCACTGCCAAATTTGCGTTGGGTTTTGCTGCGAGCGTGCATTCGCCGGTGTTGCAAAGCGCCGGGTTCATCGCAGCCATGAGTGCGGTGCTGGGGGCGCTCAGTGGCGGTTTCGGTGCGCGTGCCTTGGCCGTTCACCGTGTGGCAAGGTCTGCTGCGCTGCCCTCAGGGGCGGTGGCGGCCTGAGCCGTTGTTTGCCTCAGCGCAGCGGTGGCGGGTTGCCACCTTTGCTGCGTGAGGCAGCGGGGGGTCAAGCCTGGTGTTCGTAGCGCAGCAACACGCCCCGGATGGTGGAGGCCAGCTCGTCAGCCTGGAATTTGGCCACGTAGCCGTCGGCCCCGACGTTGCGCACGTGGTCTTCGTTGGTGGCACCCGACAGCGACGAGTGGATCACCACCGGCAGGTGGCGAAAGCGCGAGTCCGACTTGATGTTCTTGGTCAGCATGAAACCGTCCATTTCAGGCATTTCAAGATCGGTCAGCACCATGGCAATGCGGTCTGTGATGTGCTGGCCCTTGGATTCGCAATCGTCCGACAGGGTCAGCAGCTTGTCCCACGCTTCCTGGCCAGATTTGGTCATGATGAAGGGCACACCCATGGCCTTCAGGCCGTTTTCGATCATGGCGCGGGCCACGAACGAGTCATCTGCCGCCAGCACCACCGTGCCGGGCTTGACCTTGACCACCGGGCCGATGGCAGCGGGGTCGATGTCGGCGCCTTCGCCGGGCATGATGTCGCCCAGGATGGACTCGACGTCCAGCACCTGCGCCAGGCGGGAGTTGTTCACGTCACCGTCCAGGCGCGCAATGCTGGTCACCTTGCCACCCTGTGCGCCGCGCTCGGCGGGCAGCACCTGACCCCAGTCCAGGCGAACGATGTCTTCCACGCTTTCCACTGCAAACGCCTGGGTGGTGCGCGCAAACTCGGTCACCAGCATGATGTTCAGGCCAGTCAGGGGCTTGACGCCGACCACGGCGGGCAGGTCGATCACGGGGATGATCTGGCCACGCAGGTTCACCATGCCCAGCATGTGCTTGGACGCACCTGCCATTTCCGTGATTTCGGGCATGGCCACGATTTCGCGGATTTTGAAAACGTTGATGCCGAACAGCTCGGACTGGCCGTCGACCTTCGCCGACCCCAGGCGGAACAGCAGCATTTCAAACTTGTTTGAACTGGTCAGGTTTGACCGTTCGTCCACTTCTTGCTGGATGGAGTGAGAGCTCATGCCACGTTCCTGTGAAAATTAAACATTGCGGTTGCAAATGCCGACAGTGTCATTCTAGGAGCCCGTTGTCTGGCGTGGCAACTGATTGACCGCTGAATGCCCCTCAATTTGCAGGGGCGCCCGCAATTGTGAACCGTGGCAGCTGTCAGACCGTCTGATTTACGCAGGAGAACCCCCATGAGCGCTTTGCCTTCCATTGCCCAGTCAGGTTTGCAGGCCGCCCAAGCGCGCCTGGGTGCGGCTGCGCACAACATTGCCAATGTGCAGACAGGTGGCTTCAAGCGCGAAACCGTGTCGGCGCAGGCCGCGTCACCAGGTGGCGTGGTGGTCAGCATCAGCCAGGCGGCCCAGGCCGGGTCAGACCTGACGCAGGACGTGGTTGACCAGATGGGTGCCAAACATGCCTTCCTGGCCAACGTCCAGGTCCTGAAAACCGCTGACCAGATGGTGGGCAGCCTGCTGGATGCGCGCGCCTGAGAGGCTGAGCCGTGCCCCCGGGCCGGGCGTGCCCGGCACACGCTGAGCCACGGCGCCTCTGCGCCGATACGTGGCACCCGCTTGGGGCCATGCCCGCGCCAGGGCTGGGGCTGGACAGGCTGCACAATGCAGCCCCGCGCGCCGGTTGGTGCGTGCCCCGTCCGACATGACACCCCCACGCTCACTTTGCTTGCTGCCCCCCGAGGGGGCTCAGCCCCTCTTGGGGCGGCCCTGCCTGACATGACCCCCATTCCACTTGACCAGGCATTCGAAGCCCCCAGCGATGCTCTGGTGGGCCAGGCCATGGCCACGTTCGATTTGGCCGTGGCGGCCCAGCAGGGTTTTTTGAGCCGCCCGGGCCAGCGTCAGATGGCCGAGCGCGTGGCGCAAACGTTCAGCCGCCCCGACCTGGGCAGCCGCCGCCAGGCGCTGGGCGACACCGACGACAGTGTGTCAGCCGCCGCCCGCACCGAAGCGCCCGAAGACATCCCGCCGCGCCGCGCCTTTGCCGTCATCCAGGCGGGTACGGGGGTGGGCAAATCCATGGCGTACAGCGCACCGGCCATTGCCCTGGCGCTGGCGCGCAACACGCGCGTGCTGATTGCCACCGCCACCGTTGCGCTGCAAGAACAGCTGGTGAACAAAGATTTGCCCGCACTGGCTGCCGTGTTGCCACAGCCCTTTCGGTTTGCGCTGGCCAAAGGGCGCGGGCGCTATGTGTGCCGCCTGAAGCTGGAGCGTTTGCTGGGCCCCGACGCGCAAGCCGAAGACGACGACCTGTTTGGCGACCTGCCCCCAGCAGAGCCCGGTGCACCGGCCGCCGATGCCTTCAACGCCCGCCGTGGCGAATGGCAAACCATGGCGCAGGCCCTGGCCACCGACACCTGGGACGGCGACCGTGATTCGCTGCCCACCCAACCCGAAACCGACCTGTGGTTGCCCATCGCCGCCGAAGCGGCCTCCTGCACGGGCAAGCACTGCCCGGTGTTCAACCGCTGCACCTATTTCGAGCGCCGCAAAGACCTGGTTGGTGCGCAGGTGATCGTGGCCAACCACGACCTGTTGCTGTCGTCGCTGGGCTCGCGCGTGCTGCCCGAGCTGGACCATTGCCTGCTGGTACTGGACGAGGCGCACCACCTGCCCGGCGTGGCCCTGGACCAGTTCACCCGCAGCGCTGACCTGACCCGCCTGCGCTGGATCGACCAGCTGGCGCAACGTGCCCTGCACGTGGGCGCGGCGCTCTACCTGTCAGACGCCATCGACTCCCCCAAGCTGGCCGCCACCTTGCGCCTGGCGTTGCAAGAGATTGCACGCTTTTGCATGGACCACGTGCGCCCGCAGGCCGCTGCCGAGCCAGCTTACCCGGCCCGTGGCCAAGCGTCTTCACCGCGAAACGGCTGGGCGGCGCGCAGCGGCGGGGCAGGGCGGGATGCCGCGGCAACCGGTGGCCACAAACCAGGCAGCCCCAACGCAGGCAACCACTGGGGCAACAGCGCCGACCAAGTGCGCCTGCCCAAAGGCGAGTTGCCCGACGGCCTGGCACCGCTGTTGCAAACGGCCCTCGACGCGGCCGATGCCTGGCTGCTGCACCTGGCGGGCATGGCACGCACGCTCAAGGCCGAAATCAAGGACAAGCCCGAAGACGCCCGCCGCCTGTCCAACCTGTACGCCCAGATGGGCACGCTGGCGCCCAAACTGGAGGCCGTGGCCGACACCACGCGCCTGCTGCTCAGCGGGCTGGCGGCTGGCGACACGCCGGTGGCCAAGTGGTTCACGTTCAGCAAAGGGGGCGACAGCCTGCACCTGCGCGCGCACGCCAGCCCCACCTTGCCCGGCACGGTGCTGCGCCAGCAGCTGTGGCCGCGCACGCGGGCGGTGGTGCTGACGTCGGCCACGCTCACGTCGTGCGGCCGGTTCGACTTCTTCCTGGCCGAGTGCGGGCTGGCGGGCGACCCCGATGCCTCGGCGCTGGAGGTGCCCAGCCCGTTCGACTTCGCGGCGCAAGGCCGCTTCGAAGTGGCCAGCACCCGTGCCGACCCGCGCGATGCACAGGCCTTCACCACCGACATGATCCGCCTGCTGTTGGCTGACCTGGCCGAGATTGACGCCGGTGCGCTGGTGCTGTTCACCTCGCGCGACCAGCTGCGCCAGGCCGTTGACGCGCTGCCAGACCGCCTGCGCCCCTACGTGCTGGTGCAGGGCGAGTGGCCGCGCACCCAGCTGTTGCAACGCCACAAGGCGCAGGTGGCGCGGGGCGATGCGTCCATCATCTTTGGCATGCAGTCGTTTGGCGAGGGGTTGGACTTGCCGGGCAAGCTGTGCGCCCACCTGTTCATTGCCAAGTTGCCCTTTGCCCCGCCTGACGACCCTGTGGGCGAGGCCCGTGCAGAGTGGCTGCAGGCCCAGGGCCGCAACCCGTTCATGGAGCTGACGGTGCCCGCCACCTCGGTGCGCCTGGCGCAGTGGGCGGGCCGGGCCATCCGCACCGAAACCGACCAGGCGCACATCGTGTGCTACGACAAGCGCTTGCTCACCACCCCGTATGGCCAGCGCCTGTTGCAGGGCTTGCCGCCGTTCACACAGCTCAGACGCGATTGATTTCGAATGAAAAGTGTGTTTTTCGCTTTATTGGCGTCAATATTTGCTATCAATTATTTGAATTGAATCGAGCGTGTTGACGCTGCAGCCGGGCGGCACCCCGGTGTTGGCAGGTGTAAACCCGAAGTCGCCTATGCGCGTCAACCCTCATGGTGCCCGGTGCCGAGTGGTGAACAATGGGGAGGCCCGTCGGCGCGTGTGCCGACCACTATGCTGAGCTGATCATGGCCACTCCATCTTTGTCCGACCTGCTGGCGCTGCAGCGCCTTTACCACTGGGAAGCCACCACGCCCACGCGGGTGGCGCTCAGCCAGCCCATGGGCAATGGCGTCATGCAGGACTTCACCTGGGCGCAGGTGGCTGACCAGGTCCGCCGCATGGCGGCCCACCTGCAGGCGCAGGGCTGGGAGCCGGGGTCGAAGGTGGCCATCCTGTCCAAAAACTGCGCGTGGTGGATGATGTCCGACCTCGCCATCTGGATGGCCGGTCACGTGTCGGTGCCGCTGTACCCCACGCTGGCCGCCGAAACGGTGCGGCAAATTTTGACGCACAGCGAGGCCAAGGCCGTGTTCGTGGGCAAGCTCGACGGCTGGCAAACCATGAAGCCAGGCATTCCCGAGGGCATGCCGTGCATGGGGTATCCGCTGTCGCCCGCCGATGTGGTGGCCGAGCACCCGGGCTGGGATGCCATCTGTGCCCGCACCCCGCCGCTGGCGGGCAAGCCAGTGCGTGCCGAAGACGAGCTGGCCACGCTCATCTACACATCGGGCACCACCGGCATGCCCAAGGGCGTGATGCACACCTTTGGCAACTTTGCCTGGGCGTTTGCCACGGCCATCAAGCGCGTGCCCATGGATGGCGACGACCGCATGCTGTCTTACCTGCCGCTGGCCCACGTGGTGGAGCGGGTGCTGGTCGAGCACGGCTGGCTGCGCACGGGCATGCACATTTTCTTTGCCGAGTCGCTGGACACGTTTGCCGCTGACATGCAGCGCACGCGGCCCACCATCTTCTTCTCGGTGCCCCGCCTGTGGGTGAAGTTCCAGCACGGGGTGCACCAGAAGTTGCCAGAGTCCAAGCTGAGTCTGTTGCTGTCCATTCCCATCGTGCGCGGGCTCATCCGCAAGAAAATCCTGGGTGCGCTGGGCCTGGACCGGTGCCGCATGGCCGCTGGCGGGGCCGCACCCATGCCGCTGCCGCTGCTGCAGTGGTACAGCAAGTTGGGCCTGCACATCAACGAGGGCTATGGCATGACCGAAAACCTGGCCGTGTCGCACCTGACCGAGCCGGGGCACGACCAGCAGGGCACGGTCGGCCCCGCCTATGAGGGCGTGCAGGTGCGCATCGCGCCAGACAACGCCGAAATCCAGATGCGCAGCCAGGCCCTGATGCTGGGCTATTACAAAGACCCCGAGCAAACCCGTGGGGCCATGACGCCTGACGGCTGGTTGCGCACGGGCGACAAGGGCCACATCGACGACCAGGGGCTGCTGCACGTCACGGGCCGGGTGAAAGACCTGTTCAAAACCGGCAAAGGCAAGTACGTGGCCCCGGCGCCCATTGAAGACAAGCTGGTCATGCACGACGATGTGGAGGCCTGCGTGGTCACGGGTGCGAACCTGGGGCAACCGTTGGGCATCGTCATGCTGTCACCCGACAGCGCGTTGAAGCGGCAAGACCCCAGCGCCAAAGCGCACCTGGAGGCCTCGTTGGCGCGGCACCTGAAAGCCATCAACGCCACGCTGGACCCGCACGAGCGCCTGCAGTGCCTGGTGGTGTCGGGCGCGGTCTGGTCGGTTGACAACGACATCATCACGCCCACCTTCAAGGTCAAGCGCAACCGTATCGAGGCGCTGTACGGCCACCATTACGAGGCCTGGGAGGCTTCGGGCCAGAAGGTCATTTGGCACGACGCTTGAGTGGGGTGGCTGATTTTGAAGGTTTCATGCCTTTCTCGCATATTCTGTATATGGTTAAAGCTATTGTTTTTGAGGATTTGACATGACACATCCGTTCTCCCGCATCGCCTGTGCCACGTTGCTGGCCGTGGCCTCTGCCTGTGCATGGGCCCAACCTGCCGAGCTGGAAGGCGTGAAGCTGGAGCCCTCGGTGCAAGTGGCTGCCGCCCCCTTGGTGCTCAACGGCGCGGGCCTGCGCACGCGGGCGTTTTTCAAGGTATACGTGGCGGCGCTGTACGTACCCAAGAAAACCAACGATGCGGCCACCCTGCTGGCGCAGACCGGGCCGCGCCGCGTGGCCATCACCATGCTGCGCGACGTGGACGCCGCCACGTTTGCCGGGGCACTGAACGATGGCCTGAAAGACAACCACACCGAGGCGCAGCTGGCCGCACTCAAACCCCAGATCGACACGCTCAACGCCGCGTTCAAACTGGTGGGCGAGGCCAAGAAGGGCGACCTGATCCAACTCGACTTCGCGCCCGACGCAGGCACACGGGTCGTGGTGAACGGTCAACCGCGCGGCAGCGCCATGGCGGGTGAGGCCTTTTTCAGCGCCGTGCTGCGCATCTGGCTGGGCGACAAACCCGCAGACGGTGGGCTGAAAAAGGGCTTGCTGGGCGGTTGACGTGCAAGCAGTGCGGCCTCGCTGCGCCCTGGGTGCCTCCCAGCGGCGCGGTGAAGTCAAGCCCTTCCGTTGGGCGGGCGGGGTCAGTCGGCGTTAGAAATGTGACAAGTACCCGCCGTCCACGGCCAGCACCTGGCCCGTGACGTAACTGGCTGCAGGTGAGGCCAAAAACACCACCGCGCCGGCAATTTCCGCCGGTTGTCCCCACCGCCCGAGCGAGGTGCGCGCGCCCAGCCACTTGGCAATGTCGGCATCGGCGGCCATGGCTGCATTGGCTTCTGTTGCAAAGTAACCGGGTGCCACCCCGTTCACGTTGATGCCCAACGGGCCCAGCTCTGCCGCCAGTGCACGCGTCAACGCCGCCAGCCCGCCCTTGGCGCTGGTGTAGGCCGCGTCACCCGCGCGCGCAATGGGGCCGGCAATGGACGTGATGTTGACGATCCGCCCGCCCGGCTGCGGCATCAGCGCCAGGGCGTCGCGGCACAGCTCGAATGGGGCCACCAGGTGGCTTTCCAGCATGTGGCGCAGGGCGGGGGCGTCGAGCAGGGCGAGCGGGCGGCGGTCACGCAGCCCGGCGTTGTTCACCAGCACGTCCAGCTTGCCGGACACCCGGTGCACGTGGGCCAGCGCGGCCTGCCGGGCGGTGGCATCGGTCACGTCAAACGCCAGGGCCTGCACCACGGCACCGGCGGCGGCATGCGGTTGCACCAGCGCCACAGCGTGCGCCAGTGCATCGGCGTTGCGCCCGTTCAGCCACACCGATGCCCCGTGGGTGGCCAAAGCCTGTGCCATGGCCAACCCCAAACCGCGCGACGCCCCGGTGACCAATGCCGTGCGGCCACGCAGGTCGAACAACGTGGACGGGGTGGCGCTGAGTGGGGCGTGCAGAGGCGATGGCGGGTTCATGTCGGCCATCTTACGACCCTGCGTGGTGTGAGCGTTGCACGTCGCGAGCAGGGACAATAGGTGTTTTCTTTTGACGGATGGATGCGCCGCACATGCACGAGCAACAACAACTGGGCTTAGGGTTTGATCCAACGGATGCAGCGCTGGCGCAACCCCTGTTGCCGGTGCAGCCCGCGCGCCGGGGTCGGCCCAAAAAGGCCGGTTCGACGCCCGCCGCGTCCGTTGCCTCTCTGCCCGCAGCCACCTTGTCAACCGAGGACATGGCGCGCGTGCTGGAGGCCCACCCCGACTACCGCGTGCTGCGCCGCCTGGTGCCCACCATGGACTTCGGCGTGCCCTCCGCACCACCACCGCCTGCCCGCTTGCGCACCCTGCTGGTGCTGGACACCGAAACCACGGGCCTCGATGCCACCCGCGACAAAGTCATTGAGCTGGCATTGCTGCGCGTGACGGTGGATGCCGACACCGGCCGTCCGGTCGGGCCGGTTCAGGTGTACGACGGGCTGGAAGACCCCGGCATGCCCGTGCCGCCCGCCATCACCGACATCACGGGCATCACCACCGACATGGTGCGTGGCCAGCGGCTGGACGAAGCCCGGGTGGCCGAGCTGATGCAGGGCGTGGACCTGGTGGTGGCGCACAACGCGGGGTTTGACCGCCCGTTTGTGGAAAGCCGCCTGCCCGCGTTTGCGCGGTTGGCGTGGGCGTGCTCGTGGGCCGATGTGGATTGGAAGGCCCTGGGCCAAGGCAGCGCCAAGCTGGAGAGCCTGGCCCTGGCCTGCGGCTGGTTTTACGACGCCCACCGTGCCGAAACCGATTGCCACGCGCTGTTGGCCGTGCTGGCCCAGCCGGTTGCCCGGTTTGCCGGTGGCGGCCATGCCGCTGTAATGCCGCCAGCATCTGCTGCACCAGGCGACGACGCCTTGCACGCACAGCAGCCCCAGGCGGGCAGTCCAACGCCCAGCCCGTCGCCTACGCTGCTGAACACGCTGTTGGATGCGGCAGGGCACATGCAACACAAACTGCAAGCCACCGGCGCACCGTTTGACGCCAAAGATGCCCTCAAAGCGCGTGGCTACCGCTGGGACGGCACGCAACGCGTGTGGGGCACCGTGCTGCGCAGCGAAGCTGCGCTGACAGCTGAACTGGCGTGGCTGGCCGAGGCGGTGTATGGTGGTCGCTCCACGCGCGTGCGGGTGGAGTCGCTGGACGCGCGTCAGCGCTACGCCAACCGACCCGGCACGCCCGAGATGCGCCTGGTCGAGGGTGGGCTGCTGGCCGGTTGAGGGCGGCCGCCCTTGTGAACAGGCTGACAGGCCCCATTTACTGGGGCCATTGAAAGGAAGCTGGTTGTGACCGACTTGTTGGGTGCCCTGTTGCGCGGTGTGTTCATGCTGGCCGCAGGCCTGCTGGTGTTGTTGGTGGCGGCCACGTTGTTGCTGTTCACGTTGGCATTTGTGCTGGTGGCGTGGGTGCGCGGCGTGCTGACCGGGCAGCGGCCCACGTTGCAGTCCAGTTGGGCGCACGTGCAGCGGTCGGCCGCCTCGACCGTGTGGCAAAAATACCAGCAGCGCTACCGGCAGGGGGCTGGTGCGTCAGGCCATGCGTCGGGCACCGCCCCAACCGCACGCGCGCAAGACGACGTGGTGGACGTGGATTTTCGCGAGGTGTCGGCCAAGCCAGCCACCCAGGTGGAACCCAACCGCCGCATCGAGCACTGAT
>JACCDS011716282.1_pt1 | contig 10690 bp, 6 predicted proteins | sample 7446441 | NCBI WGS metagenome assembly JACCDS01 (sample SAMN15323445, study PRJNA562643) | freshwater metagenome | isolation source: river surface water | place: USA:Blue River Watershed | collected 2017-08-17 | reverse complement strand
TGAGCGATTAAGCTGAAGCTCTCGCCCTGGCTTGGTCACTGCGGATTTCAGGTTATCCGGCACCACCACTTGCGGCACACCGCCGAAAAACTCAAAAGTGCGCCGGTTTGCGTCTATCCAATGTTCCAGCTGCTGCGACTGGCAGGCATAGCAGAAGGTATGTTGCGAGCAACCCAGCACGGCGACATAGATCTGAGCAAGATGCTCTACACCGGTGGCAGCGTCGGTCCATTTAACGTTTTCTCCGGCAAAATCGTTGTACACCGCTTCACCGGCGTAATGGATTTGCCGCATCGAGATATCTAAACCCGCCAAAAACCGCCGGTAAAAATAGGTGAACTGTGGATAGCTGTAAGGATTTACCGGATTCGCTCTGCGGTACTCCTCCCACAGTTGCAATAGCACCTGATGGCGCACCTGCATTTGTTTATGGATGATATTCCAGTCAGGCAAAGGTCTGTGGTTGGGTTTACGCCGCACCGGCCACAGCAGTTTCTGCAATTCGTTGTCATCCAGTGTTTTGACTTGCTGTTGCGTCAACTGCGCGTTTTTTATGCGCCTGTGATAGTCGCGCACGGTATTGGGTGATACCGAATGCAATTTAGCTATCATTCCGATTGAATTTGCTGGGTTATACAGCGCACGGATAATTGCTCGGGTTACGGACATGTTCATAGTGAGCGTTCCTTTTAGTGGGTTGTGGCTAAAAGGCAGCAACCGGCTGCAGGCATTATGAAAAATCAATGCCTGGGTTTGACAACACCGGAGTTGAACACGATACTGGGGATGTCGGCTACCAAAACGACATTCCCAGAAACCCCGCCAAGTTCGAGCTTGGCGGGGTTTCGTGTTTCTGCCTATGGGTTTCTTTTATTCACATCGGTTTAAAATCCTCTCATTCGCCAGACACTGCGCTACCTCTTTGGTAAGCGCATACTTGCCACGACGATTCTTCATTGAAAACAACGGTACTGGCAAAGTGCCCCGCGCTATCGATTGGCGCAGCGCATCCAAACTCTTAAAGCCCAAAGCGGCTCTTAATTCGTCCCCAGTCAGGATTGGTGAGCGGTATAGCTGAAGTAACTGGCTTTCAATCTCGTCAGTTAGCCGTGCAATGTCACTGTGCGCTGTGTTGTTCATACCTTGGATTTGTCTCTGACTGGTTGTGACTACACTAAGCGTAGTTGGGCTGTTTCAAAGTCGAAACTGTCTTCTACGCTATGCTATGGAGAAACACTTTCGTCATTAAACGAAAAAATATTTTTGAATATCAACTTGTTAAGTTTTTGGCCAGAGAATTTCACATGCGCATGTGAAATTTTGGAGGGACCAATGCTTTTAGGCGACTACTGCAGTTTAAGCAAAGACATATCAACTCTTGCGACCCGCTATTGGCTGTCGGTGATTCTGGAACACCTAAATCTGCAAAACATGAATCAACTAAGCAAAGCAACGCGGCAATTAAAGGGCGCGCATAGAAGTGCTCAATGCTCAGCAAGTTTTTTGTACAAAAAAATGAAAGAGGGTGCGGTTGAGAGTGAGGCAAAAATCAAACTGATGAATGAGTTAGTTCCTGGCTCATCATTATGCCTGACCAATCCGCTATGGGCCTTGTTGGACAGTGTCCGCATAGACAGCGAATTTGCCAATTCGATAATTTTTTCTCTGAACGCGCATATTACGGCTTGCTTGTTTGAACCAATGACCGACATGGCATTTCCAAAACGAACCAAATTCTTGACCAAGAGCCAGATAAAAACCATTGCCAGTTTTAATTCGCCGGATGCCTTAACCTGCTTGCTGGCGTTATCACTGCTACATCAAGAGCAGCGAGACTTGCTTGAGAAGCATGCTTATCAAATGTTCGTGCGGCTGGCCATTTTTACACCATTAAAAAGCATTCGAAATGAACTTTATGAAATTATCCGGCACCGTTTATATAACCGTTCAATGGCCGAATTAAATGACCACAATAGAAAACTTCACTACGATTCTCATCTCTGTACATTCTACAAAAATAATAACATAGAACTGCATTCAAGTTTTGTTTCGGTGCCATTTGGATATTTTGAGGAGATTGATGAACTCTATTCAACGCTGGCAAATGATATGGTATCACTTGGTCTGATTAAAAATACGCCGTATCAAAAAATGCTGTTCATCCAGGAGTTTGATAACACTGACAGAGGATGGATTTTCTCTGGGATCTTGAATTTGAAAAACGGACATGATCTCCCTGCGACAAATCGCTATTTATCGGAACTCTTAGATCGCATGAATTACATATCCAGATATCAGTGAGGCTTCAAAAATCAGCACACTGAGCAATGAAAAACAGCAGAGTGATCAGTCAAAATCAGCAGAGGTGATCAGTTTCGTCAGTGCCAGCACCTGTAGGCGCTGCAACCAATTGACAGCCCTGCTGGTGAACACTGATCAGTTCTACTGGAAATGACTGATCGGGCTGCTGGTCGTTTTGCGCGGTTTGGGGATAAAAAAGGACACCGGTTTGGGTGTCCTTACAGGAGCTTAGAGGTACTAAAACTCTTTTAACCTGTCTTTCCACGCGGAGTTCTTTAGAAAGGATATTGGTGCATAGCTTTCCTGTTTGCATGCACTTTTCACTGAACGACCATCCATATAATTTAAAATAACTAAACCACTTGATGATGAGACTTTATCAAGCGGTACAGGAACTTTTTTTAGTTTTGAATGAATGACGCTTGCATTGCAAATCATTAATTCAGTTAATGAATCACCATATTCACTTCTATATTTAACTTCGCACATGTCATCATACTTTGGCGTTTCCAGTATGTAAGCAGCGTGACCAATCTCTGGGTTAACTTCAACATACAAAAGATAACCTAAGGAACGATCAACTTTAGATAGCTCATACTTTATGCCTTTATTGATTTCTGTCCTTGAGAAGAAATCAATTGCGCGCTCAACTGTTGATTTTACAAATGGTGTTCCATTGTATTTTTCAATGCACACATCACTTTCGATAGTTATATTGGAAGCGCATGCAATACATGGAAAAATCACTAGAATAGGAAATATTAAGTTTAATTTAAAATTAATCATTATATGCACCCCTCAAACTAATGCCGTGCTCTTGGCGCACTTGGTTCTCTCTGAAAATGCTGTTTTTTTCACTCAACGGCGTACTCCCAGAAGCCTTAAATTCCGGCGAAAGTTTATCAACTTCTACCCTATTACCATTGATATAATCCTCTGCATGACCCAACTCATGGGCCAAGCCGATAAATGGTGGTCGGAAGAAGTTACCATTAACATCTTTCCCACCCACGTGGCTATCAGAGTAATTAATGGAAGCGTTTGAGCCGACTCCCTTTGTAGTCGCACCGGCAGTGTTATCAGCAAATGCCTCATTAGTTTTGTTCAGATTGGTCTGCTCTTTAATGACCACAACCAGCTTGTGATTTCTTATACCGTCAACCAGTTCTTTGCCTCCTGGTTTACTTTCAATTTTTGCAAGATCTTTTGCGACTTTCTCTTGGAACTCTTTCGAACCCTCAATCCTAAGCTCTTCACCTGTGGGATCGGTGTACTTGTATGGGTTATTATTTACATATAAGTATCTGTTAAATGACATCGGATTATCGATTTTGAACCCAACCGGATCATTAGAATAAAACCTACCAATCACTGGGTCATAATACCGCTGCTGCATATAAGTTAAGCCGATATCTTTATCTTCCAGATGGCCTGTATATCCAGACTTCTCTTTATACTCCGCATTTGGTGAAAGTTTGGCTATCAGTTGTTTGCCAAGGTAAATATAATGCGTTGCGCCTTCCGTACTACTTATATGAACCAACTGTCCTTGCAGATTGTACATATTGTATATTTGGTCGTTGCCTACAAATTTCTTCATTCTACGACCAAGGCCATCATATAGATACCATACATCACCCGATGTTTTCAGCTGTTGTGCACCGTTAAATGTAAAGGCTCGCTTGCCGTTATTGACTACGTTTCCGCGGTAATCGTAACTGAAATTATATCCGCCGGTGACACTGGCTAATCGGTTATTTGTATCGTAGGTGTAGGTTCGTTGGTCTGTTCCCAAATCCTTTTGAGTGATATTACCAAGTGAGTCATAGGTAATGGTGCCATTTCCCCAGTAACCATTCGCAGTCACGAGCCGATCTAATCCATCAAATATCATGCTGATACTATTTATTGGATTGACGGCATCAGTAACGGAATCCAGATTTTCATTGTCGTCATAGCCGTATTGTTGGGACATCCGCAGGATGTTGTCTTTTTGAACGGTTCGAAGCTCAGGTTTCGATTTGTTGTTCAGTGTTTGATTGAAAACCAGTCCATTCCCATATTCAAACGATTTTAACTGACCGTTCGGATGGTATTTCCCGGCAGCGGCATAGGCCACAACATCATCTTTGACTGTTGTCGCTTGGCCCAGCGCATTGTAAATATGTGTCAGTGATGGTCCATATCCGTTCAAACCACTCATACTCGAAGATTTTAGATTTCCAAGTTCATCATAGTCATAGTTAAGAACAAAGCCTTGCGTACCGTATGCGCCTGTGATTTGACTGGAAGCAGTAATTGTCAGAGTTTCACTCTTAAGTAGGTTCAAGGAGTTGTATTGATAGCTCCACCCACCACCTGCACCGCTAGTTGACAGCAAATTGCCGTTACCATCATAAGTTTGACTGATTGTTGATGTGCCATCACCAAATGCTCGACCAGACGAGTCACCATAATTGTCATAGTAAAGCTGGACAACAGCAGACTGCAGATGTGTGTAGTCTGAACAATGAGTACCATCGCCCAAGACACCATCATAATACCGGTCAATCTGACCTAAGGCATTGTAAGTGAATACTTTGAGGCCAATATCCGGCCGCTTTTGCACGCACATTTCCATTTTGTTGTTGTAACGACGGGTTTCTGTTACTCCGCCCTGGGTAATAGCAGTCGGCAGATTGGCAGCGTTATAACTGATACTGGTCGTCGCAGCTTCTGGTTGCTCGATTAAAGTGGCAAGGGATGTCTCTGGAGTGCCGTAGGCTAGATAACGCGTCGAAGTGCTGTAGTTTTTACCATTAGTTACCGTAATGGAGTTGTTACTGCCGTAGCTGTAACTTAAATCGCCATTTCCGGTATTTGTCTGACTTAAAACCCGCTGTAATCCATCATAAGTCATCGTGCTTCCATAAGTTTCGTCAGGCGCGGCAGATGGAACAGATGTAAAGGTTGCTTTGCCGTAGGCGTTAAACTTTTGATTGATAAATCTGGCCGTGTCGGTCTCTGCAGCGTTATCCCACTCTTTACTCAGAATAGGCTGCATCAAACCATCAAGAACCACTGATTTCCGATATTGCCCACGGACTATATTTTGTTGCAGTGCACCTGTAGCCAGGGTTGTTGCATCGTAACTTATGGTTGTTGGTGCCCATTTGGTGTCTGCAGGGGTAATTGCTGTTACGCGGTTTAAACGGTCATAGGCATAACTGGTTTTGTTGCCATTTAAGTCATGCGTATAAGCAATAGTGCCAGTATCGTTGACGCTGGTCAGCACATTGACTGCAGTCGAATCGTAGCGTTTAGGCAACGTAATGGTTTGTGGCTTGCCCCTTTTATAGTTAGCAAAGCTGACCCAGCGATTGGTCATCGCGTAGGTTGTTTTTTTAAAGTTTCCGTCGGCGTAGTACTCATGGCTTTGGACCAATTGCCCAAATCGTTTTTGTTCTTTGGGCAGAGATTTTTCTGGTGAGCTATCAGCAAAGTATGTTGTTGAGGATTCAGAATAAGTCTCACCATTTTGGCTGATTTGCCGGTTTGCAACTTGGTTCAAGACCCAGTTGGCTGTGTCGTGATGGTAGGTTGTTGTGGTTGTACGTTCTGGCACATTTAACGAATTGGACTCAACAGTCTTTGTTGGGAAGCCGTACATGTTGTAGTCGTCTTTCGGGAACGACGTCGTGAATGTGTCAGCCAGAGCACCACTGGCGTAACTGATCACCTTTTCACTGGTTTTATTAATGTAGTTTTCGTGCGGCATCGAATTATCGGTCAAATAAGCGGTACCAAGCTCATTGCCGGTATAGGAGGTCATTTCGACCGAACCACCAGTCGGCTTAGCCACGAACTGCCGCTCAATCCGGCGAAGTAGCGTGGTACCGTCGGTATCATAATACTCAGTGCCAACTTCCTGACCGTCGGTATGGTCCCAGCGCCGGCTGAACACATGCACAGTTTTGGCACCATCCGGGGTGGTAATGCTGGTTGTACGTAAATCTCTCAACTGATAGTTGAAAGGCACTACTGCGACATTGAGTGGCTCTTCAGCAATTGACGCTTCGGAATTTGGTAAAACCGCCCAACCACCTTTGTTTTGTGAGTAGCTGTATTGCCAGTTCAGGGGATTCAAACCCGGGCCACTTAATGTCTTTTGTTCTAACGAGTTCGAGACAAAGCAGAGGTCGTTGGCGTGAACTTCTCCATGTGGGTAGCCGGAGTAATTGCTTAAGATCTTCGGCACCTCAGACCGACCAAATCTGGTCGTCCGTATCTTGAGGTCCAATCGTGCGCCGTCAGGATGAATGATGTGAGCATTTAACGCTGGGTTGGCGCTGGGAATAAAGTCCAGGCATTGGGTCTCAATGATTTGATAGAGATCGATAATGGCTGCATCGCCTTCAGGGTCATATTTTATGTGGTAGTAATAGTCTCTTTGCGTTGCACTGCCTGCGCTATTCCCCAATGCATTTAAAGAAAATTGCCAGGCTTTACCATCAGGACGCTCAACTTCGGTCAGATAGTCAATATTGCTTGGGTGTGTGGCATTCTGATAACGGTAATCCCAGGTTTGCCCGTTCGCTGAAACAGAGGAAACACGCTTTTTACCATAGGTATTGGTCTCATATTCAATGCCGATACTCCGGCCATCAGTGCCACTGATTGAGGTCAGTTGTCCGTCTGTATAACTGTAGGTAACACTATTGCCGAAGCGGTCAGTAATTTTAGACACAAGCAGAAAAGCGTTGTATTTTGCGACCACTTCATCAAATCCCAGACCATTTGCTGTGCTCATAGGTGTTGTTGGGATCAATTTAGGTTGCGTGAATTCGTAGGTAACACCATCAGGTGACGTAGCTTTTAGTCCATCTATGGTAGCACCGCCTATGTTGACGGACGTGCAAGTAAACTTCCAGTTCTTAATGAAGCGTTTAGTTGAATTTCCATCGTACGTGACCTGAATTTTTTCTGATACAACCCCAGGGATGTCAAGGTTCTCACCGCTCCAGTACTCGCCAGACGCAACGATCTGATTAGGGCCTACTGCGAAATTTCCGGGATTAAACTGTCCCGAACACATAGAACCGCTACCCCAGTTTCCGGAAAACTGTTGATAGGTGATGTGGTCATAAATGACTGTTGTACTAATACTGGGGATCGCAATATTCCAGTCTCCTAAATTCAGATTGCTGTAGGCAGAATATTGACCGCCCCTATAAATCCGACGAAATTCAACAGGTATATTGAAATTACCAGGAATACTGATATCAACCTGCTGCATTGAAACAACACCAGTATTGAGATCAATTGTCTCACCAAAAAGAGCTGTTGTTTCCGGAGTTACTTGTTCACTAACTTTCAGTCTATCAAGGACCATTGCACTCATATTTGTGCCTGGCACCGTTACATCTTCATTCAAGGTCACGACACCAGTAGAGAATGCAGAATTCCCGATGGAGCTGCCTTTTTTCCCATCTTTTTTGACTGCTTTGTATTTTTTAGCTTGCTTGGGGGTCACTCCAGGTTCAATAGCTGCAAGCCAGACGGCTGTTGCATCTTTTGCCTTTTTAGAAACTGGTGTCGCCGAAACCGGAAGGGTAGCCATCATAGCTACTAAAGGCAGTATAAAAATTCCTGCCGCAAAGCGGGCAGATTTACTTCTTTTCATCATAACTAATCCTTTAATTATTGTTGCTCTCGCCGAATGGCTTGTATTCAGTGCGTTTAATTACGTTGCCTGATGTATCAGTCTCAACAACGGCAGAACCCAGTACATCTGTGTGTAAATACACCAGTTTTTCGCCAGCGAGATAGACTGGTGTAATAGTGCAGGGAGAGTTAATAAACCCTGTCGTATAGGTGTTGCCGGATAGGGTTCCTCCGCAACCTGAAATTTTTTGAATTTTGTAACCAGGTTTAGGGTTCAGCTGAAAACTCGTAAATCCTCCCCCAGGTACCATCGCACTCCCCGGAGACAGTGCTCCCCCAAAAGAGCTCGTGGTTGAAACTTTGTGTTGTACAGGATTAGTACTAAAAGCGACTGTCACTGTGCAATTAGCGTTGATTGCACTGGTTGTGTAAACATTACCGCTTCTTGAACCACTACAGCCGCCAACGTCATAAATGATGTACCCGGGCTTTGGTGTGATAGTAAAACTTGCCGTATGACCAGCACTGACCTGTGCTTGAGTTGGCGATACATCGCCAACTGAAGAAGCAAAAGATGTTGAAACAGTCAGTGGAGACTGGATTTCATTGCTTGATTGTGCGAAGGCTTCAGCCTGCGCACTTAATGCCAATGAGATGGCAATCAAGAATCGAGAATTACATTTTATTGACCAGATATCCGATTTCATAGACCGTCCTTTTTTGAAGTGAGGGACGGTTACTAAAAGCAATGAATGTTGCAAAATTCTATACAAATTGGCCTTGGCAAAAAAATATCAAGATTCCGTAAGCAATTTTGGTTAACGTGTAGTATTTTTAATTACCAGTTAATTTATTTTATGTAAATATTGGATTTACTTATAATTTTAAAGTACTTACTTTTCACGTTAGAAAGGCCTGATTACAAAGCAACATTTTTTATTCTAAAGGTGTGACCTATCCCCCAAATTTTCTGACAGCCTTCGCGAGTTGAATGAATCGAATTGTCTTTTTTTCCATACCGCTCATTTTTCGATAGTGGCCTCTCGAAATTTTGAGAAATAAAAGAGCAAGAACCCGTAATAGCGACTCGATTTCACAAAATAAAAATTCAAAAAATCTCCATAAGGTTTGAGGCTATACACCGCTTAGATGTAGAAGCAGACTTCCAAAGTTATAAGCTTGAAATGTCTGCAATTGGCACAAAACCGATCAGCGCTTTGAGCAAATTGTGGCTTCCCACATCAGGCGTTCTCGAAAAAAACGACTCTCCGCTTTGCCTTATTTGCGGACATTCGTTTTTTTAGATTTAGAATAACAAATAGATATAACTAGGTTGCCAAATAGGTGAGTCAATAAAGACCAAGTGTTCGAATGGATATTTGTTATTATCAAAGCAATTCGTAGACGTGTTTGTCATCTAAGCCCATAGGTACCATCACTTCCACAATATTCAATTTTCGAAATATACTCTGGAGGAACTTGTAAAACAGAAAATCTCCAATCATCGGCTCTATGAGAACGCTTACCCTCAGCTATTTCGATAATCTCTCTATCAATTTGTTGATTGGTAAGATGAGAAGTGGAAAAAGGATAGTCTGCGCTATGAACCGGGGCTGCCCATAAAAGTTTTTGTTGTTTCTTTGTAAGAGATGACAGCGACTGTCCAATCAACGATTTTGCATCTCGCTTGAAAAGGTCGTCATAAGTAAGGATGTGCTTCATAAACTCTTTAGGAATAATAAGCGCTATGCGCGCTTCCGTTTGGTCAAACGTCTTAACCATTCTTTTACCATCTACAGTTTTTGCAACTAGGCTTGGGTAATTTTTTTGTGCAGCCATAAATTCTGGGTCAATTCCTTCAATTAATACAGTTCCTGAATGAAGACCTAGCCTTTTCGGACAGCTGTTAACTGTCATCGATACAACACTTGCCCCAAGAAGAGGACTTTGACCCAGCCGAATTCCCTCTTTTTGGATTGATAGAATATTTTCACGACATGTGTAATGATACATTTTATACATTGAGTTATTGAACCTTATATTTCATATAATTGAAAATACCAAACACAAAAAAGAGAGAGTAGAGTAGAGTATGTAAAATTTGCTGTGCAAGCGGCGTTATTATCATCTAAATAATGATTTTATAAATCTAGAAACATTAGCCAACCAATTTATAGCATTCGTCAATACAGTACTTCTTGCCCTATTTCGTCCCTCTATGTACCTCTGTTTAACTGCCCGATCACGCTCTTGAACAGCTTGTATTTGCCTTTGATTGAATTTTCCTGCCCAGACTATCTTGTTGTTATTAATAAAATAGTGAGATTGACATTTGTAGTTCCAATTCCCGATAGATGGGAAAAGTGACACCGTATTTACGCCTTTTTGGAGCTGCCAGTCTGCAGGAGAAAGAGGTGTCACAACCTCTTCTCCGCACCCGCAGCAACATCGATGAATAGCTGTCTGATAGGTCTCACTGATGTACAGTTTTCCCTGCTCAATATTTTCTGGAATAAATTCCACAAATACAGGCGTAATACGTTGAATAGTCATCAGTCCTCCGCAGGGCAGTCATCTCGTGTTAGAGATTGGAGTGAAAGCGTGTAATTCATATTGTGGGCTTGCCCCTGATCCAGATAGAATCCCATATACTGTTTCCAGCGCATAACGGCTAGTGCAGCGTTCATCGCATTCAAGTCAGCGACCTGAATGTTGCTCTTGTATAACGCGTCATCATCATCGTCAT